>Ga0315282_10016571_pt1 | contig 10759 bp, 6 predicted proteins | sample YL17G07_20_MG_FD_203693 | JGI IMG/M metagenome (GOLD analysis project Ga0315282, IMG submission 203693) | Sediment microbial communities from Yellowstone Lake, YNP, Wyoming, USA - YL17G07_20 | ecosystem: Environmental > Aquatic > Freshwater > Lake > Sediment | place: USA: Wyoming | collected... | reverse complement strand
CCTGTGGATGCCTAGAGAGAAAGCAGAGCAACTGTATGGGTATAGGCTGTACCAAGGAGGAATCGTCCCAGGGAGAGACATACGAGTCGTGAAGACCGAGGACTGGGAAGTAGAAGCTTGTGGAGGAACCCATTGCAGAACCACAGGTGAACTTGGTTTCATCAAGATACTTCGCGTTGAAAGAGTTCAGGACGGCGTTGAAAGACTAACGTTCGCTGCAGGGATCCCCGCACTAGAGATGTCTCAGGAGAAAGATCGAACACTCGACGAACTAGCAGTCCTGCTTGAGAAACCCTCTGATCAAATCGTCAGAACTGTCCGGGAACTGGTTGATGATCGTCACAGGCTATCCAAGCAGCTGGAGCAACTGACGGAAGATGCAATGGCAGTTGAGGCCGAGAGGTTACTCAAGACAGCGAGAAAAGTCGGAGCTGTGCAGCTAGTGACGTGCAAGAGAACCGAGGGAACTGAGGAAGAAGCAATAGTGCTTGCCGACCTGTTGGCCAAGAAAGACGAACGCACTGTTTCGGTGATAGTCGTTATCAAAGAAACCGCCAGAGTAATCGTTTCAGCAGGAAAGAAAGCGATTGAATCTGGAATAGATGCCGGGAAGGTCGCGAAAGAACTTGCGCCAATCCTAGGAGGAAGTGGCGGAGGAAAACCGTACTTCGGCCAAGGCGGAGGAACTATTCTGAAAGAAGCAGAAAGAATGCTGAGAGCAGCGGAAAAGGTCGTCTCCAACATGACTCAATCGAAGTGAATCCGGATGGACTGGAAGGCAATAGAAAGCAAATGGCAAAAGAAATGGGAAGACGCTAAGGCGTATGAGTCCGATCCGGATCCTAAGCGAAAGAAGTGCTTCGTGACTTTTCCGTATCCGTACATGGGCGGACCGCTACATGTCGGACATGCCTTCTCGAGCACCAGGCTGGACGTTTATGCTAGATACATGAGAATGAAAGGGTACAATGTTCTTTTTCCATGGGCCTGGCATTGGACGGGGGAAACTGTAGCAGGTGCGGCAGAACGGGTCAAGATCGGCGACAAGATGTTTATCGATGCGCTGAGAGAAGTCGATGAAGTGCCTGAAGAGGACTTGAGGAGATTCGTTGACCCGATTTACATGGCTAACTACTACACGCAGAACGGAAAGAGAGCCGTGAAGCAACTTGGCCTAGCGATTGACTGGAGGCGTGAGTTTCATACAACGTCGTTGAACCCTGCCTACAGTAAATTCATTGAATGGCAGTATGCCCATCTGAAGGAACAAGGGTACGTTTCTCTTGGGACTCATCCGGTCGTTTGGTGCCCGCGATGCGAGAGTCCCACAGGTGACGCTGACAGGCTTGAAGGAGAAGAAGTTCGACCAGAAGAATATGTTCTAATGAAGTTCAAGTATGATGAGTCCTTCCTTCCGTGCGCAACATTCCGACCTGAGACGATCTATGCCGTCACAAACCTGTGGATCAACCCAGACGCAACCTATGTGGAAGCATCAGTCGGCAAAGAGAAATGGGTGGTGAGCAAGGAATGCGCTGGGAAACTGTCTAATCAACTACGAAAAGTCAAGATTCTCCGAGAGTTTCCCGGAGCTGAACTTGTCGGAAAGGTCTGTAGAGACCCCGTCGACGGAAGAGAACTTCTGATCCTTCCAGGCTCGTTTGTGATGCCGGAGAGTGCCTCAGGCCTCGTGTACAGTGTTCCCGCTCACGCACCTTACGATTGGTTGGCTCAACGGGATCTGGAGCGAAATCCTGCAATTTTGAACAAGTACAAGATCTCGACCGACGCTGTACGAGCGATCAAGCCAATCTCAATGATCAAAGTAGATGGGTTCGGTGACTTTCCTGCAATAGAGCTTGTCGAAGAGATGAACATCCACGATCAATCTGATCCAAAGGCCGATGAAGCCACCAGCATCCTCTACAAGAAAGAGTTCCATACTGGGATATTGAAAGGCATCACAGGAAAGTATGCAGGTAAAAAGATCTCAGAGATCAAGAATGAACTCATTGATGATTTCAGACAGAAGAGAATAGTCGATCTCATGTACGATCTACCGAAGCGAGTTGTCTGTCGTTGCACAACCCCCTGCGGAGTAAAGATCATACAGGATCAATGGTTTCTCCGATACTCTGACCAGGCCTGGAAGCAGCGGGTACATGGTTTGCTTGACAAAATGAGCATCTATCCTGAGGAGACTCGGAAATGGTTCCATGATGTGGTTGACTGGCTTCACGACTGGGCATGTTCAAGGAAAACAGGTCTCGGAACTCCAGTTCCATGGAGCCCTGACTCCATAGTTGAGACATTGAGCGACTCAACCATCTACATGGCATACTATGCCATCAGCAAATTCGTGAATCAGAAGAAAATATCCGCAGATCAACTGACTGTCGAAGTTTTCGACTATATCCTATTGGGGATCGGCGATCCGAAAACCATAGCAACCAAAGTGAATTTGGACTACAATACCCTGAGATCTGTTCGTGAGGAATTTCTGTATTGGTATCCGGTAGATGTGAGGAACTCTGGCAAGGACTTGGTTCCAAATCATCTTACCTTCTTCCTCTTCCATCACACCGCGATATTCCCAGCTGTGCATTGGCCGAAAGGAATAGGCGTTAACGGTTTCATCCGAATCGAGGGAAAACCCATGCACCGATCAAAAGGTAACTTCGTACCCATGCTGAAAGCCGTTGAGGCGTATGGCGCTGACGTAACGAGGTGTAGTCTCCTCTTAGCAGCTGAGGGCATGGATGATCCAGACTGGAGGGCAGAAACCCTTCGAGATATGAAAGCAAAGTTGGAAGGATTCAATTCCTTAGCCAGAGACATAATCAGAATGACGGGTGCTTCTGCAACTGGTCAGTTGGAGAGGTGGTTGCTGAGTCGACTGCAAGCAAGAACACAGAGGGCAGAAGAGGCTATCTCCATCATGAAGAATCGAACTGCTCTTGAGTATGTCTTCTTCGAGGTTTGGAATGACTTCCGATGGTATCTTAGAAGGTCTGAAGTCCCAAATGCGAAAGTCTTGAAGGAAGCACTGAGTATTTGGGTTCGGTTGATGGCACCGTTCACACCTCACTTATGCGAAGAAATCTGGGAAGCAATGGGAACCAATGGATTCGTCGTAGATGCTTCCTGGCCAACCCATGATCCTAGTAAGGTAGATCCCGAAGCTGAAGAGGCTGAAAGAGTAGTCAAAGAGACAATGGATGATACTTCGAATCTTTTGAAAGCGATAAAGATCAAACCCAAGAAAGTCTGCTACTTTGTGGCATCTGACTGGAAATGGGCAACGTACCTAAAAGCCTTGGAAAGAGCTGACGCAGGAAAGCTGGAAAGAAGCGAGCTCATCAAGGAACTGGCCTCAGAGCCTTCGTTGAAGGAAAGAGCGAAAGAAATCGCATCATTCGTAGGGAAGATTGCTGAGCAAGTCACTAGAATGCCAGCAGACCAACGGAAACTGAGAATCAGCCTGCAAAGAATGAATGAAGCTGAGGTCTTGAGAAACGCTCAGAAACTATACACAAGACAGTTCGACGTCGAGATAGTCGTTTTCTCTGAAGATGATCCTGTGCGCTACGATCCAAAAGGCAGATCGGCGTTGGCTCAACCATACCGACCCGCCATCTTCATCGAATAGCCTCTACAAGCACAGACTGCAGACCATTTCAGGTCTGAGGATGCTTCTGAGCCAGTCCAAGGGACGTTGAGCAGACACAAGAAAAAGCAAACATATCAGTAGCCTCACCTTGTTAGTTTCGGCAGGGCCCGTGGCGCAGCCTGGATAAGCTATCGCTAACGGAAAGCGCACCGGCCTTCTAAGTCGGAAGTCGCGGGTTCAACTCCCGCCGGGCCCGCCATACAATCCAGCGCGCATGATCATGATGGAATGACTCTGAAACTGATTTCCGCAGGCTGTATGGTTGAACCGGGAGCACTGGCTCTTATCTTGATGATGTAGGAACTGGCTCGTTCAAAAAGAAAGAGAACTCTGAAACCATACGCGCCGTCACTTGCGCGACTATAGGTCTGATTGAGGAGCGCCGCTGAACCGTACCTCACGTCTATCTCTATCCTGTACGGCCCATCTTGAACTGGTCTGAGCTGCATTGTCAGGTTGCCGCTTCCCACGCAGTAACTCTGCATCAAAGGCACTTCGGCATATGGTGCGGTCCCAAGTCGGATGTCCACCCGTCCACTCCAATCTGTTGAGACTGAGAACATGCCAGATATGACAGGACTCAAGGGCAAGAAAAGAAACGCCCCCTGCCATGAGCAACATAGTAATAGGCACGATTACAAACTCCTTGCCTTTCAGCATAGATTCTCACTCATCTTGAGAAGGGCCGCACGCGCGCCACGCTTGGAGCGTGTCTGATCCCGACGGGCCCACCACAGATTATCTCCGGCCCTTTTCTGTTTGCATGGGTTTGAAGTCGGTCTGTCTGGACGAGCGTTACCCGCTTTGGATCTAGTTTAGGTGTAAACTATTTAAGTCTGAACGAATCGTTATGTGGAAAATCCAAGGAGAAGTTGGATCAGGTGCAACACGAGAATTCCTTCATGAGCGCGTGGACTGGCATCGCAGGCGCCTACAAGATGGTGCATGTTCTCATGAATCAACAACTGTCAGAAATAGGTCTGACTTTTCCTCAGTACAGACTTATCCGAGCTTTGGGGAGATCCGGAGCCATGCCGATGAACAAGATTGGAGAGCACATGCTTGTGACCCCGGCTAACATAACTGGCTTGGTTGACAGGCTTGAGGGAAGAGGATATGTTGAACGAAAAGAAGTGGGCACCGATAGAAGAGTCGTCAGAATACAGCTTACAAGAAAAGGGAAGTCATGTTATCAGCGAACAAATGTTCAACACAGGAGACTGATAAGCAAAATCATTGGGGTGTTGAGTGAGAACGAAATTCTAAATCTAACTCGACAGCTCCAAAAAGTCAAGGAAGCTGCTATCTCTGAGAGGAACAGTCTCCGAAGCGAGGACAATACGACTCAATCCAAATGAATCCTATTCAAATCGCAAGGCGGACGGAGAAATCGATGAGCAATCTGTCAGAGACAGGGCAAAGAGAGTGTAGACCATGAGTCTTGCGAAACCGGTTCTTGAATATGTTAACGGGACTAGAACGAAGGCCAACATTCTTGGTAGCGCAAGAACATTCAAGCGACTTTTGCGATATCGTAGACCATCCGTCCATTTCTTTGTTCTCACAGATATACTAGCGTATCTCCGAGCCTACACGTTTACCTTAGAACCGCCTTATACTGCGCAGATAATCCAGCCATTGTTGGCTGTGAAGGATGTCCTGAGCAAGTCATGGGCCCCCTTGAGGCCGAAGGATTGAGATCGTGAGCGTAGCTAAGCCAATCCTGGAGTACGTTAAGTCGCTTAAAACGAGTAGGAGTCTTTCTCAGACGACGAGTGCGTTCGTTAGGCTTCTTGGGTACCACAGAGGGTTCATCCATTATTTTGTCGTGATAATCGCAATGGCTGCGGTAAGATCTTATGTATTCGCGCTTGAACCTCTTTACACAGCCCAGATAATAGACCAAGTTGTTATTCAAGGGAACTATGATCTATTGCTTCCTCTTGTGCTCGCGATACTCTTTGCCACAGGACTCTTTGCAGTCCTGAATTACGCTATAACTTTTCTACAGGCGTATACCGCGCAGTTGATTGAAAGAAACATCAGGACTGACTACTACTCTTCACTCGAACACATGCCTTTCGGATTCTACGATTCTGCCATGGTGGGAGATCTTGTTTCAAGAGCTACGATGGACCTGCGGATGCTGGAAATGTTCCTGAGAACATGGACCGGTGTAACATCTAACACAATCTTCACCGCGATTATGCTCTTCTCAGTGATGTACTCGGTGAACCCTACAATGACCTTGCTCGCTTTCTCACCAGTGCTGATTGCATTCTACTTCAATACTCGGCTTTTCACGCAAACTATGCCCCTGTTCCGAAAGATGCAACTCGTCATTGGTAGACTTGGGGCTTACATCCAGCAGAACATCATAGGGATGAAAGTTGTGCGCATCTTCAGAAGAGAAGGGGAGATGGAGCAAGGATTCAAGCAGGTTGAAGAAATATACGTGAACACGGCGATCAGCGCTGGCAAGATTCAATCGAAATACATGCCTTCTGGACCGGCTATTCTGACCCTTGGAATAACGATGATCTACGTCTACGGTGGTAACCTGATGATGTCTCCGACATCGATTCTGACAATTGGCGAGATTCTTTTGTTCTCTAGATACATGATGAGGATGACATTCCCTCTGCGAGATTTGAGCATGCTTATTGGCACTTGGATAAACTCGTCGTCTAGCCTAGAGAGAGCTTATGCTATTATGGATCTTCCAAAAGAGGCTGTGGAACGACCTGACGCGAAGGAGCTCACTATAACCCGCGGCCAGGTTGAATTCAGGAACGTCTTTTTTAGCTATGTTAAGGACAGGCCTATACTGAAGGACGTGAGCTTCGCTGCCAAGCCTGGAGAAAGAATAGCGATTCTCGGATCCACAGGTTCAGGGAAAACCTCGCTAATCTATCTTATTCCACATTTCTACCCGATAGACTCCGGTAGCATACTGATAGACGGTATAGATGTTGCTGGCTACAAGACCGTATCTTTGAGGCGGCAAATCGGGATTGTCATGCAGGACGTGTTCCTCTTCACAGGTACTATTGGTGAGAATATTGCTTTCGGTAGGCCTGACGCATCGAAGGATGAGATTATGTCTGCAGCGAAATTCGCAAGAATCGATGATTTCATCGAGGCCCTCCCGGAGGGCTATGATACTATTGTCGGAGAGAGGGGGATCAATCTCTCGGGAGGTCAGAAGCAGAGATTAACCATCGCTAGAGCATTGGTGACTAATCCGAAGATCCTGATCCTCGACGATTCCCTCTCTTTTGTAGATGCGAAGACAGAGAGTCAAATTCAAGAGGCAATAGAAGAAGCGATGAAAGGTAGAACCTGTTTCATGATAGCTCAAAGACTCTCCACCATCAAGAACGCGGATAGAATAATGGTCCTTGATGAGGGAGAAGTCGCAGAAATCGGAACACACGATGAACTCATGGCGAGGAACGGAATATACAAGAGAATATACGAGACACAGTTCCTCGAAAAAACAGCTGAAGAAATACTGCAAGCTGATGATCGATAGATGTCAGGCGCCTACAACGTTTTCTCCACTCGGTACGAAGAATCTCGGAAGAGAAAATCATCTGACAGAGTGCTTGCCAAGAAGATCTGGAGCTACGCGAAGGGATACCGTAGAAACGTACTAGTCGGAACTTCAGCCATCGTGACAGGCGCCTTAACAGGATTAGTTGCACCTTACTTACACAAGATCGCTATAGATCAAATAATCACGCCAAAGAATTTCTCAGGCTTCTACTGGTGGGTTCCCATCTTCGTGTTTACAACCATACTGAACTATTTTGCGCAGTACATCCAGGTTTTTCAGATGAGAATCGTCGGTGAACACACCGTTGAAAAGCTGAGAGATGAAATGGTATCAAAAATAGAAGTAATCTCTCTCAAGTACTTCTCGGAGGGAGAAATCGGCAGAATAATGTCGAGATTGGTCAACGATGCAAATCAGCTCAGAATATTCCTTAGACAAGGTATGACTCAGCTGCTCGTTGATATCACTTCGATTCTTGGATCGTTGATAGTGGTGTTTGCGATCAATGCAAGACTGGCGGCGATTGCAGTCTCGATTCTTCCCTTTGCGGTCGCAGCAGGATGGTTCCTTGGAGACTATTCCAGAAGGGCCTATAGAAAATCCCTCTCTGCGCTTGGAGGATTAACTGCCAAAATACAGGAAGATCTCTCTGGAATGAAAGTAATAAAGGCGTTCGTTCGCGAAGAAAGGGCCGCGGTAGACTTCGGGCGCAGACAGGACCAGACTATCAAAGCTCAGATTGATGCGGTCAAGATTTCCACTCTGTATATGCCCGCAGTCTTCTTTATGAGAATAATAGGCACAGCACTAATTCTCTGGTATGGCTCGCTCATGGTGAAAACCGGAGAGATTACGTTAGGAACGCTTGTTGCATTCACTGAGTATCAGTTTTCGTACTTCATGCCACTCATGGATCTAACCACTGCCTACGATCAGTACCAAGTAGCAATGGCTGGCCTTGAAAGAATGTTCGATTTGATTGAGACTAAGGTTGAGGTTGAAGACCCTCTTCCAAGGGAGGCGGTAGATCCTGGTGAAATACGGAGTGTCGCATTTGACAAGGTTACCTTTGGTTATGACCCGAGTAATCCTGTCATTCACGACATAACCTTCTCTCTTGAACGAAACAAGAAGCTGGCGCTTGTAGGTCCCACAGGCGCTGGCAAGAGTACTATCATAAATCTCATCGAACGATTCTACAATCCTCTAAACGGACGGATAACCGTCAACGGATATGACGTAGACAAAACCCGCATATCCTCCATACGCGAACAGACAAGCACAGTTCTTCAAGACTCCTTCCTCTTCGCTATTAATGTAAGAGACAACATACGATTCGGAAAACCGGAGGCGTCTGATGAAGAGGTCGTTGAAGCAGCTAAAGCCGTCGGCGCCCACGCCTTCATAATGAACCTCCCAGGAGACTACAACTACATCCTACAAGAAGGTTCATCGAACATCTCCATCGGACAGAGACAGCTCATAAGCTTCGCAAGAACACTTCTAATGAATCCTCGATTGCTGATTCTGGACGAGGCAACTTCAAGCATTGACCCATACACCGAACTGGTTATACAAAACGCATTGAAGAAACTGCTTGAGAATAGAATGGCGATAATAATCGCTCACAGACTCTCAACGATAAGGCTCTGCGACGAAATCGTGGTCATAGATCAAGGAAGAGTCGTCGAAAGAGGAAGTCACGCTGAACTAATGAGAAAGGATGGGCTATACAGTTCCTTCTACAGAATGCAGTTCAGAGAGGAGAAAGGCATTGAAACGCGCGCGCATGTTTCCTAGGGCGTTGCAGCAATCTCTTGGATTTGCCCACATGTCTCTGAAGCGTTCATAGTTTTCGTCAGAGTCGTAGCATATTGAGAAGGAGATCTGCTTTCGCGTGCATCTGTCTCTGATCGCCTCATAGTAATGTCGTCTTTCTTCCAGAGAGTAATGGTAGCAGTTCTTGACTCGAATATGATAGAAGCTTTTCAACCGGTCGCTTGACTAACCGAGAGCTTCAGCGTGCGCTCTCTGATATTCCTTTCCATTCGAGAGTATGGTAAGATTTTTCGAATCTTAAGTGTTACAAGTGAAGCCATCAATGTCTTTATCGAGTCTCCAATCAAGAACGGTGCGATGCTCCAAAGGATAGTCTCTGCGAAACTTGATCTCATCCACAAAGACAGTTGGACGGCGCCAACTGCATATATCACGGCAGTTCCGATGATCATTGAGGTCAATATCCAGGCAAAACTAGGATTCTGTTTTGCTTCGCACAACCCTCCAATAACGAATGCGCTAAATGTGAATCCCATTAGGTAGCCACCAGTGGGGCCTAGCAACACCCCAAAACCTGCTTTTCCTCCCGCAAAGACCGGTAGCCCGATGCAGCCTAGCAGAACGTATACGAGCTGGCTTAGCGCTCCCGGTCGACTGCCCAGGATTGCGCCAGCCAAGTATGTAAAGAAAGTCTGTAGAGTGATTGGCACAGGATATAGAGGAAATGTCATGGAAGACCCGATGGCAGTCAATGCCACAAACAACGAAACCATAATCGCATCTAGTGCTCTAAGCTTCATGGCGTTTTCCTCCTGATGCGGCAGTCGCCGATTATTCTGGATCGCTATTGTATCATTCTTGCCTATTTTTGCTGTCCGAAAAACCTTTTCAAAGGCAGCGATCGGACAGGTTCGGACCCTAGTTTGGTATGAGTCCCACCTGGTCCATCACATCAATGGATGCTTTCGATTTGTCGCAGAATAATCAACTGAAGGGTTATGCCTCACTTCTTTGGGCCGCGCGCTCCAACAACTATCGCGCGCGGTGGCAACTTCAGAGGATCTTCGGTCCTTCATATAGCTAGGCTAATATCTTCGCTCTCACCAAAGGCGCATCCTGTAGACAAGGGAATCAGCATGAAGTACTCGTTTAGGATCGGCTCTGTGTGGGGGATTCCCATTGAGCTACACATAACCTTCATCCTACTGCTGATCGTCGAAGCATTCTTCTCAATGTACTACTTCATTCTCATCGCGTCTTTGTTTTTCTTCGTGACAGTCCATGAACTAAGCCACTCCATGGTTGCTAAGCATTACGGCATAAAGGTTCGAAAGATTGTGCTCTATCCAATGGGAGGTGTTTCTGTTATAGAGGAGATTCCAGAGAAGCCGAGAGTCGAATGGAGGATGGCGATAGCAGGTCCCCTCGTCAGTTTCACGATCGGCCTTTTCCTACTGGTCCTAGACCGGTTTGCACCGATTAAGCTTCCGTTTGGGCAGGCACTCCCTATTGTGAAGACAGCTGGAACCCTGATTTACGATTTGGCGATGCTGAATATCGCTCTGGGAGCATTCAATCTGATACCGGCCTTCCCAATGGACGGAGGTAGAGTCCTGAGAGCTCTTCTCGCTGAGCGAATGAAGTTTGTTGACGCAACAAGATACGCGGCTTTTCTCGGCAAACTTCTTGGGATAGTAATGGCGGTTGTCGGTGTTCTATACGATTTCTGGTTAATCCTGATAGGCATGTTC
>Ga0315282_10016570_pt1 | contig 10759 bp, 10 predicted proteins | sample YL17G07_20_MG_FD_203693 | JGI IMG/M metagenome (GOLD analysis project Ga0315282, IMG submission 203693) | Sediment microbial communities from Yellowstone Lake, YNP, Wyoming, USA - YL17G07_20 | ecosystem: Environmental > Aquatic > Freshwater > Lake > Sediment | place: USA: Wyoming | collected... | reverse complement strand
CCCAACTCTTCGGGATTTCTCCGCAAATCCTTGTCAATTTCCTCAACCATACTTTCTGGTATCCGTGAAGGTCTTCCTGAACGAGTCTCGTCATGAAGTCCTTCAAATCCACGATCATTGAATAAATGTACCCAACTTTCAATTGTTGTTGGAGAATGCCCTAATATTTCTGCAACTTCATAACAATCCCGACCTTTCGCTACGAGGAGTATACCGTGCAAACGATGATCGTATCTTGAATCATCAGAACGTCCGATTTCTTGCTGTATCTTGAGAACTACTTGATTTGCATCTTTTACACTGAGTTTCTGCAGGAATACCCCTCATTCTAATTCGGGGGCTCCTCCTTTATAATTTTACTTTAAAACTTATGTCGCTATGTATAGTATTGGATCCTATACAATCGTCTAATCTTGATTCATTGCTCCATAACCGCAACCACGGGAACACCATCCAGATCATCAATCAAAAACGGATAGACATGTAACGTATATACACCCGCGAGTAATCTTACATCAGCTAGATTCACATCCTCAAGAAGCAGAATCGGAGATGCATTGCACAAAAATCTCCGGTGACATTCGCGTCCAACATCACGATGAGTAGGAGAAGATATAGAGATTTGGTCAATACCGAAAATGCGCAAGTCCGGGCATTTTTCACGGAGAAAATCCGGTAATTCTTCAGAAACCCAAGGATGATCATTGCAATAACTGATAACATCCGAATTCCGGTTCTCCCACCAACCGGTCCGGACAAACAGCACGACGGCGTCTCGGATAGGTTGAATTTTTGTATCCAAACCCTCCGGACTGATCGCATCGCAGCCCTCTATCGAGAGATCAATGCAATATGCTGGATACAGTGAACGATTAATAGGGAAATGATCCTGAACTGTTGACCCCTTCCAACAGAAATGTGCGGGAACATCAAGATGGGTTCCAGTGTGTGAATTAAAAGAAAGATTACTGGTGTTAGCACTATCACCCATATCCATGGATTTGTGCCGGTGGATAGAAATAACCGGGGTTCCCGGGTAGAGCGGTGATAACCGGGAGAGTGGATATGAAACCGGAATAATCATTGGTTCTCCTCAATATATCTGCCAAGTTCATGCAGGTCTGCGATTACTTTTTCTATCCCACTGCAACCGGTAAATTGGCCCGTATCTTCAGGACCATTTCGGCCGACAAACCGTACATGGGCGGCTTTAGCTGCATCCCAGTCATTTCTTGCATCCCCAACAAATATGACTGATAATGGGGGGGCATTATTTGATGCAAGTATCTCATGGATGCAATCAGTTTTTTTTCTGGGCGACCCATAGATTTTCCGGAAATACCGGGTCAACTCTTTTTCTCTTACAATTGCGATGAGTTCATCCTCTGGAGTTGCTGAAACAACATATAGCGGAATTTTTGTGTGAAACTTTTCGAGAAATTCATATGCTCCCGAAACATAGGGGGCGGTGATAACCTCGTGAAAAACCAGTTCGGAAAAATTATCGGATAATTCCTGAAATCCTGATGAAGTAAGTTCCTGTTTCAGTATGTTTTTGTAGATATAATTAATTTTGTCGAACCGGGACATGCCGCCATTCTCACGGTGGAATTGGACGATAGCAGCCACATATTCCGGAGCAAATGAGAACAGTTTTCGGAATGCCTCAGATTTAACCTCGACCGATTCAAGTATAACGCCATCGAAATCGAGAATAATTATCTGGATCATGCTATCCGGTTTTTTTTAATAAGATAAAAAACACTGAATCTTTTAAAACAACTTGCAAAGAGATCTCCCCCAATGTCTTGGTATTCCGGTTCTTTCCAAACATAACTCATCAGATCCCAGAACAGGAAAATGAATCGTTCCTTGAAGGTCACAGGTTTAAGCACCTCGATAATTGCATGGTGTCGGATAGCCAAGTGAGCGTGCGACACGATTTTTTGGAAATCCTGACTATCCAATTCGAAGATATGATGTTCGAAGATTGGCCATTCCGGGCAATAATTATACCTATGGATATTAGTTTTTGACACATAGGGGATCGAAAGAATAACCGATTTAGCAGCCACGCGACGAAGTTCCTTCAGACCATCGATGGGATTTGAAAGGTGTTCGAATATTTGAAAAAAAAGAACATGATCAATTGAATTATCCTTAAATGGCAGATGCTCTGCATCACATCGGATTGCCGCAATTCCTTTCTTGTAAATATTTTTCACACCAATTTCAGAAATGTTTGCACTCAAGCCATCTTTCCCCAGTGCTTTGATAAATATACCATCCGGATCTCCGATATCAATAAATGTATCCTGCTTAATCTGGTCCCGGGCTAACACTTGCTCAATAAATTGAACCCGATCAATGATAAATCCCTTGACCACATTCTGCGATGCAATCTCTTCCATTAAGATATGTGCAAAATGTTCAGCCATATCTTCATTGGCAAAAAGGTTTTTGTTGTTAAATGAATTCATCTTCTGATCTAATACACGTTGGGAGGTCGATCTGAATACCTCAAGGGTAAGAGAGTTTATCCAGTACTTCATCCGGTTTATCAGTGGTTTTATGAGATCCTTCGAATGTTCTTTTATTCCTTCAATATTTGCCATTATTTCTCCTATCAATCACTCTGGTTTCTTAATGGGGATCTCCCACGAATCATTCATATTTGGTTGTTTATTTTTTGCAAGGCAGCACATTGTCATGCATACCTGTCTTTCAGGAGAGATTGTCATATCAGAAACCGGATGATAATACCCGTAAAATTTCTGCAAAGCAGGTGCAGGGTTAAACTTTTGGAGAGATTGTAAGAAATCCCTCACATTTAAGATAATGTACGGGACAATTGTTGATCCATCCCATTCGTCAAAAAATGCAATTTTTTCGTAGGAGATATCTATATCCTCAATTGTCGGAACGTTTTCAGTCAGTCGGACATCAAAAACGAAATATTTTTTTGTAACTCGCCACCCCTCTTTTAAAACATCACGCCAGTCAAATGTCATATGGAGGGCTCCCGAGCAGAAAACAACGTCAAAACTACGATCATTGAAAAGAAGTTCACTTCCCTTGGAAACATAAAACGGAACGTCCGGATTTAGTAGTTGTGCTTTTTTTATCATATCTGGCGAGATATCAACACCAGTGTAAGATAATGTCGACTCCATTTTTTTAAATATGTTGTAAAAACCGCCCGCAGCACACCCGAGATCAAGCACGGAACATTTTGGTTCGAGGATTTCTGAAAGAAAATATTTCTCAGATTTATAGACTTCATCAAGTGAATTTCTGTGGGAGCTATAGAATTTCACCGCATTCTCTTTCGACCATGCATCGCTATAAGCAAGCTTATCCTTTTTCCTGTGTTGATCATCGTTCATGAATCCATCTCAATAATCCAGTTCTTCTAATCATTGAAGATTATACGGTAATCACCGATTGCTATGCACACCAGCAAGGTAATCTTCGATATAACTTATCAATAATTTCATCTGATCTACCGAGCCTACCGTTATGCGGACACACTGATGGAGAGCAGGATGGTCAGCACCAGGTTTTATAAGAATTCCATTTTGCTCAAGATTCCTGATGAGTGGATCAACAAGGTGCTTCCCGACATTGATATTGACAAAATTGGTTTGACTTTCGAAAGTTTTAAAGCCCCGGCGCTCCATTTCATGGACAAGGTAATTCCTGCCTTCAGTTACTTCTTTTACATTGTTTTCGACAATATGCATGTTGTCAAGCATGGCATTGGCAAATAAAACGCTGAACCCATTCGTTTCATACATGGGGCGAAATACTTTCAACCATTGCAGAGTTTCCGGCTGAGCAACTGCAAAGCCGATTCGCAGTGAAGCAAGTCCGAATGCCTTTGAGAAGGAGCGGGTCACGATCAGGTTCCGGTATTTTTTTACCAGAGGGATAGAACTCTTCGGATAATAGGGATAATACGCCTCGTCGATTAATACCAGCACACTCTTTTTCTCTGCAGCTGCAATGAATGACTCCAGATCTTTGGGTGGAACAATTGTGCCGGTCGGACTGTTAGGATTGGCAAGGACAACGAGTTTGGTTTTCTTGTTGAACCGCTTCACCATCGCATTCAGGTTGAGATTCAATGATGTGTCGTAGGGGATTTTGACAAGGTCTGCTTTGAACAGTTTTCCAAATACTTCATACATCGCATAGGTCGGATCTGGAATAATAACACGGTCGTGGGGTTCGACATATGCCTCGAAAATGGTTTTTATCGCACCTTCTGATCCCGTACTAAGGAAAAGGTAATCTTCTGTTAATCCCAGTGAAGCAGCAAGTTTGTCGTAGAGAAGACTTACTTGGGGATATGTTGCAAGGAAATCCGGTGTGATCTGCTTAGTTATCGATGCAAGAAAATCCTGAGAGATCGGGATGAGATTCTCGTTTTTATCCAATCTCATATATTCGATTCGATTTACATGGTCAAGTGGTGTACGATAAATATCCTTGAGGTACTGTTTTGGTTTTGTCATGCTCTCACTCAGAATAACCGTGTTTTTTCAACCAGAATTCCACTAATGGCATCTGCCATTCATAATCCACGTCACATCCTCCCCATTGTTTGAGCGGATAAATATTCTGTCCCATCCATTTTTGTGGGAGAAGCCCAGAATCAAGGTCTTCAAGGCAATGTGGACGGACAATGGAAACGCTCATATCCGCAAACCATACGTCGCCCTGTGAATCGCGGTCGCAGTTCAGCGTCTTTGGATTGCCGAAGACTTCGAATGGTACAAACGGATGCAACAATCCGTCTCCATCAATCTTCCTTGCCCGAAGCGGGCTCCACATATTATAGCGGGAAACTGTGACCGCTGAATCGTAACTGGGGTTCTCTCGTAATATTTTAATACCCATGTCAATTGTTTCATCATCAATAGTCGGAGCATTACAAAAAAGCAGCACGACGAATTCAATCTCTTCTTTAGTCCTCTCTTTAATATACTGATATCCATGGACGAAAGCGTGCTCGCCTAATGCCTGTTTTGTGCAGAGTTCTGGCGGGCGATCAATGATTTCCGCACCGTACTCCCTCCCAATATCCTTGATCTTTGGGGAGTCTGTTGAGATAAAAATCCTGTTAATAAAACCCGATTTTTTCGCGGCCAGAAGTGGGTAGACCATGAGTGGTCTTCCCAATACCGGATACGTATTTTTTCCGGGAAATCCTACACTCCCATCCCTTCCAATCATGAGTGCTACAATCATATTTCTTTCCTTCCCCCAAATCACGTCAGCAATCGGTTTTTCCCGTGGAGTTATTCTTTATCCATGTGATCATCTTTTTCAGGCCATCCTCAAGAGAATATTGGGGTTTCCAGTTAAGATCCTTCATAATTCTGGTTACATCTGCGTAGAGTCCGAACTGATCGTGAGGAGTAGACCCCGAATATTTTACCGGATAAGTATTAGGATCTTTCCCATACAGGTGGATTTCCATGTCGACAAGTTCGTGCACGTACGTCTTTATTCCAGTGGCCAGATTGTAAACCTTGCCGAACGCAATGGGATTGTCGATCGCACACATCCATCCGCTCACAATGTCGTCAATATACGTGTAATCCCGGAAACGATCTCTCGATCCTTTGACATGGATCTCCTCATTATTTGCAAGGTACGCAAGGAAAATACTGACCATGCCCTGTTTAAGGTTGGTCATATTTTGGCCTGGCCCATAGACACTGAACATCCGAAAAACCGTTGTATTTAACCCGTCATTAAAAAAATGCTGAATGTAGTGTTCGCTAGAACGCTTCGATATACCATAAAAGGAAAGTGGCCGACATGCGGAATCCTCGTTGATCGGAAACGACTCCGGCTCACCATATACTGCCATCGAACTCGCATACAGGAAGTGACGAACATTCTTGGCTTTGCACCACTTCAGAAGCCGCAGTGTCCCCAGTGTATTCACTTCGAGATCGATTTCTGGATACTCCTGGGATACTTCCCCCGATGATTGAGCTGCAACGTGAAGAACAACATCAAAACCATCTTTTGGGAACTTTTCCAGCGTATCTGGCTCAGAAATGTCTCCCTTGATAATTTCTGCATCCCGGGGGATGTTTGAAATGTTACCGGTTGAAAAATTATCCACAACCGTAACATGATAACCCTCCGAAAGACACTTGGCGGCAAGGTGCGATCCGATGAATCCTCCCCCCCCGGTAATCAATATTGTCTTTTTCAACCTGTTTCACGCCCTGAGTATCTATTTATTCGAGTGCCTTAAAATAGGTACTTTTCAGCAGTTTTTCTTGAGTTTGGAAATCTCGTTTTCCCGGAATGCACATCGATCACATGAGGATATCTCATGGGATCTTCCTGACCTGTGAAGGTTTCGGTATTGTTGCACCTGTTGGCCGTTCCATGCATCTTTAATAGAAATATCAAGGACATTCCCTGGAGACATTTTCTCAAAAATATCTTGGACGCAAGGAAGAATGTTCCCGTCCCATGTTATTGACATTCTTTGCCATAACTGTGGGCAGGCCCAGTCAGATAATTTGCCGGTATGATCTGGATTAGATTCTTCATCCCGCATATCAAGATATGCGATTTCGTCAGCGACCGGCTTCCAGAAATCAGAATATTCGCGCCCCCTTCCAACCATCTCCGGCACCATGACGGTTTGTATCCGAATATATGGTTTTTCATTGCCGGTAGCGTCCCGTACCTCACGGAAGGTTCTGATGTTTTTTACGACATCGTCAAAACGTGCTCCGACACGATATTTCTCATAAACTTCTTTCTGATAACCTTCAAAAGAGATTGAAATGCGATCGATACCAGCCTCAATCACTTTTCTGCTGGTTGCCTCATCAAGTTTCACACCATTAGTGTTGAAATATACATCGAGAACTCCCGCGTCTTTTGCTTCTTTTATCATTCGGGGAAGATCCGGATGAAGGAGAGGTTCACCTCGTAATGAGAATTTCAGAGAGTATAGATTTTCTTCACCGGATTCGGCAACAATTGATTTCCAGATGTTCCTTGGCATGCGCCCATAACGGTATTTATTGAATGTGTTTTCACAGAATGGGCATTTAAGATTACACAGATTGGTTGCCTCAACATCCAAATGGAGTGGGAACTTTTCTGTGATATATTTTTCAGGCCATTCGTTCCACTTGTTCCTATATTCCGTATAGCGATTATTATCGCGAATTACCACACTAGAGCCCGCAATCGTATGCAGATTAGTATCAGCTTTTGTCATCCTTTACGTGTTCTCCTGAATGATGGGAATTTCTTTCGATATCTTCCCTGACGGTTTTAAGGCAATCCAGTATACCTTCGTGAATATCGACATACGTTGACAGGTTGATTCTGACCGGGACGTCGGTTTCGAAGGAATATGGGGTGATTACATAATGCTTTTGTTGGTCTGCCGGTGTGTAGTTTATGACTGCCTCTTTTCCAATAATTTCCTTGAGCATAGTAAATATTTCTTCCACTTTCATCCGCTGGTGGCCAGTAATAAGTACAACTTTATTCGTAAAAATGGGATCGTGTGAAATCCGAACTGTTTCGCGTGAGGCATCAAAGATGTGAATATACTCCCGAACAGAATCTTTCGAACTGATGTACGTGAATTCCTTGTTTGTAAGTAGTGCTTTGCATACATTATAAATGAAATTCCAGTGATTGGAATCGCCACCGTACAGGCTTCCAAACCGGACGATGGTGTAATTAAGCCCATATTCGTCATGATATGTCTTACAAAGGGATTCTCCAGCCTGTTTGGATACCCGATAAAAAGACCCCCATTTACCTGCGGTATAAACAGAACTGGCAAAAATAAATCGTTTTACCCCCGATAGTCTTGCTGCTTCAAGACAGTTGGTGGTCCCAAGGACATTGACATCCATGGTTTTTCGTGGTATCGTGCGAGCTTTGTCCAAGTCCGCGATTGCTGCCGTGTGAAAGACCACATCACATCCTTCCATCGCACTTTTAAGCAATTCGAAATTCAGAATATCCCCGGCTATGCATTTCAGACCGGATATTGTCTTTGCGTTTTCCTTCGTCTCATCAGAAATTGTGAGATCATAGACAACTACCTCGTAATTTGCTTTCAGTAGTTCCTTCACCAAGTACTTACCTAAAAACCCCGATCCTCCGGTAACAATCGCTTTCATTGCCTATTCTCCCAAGAATGTCACTATATTGGTAACTGCTTCCATCTCCATACGCATTCTACTTTCAACGGTGTTCGAAGCAACATGGGGGGTTATTAGAACCTCGGAATGGCGCAAAAGAGGCCCCGAATATGGCTCATGAGATACCACATCCAGACCTGCTGCAGCGACAAGGCCAGAATCCAATGCGGCATCTAGAGCTTTTTCGTCAATAAGGGAACCCCTTGCGGTGTTAATAATAATTAACCCTTTTTTTGCATTAGAAAGTATCTCTTGGGTAATTAATGGCGATCCAGTTTGTGGCGGACTGGAATGCAAAGAGATGATATCTGATTTTTTCACGAGCATATCCAGCTTGGGTATTTTCTTCCAGGGCACGGAATGGATAGCTTCAACGTAAGGATCAAAAAACAAGACCTTGCAACCCATCGCGGATAATAGTACGGCCACCTGCCTGCCTATCCTACCAAATCCTATGATCCCGACCGTTTTTCCCGATAGCAGAATGCCGTAACTGATAGAAAAATCCCCGTGACGGACCTGTCCATAATATTGGGGAATGTGTTTTAATGTTGAAAACAACAAAGCCAGCGTATGTTCTGCAACTGCAATAGCTGGAGCATCGGGAGTGCTACAGACTTTTATGGAATGTCGAGCACAGGTATCCAGATCGATATTGTCAATCCCAACACCGATCCTTGAAATTATCTTCAGAGTGGGAGCGGATTCGATCACGTTTTTTGAAAAAATTTCTGTTCCTGAGATCGTGCCATCTGCATTTTGGATTGAAGTTATCAGTTCATTCTCACCGAGTCGGTTACCGGTTTGATTAATGGTAACAACATCACAGTACTGTATGAGTTTTTTATATGCTTCGCCATGAATGTCGAATGATCTGGCAGTAATTGCAATCTTAGCTTTGCCCATGGTGGAAAATCCCAGAATCTTTATTAGTACTACTAGTCCAAAGATAATAATACCTCTACAATATCACATAATCGAAGATATGCGCCCCTCTACGCCCCCTCAAAAAAAACGATTGATTGCCCAACTTGCAGATTTTATATACCTCGTGGAATATACTGCGGAAATGAGCTAAACGATGGAACCTTAAGAAATGGCATCTATGGATTGCTAAAAGGGTATTGGCATATAGTGAGTAATCGTAAGTGAATCTTTAAAACCGGAACTAACCGGATTAGAAAATTATCAGACATCAAAATACAAATACACCCTCAAGTAAGACTAGATGTGAAACCCTTCTTTAATCCTGATTATTTTCTCGGTAGGTTGAATGCATCAAGGGTATTGACTCCCGAATCTCAAACCAAATTGTCTTTTTTTCTATATGGCCGCCCGGCAATCTGGTTATAAGAAGCTTGACCCGTTGACGCGAAAGTGTCAAGTACGGTTTAGAATTGGGGGAAGTAGTGACTCGTCCTTCTAATTATGAGAGCCGATCAAAGGAATCTGGATCAAGAGAGTTCATAGCTGGTGGACGAGTGCTATAAAAAAACAGTCTCAAGGAAAATTCCTGATATTTCTGGGACATTTATGGCAGGAGGAATGCCTTAATGAATAATCAGGGATCACTTTACTGTAGAGAAAAAAACATCCCAGATCTCTTCTGGGATTATCGTGAAATTCGAATGCAAGGGACTGGTTCAATGGGCGATTCTTGGAAATATCTATCTAAAGAGGAGACTATTCATGATTTTAGGGTTTTACTTGTCTATGCGAATGCCCCAATGGATAATCTGATGCCCATTGGTCTTTCCTCTCTTTCCGGTGCCTTGAAACGGCGAGGTTTTTCGGTTGCTATATTTGATACAACTTTTTATCCTTGGACGGATTCTACTGGTGGTGAGCGAAAAGGAACGCTGCAGGTTCCGGATTTCAGCTATGACGAAGTCGGTATTCGGTATAAGACTACTGATGTCTTTGAGGATTTTAGGAAAGTAGTGAAAGAATTTCGACCTGGCCTTATTGCTCTTTCCACAGTTGAACCGACTCATGAATTCGGTATGAAACTCTTAACTGCAGTCAGGGAGTTCAATATCCCAACGCTTGTAGGTGGTGTCCACACTACATTCTCTGCGGATGATGTCATTCATGAGGAAGACGTGGACATGGTATGTATCGGAGAAGGAGAAAAACCGCTTGTTGAACTTGCGGAATGCCTAGCAAGAAAAATTGACTGTTCTTCAATCCAGAATCTCTGGGTAAAAAAAGGATCGACAATTATTCAAAACGAGATCGGTCCCCTTATCAGTCTTGAGGATCTGCCCGAACTTGATTTTTCGTCGTATGATCCCAAACGCATTTTCAAACCTATGGCCGGGAAGATGTACCGGATGGTCCCAGTTGAATTCTCCAGAGGCTGCATGTATGATTGTACTTACTGTTCCGCACCTGCATTTGCAAAGAAATTCCGCGACCAGGGCAAGTGGTTAAGGTTCAAATCGATCGAACAAATAATGAATGAAATCAGGTCTTATCTCGATAAATACGATGTCGAATATTTTTATTTTGTATCCGAAACATTTCTTGCAATGCCCAAACACCGGCTAGCA
>Ga0315282_10016569_pt1 | contig 10759 bp, 9 predicted proteins | sample YL17G07_20_MG_FD_203693 | JGI IMG/M metagenome (GOLD analysis project Ga0315282, IMG submission 203693) | Sediment microbial communities from Yellowstone Lake, YNP, Wyoming, USA - YL17G07_20 | ecosystem: Environmental > Aquatic > Freshwater > Lake > Sediment | place: USA: Wyoming | collected... | reverse complement strand
TAGGTATTGAGCGATTGATAAGATTTATTTGTAATCTTGAAAGTGTTTCAGAGGCAAGATTGTTTGCTAAACTTCCTGGAACTCTTTCTATTTGATATAAATAAACTCACAAGGCCTCCTTCTTTCAGTTTTTTCCAAATTCTTTTTTCTTCATCGTATTCTGCCTCCTTATTCTAATAGATCCTGAAATGCCCTGACCTTGAAATAATCCTGAAATGAATTCAGGACTAAAGATTTTTCATATATGTTTTTATGTGAGGCAACGATACTGTTTAGTATATGTTTTTGGTAAAGAAATATACGATATTTGATGGTTAGTCCTTGCTAGATAAATTTTGAGGGCTTAAAACTCTCTCTAAAATTCTGAAAAAACTCAGAAAATTCCCTTGTATGGTAAAGCAGAGGGAAGGACTCGTTCTCTCAAGTATTTTACCATAAAACCAAGAATTAGAGGTTGGACTTATTCAGTAAATATTTTTAAGATTTTTTCAGTAGTTTTTAATCCATGTCCAGTAAATACAGAAATGATTAATTCATTTGAATTTGATTTTTGTAAATATTTTTTAATTCCTGCAATAGTTGAAGCAGAGGTTGGTTCAATGTAGAATCCTTTATTGCACATTTCAATTAAAGATTCCTTGATTTCTTTATCATTAACTACAATAAAATCTCCTCTGGATTTTCTTACAGCACTAAGTATTTCTTTTCCTCTTATTGGTTCCGCAATTGAAATTCCTTCAGCAAGACTATCTTTCTTGTCGATTTTTGGAATTTCATTTAAATTTTCTTTAAATGCTTTATACAATGGATTGCAATTCTCTGATTGAATGGCTATTATTCGGGGAATTGTTTTAATGATTCCTGCTTTTTGAAGTTCATTAAATCCGATAAAAGAACCAAGTAAAAGAGTTCCATTTCCAACAGGCAAAATTACTGTATCTGGTGATTTCCATCCAAGTTGTTCACAAATTTCAAATGCAAATGTTTTTGTTCCGTGGAGGAAGAACGGATTCCACGAGTGACTGGCATAGTAATCTTTTTGAGCAGCCTTAAGAGCAGCACTTGCAGCATCCTCTCTGCTTCCAATTACTTTATTTATTTTTGCTCCGTAAGATTTAATTTGAATTATTTTTGCTGGAGAAGTATCAGCAGGAACAAAAATCTCACAATCAATATGTGCTTTTGCACAATAAGCAGCAATTGCACAACCGGCATTTCCAGAAGAATCTTCAACAACCTTTTTAATACTTAATTCTTTTGCCTTGCTAACAAGAACAGATGCGCCTCTGTCTTTGAATGAGCTAGTTGGAAATAGTTGGTCTTGTTTTATTAAAACAACTTTTCCATTAAAACCTACTTCTAATAAAGGTGTAAATCCTTCATCAAAAGAAACAATATTCTCGTCTTTATTAATCGGAATTGCTTCTCTATATCTCCACATTGTTGGTTTTCTTTTTTTAATTTTATCAAGGGGAAAGGAAGCTTTGAAGTCAATATCTAATAATCCTCCACATTCACATTTCCAGATTTTTTCGTCTGTAGAGTATTCTTTTTTACATTCTTTACATATTAATTTAGCCATAATATCTTAAAATATTAGATATTAAAAATCTTTCTAAGTCCGGTCTTTTCCAATAACTTAGAGTGCCCCCAAGTAATATTGCACATAACTCGTTCGTATCCGGCCGAACCAAGTTCAGATATACTCTTAAATTGGCATATTTTACAAAGTATTTTGTTTATACCTAAAAATTGCTTTTCCACGAAATTTCTTTTTATTTTCACTATCTTTTTCCTTTTAGTAATTATACAAAATATTTTTAAAAGCGAAAATTAGTGGATTGCCTTATTAAAAATCTATGCAAAAATTGCACAAAGACAGCTCAAATTTCAACGAAAATGATCTTTTAGGTAAAAATCTAAAAGGTAAATGGTGAGCATACAGGGACATTTCTATGCATTACATGCAAAGTTAGCTTCGCAAAAATTGAGCTATTTATGTGACAAAGCTTCCACCTTTTGTACCAATTTTATCTATTTTCAAAATAATTATTTTAAGGGTTAAAAACTAATCTCTTGAAAATTAAAAATAAGTGTAAAAAATTTAGCACGTTTAAAACACATTTTATCCATTTCCAAAATGACTAAAACAACATGACCGCAAATAAGAAAATTAAAGTCTAAGAACTACATATTTTATAAGGGTTGAAACCTGTTTTTATAGGAGTAAATTTTTAAAACAGGGGAACTCTCTGACAAACATCTAAATCCTTGTATACTTTGAATGAGTATGCATTCATCAATTTTATAAAAGGAGACAAACAATGAATAAACCAGAACCCATTACAACCATTGCTAAGGAAACTAGAGTGAAGAAGCAAGAAGTAGATGAGTTCATTAATGTCTTTACGAAGGTTGTTAAAAGAACTTTGAAGAAGGGAGAAAAGGTTATTCTCATAGGATTTGGAAGCTATGGAATAAGAGAGAGGGAGAACGAGACCATTTTTTAAAAGGAATTGACCAGAACAAGAATCCTGAGCTTTACCAGAAGATAAAGCACCTTTATGATAACCTAATTATGGAAATTATGAAGAGAAGGGAGAAATGAGAAATCTTTTTATGGATTTTGATGCAAACGGCAAAAGGATTTATTTAATCCCTAAAGATCGGGCCACCCATATCTATGTTATTGGCTCTTCAGTGTCCGGAAAAAGCAAGTTTTTGAAATAGATGAAGAGGGAAGATATAAAAAATAGGTCTGGGTTTTGCCTGATTGATCTCTATGATACCCTTTATGAAGATATTGTTAAGCAGTAACATACAGATACAAAAAGGCGGTAAAAAATTACATGCCGCCCTTTTTGTTTTTAGTAAATCTACTTTGTGAAAAAAGATTTATCGATAAGATCGTTATTAGCTTTCAACATTTAAAAGCTTAGTATTTGTTTCAATGCAGTCGTCTGCTTTCACGTAAACTTGTTTCACAACAGCATCATAAGAAGCAAGTATTTCAGATATTCCGTTTTCTTCCATCTCTGTTGGGTCAATTAGAAGCAAAAGATCTCCTTTTTTAATCTTCTGGCCTACTTTGACATTTACGGAAAGAACTTTCCCTGGAAGAGGAGAAAGAACGTACTCTCCAGGTTGCTTCAGGTTTTGTTTTTTCCTATCCATTTCTTCACCTCCTTTATTCTTTTTCTAAACTGGATACTGGATAGAAAATAGCTCCATCTTTCCTTCTTTTACTCCTAATAAAGGCTTCATTCCAATTTTTTGAATTTGCCTTATCAAAACTGCCAAAGGATGAGGCAATCTACCCCTTGCCTCTACTTATTTTGGGTCTTGGAGTATATAGAATAAATAATATAAATTCTACCCCCTTCCTTTTTAGAAAGCATTCCTTTTCCCTGACAGACTGAGTTATAGCCCTAACAATTTTGAGATTAAAGTAGTACATAGAATTTTTTCACTTTTTTTAAGTTCTTCTTCAAAAATTTTCTTGAAGGTCCAAGGGGAAAGTTGAGAGGTTTTTGGCAAGGTTTGAATTTCTTTTCTTTGGGTTTCTCTCATTTTCTGAAAAATATTTTCACCTGGTAGAGAATTCCTTTCTCTTCAATCAACAAGATAAGGGGCAACTACCATCCCATATTTTTCAATTATCTCTTTGGGTAAAGAAACAGTTTCACCAATAACCAAACCACTTTTCTTCACGATTAATCCTCCTATAGATTATATTCTTAATGGCCCTAATTGGGGGAACTACAAAATTTCTCAACTTTGAGTTTACTAAACTCAAAGATTTTTACAGATATCTGTTTACATACATCTGGGACACTGGATAATTTTAATCGGTGTCTTTTCCAACAAAGTTTTCTTTTAACAAAAGTCTGAGAACAACCACAGTAAATATCAATTCTGTTTTTTCAACAACATTCTTTCATCCACCTTAAGCTGCAATACCCTCATATTGCATCACCTCCTTTGATGCAGGTATTGTCTCTATTCTTCTCTTTTTACGATCCATATTTCATTGTAAAGGTTCTACTTTCTTTTTATCAAAATCAAAAAGCCTTGTCAAGAAATAGCAACAGTCATACAAATATAAAAAAGGGACAAAATAATTACCACCATAAAGCAGCCGGGGTTTACCCCAGACTAATTATTGTCCATTAACCAAACAAGTTCAGCATAGATTAACTCTTCTTAATCTAAGGTGATATATCGCAACTTGCTCAGTATCGTAATTTTGGAAGCGTTGACTTCTTTTAAAATCTTCACTCTTTATAAAATCCCTTTTTTGTTTGGTGATTACAAAACTATTGTGGGAGTTTAATAAATTTGTTATCAGTCAAGCATTTCGTCATATTATGTGCATATTCGATCCTTTCTTTTGCCACGGCAAACAATTCATCTCTACTCATAGTTTTCCTTGCTACTCCTTGCTCAATTGCCTTCATACCTACTGCTGTCGCAACTTCCGGGTAAACGCCAAATTCATCCATTGTAGGAATAAGATAATCTTCCGAAAGGCCTTTCTCCTCTGCAAATTTTGAGAGGGCCTGGGCAGCTGCGATACACATCTCGTCTGTAATAGTTGTTGCCTGGACATCCAGGGTCCCACGGAAAATACCAGGGAATCCGAGAGAGTTATTGACTTGGTTTGGGAAGTCAGATCTTCCTGTTGCTACAATTCTTGCACCAGCTTCCTTTGCATCCCATGGCCAAATCTCGGGAATAGGATTAGCACACGCAAAAAGAACTGCATCTTTAGCCATAGTTGAAACCCATTCTTTCTTAACCGTATCTGGACCTGGTTTTGAGTAGCAATATACAACATCTGCACTCTTGAACGCTTCCTCAGGACCTCCAACGATTCCTTCAGGATTAGTAATCTGGGCAAAGTGCCATTTAGCTTCAAATCTACCCTGCAAGTCTGTTCTTCCCTTGTGAAGAGTTCCTTTGCTATCTGTCATTATTATGTTTTCTGGCCTTACCCCAGCACTTATAAGTATCCTTGCAGTAGCAATACTGGCAGCACCAGCCCCAAAAAAGCCAATCTTAATCTCTTCAATTTTTTTCCCTACAATCTTCAAAGCACTATAAAGTCCTGCAAGATTAATTGCTGCTGTTCCTTGCTGATCATCATGCCAAACAGGTATCTTGCAGTTTTTCCTAAGCTCATCTAAAATATAGAAACACTTAGGTTGGGAGATATCCTCCAGATTAATCCCTCCAAAACTTGGAGCAATAAGTCGAACAGTTTCAATGATCTTCTCCGGATCCTTGGTATCCAGACAAAGTGGCACAGCATCTACCCCCCCAAGGTATTTGAATAGCAATGCCTTTCCTTCCATAACAGGCATCCCTGCTTCAGGACCGATGTCACCAAGACCAAGAACCCTTGTTCCATCGCTTACTATAGCCACAGTATTTGCCCTATTTGTATATTCATAAGATAAATTGATATCTTCCTTGATAGCTTCACAAGGCGCAGCAACACCCGGAGTGTACCAAATAGCAAAGTCGTTAACATCCCTGACGGGGCATTTAAGTGCGGTCTGTACTTTTCCCTTATAAAAGGGGTGAAGTTTCATTGCATCTTCTGCTGGCTTTTTTGCTTTTGCAATAAGCTCTTCCTTACTAAACATCTTTTTTGCCTCCATATCTTTTTTGCCTCCTTTAGTTTTTGGAAATCGTAATCATGTAATATCCCCTAAATTGGGTGACTGCCAATCTAATCATTCTCTTTAATGATTCTATGAAATTGAATCATTGCCTCACTTAAAAATCTATACGCATTACATACATTTGAGATGAGACTACTACCTCTAAATATTTCATACAGAAAATTAAATGAGGCAAGGCAACACGCTTTCACATCATTCCAAGAACTTTGATGGGACCTGTCTAAGGTTCTCTTTTATAGCCTCTATGCTTTTCATAAAGTATTCCCTCTGCTGAAGGTTTAGGTTCACCTCAATTATCTTTTCAACACCATTTCTACAAAGAACTACAGGAACTTCTGCAAAAATACCACGTATGCCATATTCGCCATCCAGATAAACACTTGCCTCAAGTACAATCTTTCTGTCCTTCTTTATTGCATCTACCATTCGAAGAAGTCCTGCTGCTGGTGCCCAGTTACTGCTGAATTTTCTCAGATTTGTTATCTGTGCACCAGCTTCAATAGTATCTTTTACCACTCTATTGCACTGTTCCTCCGTCAGAAATGATTCTAAGCTTTTACCATAGACCATTGAAAGCTCCGGAATAGGATACATATGTTCACCATGTTGACCGAGAACAAGGGGTATGATGGATGCAGGTGAAACTCCTATATACTTTGACGAATAGTATGCCATTCTTCCTGAATCAAGAACACCACTGAAACCAATGATCCTGTTTCTTGGGAAACCAAGCTTTTTGTAAAGAACTGTAACAATAACATCAAGAGGATTTGTTGTTATAATGACAATAGAATTCGGTGCATACTTTTTTATGTTCTCAGCTACGCTAGAGATTATTTCAGCGTTCTTACTTGCCAGTTCCTCCCTGCTCATTCCAGGTTTTCTTGCAAGACCTGCTGTAACAATAACCATATCACTTCCCTTTATATCCTCATAAGAGTTTGAACCCTTTATTTCAACAGCCTCTCCAAGAATTGATGCTGCATGGTTTAAATCCAATGCTTCACCCTGCGGTAATCCTTCCACGACATCAATGAGGTTGATGCTGTTATCAATATTACCCAACATCAAAAATGCAGCCGTGGTTGCTCCCACTCTTCCAGATCCTATTATTGATATCATGCTTTTAAATGCCTCCTTTAAAATTTAAAAATCTTACATTCTTTTTTTACTTTTTGTCAAAATACCGAATCATTGCATCAAATGTTGCCTCACCTCGCATTTCAAGAGACCAACAACCAACCTCATCCACTTTTTCTAGGATTGGTGTCATATCTTCGGTTTCCATTCTTGTCGCAATCGGCGACTACTAAACATCTCTAAATACGGTCTCAGTAATTGCTATTTTATGCACAGATCACCTCTATTTCAATATAAATAGTATCACTTTTCTAAGGCAAAGTTAACTACTTCTTTTGCAAGGCAAGATGTTGCATCAATAACAGGGATAGAAGGTTTAAAATATTTTAATAAAATTGGGAGCTCTGTACACCCAAGTATCACTAATCCGCTTCCAAGCAATTTCATATGTTCAATGATCTCTTCAAAAAGGTGAACATTCTCTTCTATTTCTCCTGCCTTGATAGAATATACAATTTTCATCACTTCACTTTGTTTTTCTTCAGAAGGGGTGATGATTTTATATCCTTCGGCTTCAAATATGTTGTGATATACCCTTCCAATTATTGTTCCGTCGGTTGCAAGAAGCCCAATATTTTTAGAGTCCTTAAAGCTACTCTTTATTTCTTTCAGGGTGCTTTCAACAATGCTTATAAATGGTAACGGGGTGGCCTTTCTTATATCTTCAACAAAATAATGAGCAGTATTGCACGGCATACATAAAACATCAACATTTGCTTTCTCAAGGGTTTTTAATGATTTCAATATGTAAGGAAGAGGATCTTCGCCCTTTCCAAGAAGAAAGGCAGTTCTATCTGGTATCTGTGGGAAATTATCAATTACAATATGTAAGTGTTCTTGATCTTTCTTTGCAGGAGTAGCCTTTATCATCTTGTAAAAGAGGTCCAGAGTCGCCTCTGGACCCATACCTCCTATAATGCCTACAGTATTACTCTTTGCTTTTACTTCCATTTCTCTAAGTTTAGTTCTCCTTCGGTTTTTGCAACTATTGAACTCCCTACCATATCTCCAGTTACATTGATAGATGTTCTACCCATGTCAAGAATTGCATCGATACCAAGGATCATTGCATACGCTGCCGCAACTGCTGAGCCTGCTTCAACTTTTAACCCAACTGAATTTAGAACTAGAAGAAGCATTATTGCCCCTGCCCCTGGTACACCAGCAGTTCCAATCGAAGCAAGAGTTGCAGTTAAAATTACTATCATCTGTTGAGTAAAATTGAGTTTCATACCAATTGCAAATGCCACAAACAACGCGCATACCCCCTGATAAATCGCAGTACCATCCATATTAATAGTTGCTCCCAGTGGAAGAGTGAAAGAATAAATTCCCTTAGGGATTCCCATATTTTCATCAGCACATTTCATCGTAATAGGGAGAGTAGCATTGCTGCTTCTTGTTACAAATGCAGTAACCATAGATTCTTTAGCTCTCTGTAGGAACTTAAATAAGCTTAGTTTATAAATGCTTAAAGCACCTCCATACACCACAATCACATGTACTGCAAGCGCAATATAAACAGTAAGAGTTACCATACCCAAGGAACCTGCAACTTTTGCTCCCTGGGTTCCAAATACTACTGCAAGGAGAGCGAAAACACCTATAGGAGCGTATTGCATAACCCATCTCACAATTAGGAGCATTACCTCAACAGCGCCATCACAGAAAGTTAAGATAATTTCAGCTCCATGCTTTATTCTTTCGTCCTTGCTTTCTTTGAGGAATGAAACTCCTATTCCAAATATAACTGCAAAGAAAATAATTGGAAGAACATCACCTGCTGCAAGCGAGCCAACAGGGTTCTTTGGAACAATATTCAACAGAGTATCAACTATTGAGGGCGCTGTAAGGGTTTTGACTTCGCCTCCTGCTCCAGCAAGCGATAATCCCCAGCCTGGATGAAAAATGTTTGCAAAAAACAGACCGATTGCAACTGCAAGTACTGTTGTAACAAGGTAATACACCATTATCTTAACACCAACTCTTCCAAGTTTAGCCGGACTTATACTGGCCGATCCAACTACAAGTGAGAAGAAAACTACAGGGACAACGATCATCTGTAGAAGACGAATAAGAAGATCACCGAAAGGCTTGATTACAGTAATCTTTGGACCCACAATCAGACCCACAATGGCTCCAAGAATAAGGCCAATGAAAATCCTCATAAGCAGATTGGATTTAAAGTACCAATCCATAAAACCTCTTTTTTGTTTTTCCATTATCTTATGCCTCCTTAATTTAAAATTTTTTAAAAACTTTTCAGTTCTTTTTTCTATTTCCACCTCCCCTTCTATATTTAATCATTACATATTATATTACATATTATTATACTTCATAATTTCTACGCAACTCTAGAAACTTATTCACTCCTTTGCCCAATTCAAACGCAAAACCTAAATCTTTCAGTGTACATTCGATTGCCGCAGTAGTTACAAGTAGATCATTAGAGTTAATGAATCCCATATGGCCAATTCTGAAAGCCTTACCTTTAAGTTGCCCCTGAATGGAAGCAATTTCAACATTGTAGTGTTCTCGCATTGTTTTTACGATATCATCTACGCTTATGCCTTCTGGCGCATAAACTCCAGTAACGCAAGGAGAAGCATCCGTATCATTTGCAATAAATTTAAGGTTAAGTTCCCTCAGAGAGGCTCGTACAAGATTCTTATAAATGGCATGCCTTTTGTAAGCATTCTCAAATCCTTCCTCGCGTAGCATCTTGAGACCTTCCCTTAATCCAAAGAAGTCGGAAACCGGGAAAGTGGTAAATGGCTGTCCAAGATCTGCATTCCTTTTCAGCTCTTTTACACTAAAGTAGAACGCCTCACTACCATTTTGAATGGCGTATTCAAGCGCTCTTTTGCTAATGCCTACAATTCCAATCCCAGGTGGGCTCATCAAACCTTTTTGTGAAGCTGCAACGACAACGTCAAGACCCCAATTATCCATATCGATTTTGGCAATACCAATTGAGCTTACAGCGTCAACAACAACAAAAGCATCTGATATTTCTCTTATTTTCGATGCAATTTCTTTGATGTTGTTTATAATTGTAGAGGACGTCTCGTTGTGAGTCAAAAAAACTGCCTTTACATCTAGGTTAGATTTCAATGCTTCTGCAATTTCCTCAGGATGTGCTGCTCTTCCCCATGGTACTTCTAGCCTTATTGCATTCCTGCCATGGGCAGTGTTAATCTTGTAAAATCGTTCTCCAAAGAACCCTGTGTCAACGACGAGGACTTTATCGCCTATCTTGGTGAAGTTCTCTACCGCAAGTTCCATTGCGCCAGTCCCAGAAGATGGAATAAGGTAAACATCTCCGCTACAATTAAACACTTCCTTGATCGTTACAGTTGCCTCTGTGAAAATCTTCTTAAATCGAGGGCCTCTGTGGTTAACCATTGGCTGCGTCATTGCCGCAATTACCCTTGGTGGAAGCGGCGTTGGACCTGGAATCATCAAAAACTCTTTATCAATCATTTTATGCCTCCTTTGAATATTATACATTACTGGCCTAAGCCATGCATTTAACTCATATACTGCACTTAACTCTACCTCTTAGTCTTTTCAACTTAAACGACATTCAAATACAATTTCTACGTTTCCTACAAAATAATTCCTTCTCATTCTTAAACATCAAGCTCTCTTTACCATCATACGCATCTAACTCCAATTGAGGAACCCCTTTGAAGTCTCTTTTATAATATTAATTACACAATACCGTATGCAAGCATTGCTTTTGCAACTTTAATAAAACCTGCAATGTTTGCACCAGTCAGGTAGTCGCCCTTTCTTCCGTATGCTTCAGCTGCTTCAAGAGAGGCTTTGTGTATGCTCTTCATAATCTCGCGGAGTTTTGCATCAACTTCTTCTCTTGTCCAGGAGAGTCTCATACTATTCTGACTCATTTCAAGGCCTGAAACAGCTAC
>Ga0315282_10016568_pt1 | contig 10760 bp, 6 predicted proteins | sample YL17G07_20_MG_FD_203693 | JGI IMG/M metagenome (GOLD analysis project Ga0315282, IMG submission 203693) | Sediment microbial communities from Yellowstone Lake, YNP, Wyoming, USA - YL17G07_20 | ecosystem: Environmental > Aquatic > Freshwater > Lake > Sediment | place: USA: Wyoming | collected... | reverse complement strand
CTGCTGCGCCCGGCCCTGGGGCGTGTTGGCGTAGAAGAGCGGCAGCTCAACCTGGCGGCGGGCACTCAGCCGGGGAAGCAGGTTGAAGCGCTGGAAGATGAAACCGATCTCGCGGTTGCGCAGGTCAGCCAGCTGCCCGCCGCTGAGCTGGCTGGCCTCCGCGCCGCGGATGCGGAAACTGCCGCTGGTGGGCCGGTCGAGCAGGCCCAGGATGTTCATCAGTGTGCTCTTGCCAGATCCGCTGGGGCCCATGATCGCCACGTACTCGCCCTCGAGGATCTCCAGCGAGACGCCGCCCAGCGCCTGCACCTCCACATCGCCCATACGATACACCTTGGTTACGTTTTCCAGCGCTATGAGCGATTGGTGGTTTGTGTTGGATGTCATATGGCATCTCCTTACTCGACGTCATCCCAGGCTGCCAGAGATGCGTACCGGCGGCGCACGATTGCCGGGGACGACAGGTGAAGTCTGGTGAACCCGTACACAATACAGAATACGACATGATTGTGGAAACTTGATGGAGAACCGGTGCAAATGGTGTGAAGTTGCCGGCTGAGGAAATCCACCGCGAGCGTGGTGAAGCCGACGAGGATGTGGCGCCGGTTGGCTACGGCACAGGCGTCGGTTGGTTGAGGACGGCCGGCAGGTAGCTGGGTCTGGGCGCCGGAAGGCCAGACGCCGCCAGGGCGTCCAATCGCCCGAAGCCGTAGGACTCATCCGGGCCCGGCACACCGAGGTCTAGCGCGGTGCTGAGCAGCGCGGTCTGCTGCTGGTCGACCGTCAGGTTCGGGTGGGCGCTGAGCAGCAAGGCCAGCGCGCCCGCCACGTGGGGAGCGGCCAGCGATGTGCCGCTGACAGTGGTGTAGCCGGTTGGAGCGCTCGTATAGATGCCGACTCCTGGCGCCACCAGCTGCGGGAAGACCGTCATGGAGCCGGGGCAGGCCGATGGCCCGCGGCTGCTCAGGTTGAAGATGTTGCTGGTGTTGTCGATGGCGCCCACTGCCAGCGATTCCGGGTAGTTGGCCGGGCTGACCCCGGTGCCAAGGCCCGGGCCGTAGTTGCCGGCGGCAAACACCGGCAGAATGCCGGCGCTGCGCAAGGCCTGGACGTCCGCCTGGAACCGGGTGTCACACCCCGGCGTGGTGACGCCCCACGAGTTGTTGACCACCTGCGGGGCATCCGGCGTGGCCGGGTTCCCGTCCGGATCGAGCAGCCACTGGAAGGCCTGGTGCACCGCCGTATCGCTGGTCGAATTGCTGATCGGGCTGAAGATTCGGGCGGCGATCCATTGGGCCTGGGGAGCCACGCCGATGGAAGTGCCGCTGGCGTCGCGGCCCAGGATGACCCCCATCGTCTCCGTCCCGTGGCCGTTGCTGTCGGTGGGGAGGGGGGCACTGGCATACGGGTCGAACCAGCTGTTGCTTCCGCCGCGCCACCGGGCGGCCAGGTCCGGGTGGTTGAGGGTGACCCCCGTGTCCAGGCTGCCGACCACCACACCCTGGCCCTTGAAGCCGAGCAGCCACAGCTCGGGCGCGTGGATGAGCGTCAGGTTGGGCGGGGTGGTGCTGGCAGCAGCCGGCGCCGCGGCACCGGGCGGAGGCGGCCCGGGAATGATCACTTCCGGGATGATACTTCGCACGTCGGGGCGGGCGGCCAGCTCCTGCACGACGCCGGCTGTGGCCGTCAGCGCCAGCCCATCGAAGATCCAGAAATAGGTCGCTCGACTCACGCGCCCCTGACCCTGCCAGGTCGCGATAGCCTCCCTAAGCGGGCGCTGGGCCGCCTCGGCCCTGGCTTTCAGGCTGCGAACAACACGTTCCAGGCGAGCGGCGCGCTCCATTCCCGACAGGTCCGGCAGGGCGACCTGGTCGGCCAGGGTGACGATCACCGTGATTTGCCGGCCCTCCGGCAGCACCGCCAGGGCAGCGCGCAGCGGGGGCGAGAGTTTCTGGCTCCAATCCGCCCCGACGGCCAGCCCACCTGCGCCTCCGGAAAAGCCAAGCACAACCAGCAACAACCCCATCCGGGCCAGCAGTCTGATCACAGCTATCCCATTTCGTGCGCCGCGCTCTTGTCTACTGGGCAGGCACGTGCTCGATGCGCAGGTCGTCAAAGATGACCGTCACGTGGCTGCCCGGAGTGATCGCAACGCGGGTATTCGGGTACAGGAAAAAGAGAATCTGGCCGGCCTTCAGGCCAGCCGGCTGCGAGGGTGGGGCAGACATGTTCAGGGTGAGCGTGATGCCCCGCTCCTCCGCCACCAGAACCGGCAGGTTCGCCGGTTGAAGCATGGTCATCGCCTTGGCAGGGTCCGTCACCCGGCAGCGAAGGTCGATCAGGCCGCCGCCGGCCGTCGCCGCCAGCAGGGTGACTCGGATGCCGAAATGCTGCTCCACCGCCGCCGCGTCGGCAGCTATGGGCGTCGCCAGGCTGGACACCCCCTGGGCGACGGGCGTGGCAGTGATGCCCGGCGTGGCCAGGCTGGACTGCCCCTGGCTCACGGGTGTGAGGGCGCCCACCGGCGTCGCCAGGCTGGAACGTTCCGGCTGGAGTGTGCTCGTGCCGACGGCCGCCAGCGGCGGCTGGCCGGCGTATCCGGCGCACCCCGCCGCCAGCAACGCGGCGGCCACGCCTACGCTCAGAACCGCCACCAGCCGGCAAGCTTGTTCGCACCTCAAAAGGGATTTCACGTCGGATTGACCTCAGGTGTGTCGATAGAGTATGGGGTGGGAGGCGTGCCGCCGCTCCCTCACCGCAGAGCAATCGCCTAGTGAGCGATGATGGGCAGGTAGAAGCACATCACGCCACTGCGAGCGACCACCAGCGACTGGGTGCTCACAGGTCCCCAGTTGCCCGAGGCATCCTTGGCACGCATCTCAATGGCCAGCTGCGTCCCGTTGGGGTACGAGCTGACCTCGATCTCGGCCTTTACCACTTCGACCGTGCTGTCGAAGTGACCATCGACCGCCTGCATAGCGGTACCGTTGCCCGCGCCGGGATCCGGTCCGACCCACCATTCGGCGCCCGTGATGTTCGAGACGTAGCCCGGGTCGGCGGCGGTGACGGCCATGGTCATCGCCTCGTGACATTGGAGGGCCTGGGCCGTCAGGCCACCCAACCCGGCGACCGGCTCACCGATCAGCGGTCCGCCGGTGTCGACGGCCACGCCCTTGGTCACCACCAAGGTGACGCTGGCATTGGTAGCGGTCACCACGCCCCAGTTGCCGGCGCTGTCCTGGCCGTGTACGTACAGGGTATGCGTGCCCTGGGCGAGCATCTGCAGGGTGGGAACCGGCAGGTTGTAGTAGATCAGCTCCTGAGGAGTATCCCAGCTGCCGTCCTCTGTCATCAACAGGAAGCCCTTGTTGGTGGCGCCCGGCGTGTCGATGAAACCCTCGGAGTTGGCAGCGTTGCTGTTGACCCTGGCTACCACCGGGTCGGAGATGTAGCCAGACACCCGCACCTCGACCGGGGCGGTGGAACTGAACACAGCCGGGTCCGTGGCCAGTGAGAGCGCGTCCGGCCGGTCTTGTCGATCAGCAGGTTGGAGGTCACGGCGGTGCCCCAGAACCCGACGCTGTCTTGAGCGTGCATCCACAGTGGATGCATGCCCTCGGGCAGGGCCGCAACGACGCTCGAAGTCATGGTATCGGTCATGCTGACGATTGGCGCGATCATGTTCAATGTCATGATGCGCCCGGTGCCGGTCACCCCCTGCATGTCGATGAAGTACTCGGCCCCCACCACGTTGACGCCGGGGGCTGCCGAGGCATCGCCCGTGGCGCGCACGCCCACGTCCACACCGCCGTTGGTCGGGCTAGGCTGCACCTCGATGCCCGATACCACCGGCCCCTGGTTGAGCGCGTTGAGCACGATTGAGTTGAAGGCACCCCAATTGCCGAGAGTGTCCTGGCCGCGCACGTAGATGACGTGCAGGCCCTGAGCCAGCGCGGTCGTCACGCTGGGCGGGATGCTGGCCGATACCGTCACGTTGAGCGCCGGGAACGTGCCGGTCATGGGCACGCCGGTGCCGGGCGCTCCCACCGTCTCGGTGAAGTACTCGGCTGCCATCACGTTGGTGCCGCCGGTCGAAGCGCCGCTGACGAAGGCGGTCAGCGTAGAGCCCAGCGGGCTGGTGACCGGGTTGGGCGTGAGCGTGATGTTGCTGACCAGCGGCCCCACATTGCCGGGTACCCACGTGCCGGGCCAGGTCAGAAACGTCAACTGGCCGCCGTACGCCAACGGGGCGGTCGACACCCCCCCTTGGTGCTGGTTGGCGTTGAACAGGAACAGGCTCGAGTTCAGCACCGGGTATTGCATGCCAACCGTGGCGCTGACCGGAAACTGCACCAGCGTCTCGCGCGTTTGGCCGGACGCGACCATGTCCGCCGCGATCCGGTAGGGATGAGCGGCCGGCTGGCCGTTGCCTCCCACGATCGTCTGGTACATGCCTTCCACCGCAATGTCCTGGTGCTCCAGGCCGGCATTCACCAGGCGCAGCGCGGCAGTGACGCCCGGCCCGCTGACGGCGATCGGCGCGGTGTTCGGGTAGGCCTGGCCGTTGACCAGGAAGTACTTCGGCGCGTACAGGCGCAGGTCGAACCCGGCCGGGTTGGCGTTGAAGGCCGGGTCGATCTCGCTGAAGACCAGCAGCGTCTCGTCGGTGAACGCGGTATTGGGGTCGTTGTACACCTGGCCAGTTCCCGCAAGAGGCCGCACCACGATGGCGCCGAAGAGGCCCATGCCCACCTGGCGCGGCCCGTCCGCCGTCAGGCCAGCCTCGTACAGATAGGTGCCAGGCGCGACCGTGAACGTGTAGGTCTTGCTGTTCCCGGCCGTGACTCCGGTGGTATCGGGCAACATCCCGGCCTGGCCGGGGAAGTTCAGCGATGCGGCGCTGGGCAGGTTCACGTTATGCAGGTTCACGACCAGCGTCTCGCCTTCGTTGGCGATGATGGCCGGACCGGGCACCCCACCCGGGCCGCCGGGGTTGAAGGTAAACCCCCACACCGGGACGTTTGTGCCGTCTGGCATGGCCAGCACGGTGCCCGTGTAGGCATACAGGTCGCAGGTGCGTGTCGAGACGGCCAGGGTGCAGGTGCTCGCCGGCAGCGTCGTGGCCGGAGCCACCGCCGGCCTGGTCGATAGATGAGCGGTCGTCTGTGCCGCCAGGGCGGGCGCCGGGTGGTCCAGCGCGCCCAGCGTGAGCAGCGCCAGCCCTACCACCAGGCCACAGCCGACCAGCAGGAGTCCAATTTGAAGCAGTCGTTTAACTCGCGTGTGCATAGTCGTCTTCTCCTTTAGCAAGCGCTGCCCTTAATTGGGACAACTGTTGGGCAGAGGCGGGTCAACCCGCAGGAAGGTGCCCATGCCCTGCATGGTCAGTCCCTGACCCCAGGCCGTCACCTGATTCAGGGCGTGGCTGTGGCTGATGATGTAGTACTCGCCACATGCATTCATGCTGAAGGTGCCGGGCGGCATGGCCGCCAGGTCACCCAGGTAAGGGCTGCCGCTGTACAACATCCCATACGTCAGGTTCAGCTCCGAGGGGATGGTCACCTCATCGCTCACCTTGTGAGTCCCGGAAGCAAACCCGTCGATGTCCGCCCAGGTGTACAGGGTGTCCCAGGTCTGGCCCGGCCCGATGTCCATCGAGAACTTGGAGTAGGCCAGGTTGTTCCCGGCCCCGTCCTGAAGGTAGCGCCCATCTCGGGCGATGACCAGGCCATTGTTGCCGTGCGGGTGGAAGGGCACGTCCACCGGCGTGACGCTCACGTGGCGCGTCAGCGCCGGCCACTGGTTCGTGGCCGCGTCGTAGGGATGGATGCGCGCCAGGGCGCTGTAGGGTTGGAAGGGGGACAGGGGCGCGTAGTTGGGATAGAGGGTATCCGGCAGCGATCGGCCGTTCAGCATCCAGTAGCGCGGCCGGAACTGGCGGATGTCGAAGGCGCGCCCGGCCTGGACCGCCTGGTGCTGGTAGGGATCGATCGCTGACAGCTCCATCAGGAATTCGGTGGCAGGATTGAACCGGCTCTCGGTGCGGTTGTAGGCATAATTGACGCCAAGAGTCGGGCGCACCACCAGGGCGCCGAACAACCCCATCTGCACTTGGGTGGCCGCGTCGGTGCCGCTTTCGTACAGGTAGGTGCCCGGTTCCTTCGCCACAAAATCATAGGTCACGTCGCCGCCCGGCGGCGCAGTCGGCACGAGGGAGGTCAGGGCGCCGGCAGTGTACTCTGGCTGCACCGGACGGCCGTTGGCCAACACGTCGGGCTGGCCGGGGAACATGACCGAAACCGGCACGTTCAGCGTGTTGTGCAGCACCACCGTTACGGTCTGGCCCTGCGTCACGCACAGCGTCGGCGACGGGTGCTGGAAGACGTGCCCCCCTTCGGAGTAGCCCCACATATACATGGTGTTGCCGTCCGACAGGCTGATCGTGCCGCTCAGGGCAGTCAGCGTGAAGGCCGCGTAGGGGGTGCCGCTGCCGTTAGTGGTGCACAGCATGCCGAAGGGCGGAGGGTTCGGAGCGACCGCCAGCCCCGGCGCGGCCGGCAGGCTCAGCGCCACCGCCACGCTCACCAGCACCGCCGCCAGCCTCCAATTCGTCCACTTGAAGAGTTTCAAGCTTTGCATAGTCGCTTCTCCTTCACTCAGATAGTTCTGGTCGCTGCCCAGTGCTAGGTGTTCGGCACCGTCTGGGGCCCCAGTGTGCCGGTCGCCCAGACGCGTATTTCGGTCATCTGGCCGCCCAGGCCCGCGCCACCTCCGGAGTTCAGCCGGTCGTAGTTGCGGTTATAGAGCAGGTAGGTGTCGTATCCACCACCGGTGTGCGGGGGCGCCACGAAGATGGCGTCCGTCGATTCGCCGGCGTTGAAGGTGACGCAGTCGGTGGTGTAGGTCAGGTCGGTGACGCCGTCCTGCCCGCGCAGGTAGGTGGCATCCTTGCCCACCACTCGCATGGGAATGCCCGTCAGCGTCATGGATTGCTCCAGGTAGCTCAGGTTGACCATGCGCAGCAGCACCCGGTCGCCCGCATTGCACTGGATCAGCGAGGAGATCGGCTGGTATTGCAGCTCGGGGTGACCGCTCGGCGCGATCAGATCGCCGCTCGAGTCGGTGAGGCCGCCGTTGGGCGCCAGCGTGTCGGGGTACAACCGCCTGTTCATCAAGAAGAAGTCGGGCACGTAGTCGCTCCAATCCGCCAGCTGGATGTGAGCGTCGCCCCAGTGGATCTCCGCCCACACGTCGGTCAGCACGATCACGAATTCGCGGTCGTAGCTGGTCGAGAGTGGGTCGGTGGGCAACAGGCCGTTGTAGGCATATCTATACCCACCGCCATTCTGCGCCGGGCGCACGTACACGCAGCCGGTCATGCCCATGTGCACGTGCTCGCTGTCCTCGAAGTGGCAGTGGTACAGATACGTGCCCGGGTCGCGCGGATGATAGTAGTAGGTGAGATCGCGGTCGACGGGCACCGAAACCGAGCCGATCGGCTCGCCGTCGAAGAAGGGAATGGCATTGCGGAACCCGTGCCAGTGGAAGGTGTGCGAGTCGAACAGGTCCGGCCGCTGTAGCAGGCCCACGTTGGTCAGGTTGATTCTGAAGTCGTGCCCCTCGTCGGTGCCGATGATCGGAGCAGTGATCTGGCCGCGCCCTTTCTGGGCCTGCACCTGGTCGGCCGTCATGCCGGTGACATTCCGGAAGCCGAAGATGTAGGTGGTAAACGGCGCCGGCGCGAACGAGTCGGGGTGGTAGGGCGGAATGGATACCGTTGGCGCCAGGCATACCCAGCCGTCCGTCCCGGCCAGGTACAGGTCGGGGGTGGGCACCCCCAGGGGTGCCCGCTGTGCCGGGCCGCGAGATGGGGCGATGTCGGCCGGCTGGAGCAGGGTGCGCGCCAGGGCCGATCCCGACAGCAGGCTGGCGCTCGTCAGCCCCACCGCCACGCCCCCACCCAACTTCAAGAAGTCACGCCGGTTGACGCGTCGAGTGTTCAGGTAGTTTGCCATCGAATTATTCCTCCTGTGATGCCTGTGCCGGGCGGCTGCCGCCCGCCGGCCGGGTCGGGCCTGGCGGGCAACAGCGCTCCGGATGTGCCAGGCCGCTACTGTTTGGTCAGGGTCGGCATGTAGATCGGGTAGTTGCCTGTGCCGCTCAGCGCCCATTGGCTGAAGCGGTCGGGTAAGGCGGTGACCACGTTATTCACGGTATCCACGTGGGTGCCCGGATCGGCGAGCCAGTCGCTGCCGTCCGACGAGCTCAGCCTCAGCTTGTCTTCCCGCAGACCGTGGGCCGCCGAGATGACGTCCTGGGCGTACAGGATGGTCGTGGTGTAGTGCTCCCGCTCTCCATCTCGGCCGGCTCCCCGTCGTCCACGTAGACCGGGTCCAGCGTGTAGGCGAGGATCGTGTTCTGCGGCGGGGTAGCACCGGCTTGCATGGGCTTGAGCACCTGGTTGACGGTGAAGCGCAGATTGACCGTCTGTGTGAAGGCCCCGGCCGGGAACGCCACGAAGACTCCGGAGCCAAGGGTGATGGGGCCGCCCGCCGGTGTGACCAGGGCCGGCATCCATTCGTCGGCACTCATGTCGTAGGCGTTGCCGTACGGCCGCGGCTGCTGATCAAAGTCGTTGGACGGGGCGTTGATGGAGGTCCCGTTGTAGGTCGCGTTCGCCGCGCCCGCGTCGATCGCAGGCGAGGTGGGCTGCAGGTGATAGTCGCCCATCAACAGCGGCGGCACGTCCATGGCCACCATGTAGGCGCCCACGAAACTGGGATTGGTGCGGAACGGCATCAAGGCGATCGAGGTATTGTAGGACGTCTGCACCAGCGGGTCCGAGCCCACGATGTTGGTGCCACTGGGCGCCGTCCCCAGCGTCGTCTGCATCAGCGTGTAGGTGGGTGCCAGCGTGCCCGAGGCGTCTGCTGTGCCCATATCCCAGTTGTTGATCGGGTTGGGGTCGCCCGCCAGCCCGATGCCGCTGACGCCGCCGCCGTTGAAGCTGCCGGCCCGGTTGTCCCAGAAGATGTTGTTGAAGATCAGCGGGTTGCTGAACGCGCCGACGGCGGGCGCGGCCGCCCGCAACAGCGCGCTGTTGGCCATCGTGGACAGCCCGGCCGGGGCCGGCTGGCCGTTGCTGGTCATCGCCGTGGCGGTGGTGATGTTCTTCATCACCGTGTTGTTGTAGAATCTGACATTCGCGGCGTCGTCCAGGGCAACCCCGCCTCCCTCGTGCGTGGCGATGTTGTTGACGATCACGTTGTTGTACACGTTGAAGGGGACGTTGCCGGGACCGTTGGCCATCAGGAAACGCAGGCCACCACCATCATCGTTCGACATGTTGCTCTGGATCAGGTTGTTGTACACATCCACCGGGCCGGAGCCGGGCGACAGCTGGCTCGTATTGGCCGGCAGCTCGCCGGCGATGAAGACGCCGCCCTCGTCGTACGACTGGTTGAAGTAGATGCGGTTGTGGTGGATTTTGCCGTTGGGGCTGTAGCCGTAGTGCGAGATGCCGCCGCCGTACTCCGCCGAGTAGTTTCCGCAGATGTCGTTGAACTCGATGGAGTAATCGTTCGCGCCGGCAAACATGCCGATGGCGCCCGCCAGGTTGGTGCCGCCGTTGGCGATGATGCGGTTGTGCGCAATCAGAACGTTGTCGTTGTAGTTATTGGCCGGCGTTAGGTTAGGATTGCCGATGCGGATCGCTCCGTAGGCACCGCCGTTGCTCTGGATGAGGTTGTTGGTCACGCGCAGGTAATGGGCGTAGGCATTCACGTACAACGCGCCGCCCTGGACGGTCACCTGGGGCGCGAAGCCGCTGGGTGTGCCCCAAATCTGGTTGATGTTGTTGGGGAAGCCCGCCTGGTCGCCACCCTCTATGGTGAAGCCGTCCACCTGCCCCTTGTAGTCCGAGCCGAAGGCTCCATCCTTGGCCACGACGTAGATCACCGGCCCCTCGTACACGATCTGGTTGCCGTCCCAGCTCAGGCCGTTCACTAGGTTGATCCAATACGTCATGTAGGCCGTATCGCCAGTCAGGTTTATCCCGTTCAACACCGAGCCGAGCACCGGCGTGCCATCCGGGTAGGCGCCGCCCGGGCCGACCCCTTGCAGTTTGATCGCCTTCCAGAGCACCGGGCTCTCGTAGTAGGCGCCCTGCGGGTTCCACTGCGCCGGCGTGCCGGGGTAGACCACCACCAGCGCGTTCCCAGACATCGACGACGCGGCGGTGATCGCCGCCTGCACGGGGTACTGCAAGGTGTTGCTGTCGTAGCCGCGACCCGGACCCACCTCGAGCACCGACGGGTTGTACCCCGAGCCCAGCACGTGGAAGGTCAGCCCGTTGATGGTGGTCAGGCCGTTGGCGCCGACGACCGTCAGCTGATACGGGTTAGGCGCGGTGCCGGCGGGCACCGAGAACATGATTGTCCGGTCGGTCCACCCTGTCACCGTGGCGTAGACGGTGGCGTGGACGCCGTCGTCGAGGGTCACCGCGCCCGGCCTGGTGCCAAAGTCAATCCCCTGGAGCGTGAACGACCCGCCCGTACCCCTCACGTAGGGCTGTGAGATGGCGAACAGCTGCGGCCGGATCGTCTCGAGATCGCAGGCGGCCGGGTGGGTGAGTTGCGTGCCCGGACCCTGGATCGATACCCCAATCGTGGTCGGAGCATGGTCCGCCGGGATCGTGTTGGCCGGATAGATCTCAAAGGTCACACCGATGGTGCGATACTGCGGGTTGTACAGCGGGTTGA
>Ga0315282_10016567_pt1 | contig 10761 bp, 9 predicted proteins | sample YL17G07_20_MG_FD_203693 | JGI IMG/M metagenome (GOLD analysis project Ga0315282, IMG submission 203693) | Sediment microbial communities from Yellowstone Lake, YNP, Wyoming, USA - YL17G07_20 | ecosystem: Environmental > Aquatic > Freshwater > Lake > Sediment | place: USA: Wyoming | collected... | reverse complement strand
CCAGGGCGCTCACCATCGGGGGATAGGTATGAGGGATATAGTCGTAAGTGCCGCCGAGGGTGAAGATTTGATATACGTCGAACCTTTCCGCTAGACCGAGAAGAAGGTCAACAAAGAGACTCCAATGAAGATGGGGTTCGATACCGTGGAAAAGGATGAGGTCGTGGTCAGAAGGATTGTTAGAATAATAAAAATGATTGCCTGGAAATTTTAATTCGATCAATCTCCCTTCCTTGATGACCGCTACAGGACGGGAGGAGGTGATTTGATAAAAATTCTCTGTCGGAATAGAGGCAAATTTTTTTGCCTTTAAAATTTCTATCAAGTATTGGATGGAGAAAGAGGAGACCTCTGCTGCATTGGGCCATCCTTCAAACCCCAAGATTAAATATGGCTTATTAAGATTAGGTTTTTCGAGATAGATGATTTCTTCCGTCTTCATTCTATTAAAAATCATACCTCGGTTTTCCCTAATCTGTCAACCTGCAGCAATGATAATGTTTTTGGAATTTCCGTTGTTGGTGCGAGGTTTCGGCGCTAAAATAGAGAAGATTATCAATCGGATTAAGTGAAACCCAAAACTTTCTCTTTCTGAAGAGGACCTACCAATGAAACGAAGGATTATGCTTTTGAAATGACTTCAATCTCAAATCTTAGTGGAGGAATTAAGATTCTTTACGATTTGATGCTTTACCGCAGTTTTAAGGCACTCAAACCACCAGAAGAAAAAGCCATCTAATAAGCAAGGTTCTGACGACTCCTCAGAATGGTTCTCTAAGCTATACCAAGGAATCTCTTTAGACAAAATTACAAAGATCTTCCGACCAGTCTTTCATAAGCTTCCAAATATTTTTCTCGTGTCTTTTGAATAATTTCTTCTGGCAATTGAGGGGCAGGAGGGCTCTTATCCCAGCGGATGGAAAGGAGGTAATCCCTTAAGAACTGTTTATCAAAACTCTTTTGAGAACCACCGGGTCGGTAATCATCTTTTGGCCAGAATCTTGAAGAATCTGGAGTAAGCAGCTCGTCAATCAGAAAGAGTTTTCCATCCCTTACACCAAACTCCATTTTGGTATCTGCGATAAGGATTCCCCTGCCCTCTGCAAAATCTCGTGCCATTTTATAGATTGCCAAAGAAAGGGATTTCAATCGCTGGGCCATTTCCTTTCCAACTATTTTTTCCACCCTCTCCATTGTTATGTTTTCATCATGGACGCCGATCTCAGCTTTGGTGGCAGGAGTAAAGATGGGCTCTTCCAATTTTGAAGATTCAAGCAATCCTTCGGGAAGCGGAATGCCACAGACCTTACCTGTCTTCATATATTCCTCCCAACCCGAGCCAGAGAGATAGCCTCTGACCACACACTCAATTGGGAGCGGAGTCGTCTTCACCACCAGCATGGACCGATCTCTCAGAATCTCCTGATAGGGTTGGCACTCCTTTGGGAAATCTTCCACTTTTGTAGAGACAATATGATTGGGGACGATCTCTTTAGTCAGGTCAAACCAGAATCTTGAGAGTTGGGTAAGCACTCTCCCCTTATCCGGAATCGGATTAGGCATGACCACATCAAAGGCTGAGATTCGATCGGTCGCAACGATCAGGAGTTGATCTCCGAGATCATAGATGTCTCTCACTTTTCCCCTTCCTTTTAATGTCAGGGATTTAAATTCCGTCATTGAAACCACATGTGATGTCATGGAAACCTCCATTAAGAAGGAATGATGGAATAATGGAAAGTTGGAATAATGGATATTAAAGAAAAAAAATTTATTCTTTCCCTATCATTCCGATATTCCAGTATTCCATCAATCTATCACTTAATTGACTTTTCCCCTGAAAATGTTATCCTCTCTGACAAAACTTTCAACCCCACTTTATTCGTTCAGCGGATGGTTCGACAAGCTCACCATGATCACCCTGAGCCTGTTGAAGGAGCATGACGAGCCCCTCCTCCACACACAGGAGGAGGATAGGAGGGGGTAACATTGCTAAGAGATGATTGGCAACAAAATCGGACATCGACTTGACCCCTATCTTCAAAGTGTCCTTAAAAAAATCTTTGGAGAACGGGGCAATCCTAATTCTTTCACTTTAATGGGATTTTTTGCAACCCTGATTGCCTCTATCTTTATCCTTAAAGAATTTTGGGTGGCGGCAGGATTGATGATCATCCTTTCAGGACTTTTCGACCTCTTCGATGGTGTGGTGGCAAGAAACTTAGATAAAGTCACAGTCTTCGGTGGCTTCCTGGATTCGGTCTTAGATCGATATTCAGATCTCCTTCTCCTTTTAGCTCTGATTATACTCTACCTGAAAAGGGGAAACTCTGGTCTGGTCATTTTGACTTCTTGTGTGAGTATCGGGACCGCCCTCATCCCCTATACCAGGGCGAGGGCAGAAGCTGCCCAAGTCTCTTGCGACATAGGGCTTATGGAGAGAGCAGAACGAATCATCCTTCTCTCTGCTGGAGCCCTATTCAATTGGATGGAGCCTATACTCTGGATCTTAGCTATCCTCACCCACTTCACTGTGCTCCAAAGAATCTATTATGTCTGGAAAAAACTCCATCCCTCTTAAAATTAAAAATGCCAAATGTCAAATCAAATCCAAAGCTCATCCTTCGACAAGCTCATCCTTCGACAAGCTCAGGATGATGGTCTGAAGATGCTAAAGAATGAAATCATGGTGAGACCTCGGCGTGAGCTCAGTCGAACGCTTGTCGAACCATGGATTTTGGAATTTGACATTACGTAGAAAATAAAATGGTTAAAAATTTACTACTCTGTGTCATTCCTGCGAAAGCAGGAATCCATATTTTTGGAATATCTGGATTCCCGTTTGAACGGGAATGACAAAATAGACACATAATTCGGTCATTTCAATTTGTTTCGAATTTCGTATTTTGTGCTTCGAGTTTATGATAGCTCGGTTATCTCATGGATTTCTTTCAGTAGAGCTGTGGCAAAATCCCTCTCCTTCACCTTCCTGACCACCCTTCCCTTTTTAAAAAGGACTCCTACTCCCTTTCCTCCTGCAATACCCACATCTGCCTCTTTTGCTTCTCCCGGTCCATTCACCACACATCCCATCATGGCAATGGTGATGGGAGTGGTGACTCTTTGGACAGCCTTTTCAATTTTTTCAACAAGGGGGAGGAGGTCGATCTCACAGCGACCACAGGTGGGACAGGAGATAATCTCTACACCCCGCTGCCGGATCTTTAAGGCTCTCAATATTTCATAGCCCACACGGACTTCTTCAGCAGGGTCTCCGGTCAAGGAAACCCGAAGAGTATCTCCAATCCCTTCGCTGAGCAGTAGCCCAATGCCGATGGAAGATTTGACAACAGCTCCAGAGCCTTTTCCGGCCTCTGTAATACCAAGATGAAGTGGATAGTTAGATTTTTTGGAAAATAGGCGATAGGCTTCCAATGTCCTTAGGACATCAGAGGCTTTCAACGAAACTTTGATCAGATGGAAGCCAAGATCTTCCATCCATTCGATCGTTCGAAGGGCGCTTGTAACCATTGCTTCAGCCGTAGCCCCTCCGAAACGTTTGAGTAGGTCTTTCTCCAATGAACCAGAGTTTACTCCAATACGGATCGGAATGTATCGTGCCTTTGCTTCGGTGACAATGGCCTTCAGGCGATCTTTTCCCCCGATATTACCAGGATTGATGCGAAGTCCATCCGCCCCTGACTCCATTGCCTTCAGGGCTAATCGATGGTGGAAGTGAATATCAGCAATGATGGGGATGTGGATTCTTTTCTTTATCTCAACAATCGCACGGGCTGCTTCTTCATCCAAGACAGCCACTCGCACAATTTCACAGCCTGCTGCTTCGAGACGTTTAATTTGATTTACAGTCCTTCGAACATCCCGTGTATCCGTCTTGGTCATCGACTGGACAGAGATCGGTGCATCTCCCCCAATTTTTAAAGGACCAACAGAGATCTGATGTGTCTTTCGACGAGGAATCATAATAATACAACGAGGGTTCAAGGATTCATGGGTTCGAGTGTTCTTTCTAAGATTGCCATATTCCCCTCCACAATTCGCTTGGCCCCTTGAATCCTAGACCCCTGGAACCCTCGCCCTTCGAGAGGCGCGCCAGCTCTCAGCAATGAAATATAGGGTTGGGACGAAAATAAGTGTCAGTAAGGTAGAGACTGAAAGTCCTCCGATTACAGCAATGGCCAACGAGGCATTGGCCTCGGCTCCTTCACCCAATCCCATGGCCATTGGAATCAATCCGCAGATGGTGGTGAGAGAAGTCATTAAAATTGGTCTTAGACGAATTCTGCCCGCCCGGATGATGGCCTCCTTCAATTCAACACCTTCCTGGCGAAGCCGATTGATATAATCAACCAGAATGATGGCATTGCTCACCACAATCCCAACCATCATGATGATCCCGATGAAAGAAATAACACTCAATGTATTTCCGGTAACGAAGAGCGCCCAGACCACTCCGATGAAACCGAGAGGGACTGAGAACATAATCAGAAAAGGATGGAGCAATGAAGCGAATTGGGAGGCAAGCACCATATAAATCAAAACGATTGCGAGGACTAAGGCAAAGAGCAGCATTTGGAAAGCCTCTTTCTGCTCCAGGCGCGCTCCTTTGATCTGAACTGAGAACCCTTCAGGAATCTTCATTTGGGAAATCTTGGTTTCGATCTCATTGGCAATAGAGCCAAGGTCACGTCCGCTGGTATTGGCGGTTACATGGATGATCCGTTGCTGATACCTTCGTTCCAATTGAACAGGAGTGGATATTCGCACGATCTCTGCCACATTTTCCAGGGGAACAACCTTACCACCCAGCGCCGGGACGGGCAGGCGTCTCAAATCTTCTGGCCGTCTTCGGTCTTCCTCACGGAGTCGAACCCTGACATTATGCTCCCGACCCGTTTGCGGATCAACATAGATGGACGATCCTGCCCCTTCTGTCCCTTGAATGGCCCCTCTCACAATCTCTGCAACGCGTGACGTCGTCAATCCCAAACTGGATATACGATCCTGGCGGACTCTGACCTGGTATTCTGGATAACCTTCCTCACGGCCGACCTGAATATCGGTAACGCCCCGAACCTCCTTCAGGATCTGATCAACCTCTTTTGCCAGACGACTTCCTGTGGCCATATCATATCCGAGAATCTCTACGTCGATGGGTTCATCTGATCCAAAGGTGATTACTCTCGAAACAATCCCTCCAGGGTAGACAGAAATGGTTGCCCCGGGAATATTTCGAACCTTTTCTCTCAAAGAAGCGGCTACCATCTCAGAGGAGCGATCCCGATTTGCCTGGTCCACTAACATGATCGATGCGGATCCAGTGTGAGGACCTGAAAACCTTCCGCTCCATATTCCTGCACCCTTTCCTGAACCTGCCCTGGTCCAAAGGGAATAGAGCTCCGGCACGTCTTGAAAAATAATTCCTTCAACCCTATCCATCACCCTCTTCGTCTCCTCCACGGGTGAGGAGACGGGAAGTCGCAAGGTCATTCGAAGCTGACCTTCATCAGAGGAAGGGAAAAATTCCGTTCCAATTAAAGGGATGAGAAAAAGGGTTCCTACGAAAATACCCACCACTCCGGAGACGACAACCTTTCGATGAGACAATGAAAGCTGGAGAAGATTCTGGTAATGTTGATCAACCCAGAGAAAGAAGGGTCTGGTCTTTTCAAAGAATCGTTGCGTCCATGAAACCCTTCTTTTTTCACCTCTGGGCTTGAGGAATTTGGCCGTAAGGACCGGAACAAGGGTCAGGGAGTCGAAAAGAGAAGCAAGGAGGGAAAAGGCAACGGTATAAGCCATCTGGACAAAGAGTAATGCTGCAACTCCCTTGACAAAAGCAAGCGGAGTGAAAACCACGATGCTGGTGATGGTCGCTGCAATCACTGGTTTGCTAACCTCGTTCGCTCCTTTGTACGAAGCCTCCATCGGAGATTCACCCTGTTCGATATGCCGGTTGATATTCTCCAACACGACAATGGCATCGTCGACGAGTCGACCCACGCCAAGGGCCAGACCTCCAAGCGTCATAATGTTCAATGTGAACTTTCCAAAATGGAGGAGCACAAAAGTGGAAATGATCGAGATGGGAATAGAGTGGGCGATGATCAGGGTGCTCGTCCCGCTTCCGAGAAAGATCAGGATTATGGCTACTGCCAAGAGAGCCCCTATGATGGCCTCGTGCTGGAGGTTCTTGATCGATTTTCGAATGAACGTCGATTGGTCTGAGACAACCTGAAGCGACACTCCTTTGGGGAGTTCTTTTTGGATCTGAGGCAAAGCCTTCAGGACATTATCCACCACGGAAACGGTGTTGCCCCCGATCTGTTTCTGGACAGCGACGGTAATCCCTCTCGCCCCATTGACGCTGACTTCGGTCTGCGTATCCTCAAACCCATCCTTCACCGATCCAATATCTCTTAAACGAGTGGGAACTCCATTGTGTTGTTGAACGATAATCTCTTCAATATTTTTAATCTCTGAGGACCGGCCGAGCGTTCGGACGCCATATTCTTTTCGTTCATCTTTGAGGCTTCCACCCGGACTGTCCATGTGGGCGATCTTTACAGCCTGGGCTACTTTGTCAATTGAAAGATTCATCCCTTCGAGTTTGGCCCGATCAAGCTCCACCTGGATTTCCCGGACCACGCCACCCCAAACATTGGCGGAAGCCACTCCCTTCAGGCTCTCGAGCCTTGGAGCGATGAAATCTTCCGCGAGTTCCCGAAGACGAAACTCGTCCATGGGACCGGTGACAGCGAGAACGATGACGGAGATTTGAGAGGGATCGAATTTATAGATGACAGGCTGTAGGGCACCTTCAGGAAGATGATCGATGATCTGGTTGATGCTTTGCTGGATATCTGAAGAGGCTACATCGAGATTGGTTCCCCAGTAGAATTCAACAATCACATTAGAGTAACTATCTCGCGAACGGGAAGAGACATATCGAACGTTCTGAATCCGGCTGACCCTTTTCTCGATGAGGCGTGTCACTGAGATCTCAATGTCTTCCGGGCTTGCTCCATCGTACTCAGTACTGATCGTAATGATGGGGTAGGAGATATCCGGAAAAAGATCAATAGCAAGGCTTGAAAAGGCGATGATTCCTAAAAGGATGATCCCGATGGCCACCATAAATCGGGCCACGGGGTTCTTCAGGGAACCTCGAATCATATCCATAAAGGCTTAGCTCCCCTCAATGACCCGGACCGTTGTGTTCTCTCTGATTGCCTCTTGCCCTCTTGTGACCACCTGATCTCCCTCCTTTAAGCCTTCCTTGACTTCCACAAGCCGATCCTGCTCTATTCCGGTCACAATCGGCCTTCGAGCCGCTTTATTTCCCTCCAGCAGATAAACGAACCGATCGCCCTTGTTTTCCATCACCGCATTACTCGGGATCGCCAACACTTCAGGTTTTTCGAGCAGAACCACCTCGATCCTTGCAAACATCCCTGGTTTCAGCAACCGGCTCGAATTAGGAATCTCGATCTCCGCCTGGAGGGTTCGAGTGCTCAAGTCTAAGCCGGTGTTGATCCTGGCCACTTTTCCCTCAAACATCTTGTCCGGGTAGGCCTCAGTTCGAATCTTAGCCTTCATCCCAGGTTTCAGAAGTGGGATATCTCTTTCCAGCACATTGGCCACGACCTTAAGGGTCATAGTATGGACGAGATTTACGATGGGAGTGGAGGGGGAGACCAGAGCCCCTGCGTCCACATACTTTCGAATGATCTCGCCTTGGAAGGGCGCAATGATGAGCGTATTTTGTAAGCGAATCTGTTCCTGTGCTAATAAGGCCTCCATCTCTTTTAACTTTGCCTGGCTTGCCTCCCTCACTTCTTGACGTGCCCCTTCCCTAACGAGTTTCAGATTTTGTTGGCTGGCTGCCAATTGAGCCTCAGCTACTGTATAGTCCATCTCAGCCATATCCGCCTCTTTTTTTGAGATGACCTGCCTTTTGAATAGGGCTTCGATCCTCTCCTGTTGAAGTTTGGCATTGTCAAAACGTGACTGTGCCTGCTTAACCGCCTCCTCTGCCTGGCGCAATTCTTCTGGCCTTGAACCCGCTTCGAGCTCAGAAAGATTGGCCTTTGCCTGGGCCACCTTGGCCTCGATCTCCTTCACCTTTTGCAAAAACTCAGTCCGATCGATCTGGGCGATCACCTGACCTTGACGAACAGAATCTCCCAAATTTACATTAATCCGTTCCAAATAACCAGACACTTTTGGAGAAAGATCCACTTGCATCATCGGAGCAATATCTCCAGTTGCGTTGAGAGAATAGGTCAAATGTTTACGAATGACAGGCGAGATCTGTACAGGGATTTCAGATTGAAAGGAACGTTTCCCAGATTTCTTTTGGGTGGCACCCCATACCCGATAGAGGGCCAACGCTCCAATGACCATCAAGACAGAGAGAAGAATCCATCTTCGATATCTCCTCGATTTTTTCGACGAAACGCTGAGATGTTGATCGTCTATCATGTCCCCTTCTCCCAGGAGGCTAAATAGTGTTCCTGTTCCCCAGTGAGTTGATCTATCTGGATACCCATCGAATGAAGTTTCATTCGTGCGATCTCGTGATCAATCTCAATGGGAACTGGATAGACCCTCTTCTCCAAGGTTTGATGATGCTTCACCAAATATTCAGCAGCAAGGGCTTGGTTAGCAAAACTCATATCCATAACACTGGAAGGATGGCCTTCTCCAGAGGCCAGATTGACCAATCTTCCTTCTCCCAACAGATAAATCTTTCGACCGTTTAAAAGGTGAAACTCCTCCACAAAATCTCGAATTTTTCTTCGGGACATGGTGACTTCACTCAGCCCTTCCAAATCGAGTTCCACATTAAAGTGGCCTGAATTGGCGACAATGGCTCCATCCTTCATCTTTAAAAAATGCTCCCTCCGGACGACATTGACATCACCGGAGACCGTGCAGAAAATATCTCCCAATTCAGCGGCTTCAGCAATGGGCATGACCCGATATCCGTCCATCACGGCCTCCAATGCCCTCAGAGGATTGACCTCTGTGACAATGACATTGGCTCCCATCCCATCGGCCCTCATGGCCAGACCCTTTCCACACCATCCATACCCTGAAATGACAAAGGTTGATCCTGCGATCAATCGGTTGGTGGCCCGGATGATCCCATCTATGGTGGACTGCCCTGTTCCATATCGATTGTCGAAAAGGTGTTTGCTCTCAGCGTCGTTAACAGCGATGATGGGAAATTTTAATACCCCTGTTCTTTCCATCGAACGGAGTCGGATCACTCCGGTTGTTGTCTCTTCTGTTCCACCGATTAATCTTTTAATCATCTCTTCTCTCTTTTGTTGAGGAAGGGCCTCTGCCCATTTTTGAATGGAAGGAGAAAGTTCTCCCCACTTTTTTAAGGCAATAAAGTGGAAGGATGAGACCAGATCGGCCCCATCATCCATGGTGAGATTAGGAAGGAAGGCCAAGGCTTTTTGAATATGGGTATAATAGGTTTCACTGTCCTCCCCTTTCATAGCGAAGACAGGAAGGTTTAGCTCTTTCACTAAATGGGCAGCCACATCATCCTGTGTGCTCAAGGGATTGGAAGCGCAAAGGGTCAATTGGGCTCCTCCTGCAATAAGGGTCCTCATCAATACAGCGGTTTCAGTCGTTACATGAAGGCAGGCTGAAAGGCGCATCCCTTTCAGAGGCTTCTCTTTTTCAAAACGGCTCTGTATCAGCTTCAACACAGGCATGGCCATCTCCGCCCATTCCACCCGGAGACGCCCCTTCTCTGCCAGCGATATATCTCTAATGTCGTAATCCATGTCTCCCCCAAATTCGGAATTCAGATTTCGGAATGCGGAATTAATTGATTCCAGAAGTATTCCGCATTCATCATTCCGCAATCCGCAATGTTATAGACCTGCCGCTTTTCTCAACTCCTCTGCCCGATGGGTGCTTTCCCATGTAAATTCAGGTTCATGTCGACCAAAATGACCATAACAAGCCGTCTTCTTGTAGATGGGTCTGAGAAGATTGAGATATTTGATGATCGGTTTCGGCCTTAAATCGAAGTGATCCCAGACGATCTTCGCAATCTGATCGGGAGGGATCTTCCATGTTCCAAAGGTGTCAATCATCATGGAGACGGGTTTTGCAACTCCAATGGTATAGGCAATCTGAACCTCACACTTCTCTGCAAGTCCTGCAGCAACGATGTTTTTAGCGATATGCCTGGCCATATAGGAAGCGCTTCGATCCATCTTCGAAGGATCTTTTCCTGAAAAGCAGCCTCCTCCATGGCTGCCCACCCCTCCATAAGTATCAACGATGATCTTTCTCCCAGTCAAGCCACAGTCGGCCTTTGGTCCACCGATCACAAACCGCCCAGTCGTATTGATGTAGTAATTTGTTTTCTTGTCCCGTAGTTCTGGAGGGATAACTCTGAAGATCACCTCTTCAAGGATTCCTTCTCTCAATCTCTCATAGGAAACGCTTTCTGAATGCTGGGCAGCAATCACCACTGAATCCACGCGAACAGGTCTCCCATTAATATATTGGATCGTCACCTGTGACTTTCCATCCGGTCTTAAAAAATCGAGGATCTTCTGCTTTCGGACTTCGGCCAACCGCTGGGTCAAGCGATGGGCAAAGATAATGGGCATAGGCATCAATTCCGGTGTCTCGTCGCAGGCATATCCAAACATCAATCCTTGATCTCCAGCCCCCTGTTCACGTTCTCCAGTCTCATCCACACCC
>Ga0315282_10016566_pt1 | contig 10762 bp, 6 predicted proteins | sample YL17G07_20_MG_FD_203693 | JGI IMG/M metagenome (GOLD analysis project Ga0315282, IMG submission 203693) | Sediment microbial communities from Yellowstone Lake, YNP, Wyoming, USA - YL17G07_20 | ecosystem: Environmental > Aquatic > Freshwater > Lake > Sediment | place: USA: Wyoming | collected... | reverse complement strand
GTCAGACGAGGGGCCGGAGAATGGATGCTTGATTCCGGTCTGCGCTCCGGCAGATCAGCGGAGAAACGGAGGAACCGGCGGAAGCGTACCCCGGTCGACCTGAGAAGGAGGAGACTGACATGACGCAGGAGAACACCAGGCGAAAAAGGCTCGTCATTGTCTCGAACAGACTCCCATTTGTCGCGGCTGAAGAGAATGGGACGCTGCGGTTCCACGAGAGCACGGGTGGCCTCGTCACGGGGCTGAGCGCGTACCTGGATTCACTTCTCGCGGGCCCATCTGGAGCACAAGATCCATACGTATGGGTGGGCTGGCCGGGGAACACAATCTCGTCCTCGCTCCAAGACACGTTGAGATCACAAGCGCTGACGAAGTTTCGTTCGTGTCCCGTGTTCCTTTCCGAGGAAGATATGGAACAGTTCTATCACGGTTTCTGCAACAAGACCATCTGGCCGCTGTTTCACTATTTCCCGTCCTACACAGTCTACAACGAAAGGATGTGGAAGCACTACGGGCGAGTGAACGAGATCTTCTGCGACTCACTTCTGGAGGTCCTGAAGACGGAGGATGTGGTGTGGATTCACGACTATCATCTCATGCTCCTGCCGGCAATGCTCAGGGCGAGGCGGCCGGAGGCTCGGGTTGGGTTCTTCCTTCATATCCCATTTCCCTCCTTTGAGGTGTTCCGCCTTCTTCCCCGCGAATGGCGCCGGGACCTTCTCACAGGCCTGTTGGGAGCCGATCTTGTGGGTTTCCATACCTACGACTACATGCAGCACTTCCTGCAGTCGGTCCTTCGAATTCTGGGATACGAGAACCGCATGGGTAAAATTGCCCTGCGCGATCGGGTAGTCAAGGTCGGCACATTTCCGATGGGGATCGACTTTTCCAAGTTCTCGAAAGCCGCACGCCTGCCCGAAATCCGACGAAGAAAGGACGAGTTCAGAGAACAACTCAAAGGAGAACGTGTCATCGTTTCTGTCGATCGTCTGGACTACACCAAGGGAATTCTCAACCGGCTTGAAGGCTTCGAGGTCCTCCTGGATAGGCACCCCAAGTATCGAGGCACCGTTGTCCTCGTCATGATCGTGGTGCCATCGCGCATCGGTGTGGAACACTATGAGAGGATGAAAAGGGAAATCGAGGAACGTGTTGGTAAAATCAACGGACGGTTCGGCACCATTGGCTGGACCCCTGTCATCTATCAATACCATCATGTGTCGTTTTCCCAACTTGTCGCGCTCTATGGTCTGGGTGACGTTGCCCTCGTGACTCCTCTCCGGGATGGGATGAACCTTGTTGCTAAGGAGTATGTCGCAGCTCGGAATGACGGGACGGGCGTCCTGATCCTGAGCGAGATGGCAGGCGCTGCGAAGGAGCTCCTGGAGGCAGTGACGGTCAATCCAAACAACAGAGAAGAGATCGCTTCGGCGCTGAAGGAAGCACTTGAGATGCCGGTTGAAGAGCAGGAGGCGAGAAACCGGGTCATGCGCGAACGCTTGCGGCGATACAATGTCATCCGGTGGGCGGATGAATTTGTTGACGACCTCCGAGCAGTTGGGAAGCTTCAAGGAAGGCTCACCGAGAGACTGATGAAGGATGGTGATCGAGAACAGATTGTCGCCGGGTACCGCGCGTCAGGCCGGAGGCTTGTCTTGCTCGACTATGACGGGACACTGGTTCCCTTCTATTTGCACCCAAGCCTTGCCAAGCCTAAGCAGGAAACGCTCGATCTCTTATCCCGCCTCTCGCGGGATGACCACAATACGGTCGTCCTAGTTAGCGGCCGGGCTCGGGAGACACTTGAGAAATGGTTCGGGGGGATTCCCGTGGGACTGGTCGCCGAGCATGGCGTCTGGATCAAAGAAGCCGACCAGGAATGGCAGCAGCTGGGGCAGTTCGGCAATGAATGGAAACTACATATTCGTCCCTTTCTCGAACGGTACGCCGACCGCCTGCCTGGAGCTTTCATCGAAGAAAAAGAGTACTCCCTCGCATGGCATTATCGGGCATCAGACCCGGAGCAGAGTCAACTCCTCGTCGCGGAGCTGAAAGATCAGCTCACGAATTTTGTCGCAAACATGGACGTGCAGGTTCTCCAGGGGAGCAAGGTTGTTGAAGTCCGCAACGCGCGGGCGAACAAGGGCGCCGCATCATTGCATTGGATTTCAAAGATCGCATGTGAGTTTGTGCTTGCGGCAGGGGATGATTGGACCGACGAAGATCTCTTTGCAGCCCTGCCGGAGTCGGCCTACTCGATCCGGGTTGGGCTTGCCGAAACTCGAGCCAGGTACAATGTGCGCGACCAGGATGAACTCCTCCGACTGCTGCGGCTCCTTATCGGCTGATGTGGCTTTGCTCGCGAGGGCGATGCATGGAGGCGCGACGTGCGCGCAAGCAGACTTTCCCGGATAATAGGGGCGACTCTATGCGGTCCCCCGGCCTGCTGACGATACAGATTCTCCCTCGCAGCTCGAATTGCAGGAACAGATTGCGGTGCATCACCCAATGTGGTTCTCTCCCGCCTTTTCAGGCACGCCGTGCAGTTGATTTCCTTTCTTCAGCCTCCCTTTTCCGATCGCGGCAAGCTGCGTGACAAAACCGAACGCTTTGCGAATCGAGAAATCATCGAGGATTGAGTAGACGACCGGCACGATGAAGAGTGTGAGGAACGTTGAAGTGGTGAGGCCGCCGATGACCGCCTGTCCCATGGGAGAGCGAAGCTCACCTCCTTCTCCAAAGCCAAATGCCGCAGGCAGCATTCCAAAAATCATCGCAAAGGTCGTCATGAGGATAGGCCTGAGACGAGTAGCTCCGGCCTTGACCAGTGCGTCGGTCCGTTCAAGCCCCCTGTCGCGGAGGACGTTTGCATAGTCGACGAGAAGAATTCCGTTTTTCGTCACCAATCCCATGAGCATGATGATTCCGATGATCGACACGATCGAGAGTGCACTCTTGAAGGCAAGAAGGGCGAACACGGCTCCGATGAGCGACATCGGAAGAGCAAGCATGATGGCAAACGGATAGCTGAAGCTTTCGAACTGCGCAGCGAGTACGATGTAGACGAAAACGATCGCCAGCGCAAGCGCCAGAAGGAGATTCCCGAACGATTCGGCCTGCATCTGGCCTTGCCCCGTCACTCCGACATTGTAGCCGGCTGGGACATCCAGCTCCCCGGTCCGCCTTTGAACATCCCCGAGCACTTCGCCGAGGAGCCGTCCTGAAAGGTTTGCATCGATGCGGATCTCGCGCTGGCGATCGTACCGATTTATTTTTGATGGTCCTGAGCCCTGACGAATGTCCGCGACATAACTCACCGGGACCAGGAGCTTTTGATTACCTGACAGATCCTTGGAGCTCTTGACTGTGAGGTTGTTGATGTTCTCGAGCGAAGTGCGATCCTCTTTGCTCAATCGCACGCGCACATCGTACTGCTCGTCTCCTTCCTGGTACTGCGTTGCGACGAGTCCATCGACCATCGACCGGACGGTTGTGGCAATGAGACCGACATTGATTCCGAGATCGGAGGCCTTCTCACGGTCAATGCGGATGCGGACTTCCGGCTTGGACGTCTCAAGGCTGTTTTCCACATCTGCCGCACCGGGCGTCGACCGAACGATGCGTTCGACTTGATCGGCAAGCTTCTGGAGGGTCATCAGGTCATCCCCTCGCACGCTCATAATAACGGGCTTTGAACCACCCCCCGGGCCTCCCTGGACCTGGAAGCCTATGTTGGCGCCCGGAACGTTCTTAAGCTCCGCCCGAAGTTCCTGCAGGATCTGTTCCACGCCTTTCGCGCGCTCGCTCTTCTTGACGAGCCTCACGAGTATGCTCCCCTTTGTCACCGGATTGTTGCCGGAACCGATGGTGGTGAGAATGGTCGTCACTTCGGGGCGCTTCTTCACAACCCCTTCGATTGTCGAACAAATCTGGCTCGTCTGATCCAGGGAGCTTCCGGGAGCTGCGTTGATGTTGATCGTGAATTCATTCTGATCGGTCGAAGGGAAGAAGGATGAGCCCAGGAACCGCATCAGGAAGAAGCTCATGATGAAGACCGCGAGAGAACCGAACACGACGGTCTTTCGGTGTGCGAGCGACCATGCAGCACCCTTCCGGTACTTCGCGCTCAAGACCTCGAAGGAGTGATTGAAGTAGTAGAGTGCCCTCCGGAGGATGCTCCCCTCGTTCTTCAGTTCCTCGTCATCCTTCTTCAGCCAGCGTGATGAAAGCATCGGGGTGAGGGTAAAGGCGACGAACAGGGAAACCAGGACTGAGACTGCGACCGTGATACCGAACTGGTAGAAGAATCGCCCGACGATGCCGGGCATGAAGGCAACCGGAACGAACACCGCAACGATCGTGAATGTCGTCGCCATGACGGCGAGTCCGATTTCGCTGGTCGCGGCCCTGGCAGCCTCCATCGCTGTTTCGCCTTGCTGCATATGCCGGTAAATGTTCTCGATCACGACAATGGCGTCGTCAATTAGCAATCCAACCGCAAGCGACAGGGCCATAAGGGTCATCATGTTCAGCGTGAAGTTCAACGCGTACATGATGATGAAGCTGGCGATAATCGATGTCGGAAGAGCGATCGCACTGATGATCGTTGACCGGAGGTTGGCAAGGAAGAGGAACACGACAATGACCGCAAGGAGGCCGCCGTACAGGATGCTGAAAATGACATCGTTCACCGAGTCACGGATAAAGGTGCTGTTGTCGCGTGCCACAGTGATCTCGATGTCACCCGGCAGCTCCTTTCTGATACGCTGCAGCTGCTGCCTGAGAGCGTCGGCGACCCGGACAGTGTTGCTTCCGGACTGTTTCAGGATATCCAGGGCGGCGGCACGTTCTCCATTCACCCGCGTGAGACTCTGCCGCTCCTTCACACCATCGACCACGGTTGCCACATCCGAAAGATGTACAACCTTCCCGCCCGGCGATGCGACAATGACTTTCCCGAAGTCCTCCACGCTGGTGTACTTGCCCATCGTACGAAGGAGGAGCTGCCGCGGCCCCTGGATGAGATTGCCAGCCGGGATTTCTACGTTTGCCGACGAGACACTTTGAATGACGTCTTGAATCGAGAGGTTGTACGCCTGCAGCCGTGCGGCATCAATGTCGATTTGAATTTCGCGCTCTGCACCTCCCACCAGTAGGACGGATCCGACCCCGGGGACGTTCTCGAGGCGTTTCTTGATGACATCCTTCGTGTAGGTTGTGATCTCCTTTTCGGAACGCTTACCCGAGACACTCAGGGTGAAAATGGGCATGCTGGCGGGGTCGATCCGCTGGATCACTGGGTCTTGGATGTCTGTCGGCAGGTTGGCTCTGACGGCCGCAATCTTTTCACGCACCTCCTGTGCCGCCAGCTTCCCGTCGACTTCCAGCTTGAACTGTATGACAACGATCGAAACGCCTTCCTGCGAAATCGACTGGATGTGGTCGACGCCGCCGATTGGGTTGACGGCATCCTCGATCTTCTTCGTAACGTCCGTCTCGATCTGTTCAGGTCCTGCACCGGGAAGAACCGTGGTCGCCGTCACATAGGGAAAGTCGATGTCGGGGAACTGGTCAATGTTGAGCTTCATGTAGGAGAAGAGTCCCAGCACGATGAGTGCAAGGATCATCATGGTTGCAAAGACAGGCCTCTTGATTGAGACATCGGCAAGTTTCATCGGTCGTACGTTCCTTCTTTCGTTCTGGCGACAGTGATTCCCTGTGCCGGCTACTTCGGTCTGCCGACCACACTGACGAGGCTGCTGTCTTTCAAGTTGTTCACTCCTACCGTCGCGACAGTGTCGCGCTCGGCAAGTCCTTGAAGGATTTCCACACGCTCATCGTCAGTCACGCCCAACTGCACGATCCTCTGAGAGGCACGTCCATTCCGGATGACATACACGCGATTTGTGACGCCGTCACTCTGGATTGCGGCGCCCGGGATGACGAGCGCCTCTTCACGAGGAGAGAGCTGAAGATTCACTTTGCAGAACATGCCGGGCTTGAACCACCTGTCGGATGAGTTCGGGAACACTGCCTTGATCTCGAAGGTGCGCGAGCGGACATCTGCGGATTTTGAAAGCTGAAAGACCCGCCCTTCCACTTTCGCATCCGGCTTCGCTTCGGAGTACACCTGAACCTTCTGACCGATGGAAAGACTCGCGACATCTGTCTCATTGATGTTGAAGGCGACTTTCATCCGATCGATCTTTGCGATGGTCATAAGGACTGATCCCGGGGAGGCCAGGTCGCCCAAATTGGCGTTCACTGCTGTCACGACTCCGGCAATTGGAGTCCCCAGCTCCACCGTGCTCCGCGCCGCTTCGAAGTTGGCTTTGGCAACATCGTAGGCCGTCTGCGCCCCGTCGAGTGACTGGAGAGAGATTGCCCCTTCATCATAGAGCGACTTCATGCGCTGGAGCGTTCTTTCGGCATTCTTGAAGTTCGCCTCGGCCTGGTAGAATTGTGAAGAGGCCCCGCTCTTGTCGAGGCTCACGGTGACCTGGCCGGCACGGACCGGTTCACCGACATGGGCGTTGATTCCTGTGATACGCTCGGAGATCTTCGGAACGATGTTGGCCTGCTCTTCACCTTCGAGAGTGCCTGAATAGGTCTTCGTCACCGAGAGATTCTCCCGTTGGGCAACGGCGACTTCCACCGGTACGATGTTGGCTCCCTCTTCCACCCGGGCTCCCGTCTGTGACTTCTGGTCCTTCGCCCCTCCACAACCGCTTCCCATGAGAATGGAAACGAAAAGAAGAACAACGGCCGTGTGACTGCCGAAAGACTGCATGTTGATCCTCAAGGTTTTCCTACCTCCTCTCCTTTGGAGAAAAATGTCGTCGAGCTCGCACCTGGTTGCGCGGCTCATTTTGATTGCCCCACTGCATACTCCCAATCGGATCTGGCGACCAGATAGTCGTAGATTGCTTGCGCGTAGTTCGTCTGCGCACGTGTCATTGCCACCTGCGTGTCCAGAAGTTCGAGGTGCGTACCGACGCCGCTCTTGAAACGGGTCTGTGCAATGCGGACGGCCTTCTGTGCCTGGTCGATGCTCTTTTCCTGCCCTTCGATCCGCCGCCTCGCTTCAGCCATCCTGAGCGCGGACGACTGGATCAGTATCTTGAGTGCCTCTTCGGCCTTGAGCCGCGTGTAGCGGATCTTCTCCCGTTCGATGGCAGCCTGCTGAGTGCGGGCGCTTGTCTTGAATCCGTCGAAGAGCGGGTACGACAGCGAAAGGCCGACATTGAATATGTTCGCCCAGTTGTAGTTCTTGAATTGGAATGTGTTGTCCTGCGATTGCCACTGATACCCGCCGACAAGGTTCAGTGTCGGGTAGTAGTTGGCCCTTTCGATGCTGATGTTCTTCTCCAGGATCGACTCTTGAAGAGAGAGCTGAAGGATGGAGGGGTTGTTGGAGAGGGCGCGTCGAGCCGCCTCGTCCATCGCCGCCTGGGAGGACTCCTCGAAGGTGAACTGACCCTGCACTTCGATCTCCTCCTCCAGCGGGATGGAGAGGAGGTTCTTCAGAGCGTTCAGTGCGAGCACGAGGCTGTTTTCCGCCGAGATGAGGAGCGGCTCGGTGTTCGCGAGCTGCACCTCGGCACGAAGCAGGTCGAACTCCGCAGCGTTTCCGTGCCGGAATTGTGCCTGCACGTTCTCGTAGTTCGCTTTCACGACATCGAGGCCCTGGCGGTTTGCCTCGACCAGTTTCCGTGCAAGCAGAACGCTGTAGAACGCCTTCTTTACCTGGAGCACCACTCCCTGCTTCGTCGCCTCGAACGCATACGAAGAAAGGTCAGTGTAGTTGTTCGCGATATCGAGCGCCATGCCGACCTTCCGGCTGAAGAGGGGTTGGGAGACCTGTACTCCCGCCATGAAGGAATTGTCCGAGCCGATCTCAAATGTCTGGGTTGAGTGGGACGGGTTGAAGGGCGTGTTCGGCGGCATGAAGAGAACCGGCTTCGCCACGTTGCGTGTGTACTGCCCGGTGACCGTAATCTGTGGGAACGCGCCCGATCGCGCCTCACCCACCTGTGCGTCGGCCTTGTATCGGTCCTGGTCGGCGATCAGGACATCGCGGTTCTGCTCGAGCGCAATCGAAATCGCCTTCTCAAGGCTGAGGACAAGCGGCGGTTGAGGCGCCCTCGGTTCTCCCGCCGCGGCCGTCCCGGCGAACAGCACAAGGGCAACGAGCTGAGAGAGGGTGAGAAGGAGTCTGCGAGGTACTTTCCCCATTGTCATCATTCGATTATCCCTTGAGTTTCCGTTGGGCAACGCCGTCGAAGAAGACGGAGACGACGAATTCTATTGAATCTCCCATCCCACGGCCTTCCGGAGACCGGTACTTCTCGAATAGGTTCAGACAGTGAATCCGCACCATGCCGTCAAACAGTGCAGCGAGCTTGAGAGGATCGATAGGCTTGATTCTCTGCGCTCGTATCTCTTCTGCGATCGGTCGTGCAGTAATCTCCCATACCTTCCTTGCACGCGTGCCGATCAGCTTCAACCCGGCGCCGAACTCTTCGGAGTTCAGACGATGGATCTCCCGCATGACCAGGTGAAAAAGGTCCGCATTGTCACGCGCATGTGAGACCATCGCGCGCGCGTACGCTGTGAGCTTCTCCCGGGCGCCGCCGCCCGAGCCATTGACTGCAGACTGAGCGAGAGCAAGAGTCTCGCTTGTGAGCTGATCGATGATGCCGTAGAACAGTTCCTCTTTGCTGTTGAAGTAGTTATAGATCGTCCCCTTGCCGAACTCGGCGTGGTGTGCGATCTCTTCGAGCGTTGTGTTGTGATATCCCTTCGAGGCAAACAGCTCACGGGCAGCTTTCAGGATCTCCTGCTGCCGGGCATGTTTCTCGCGTTCCTTACGGGAAAGCACAGGTGTGATCTTGTTGCGCTTCATAGGGATTGGATACGTACGCTACGGCTGACCGAATGGTGTGACTGCCTGGTCATAACGTGACCGAGTAGTCATAATCTAAGGGAATGATTCATGAATAGCAAGTCACTGTGCCGCTCCGAAACGTGTCGCGGACAGATAGCGAGAAAGGGAAGAAGAGAGTGGACCGGCTGAGTGAAGCGTCTGGTCGCGTGCCCGCCTGCGGCGGGCAGGCCCGGGCTGGCGGGACTACAGAAATCCCCATTCGCCTCGGCGAATCGGGATTTCTCCTAACACCAATTGCGGATGTCGGGCGCTACTTCTTCGCCGCACCTTCCGACGACTTAACGTGGACCGAGCCGCCCGACGTATGGAGGCGCACTTCGACCCCGCCCTTGTTCAGTTCGCCGTGAATCTCGTCCCCCGAGATCTTCCCCTTCACCATGATCGGCAGGTCGCACTTCACATCCCCGCCACTGCTCTCAGCATTGATCGTCGCATTGAGTGTGGGGGGGAGGGTGGCGACGATGTCGCCGCCGGAGGTTGTCGCGTCGATGCCGGACGTGGACAGGCCCGCGCCAATGTCGAGGCTTCCGCCGGAGGTGTGTGCGACGAGCCTGCTTCCGGCGCAGCCGACAGTGATATTCCCGCCGGACGTCTTGATTGTGGCCGAAGAGAGAAGGGTGTCGGCAACGATGTCCCCTCCGGATGTGCGGAGACTGGTGTTGCCACCCGCGCTCTTCAACCTCACATTGCCGCTGGATGTCCCGAGGTCAACGGTCCCCGCAACCCTCCCCACGTCGATGTCGCCTCCCGACGTATTGCACTTCACCGGGCCGTCGACATCCGCCACGAGGATGTCCCCGCCCGAGGTCTGGACATCAACGGATGCTTTCCTGGGCATCTTGATCCTGTAGCGCACGCTGAAGTTGTTGAAGAAGTTGAAATGGATGCCGTGCGGACGCTTGCCAGTGATTTCGACTCCTTGCGACGAGGAGGAAAACTCAAAAGCGAAGTCCGAGAGCTGTGACTCCGTGCCGCGCATATCGACGGTAACGGAAAGGGTGTCGGCGGTGTCGGTATCGACGATGACATCGCCTGTCTCAGTCCTGAGCGTGAGTGTGCCGCCGGGTGGGAAGGGGAACTTGCGCTCGATACTCCGCTCCTCGCGGTTTCCGGTGGGACCGTCGAACTTGAAGAATCCCCATGAAGGTGCGTGGCTCGCGGTCCGGCTGAAGGCGATCATGATGGAGCCGAAGGCGATCGCGATGACAGCGAACACGACGAGGATCCTGAGCCTTGGTTGGGTTTCGCCCATTGTTGTCCCCTTTCGTTGATAGGTGCTGGATGGCAGCGTCTCAACTCAATCTTACGAAAATCGGGCGAAAAAGTTGCACTGCGCGCAGGGCGTCATATCCGGTAGTGTCTTAGTTTGAATTTTTCTCTCTTTTTTGGCCCCAAAATGATAGTTGATAATTTATCACTTTTCGCTTGACTTTTCATGAATTGTATTAAATTTGACCTGCGAGAAGCTCTCGAATTATACCCCACAGATTTTGGGTATTACTCTTCTTACCTCTCTGCTCATTCGGAAAAAGTACAGAAAGATACAAAGCACGACATGACAATTTGCATCGCGGCAATTTGCGGGCGAGGGTCAAGTCTGATTATGGCCTCAGACACTATGATTACAAGCGAAGTCTTGTCGATCCAGTTTGAGCATACCACACGTAAGATGACTCAGTTATCAGATGCTTGTGTAGCACTGACCGCTGGTGACGCATTGGCACATACCGAACTTTTCAATTTGGTTAACGATGAGATTACAAAGCTGAGAACACCGTCAATTTTTGACATTGTTCCAAGGATTAAGGAATGCTA
>Ga0315282_10016565_pt1 | contig 10762 bp, 10 predicted proteins | sample YL17G07_20_MG_FD_203693 | JGI IMG/M metagenome (GOLD analysis project Ga0315282, IMG submission 203693) | Sediment microbial communities from Yellowstone Lake, YNP, Wyoming, USA - YL17G07_20 | ecosystem: Environmental > Aquatic > Freshwater > Lake > Sediment | place: USA: Wyoming | collected... | reverse complement strand
AAACCGCAGTTTCCGGCAAAGGCCATTTCGAGAAACGTCGTGATGATGCCCCCATCGCTTATGTCGTGCCCTGCGAGGATTAAATTCTCCGACATTAACTTTTGGATTGCATTGAAGGCACGTTTAAGCATTTCGGGATCATCTACATCAGGAGATTCGTTCCCGAGTTGCCCATAAACCTGCGCTAAAGCCGAACCTCCAAGCCGAGCCTGATGCACGGAGATATCGATGAAGATGAGCTGGCTGTGTCCTGGGTTTTTTATATCAGGAGTGACAACCTTCGTGATATCGGGCATCGTCGCGTAAGCAGAAATAACAAGCTCGCGGGGAGATTTCACGATTTCGTCTCCAACTCGAGTCGCCATTGAAAGACTATCTTTTCCGCCATCCACCGCAATACCCAGCTGAATCATCAGATCCCGCATTGCGCAGACTGCATCATAAAGGGCCGCACCTTCGCCGGGAAGTTTGGGTGCCCACATCCAATTGGCCGAACACTTTATATCTTGCAGACCACTGATTTGCGCCCACACTATATTGGTCAGCGCTTCCCCAACTGCCATCCGAGCCCCCGCCCTTGGATTGACAAGCATCTTGATCGGTTGCTCGCCGATCGAAGTGGCTGCTCCTGTTAGCCCGAAATGGCTTTGGGCGATCACAGCCACATCGCCCACCGTTAATTGAAGGGGGCCACAACATTGCTGCCGCGCAATCAATCCCGTAACACTTCGATCAACCTTATTTGTAAGAAACCTCTTGGAACCGACGGCAAGGTTGCGAAGTACACGAGACAGTGCATCTTCCACCGACAAATCATCTGGCAATTGAAGAGATTTTAGTGGATGTTCAATCCTCCCATCCTTGAAAGTCTTCTGTGGCATATTTCCCAGAACCTTTTCGAGATTGAGATTCACAGGCGCTGAATCATCTTTCTCATCATGCACAACGAAGCGACCATCTCCTGTCACTTCTCCGAGGATTTCGCAATTGACTTTTTCCCTTTCGCAGATGGATTCGAATTCTTCAATTCTTTTATAGGTAATCAGGAAACCGCATCGCTCTTGGTATTCGGCAATCCAGATTTTGAGCACCGACAGGGTTGGGTCTCCTAACTTGATAAACCTTAGTTCGATTTTACCTCCGGCCTTTTCGACAAGCTCCTTAAGAACATTGGCAGGTCCGCCAGCTCCTTGGTCATGGATACTTACAATAGGATTGTTTTCTCCCATTTCAATGCAGGCCCTGATGACCCGGTTCATCTTTTGTTCCATCTCCGCATCGCCGCGCTGGACAGCATTAAAATCAAGCTCTTCCTCATTTTCCCCCTGTAGTTTGCTGGAGGCCGAACCTCCGCTGACACCAATACCGTAAGCGGGGCCACCTACTTGGACAATCAGCATTCCTTTTTTTGCTTCATCCTTCTCAATATGCCTGGCATCGATTTGTCCGATGCCGCCTGTGAACATAATCGGCTTGATCCATCCCCAACGTTCGCCACTGGGAAGCTTTTGGTCAAAAGACCTAGTAAAACCAAGCACAACCGGCTCGCCAAACTTATTGCCATAATCGCTGGCCCCGTCGCTTGCCCTGATTTCGATTGTGAGAGGAGAAGCCAGACTCGATAGATACACAGAACTCTTGTCTTCCCAAGGCAGATCGTAGCCGGGGATAAGCAAGTTAGCGACACAGTACGCCGCTGTTCCGGCAACCACCAGGCCTCCTCTTCCTGTCGCCTGGACATCACGGATACGTCCGCCCGTGCCTGTTTCAGCACCAGGGAAGGGAGCAACTCCAGTCGGAAAATTGTGCGTCTCCGCAGTAAAAATGATATGGTACTGTACCTTTTGTTTCTTGAAAGGCACCGGTTTTCCGGGTTGCTCGGGGACAATCGTCCAGCAGTCATATCCTTTAATCCCACTGGAATTATCCTTAAACGCAATGATGCTGTTTGATGGATTCGTCTTTAAAGTCGACTTGACGATATCCATAAGCGTTTCTGGCATGACCATACCGCTGATAATCTGTTTCCCTTTGAAATAGCCGTGCCGCGAGTGCTCGCTGTTGGCGTTGTCCAGATCCCTTATTTCAACGATCGTTGGATTTCTTCCCTCTTCCTTCACGAAGTAATCGTAGTAGAGATTTCTGTCCCACTCATCCATCGCAAGACCCGGTATTTCGAGAAGAGCGTCGGGACCCTTTCCCAGCATAGGGATCTCAGAAACAGGTTCCAGTAGAATTCCGGTTTCGAAAGTCTGCAAGGGTTGATCATACAAGCATTCTGTCATTCGATCGTGATGTTCCCGAATAAAGCGGCTCTTATCAACCTCTGAAGAAAGGAGATATCGCCTGGAACGTTCTATGCGAGTCACCTTTTCGAGCCCGCAGGTTTGGCAAATGGCGACGATATTGGTTGAATAAGCTGTCGCAAAATTCATACGCGGACCAAGTTCCACCACATCGCGTCCGTCAGAGTTGATCGGTCTGGTAGATATACTTTCCGATACAAAGCCGTCGGCCAGGAGCTGCCTTAAAATCGAAAGCTCACTCGAATTCAAAGGTGCGGAAGTTTCCACATTGAAGCAGTATTCCAGTTTCTCACTTTTGCGCAAGAAAAAGTGTAACATCCCTCTCGTCCTTTCTTAGCCGCTTGCTGGAAAAGTCATTTTTCAGCAGCCTGTTAGTAAAAAAGCCTTTGGGGCGTATCGCTTTTGTAAAAGACCTGCCCATTGCTGAGGTAAATATGCTGATGGACGACCAAGTTTAAAATATAACTTTGCCAGGCGCGTTCTTTTTCGTTTACTCTTTTAGCCAGTGTCTCGGCATCATCGTCAGGTCTAATCAGTACTGGCATTTGGAAGATAATTGGACCATTATCATAGGCGATGTCGTCAACAAAATGCATCGTCACTGCGCTCTGGGTTATTTCACCTCGATGATAAGCTGCCATGATTGCTTCGTGTACATAATGCCCGTACATTTGGGGTCCGCCAAAGCGCGGGAGTGGTCCCGGGTGTATATTGACTGTTTTTGCAGGATCGAGTCCTCTCACAAACTTTAACCACCCGGAGCACATGACAAAGTCAGCCTGATATTTTTCAACGAATGTTCGATAAGCTTTGGCATCAAATGGTCCGGACCAATAGTCAAAAGGAATATGAAGTGTGTCCGCTCTTCTACGAACTCCTCCATTTTGATGGTTAGAAATGACCCCGATGATTTGAGCGTCAAGGACCGGCGGATTCGTTCGGGAAAATTCGACCAGTTCTTGAAAACCGGAGCCTCCCCCCTTCTCGTCACCACTCGCAAAAACTAAAACCCTGGTCCCTTCCCCGTTTGACTCCATCTCTATCTCCTCATTTGAGAATGTGGGTTTATTACCATCACACCTGAAGACCCTGTCCTGTGGACGCAATTCTTTATTACCATGCACTCACCTTTCGAATTTTTTAAGAACAAAAGGGCTAATTCCTTATCCTTATATGCAGGGTAAATCATTTGTGAGAAAAGTCAATAAGGAAAATGCATCTTGTCCTCCCCCAGTTTTTAAATCATCGAGGGATGAAAAAGTGGCAACGACGCAGGCAGGCCTGCCTGCGGTAGGCAGGCAAGTTTCCAAAACTTTAGAATGTGGTCGTCATTGAATGTTATGGGTAACCCTCACTGGCATCGGAAATCAAACCTGAAAAAGGGCTTGGGACTCATGAGCTTGATTCGACATCAAAGGTTTCCGCTCTAAAGCCTTTACAACCAGCCTGCCTGTGTCTGGGTCTATTCAGCGTACTGAAAAAGTCCGGCCTGGGCGAACCCTTCGGAAAGGCTTCATTGGCCAATACCGCTTTTGGGTTGGGCAGACTCATTCCCATGAGAGACAGGAGTTCCTGGACTTTGGAGGGTTGGTACCGTTATCCATCTGAAGCCTGGCCTGATGAAGCCTTGGAGAGGGGTTTGCCTAGGCCCTTTGCGAAGAGAAGGAAAAACTGGGGGAGGGCAAGGGAAAATGCGGTGGTTTTACCCCCCGGATGAACCAATTGTTTTTCCAAACAGGTTTTCTTGATGATCAACGAACCCCCAGCGTTGAACCAAGATACTCAAGGCCCAACGGATGAATGATGACTCTCTTAACCTTACTGGACTCAATAGTGCCAGCTCGCGAAGCGAACATGCCAAGAAAATGAGCAATGGTTAATATTTTTCTCACATCGCTCTCTCGCACATAGAGTGCGAATCCGGCTCCCATGTTCAGATTTGCATAAGCCTCCTTATCATCCACCGGCCCATGCTCTTGAATAAAAGAGAAAACGGGGTGAGGTACGGGAATATGGTCGATGATATAGGCGAATGGCTGTGTGGCTCGCATCAACTTACGCCAACCATGGCCTGTGATATTAACAGCATAATGAATATCTACGCCTTCATTAAAGCAATCCTCAACCAAGGGAACATAAATAGTCGTCGGGTCGAGCAATGCCTCGCCATAGAGCCGTCCGTCGCCGAGCTTTGTAAAATAACCATTGGGCAACTTTCCGGCGATCTCCCGCGCGAGCGTAAGCCCATTGGCATGAATACCGGAGCTACCGATGATGACAATTGCATCCCCGTGTTGAATGTTGGCCGCATTGATAAGACGGCTCTTGGGTTTCACCACTCCGACAGCCGAGCCGCTAAGAACGGCTGTATCTGGGTGAACGATGTCCTTTAAGGTTGGTGTTTCCCCACCGCCCCATGTACAACGCGCCAAATCACACGCCTTTTTCCACCCGTCGATGAGATCATGACAACGGTTTTCATCGCTGAACCAGCTTGAAGCACCCACAGCCAGATGCATGGCAACTGAAAGCGGTAATGCGCCGAGTGTGATCATGTCATTGACGATCATTGCGACGGTACACTGCGCTATACGATCATAGTATGACTTTGCAGTTGACCTATACATCGCATCCGCCACCAAATCTTTAGTGCCCAAACCCTCTTCCACATGCGCCACATAGTGATCCCCGGCATCCATGAGATAGGCGCTTTCTCCCCTGCTCATCTCCACTTCCGAAAAACCGAGGCGCAAAATGTTTTTGGCCGTTTCTCGGCCGGCCAGCTGCGCCAGCCGCTTAAACGGATCCATTGTCCCATAATCAACACCAACGCCTGCATAAGTCATCTTCTCGGCCATAGCTGTTTATTCTCCCTCATAAGTGGATAAAATGTATTATAGATAATGATGAATGTTTTGAACTACATCCTATGGATCGGAATGTTGCGATGGCGATAAAAAAGGAGAAAGGCATTAAGGAAAATTGACAATCCTGGACAACCTCCCCATGATTCATCAATAGAGGCATGACCTTAATGGAAGAAATTCTTCAAATCTTCCTCCCTGGGATAACAATCCCTCCCATATCCCATGACACTCCCCGCCGCAACGACCGTTGCAAAAAGAGCGCTCTCCTCCAAAGACCTCCCCAAAAAAAGACCGGCGAGGAACCCAGCATTGTAAACATCGCCAGCCCCGGTATTGTCCACCACCTCCGCCTGAATAGGTGGTACTTCAAAATCACCCTGCTCGGTGAAAAGATGAGATCCTTGACTGCCCCTTTTACAAACCAAAACAGAAGGTCCCATCTCCATTAATGATTTCACCCCTGTTCGAAGATCCTGTTTCGTCAACAATCCAACCTCTCTCTCTGTTAGAAAGAGCAGGGTGCATCGTTTGATGAGAGGACAAATTTTATCCAATCCTTCCTTTGCATAAATTTCTCCTGGATCCATGGATACTTTCACCGACGGATCAAGATGGTTCAACAAAACCTTTTGGGCTTCAAAAGGGGGTTCTCCGATAAAGGAGGTGAGATGAACCCAGGACATATCCTTAAGGACATCGAAATTAATCTCTTCGGCGGTTAGAGTGCTGTTGGCATTGCCCCTGACGAAAAGGAATCGATCCTGATGGCGGTCTAATACCACCAAACAAACACCACTTCTCTTTCCCCGGCATATCAAGTCAATCTGGACGGGTTTCAAATTTTCGAGAAGAAAATCACCTTCTTCATCCTCCCCGACTTTTCCAATAAACTTTGTCGGAAATCCCATACGGGCTAAGGCAACAATCGTATTGGCAGCTGAACCTCCTCCACTTTTTGATTTCAAGGTTCCAAATCGCTTCAATTGTTCTAAAAGAGATTGAAATTCTTCATCAGAACCAAAGCTCTCTTCCCCTGGATCCAAACGAGACCCCTTTAAGGAGATCGATTTGAAATCATCCACCTTAAAAATTAAATCCAGGTTGAGGGCTCCGAATCCGACAATGTTTTTCATCTTTTTCCTCAAAAAAATAAAAGACGGGTTCCCCCATCGTTTTACAAATAGAACAAATCGTTTGAAAATTCAATCTTAAAGTTTGTATGATAATAAATGGAAAGGAGATGGAAGAATGGACAGGTTCACTAAAATAGAGAGGGAACAAGCCGTTCTCATTGTGATTGATGTTCAGGAACTCCTGATGAAAAAGATGGATCCAGAGATAGGGAAAAATGTGATACAAAATATCCGGACCCTTCTTGCCTTCGCAAAAGAAATGGCCATCCCCATTCTGATTACGGAACAATATCCCAAGGGACTGGGGAAGACGGTCCCTGAAATCAAAATGGAACTGGGCCCCCTCCCCCCTATTGAGAAAGTCTCTTTCAGTTGCTGTGGGGTGAAAGCGTTTAACGATAAATTGAATCAACCGGCAAGGAACCAGGCCATCCTGACTGGGATTGAAACCCACGTCTGTGTTCTGCAAACAGCCAACGATCTAATTCAGAAAGGCTATGAGGTCCATGTGGTAGCCGATGCAATCTGTTCAAGAAGAAAATTGGATTGGGAGATCGGTCTGAGATGGATGGAAAAAAAAAGGGTGATGATCTCGACCACCGAGATCATCACCTTTCAACTATTGAAGGAGGCTGGGACTGAAGAGTTCAGGGGGTTGTCAAAATTATTGAAATAAGCAAAAATTTTAGACCCATTGAAACAGCTTAGCAAAAAAATAGGAGACGAAGAACGCATTGGTAAAGATCAACGCCCAACTGGCTACTCTTTGGAAACTGATCTCTATATTTCTCCCCTCTTCTGTTTCATGGATGCCTAACATCTCTTTACCACTCATCTTTTCCTCCACCGACATTTTTGTAATAAAAGAGCAGATTTGTTCTAAATAATTATAGGGATTTACCAATCTTCCAATTGCCTTTTAACAATTTTTAAAAATGTGAAACCACCTAAAATAACTAACCAAATTATAAATAAATTGGAGAAAGCAAATTCCTTTATCATAAGACTCATACCCCACTCCTTTTTCGTCTGTAAATATAAGAAGCAAGTCTTATGCCAACCAAGGAAAGTAGATGAAATTAATTGAAATTAAAAGGGATTTTAAAATTTAGAGGGATCCGAACCGAGTTTACAAGAAGGCATAAAATGTCACAATTTTGTAAAAATTTTATTAGGTCATTAGAATCTGGTAAAAAATTACGGAATTGTTTACTTAACAAACCATATTCATTTAGTTATAATAAATATACGGAAATTTGATAGGCAGGGTGAGAAAAATAACAGGAAGCTTATCCACCCCACGGCTTCTGTTATGACCTCGCTCATCCTGCCTATTTTTTCCTTTTTACTTTTTTGGGGTCTACTTTCATAAGGGCAGAGATAGCTTCTTCTGGTTTTAATGGATAGAGGGAGATACGTTTAGCATATTTCCTCTGTTGCTTCTTCTCCGCTGTTTGAATTTTTCTTATTTTCATATCCTAATCAAATCCTTTAACATTAGTCTCTTTCCTTCCATTCCTTTAACAGCTTCCGTTGTTCTTTCCCCATCAGTCACCTTTCGGTTATCCCACCTAAAAGAAAACTCATTACAGTATTTTGGTAGGTGTTTTTTTGAAATGTGATGAAATGTGCCATGGATGCCACGCTTTAGTAAAGCGAAATAAGATTCCGCTTCATTGACTGAAATATTTCCCCTGCAATATTCCCCTATTATATGATTTACGATATGATGACCACCCTTGAATTCTTTTCCTATCCCATCATAGCCAGCCCATTCATCGGTGATTATCTTTGACTCTTTGTCAACTACCTCTCTAATTGCGGATTTCAGTGTTTTTGCAGTGACATTTTCAATCGGCTTAGAGATAACATTCCCCTTGCGTTCTATAATGGCTAACACTGGAGTCTTTTTTGTGCCTCTTCCTCTCTTATGTTTTCCAGCACCCCCCTGTGGTTTACCACCTATGTAAGTCTCATCTACTTCCACTACACCCTTGAGTAGACTTGCCAAGGGGTCTTCCTTCATGGCTGATCGTATGCGATGGGTTAAGTGCCATGCTGATCTATAGGAGTGAAGTCCAAGGTTTCTTTGAAGTTGAAGAGAGGATATGCCTTTCTTATGGGAACACATTGAATAGAAGGCTTGAACCCATTGCCTTAGTGTGATATGTGATCGCTCCATGATTGTTCCTACCGTTACGGTGAATTGTTTTCGGCAATCCTTGCACCTAAGAAGGCCGTCCCTAACTTTTTCTGATTTGCCATTAATTCTTACAATATTCTTACTTTTGCAATGAGGACATTCAATCCCATCCGGCCATCGAATATCCTCAAGGATTTTCCTTGCCTCATCCTCTGTCAAACGGCCAACATCTATGCTTGCCATCTCTGAAAGCTTCTCAAATCTCGGTGGGGTGTATCTCATAGGCTTGACTCCTCTCTTTGATCTTTTCACCTATAATATACTCTCTTTTTATTGGTTTGTCAAGTGGATAATTTATAAAAATCAACTTTTTTATGAGTTGCCAATACCGTGTTTCCTTCTGTAAAAACTTCGACTAAATACACTATCGGTTGCTCCATGTCCTCCGCTGTTATTTGATATGTCAGTTCCCATCGCTCATTAAGCTCTAAGCGAATAGGCCAATTTCCATTTTCCCTTTTGTCGATTCCTCGTACGTTAAAATACCCATCCATCGGCCAACAAGAAAAGATTTGAAAAAGGTCATTGTCTTTAGGATGGATATCTTGTGATGGAGATACTATGTGGGGATAGTCCCATCGGAATGAGTGATCTCTGGGGGGAGGCTTAATGTCAGTTAATTTAACTTGCACGTTCTTTACAGTCACATCTGTCTTGTTGTGAACGGTGATCCTCCAGTCCCCGTCTCCTTCACGCAACGATTTCGGCACGAAAAATGGGCCTGATATTTCGAGCAATTGTTTTGATTTTTGCTTTGTCTCTATAATTTTTTCAAATTCTGATATATCAGGTAGCTGTTTCCCTTCCCCTCCAGTAAATATTTGCTTAATCTCATCTGATGTCATTGCTACGCAGTCTGACCAATCGAATCCGAATATTTCTCCAAGACGATTGAATGTCTTGACATTAGGAATATGAAAATAGTTGTTTCCAACAACGAGATATTTCGGTACTCGATTTGCAGTATTATCTATCAGCTTGGGTCGAATGCTCTGTGAAATCATGGGAATAATATCATTTATTTTCTTAATAGACTTGCGGCGTTGGCGTACATCTTGAAATACGATCGCAGCAATAATCAGTAATAACGCTATCGAGTCTACGAAAATAATAACCATAAGACTCCAATGTTGTCTAATTTCTTCAATCGCTGCTAATATCAATGTACCCACTCCAAGAAGAGACAATATCCAGAAAACAACGTGTACCTTTTCTAAAGCTACCCAAATGTTTTCCGAAAGCTTCGATTCACCGCTCATAACCCACCTCCATTGAGGCGGATTATGTCATCCCATTAATGGTTTGTCAAGTAAACAATTCCGAAAAATTATTCAGGGCAAAAGGCAGTTTAGTATTGGGGATTTAAAATAATAAAATTGATTGGGAATTTTTGATAGATTTTAAGTTACACCAGATTCAGGATTTTTCTGGATTCCTGCGGAGTCGCAATTTCTCTTCCAAATTCTTTTGCAACCCTAACGACTCTTTCCACCAATTGGGCATTGTTCTTAGCCAGGACACCCTTTGAATAGTAAGTGTTGTCCTCCAAGCCAACCCGGACGTGGCCTCCCATCACCATGGCTATCATGGCCATGGGGAGTTGGCCTGGGCCAATCCCAATCACAGACCAGGTTGAATCCTGAGGTATAATTTCTGAGAGATGGAGAAGAGACTTTGCTGTAGCAGGCATACCCCCAAGGATGCCCAAAACGAATTGAAAGTGGAGCGGAGGTTTAAGGAGACCCTTCTCGAGAAATCTAAGACAGGTATAAACCATTCCAACCTCAAATACCTCCAGCTCAGGCTTAATTCCCTTCATCAATGTCTCTTTGGCCAGGTTCTCCAAAAACTCTGGGGGATTGAGAAAAACATTCTCCCTCATATTGATAGAGCCTGCATCAAAGGAGACTAATTCTGGATTAAAGGATAATGGGACGAGCCTTTCTTGAAATTGGAGGTTTCTACCTGGAATACCACTCGTGGTCAGGCAGAGGATAGCATTGGTTTCACTTCGAATATGGTCTACCACCTCTTTAAAGATAGAATAATCTTGGGTTCCTAACCCTGTCTTTGGATCTCTAACATGAATATGAAGGACGGAAGCTCCTGCCCTCCAAGCTTCAATGCCCGACTGGGCAATTTCTTGCGGAGTAATTGGGATATAAGGCGTTTGTTGTCGTGTGATTCGAGAACCTGTAATGCCAACAGTAATGATGAGTTTTTCCATATCACCTCAAATCTACGGATAGAGTC
>Ga0315282_10016564_pt1 | contig 10763 bp, 6 predicted proteins | sample YL17G07_20_MG_FD_203693 | JGI IMG/M metagenome (GOLD analysis project Ga0315282, IMG submission 203693) | Sediment microbial communities from Yellowstone Lake, YNP, Wyoming, USA - YL17G07_20 | ecosystem: Environmental > Aquatic > Freshwater > Lake > Sediment | place: USA: Wyoming | collected... | reverse complement strand
CCCACTTCTTGATTCCCCACACGTCGATCAGGTAGTAGAGGAGGAGGAACGTAAACGCCCCCACTCCCGAGGTGAACATCGCATAGGATGCGGTGACATCCGGCTTGTTGAAGCAGAGTCCCATCTCACCCGTCAAAAGGCCGATCTTGTGAACGATGAGGCCAAGGAGAGTGAAGATAACTCCTACGATGATTGCCGACCTGGTGATCTCGGACCGTCTCCCGCCGACGACCGCCTCTCCGATGAGGACGCCGATCATTGTCATGACGCCGTACGAGATCGACACCCAGGGGCGGCAGTGGAGTGTGAGGGGTTTCGCCCAGCTCCCGTGGAGCTGTCCGATGGTCCAGAACGGCTCCGACGTGTCGCCGAAATGGAGCCACCATCCGACGTAGCGCGACATGACCATGTGGAAGGCGAGGATGCCGAGGATCGCCGCCCATCGCCCCCATCGCGGCAGCTTCATGCTCGCGGCGCCCATGAAGTAGGCGACGCCGATCGCCTGCAAGATTCCCCACCACCATGAGAGTCCCATGATAAGGCTGATGTAGATGACGCCAGCGACGATCAGCATTACGGTCCGCACCATGACATGGTTCCACCACTCCTTCCCGCGGCGGGAACGGCTCAAAGGGATAGCTATGCCGACGATGAAGACAAAGAAGGGAGCGACGAGGTCGGTGACGGTCACGCCGACGTTCTTGAGCCGCGCCTCGGGGAGAGCATTGACCTGCTCTTCGGTCATCCCCGTGGCCTTCTTCTGTGCGGCAAACTGCTCCCATCCTACCTCCGCGTGGTTCCAGGTGGAGACCGGGAGACTGTCGAGCCACGACATGGTTTGCGGAAGGGGATAGTAGCCTGCCGCCGCCACGGCGATCACGAACAGCATGAGGAAAATGGTGAGCCCCCGGAATGCATCGACCGATTCTACGCGCACTCGGGGCTGCCGGGGTGCATCGACAAGCAGGCCTGCGGACATTGTGTCATTTCTCCCTGGCCAGGTGGGTAACGACGTATCGGAGTCTGATAAATGTATTCAGACAAGAACTCTCTTCCAAACAGAGGTGCAGGCTTCCTGAAGAGACTGCTGTCGTAACATGCAAAGAAAACCCCCGCCGCGTTGGCGGGGGTCCGGGGCGAGATCCTTCGCGCGAACGGGTTTCCCCTCCCGGGACAAATAATTCTTGCGATTTCGTATATTGTAGTCCGGACGTCACTTGCCGCGTTTCCCACAGGTGCGTGAAACTACAGGAGGAGAGAACATGTCAAAAGGAACGCTCCTTTCAATGGCTTTCATTCTTCTCGGAATGGTCCAGCTCAAAGCAGGAGAGCGCTTCATCAGCGCACAGGCTGCCGACCGGGCCGTGAAGGCCCTTGCCGACAAGTTCGGTGCCGCAGAGAATGCCCGGATACGGAAGGGGGTCAACCAGGCGGCTGCCTTCTGGGTGAAGGAGGACGGAAGCGAAGCCGACTTCGAAAAGCTCTGCACGGAGTACTTCATCGGGTCGCCGGAGAAGCTCGAAGAGAACTTCCGAAAGCTTTCGACACACTTCGAGGTCCTCGGAGGGCACTTCAACAAGATCAGCCTTGACCTCAAGCGCCCGCTCCACCTCGACGAGGGAGAGATCCTCCAGATCGACATGCTTTTCGGCGGATTTGACCCGTCGGCGCATTTGACGGAAGACTTCTTCAAGAACAAGATCGCCTTCTTGGTCCTTCTCAACTTCCCGCACTACTCCCTCGCCGAGAAGGCGGCGCTCGGTCCGCAGTGGAGCAGGAAGGAGTGGGCGTATGCGCGGATGGGGGACGTGTTCACCTCGCGAGCGTCCGCTGATGTGCTCCAGAAAATTTCGGACGCGTTCACAGCGGCCGGTATGTACATCGACGAATACAACATCGCGATGGGACACCTCGTCGACGCGAAAGGGCAGACGTACTTCCCCCGAGACCTCAAGCTCATCAGCCACTGGGGACTTCGCGACGAGCTGAAGGGGCGCTATGCGGATCCGAAGGGATTCGAGCGGCAGAAGATGATCTACGAGGTGATGAAGCGGATCGTGGCACAGGAGATTCCTGCTTCGGTCATCAACAAGGCCGATGTCGAATGGGACCCTTCCGCGAATGTTGTCTACAAAGAGGGGAAGAAAATCGAAGCAGAGCGTGAGCCGGACACGAGGTACAAGCAGTTCCTGAACGTCTTCAGAGCGGTCCGCGAGCTCGATCCGTACTATCCCTCGCTGCCAAGCCATGTCGCAAGGAAGTTCGAAGCCGAGCGTGAGATCCCTGAATCCGAAGTCGAGAAGATGTTCGCCGTGTTCGTCTCTTCGAGCCAGGTGCGTGGGGTCGGAAAGCTCATATCAGGTCGGCTCGGCCGGCCGCTTCAGCCGTTCGATATCTGGTACGACGGCTTCAAACCGCGAAGCTCAATTTCGGAAGACACCCTGAACAAGATCGTCGCGGCTCGGTATCCCGACATCAAGGCGTTCCAGCAGGACATCCCCAACATCCTCATGAAGCTCGGGTTCTCCCCCGAGAAAGCGGAGTTTATAGCAGCAAGGATCGAAGTGGATCCCGCGCGTGGCGCCGGACATGCTTGGGGAGCGGAGATGAAATCGGAGAAGGCCCATCTCCGGACGAGGGTACCGAAGGGTGGAATAGACTACAAGGGGTTCAACATCGCGATGCACGAGCTGGGTCACTGCGTTGAGCAGACGCTTACGCTGCAGAACGTCGACTACTACATGATGCGGGGCGTTCCGAATACCGCGTTCACAGAAGCGTTCGCGTTTGTCTTCCAGGCGAAGGACCTCGATGTCCTCGGCATCAAGAACGAGGATCCGGTGAAGAAGCATCTTGCCGCACTCGACAACGTGTGGGCATCGTACGAGATCATGGGCGTTTCACTCGTCGACATGAAGGCATGGAATTGGCTCTACAAGAATCCCGCTGCGACGCCGGAGCAGCTCAAGCAGGCCGTCATCGCCGCTGCGAAAGATGTGTGGAACCGCTACTACGCGGACATCTTCGGAGTGAAAGACCAGCCGATCCTTGCCATCTACTCGCACATGATCGACGCCGCCCTCTACCTTCCCGACTATCCCATCGGACACGTCATCGGCTTCCAGGTCGAGCGGTTCCTGGAAGGGAAGTCGCTCGGAGTCGAGATGGAGCGGATGTGCGTGGCCGGGAGACTCATCCCGCAGCTCTGGATGAAGAACGCGGTCGGCAGCGAGATCTCGCCGCGGGCACTCCTTGATGCGGGAAAGGACGCACTCGAAGTGATTCATTAGTACGTCTGGGTACTTACTTCACCCAGACGATTGTCACGCCTGGATTTTCCGCCCAGAGATCAACCCCGGGCGCACCACCCAGGTCCCTGAGCATCGTCATCGTGTCCGGATCCTGGAGCCCGAGCCGCTCTCCCTCGATCATCCTGCGGAACCTGTTCCTGTGACGGAAGAGGAAATTGCGGACGGTGTCTCTTGTCGAGCCGCCCCTCCCCCGGCTGCCGTAGCCGTGGATGATCTTCAGCACCCTCAACTCGGGTGAGCTGCGGACCCTCGTCAGGGCTCGGAGAAGCTCCTCTTCGACGGTGTCGGGGTGACGCGGCGGATGTGCAACGTCAATTGTCAGAAGGACATTCAACCGACGTCTCCCGCAGTAAGGTTGCGGGTTCCGAGGGGAAGGAGAAGACGTTGGTGACGAAGAACTACCATGCGTACTGGGTCCGTAGGGTGACTCGTGACAAGTGTGAGGATTCTCAAGACCGTCTCCCCGGCTGATAGGTGTCGTGCCGTGCTATTGTCGCAGAGACCGCGCTGAGGTTCTCGCACTCCGACAGAATGTAGACGCCGAAAGCGCCAGAATCAAACGGCCCCCTTCTTCGCCGCTCCGAAAGCGACATACCGTTCCTGCTGTGAAAGGACGACCTTCCGGAGCCTGATGGACCGCGGCGTCACCTCGACGAGCTCGTCATCCTTGATGAACTCTATCGCCTTCTCCAGTGTCAACGGAACAACGGGGGCGAGGGTGACCGCATCGTCCTTTGTCGAGCTTCGCATGTTCGAAAGCTTCTTCATCTTCGTCGGGTTCACGTTGATGTCGTTGTCCCTGTTGTTCTCCCCGACGATCATCCCTTCGTAGGTCGGGTCTCCGGGAACGACGAAGAGCGTGCCGCGCGGCTCAAGGTTGGAGAGAGCATACGCGACGCATTCCCCATCGCGGTCAGAGACGATCGAGCCGGTGAGTCGGAGAGGGAAATCGCCTCTGTATTCCTCGTACCCTTTCAGGTACGAGTTCATGATGCCCGTCCCTTTTGTATCGGTGAGGAACTCGTTCCTGTAGCCGATGAGCCCCCGGGAAGGGATGGTGAACTCGAGACGTGCGCGTCCCCTGCCGTGGTTCACGAGGTTGACCATCCTTCCTTTGCGGCGGGAGGTTTTCTCGGTGACGATACCGATGAAGCTCTCCTCGCAGTCGATGAAGAGGTGCTCAATCGGCTCGAGCTTCTTCCCATCCTTTTCCCTGAAGATGACCTGCGGCCGGCCGGCGGCAAGCTCAAACCCTTCGCGTCGCATCGTCTCGATGAGGATGGCCATTTGGAATTCGCCGCGCCCCTTGACGATGAAGCCTTCACCGTCGGCGGCCTCCTCCACTTTGATGGCGACGTTCCTGAGTGTCTCCTTGAAGAGCCGCTCCCTGATCTTCCCTGTCTGGACGTATCGTCCTTCCCGCCCTGAGAGGGGGGAAGTATTGCTGGCGAAGAGCATGGAGATGGTCGGCTCGTCGACGTGGACTCGCGGAAGCGCCCGCGGGAAATCCTTCGTACAGATCGTGTCGCCGATTTTCACGTCTTCGATGCCGGCAAGGATGATGATGTCTCCCGGCTCGGCCGTCTCAACCTCGCGGAAGCTGATGCCCTCGTAGACCTGGAGTTTCAAGACGCGGAGCGGGAGCGGTGCGCCGTCTTTGTTGATGCAGACCATCTCCTCGTTCAGCTTCGCTGTTCCGTGGGCGATCTTGCCTATGGCGAGCCTGCCGAGGTAGTCGGAGTAATCGAGGTCCGCGACGAGCATCTGGAACGGCTCCTCGGGGTCGTACGAGGGTGCGGGGATTTCGCTGATGATCGCTCCGAAGAGAGGCTCCAGGTTCTCCCCCTTTTCCTCGATGCTCTTCTGGGCGATTCCCTCGCGTCCGATCGCGTAGAGGACGGGAAAATCGGCCTGTTCTTCCGTGGCATCGAGGTCGAGGAAAAGGTCGAAGATCTCGTTGAGCACTTCCTGCGGGCGTGCGTCCTTCCGGTCGATCTTGTTGATAACGACGATGATCTTCAATCCGGCTTCAAGGGCCTTGCGGAGCACGAACCTGGTCTGCGGCAGAGGGCCCTCCGAGGCGTCGACAAGGAGGATGGCGCCGTCGACCATCATGAGCGCCCGCTCAACCTCGCCGCCAAAATCGGCGTGGCCGGGGGTGTCGAGGATGTTGATCTTGGTCCCCTGCCATCGGACGGAGCAGTTCTTTGCCGCGATCGTGATGCCGCGCTCCCGCTCGAGGTCCATATTGTCCATGATTCGGTCGTCCACCTCCTCGTTCGCGCGGAACATCCCGCTCTGCCGGAACATGTGGTCGACGAGGGTGGTCTTGCCATGGTCGACGTGGGCGATGATGGCAATATTGCGGAGGTGCGCGTTGTATGTCGTTTTCTTCATTCCATCCGGAGTGGGTGCTGTGAACTTGGGTACAGAGGCGCAACGTGTGTCGAGGAGTCTGCGACCCCTCCCGCATCGTATCAATATATTCTCTCCACTTTGAAAGAACAACGAAACCGACGAACAGTCACAGCCGTGCGGCGTTGGTTGTAAAGAACGGAGCCGCTATATTACGCAGGTGCTATCTCGAATGAGCCCGAAATGAAATACGTTTTTGGTCCCGTCGCGTCCCGCAGACTCGGCCTCTCTCTCGGAATCGATCCGATCCCACGCAAGCTGTGTACGATGGACTGCATCTACTGTGAGGTGGGGCCGACGGACAAGCTTGCCTTTCGCCGGCGGGACTATGTCCCCGTGGCCGATATACTCGCGGAGGTGAGGGCTGTCCTCGGTCAGCTCGGGGCGCTTCGAGTGCCGGAACAGTCCGGCCGGAGCGTTGAGTTCACGCCGCTCCAGTACGTGACCTTCTCGGGTTCCGGTGAGCCGACACTCCATTCGCGGCTCGGTGAGATGATCCGCGCTGTGAAGTCGATGACCGCCGTCCCCGTTGCGGTGCTCACGAACGGGACGCTTCTTTTCATGGAGGAGGTCCGGAGAGACCTGCTCGAGGCGGATGTTGTCCTCCCATCGCTTGATGCCGCCACACAGGAGGTCTTTGAGCGGGTTGACCGTCCACACCCGAGGCTTCGGATCGACCGTGTCATCGAAGGGTTGCGCTCCTTCCGCCGGGAGTACTGGGGGCAGCTCTGGATAGAGGTACTCCTCGTTGATGGTGTGAACGACGGGGACGAGGAAGTCTCGAGGATCAAGGCCGCGCTCGATTCGATCGCGCCTGACCGGGTCCAGCTCAACACAGTTGTCCGTCCCCCGTCGGATTCCTCCGCGCGCCCCGTGACGAGAGAAAAGATGGAAGCGATCCGTGCAATCCTTGGAGATCGGACCGAGATCGTCGCTTCATTCCGCGCCGGCGCGAAGTCGAGGGAGGTCGACGGGCTCAAGGATGTTATTCGTGCTGTCGTCGCCCGTCGTCCCATGACAATTGTAGATATGGTTGAGTCGCTCGGCTGCGATGTCGCTGAGATCGAAAAGGAGATCGGTGATCTTCAGCGAAGGGGGGACGTGGTATGCCGGAAGCAGGGGAACGAGGTCTTCTATCAGGCGAGGCAGGGGGACCGGACCGGCGACCCGGATGCCGAGCGCTCACAGCTCCGGTGATCGTGACGCCCTTAAATCCGATTTAGGCGTGAGTTTTCGCTGAGTTCTCTCTACAAACTCCGGCCGCTTCATGCTTGGGCATGCGGGTTCTAGATCGGAGACAAGGGGAGACTGTCTCACTTGACTTTTGCGAGGAAATTCTGTAATCTCCCGGAGAAAGATTGGCTGGAAGGATCTTTCTAACCACGTCGTAGCGGCTGAACCGGAGCTGATCTGGTGGAAGCGAGGCGGGAGGGATTCTTTGAGGTTGTGCGGAAGGAAGGAGACATTTGTCGTAGCGGAGCGTACAACACGTCTTTGAACGGGCTGTCCAAGAAGCGGGAATAATGTGGAAATGCGCCGCCGTCCTGATTTCCCCGGATTGTTTTCGAGCCCGCAATCTGGTAAACTGTTATAGGATCAATCAAGGAAGGAGCTTTTCAGATGCAGAAAAAGCATCAATTTACGGCTGTGATTGAACGAGAGGGCAACATGTACGTTGCTCTCTGCCCCGAGCTTGACATTGCCAGCCAGGGTGAAACCGTCGAAGAGGCGCGAAAGAACCTTAAAGAAGCTATCCAATTGTTTTTTGAGACAGCCTCTCAACAGGAGATTCGCGAACGCCTGCACGACGAGGTTTTTGTCACTCGTTTGGAGGTAGCCGTTGGGTAGGTTGCGGGTCCTTTCCGGCAAGCAAGTCTGTGACATTCTCTCCAAACACGGTTTTCGGAATGTTCGGCAGGGCGGGAGCCACATCATTATGCAGAAGAAAACCGACACCTCAACAATCACTATTCCCGTTCCCAACCACGGAGAGATCAAGCTCGGAACGTTGAAATCGATCATCCGACAATCGCAGCTTTCAACCAAGGAATTCGAGTCCTGACCAATCAAGCGTTCAGGGGGTCTCATGATACGGCGGCGCACTTCACATAACACGCCCAACAACGCCGCTCCCTTGTTTAAGAAAATAGTATTGTTGTCGCTCAATCCCGCCAGCCACGGAAGAATGATTCATTCATAGTGGCTGGCGGGACTGCGTTGTTGGGCGCCCCGATGTTCGGACATTCGCGGAGCGCTCCCCTCGGCACTGGTCGTCAGACTCCGATTGTCGATTCCGACGGATTCTGTCGAACGAACTCTGTAGAGCTGCACCCTTAGATGTGCTCGTGCGGTCTGTCCGCCTGCCTACGGCGGGCCGCTGGCCTGAGGCGGATCGCACATCTTCGGGCTAAACTTCAATGTCTCGCACACGCCTGCTTATGGCGGGCCGTTGGCCTGCGGCGTGGCTCGCCACTCCGTTTAGCCCGCGCCACGTTAGTTACAATTGCCCTTTGCCAAACTTACAGGAGGTACAATGAAACCCTTATTCAATTTTTCTGCCCTTCTACTTTCTATGATTGTCTTATCTTTTTGCAACCTGTACGCCCAATCGGGTTGGTTCTCACCCGGATCAGCACCAACAACCAAGAAATTGAACGACATCAAGGCGCTCGATGCCAACACCGCCGTCGCCGTTGGCGAAAACGGAACGATCGTGCGCACAACGAACGGAGGGAGCACCTGGACGACCGCCTCGAGCGGGACGCCGGTGACCCTCACGGCTGTCCACTTTGTGAATGCGACGACAGGATGGGCGGTGGGATATGATCGCACCATTCTCAAAACCTCCGATGGAGGAGCTACCTGGACATCCCAGTACAGCCCAATGTCCAACAGGAATCTCTACGATGTGTTTTTCCTCGATGCGTCGACCGGATGGACGACAGGTCGCGACAATTGGGGAGGCTACATCGCCCTAGTTTACAAGACGACAAACGGAGGAACGAGTTGGTCGAGCAGCCTGACGGGCACGAGCTACGATCTCTACTCGCTCTGGTTCATGAATTCATCCAACGGGTGTGCAGTAGGAGGCGGTGGGACGATCAAGAAAACAACGGATGGGGGGAGCAGCTGGACGTCAAAAACGAGTGGAACATCCAACACACTGTACTCCCTCTCGTTCGTCGATGCACAAACGGGGTATGCCGCTGGAGCAGGCGGTACAATCATCAAGACCACGGACGCTGGGGAGACCTGGTCTCCTTTGACGAGCGGCACAACGCAAGGTCTGTACTCGATTGATTTTGCCGGATCGTTGAACGGTTGGGCGGTTGGAGCGGGTGGGACTATTCTCTCGACAACGGACGGGGGGACGACCTGGAGGTCGCAAACGATTGGTACTACCGAAGCCTTGTACGGTACTGACTTTATGGATGCGCAGAAGGGGTGGGCTGTTGGGCAGACGGGAAAGATCTTGAAGACAACGACGGGAGGTGCTGTTAGCAACGATGTTGGGATCACAGCGATTGATGTTCCCCAGGTGGTTGATCCGGGACAGTCGGTTTCAGTGAAGGTGACGCTGAAGAACTTCGGTTCCAACGACCAAAGTAATATCCCTTTGTCCTACAGCGTGAACAATGGACCACCCGTGAACGAGTCCTACGTTGGTGTCCTTGCGTCAGGGGCGACCGCATCGAAGACATTTGCAGCGACGTGGTCGAGTACGATTGATGGCAGCTATCGATTTGCGTCGTGGACACGGCTTGCAGGAGATGAGAACGCAACCAATGACACGATTCCTTCTGCACGTACTGTCTACGTCGTCTCGCCCCCTCCGCTGCCATCGGAACCCACCGGTTGGTTTTGCCAGAACGATCCTGCTCTCTCCTCGCGCCACTTGCGAGGCGTCCACGCCGTCGACCTGAATACTGTCTTGGTCGTGGGCGCTGGAGGCTCAATCCAACGAACAACAAACGGAGGGGGCTCGTGGGAGGTGATTTCTTCAGGAGTGACGAATGATCTGAATGCGGTCTCCTTTGCAGGGAGTCAATATGGTTGGATCGCAGGGAGTGATGGGACCGTCCTGAAAACGACGAACGGTGGAACCTCTTGGTCAAAGATCAATACTGGGGTCTCAACGACACTTACGGGAGTACATTTTGTGAGCTCTTCCGTAGGATGGATCCTGGGTACGGACAACGTTGTCTGGAAAACGACTGATGGAGGAACGAGCTGGGCCAACAAATACACGGGCTCTAGCACATCGTATCTTGAAGACATCTACTTTTTGAGTCCAACAACGGGATTCATCATGGGTCACGCTGGCTCATCTGCACTACTTCGGACGACCGACGGGGGAGAAACCTGGGTAGGAATCAACCTCGGGGGAGCGTGGATCAGGTCGATGCATTTTCTTGATGCTTCGCGCGGTTTCGCGGTCGGAATTACAGCCTCCTACATCAGCATTACGGTCGACGTTTTCTACGGACGGAGTTACTATGTACCCAATCCGTACGCGACATTCTGGAAAACCACGGATGGTGGAACTACCTGGACACAGTTCGTTTTGTCGTCGAACACGTGGATGCAAAAGGTTCATTTTGTCGATGCGTTGACGGGATGGTCGATAGACTCTAAAGGGAGGACGGACACGGATAATCGATTGCTCAAAACAACGGACGGCGGTTTCAGCTGGACGGTGCAGACTACGGGCACAACGGTGGCTCTGAAGGATTTTGTATTCTGGACGTCTACCATTGGCTGGGTTGTGGGGGATCGCGCCACCATTTTGAAAACAACTTCGGGCGGCCTTCGCTGGGATCAACAACAGGCAAATGTCACGGGCGCGTTCCTGGAATCGGTTTGTTTCGTCAATACTCTCGTCGGTTGGTCGGCGGGAAGTGCTGGCACAATTCTTCACACCACCAATGGCGGCGCAACTTGGACGAGCCAGTCAAGCGGAACGACGAATAGGCTCTATAGCGTCTCCTTCACCGATGCCAACACAGGAACGGCGGTGGGAAGTGCTGGCACAATTCT
>Ga0315282_10016563_pt1 | contig 10763 bp, 10 predicted proteins | sample YL17G07_20_MG_FD_203693 | JGI IMG/M metagenome (GOLD analysis project Ga0315282, IMG submission 203693) | Sediment microbial communities from Yellowstone Lake, YNP, Wyoming, USA - YL17G07_20 | ecosystem: Environmental > Aquatic > Freshwater > Lake > Sediment | place: USA: Wyoming | collected... | reverse complement strand
TGCCCCGGGTGTATTCACCCGGGGCGAAGTAAGGCGATAAGTCGTATTCACCGGGGGCGAAATAAAGCGATAGGTCGTATTCACCGGGGCGAAGTAGCGGGTTCAGGCAACACCTGGATCGCCAGGACCGGCTTGCCCGCCTTGCCGAAGTCGCCCGCGATGCGGATCGTCTGCGTCAGGGGCGCGGCGGCCGCGCGGCAGTTGACGACCAGCGCCAGTTCCACCTTCTCGCCCGGGCCCACCTTCACGCGGGCCGGGAGCTGGATGTGCCAGCCTTCCGGGATGGCGGCGCTCAGCTTCCCCTCGACCGGCTGCTCCGAGAAGTTGTACACGAACACGGGGATCGTCTCGGGCCGCTCGGTGCCGAGGCGGTAGGCCGACTTGTCGAGGGCCCGGCGCTGCTTGGGCCACACGGCCTGGAGGACCACGGGCGACGCCTCGCCCGGCAGTTTCGGCGCCGGCGCGGGCGGCGCTTCGAGGACGATCCTCGCGTCCGACCCGGCGGGCAGGATCGCAAAGACCGGGGCGGTCGAGAGCTTCAGCGCGGCGCCGGCCCCGGCGATCGCGCGGCCGAGGTGATCGATCACGGCCTCCGGCGCGACCGGCAGGGCGACGTCCGCCTGGCCGTCCTTCGCCCACGCGACGAGGACCTCGCGGTCCTGGCCGTCGGGCCGGGCGCGGAACAGGAATGCCCGGACGCTCTGCGGCACGTTCTTCAGGCGGCCGAGCGGCCGGGCGTCGGCCAGCACGCGCCCCACGGCCGCGAGGGCCACGAAGGCCGGCCGCGGCGTCAGGTCCGCCCGGATCACGCCGAACTGCGTCTTGCCTTCCGCGTAGTGCGGCAGGAGGAAGTAGAACGAGACCGCGGGCCCCTCGTGCAGGCTGGCCGCAAAGACCTGGGCGACGCGCTGGGCCTGGACCCGGAGGTCGGCGTCGCTCGGCTCCTTGCGCTTCTCGTCGCCGGACCACGGGACGGGCACGGCGAACTCGGTCACCCACATCGGCCGGCCGGCGCCGGAGGCCCGGAACTCGGCGTACAGGCCGGGGTACTGGTCGGTCGGGGCGTAATGGTGAAGGTTGAACGTATCGAAATAGGGCCATGCCTCGTTAGCGTTGAGGTCCCGCAGGATCGCCTTCTGGGCGAGCGCGAAGACGTTCAGGCAGCCGATCACCTCCGGGTTGCCCGCCTTCAGGGCCAGGTACGACGCCTTCTGCATCGAGGCCATCTCGGCGCCCGTGTGGCCGCCGAAGACGTCGATGTCGGCCTCGTTCCACGGCTCGAAGGCCGTCACCTGCCCGGCCCAGCGCTTCGCCATCTCGCGGAAGAAGTGGTGGGCGTCGCGCAGGTCCAGCGGGAACCGCTTCGTGTCGGGGTTCGCCCAGGCGGGCGAGAGGTGGATGACCTGGAGCACCTGGAGCCCCGCCGCCGACTGGAGGCGGGCCGACGCGTCGTACTTCGTCCCCGGCGGGAGGAGGCGGCCGCGCTCGGGCGCCATCTCGGCCCAGTTCAGCCGGTCGCGGACCCAGTTGATCCCGGCCAGGGTGCAGAGGTTCGCCACGGCGGGCATCTTGGCCTCCGGGTAGAACCATGCCATCGCCACGTCGAGGCCGATGGGCGACGTGCGCGGCGTCGGCGCCTTGAGGGGCGCCAGCACCCCAGCCGCCACCTGCCCGGCCTCGCCGCCTTCGTGGGCGGTCCAGCGGATCTCGTACCAGCCAACGCCGAGGGCTCCCGCTGCCGCCCGGCCGCCGGCCACCTTGCCCTCCGCCGCCTTCTTGCCGTCGTAGTCGACCGCTTCCCATGCGGCGCCGTCCTTGGCGGGCACGGGAACCGTCACCGCCTCGCCCGCGAGGAAGACGTTGCCCGGATGGTCGGACAGGGGCGCCGGAATGGCCCGCGCCGGCGGCGGCGAAGCCGCGTCGGCCGCCAGGGCTGCGGCGGCCAGCGCCGCCAGGCAGGCCACGGTGAGTGATGACAAGAAGACGTTCAACATCGGGCACCTCGCTCTCTGGAGAGCCTGAAACGACAGCGCTAATCGCGGCGTTGCGGACCGGCCCGTCGTTGCCGTCAGCCCCGTCCGGGGCTGAAACAAAGACGAAAGGCCGGCCCCCCGCGGCGGCCCCGACAGAAGCCGCGGCCTGCGTGGCCAGGTTGAGGTTATCACCGTGCGGCCGGGTGCACAATGGGAAACCGCGCCGGGCGGATTTCCGCACCATTTTCTTCGGGTGTTCCGCAGGGCTGCGCGGCGGCCCCCGCCGGCGGCACGGCTTGGAGGCATCTGGTAAGTGCTTGGCCAGAAAGACTTTAGCAACTTGAGCCGGATGTCGAAGTAACAAGAGCGGCGCGGCGCTTGACGCGGTCGGGTTTACCGGCATGCTATCTGGTGGAGCATGCCACAAGGCAGGCTGTGATCGGGGCATCGCCATCCCGCACCGGGGGGCGAGGAAAGAAACTATGTACAGGGCCAGAGCGGCTTTTACGCTCGTCGAGATCCTGATCGTCGTCATCATCCTCGGCATCCTGGCCGCCATTGTCGTGCCGCGCCTCAGCGACGTCACGACCATCTCGCGCGAGACGAACCTCAAGGAAAACCTCTCGAAGATCCGCGTCCACATCCAGGTGTACCGCGCGGAGCACAACCAGTTCCCGACGGCCGCCGATTTCGGCCGGCAACTGACCAAGCCCACCAACTTCGCAGGCGAGGTGGCCAGCGCCCGCGACGCCGACCATCGTTTCGGCCCGTACCTGGAGCAGATGCCCGCCAACCCGATCACCAACGTGGCGGCCGTTCGCGCCGCCGCCAGCCCGGGCCAGGTCTTCCCTCCCGGCGACGTTGACGGCGGGTGGTTCTTCAACGAGACCACCGGCGCCTTCTACGCCGACCTGACGGCCTCTCACACCGACCGCGAAGGCGGGCCGTACAGCCGGTACTAGAAAAGGTGTCAGGACCCTTTTTCGCCCGCACCGCTGCCGCGACCGCAAAAGGTTCCTGACACCTTTTTCCTCTTCTTTTCCGTTGCACCATCGCCACGTCTTCCTATACTTCCACATACTATGCCACGAGCGCCACGAGCGGCCGCCGGCGGGATCATCTACCACGTCCTGAACCGCGCCAACGCGCGGATGACCTTGTTCGAGACGCCGGCGGACTATCAGGCGTTCTTCAAGGTCCTCCTCGATGCCCACGAGCACGTGTCGATGCGCACGCTCGCCTTCTGTGTTCTGCCCAACCACTGGCACCTGGTGCTTTGGCCGCGAGGAGACGGCGACCTGTCGGCGTTCACACGATGGCTCACCCTGACCCACACGCAGCGATGGCATGCGGCCCGCCGCAGCGCAGGGACGGGCCACGTGTACCAGGGCCGCTTCAAGAGCTTTCCGGTGCAGTCCGACGGACATTTCATTCGTGTTTGTCGCTATGTCGAGCGCAATGCCCTGCGGGCGGGCCTGGTCGATCGCGCCGAGGCGTGGCCCTGGGGAAGCCTGTGGCACCGCCTTCGGGGGGTCAGGGGCGGCGGCCCGGCCATTCTCTCGGCGTGGCCGGTCGACCCGCCGCCAGACTGGGTCCGGCGCGTGAATGCCGCGGAGTCGGAGGCCGAGTTGGCCGCCCTGCGCGAAGCCCTCAGGCGTGGCAGGCCCTACGGCGCCGATCCCTGGGTAGCGCGCATCGCCGACCGACTGGACCTCGGTTCCACCCTGCGGCCGCGCGGCCGTCCTCGCCAAGGGGGAGGCGCCGGAAGTGAAAAAGGTTCCTGACACCTTTTCCAGATGCGGCCTGTCTTGCCTGGCCGTCCTGCTGGCGGCGGGCGCCGCGACGGCGAGCCGGGGCGGGGAGCCTGTTCGGGCAAGGAGCGGCGCGCCGGTGCACCACATGCTCGCGGACTATGACTCGGAGCTGCGCCGGCCGGACGGCCGCGTCGACGTCGACGTGATGGCCAAGCGCCTCAAAGAGCTCGGCGTCACCACGTATTACTGGCTCGTCTGGCACGCGCCGACCGACTGGGACGACCTCCAGGCGTTCCTGCCCAGGGCCGCCGAAGCCGGCATCGAGGTGTGGGCCTACCTCGTGCCGCCGTCGGAGAGCCCGCCCCAGTACGGCAAGACGTACTCCGAGCCGTTCCGGCTGGACTACCCGCGGTGGGCGGAGGAGATCGCGCGGCTGTCCTTGCGGCACCCGAACCTGACGGCGTGGGTCATCGACGATTTCTACGCCAACCACCGGCTCTTCACGCCGGCCTACGTGCGCGACATGCAGGCGCGGGCCCATCGCGTCCACCCGCGGCTGGCGTTCCTGCCGCTCATGTATTTCGATGAGATCACCTCCCGCTTCGCCGCTGACTACCGCGAGGCCATCGACGGCGTGGTGGTCGCTTATCCGCAGGACCGCGACGAGATCGAGCGCGCCTGGGCCGTGCTGAACGACCGCGCCGCCGGGACGTCCGGCGAATTCAGCTTCCCCTCCGACACGCCCTCCGAGGCGGGCGACTTCGTGGCGGCGGGCCAGTCGGCCAAGGTCCTCCCCGCCGAGCGCTATCGCCTGCGCTTCCGGGAGCGCGACACTTTCACCGGGCCGACCGCCGGCTATCACTTCAAGCAGTTGCTCGTCGACGGGGCGGTCGCCTGGGAAGAGGACGTGGCCGGCGGGGCCCCAGGCTGGCGCGACGCGGCGGTGGACGTGACCGACAAGGTGCGCGGCAAGTCCAGCGTGACGATCGTATTTCGATTATTCGACAAGAAGGGCGTGAGCAACTTCCCGGTCCGCTGGCGCCTGAGCGGCTTGCAGGCCGAGGGGCTCGAACTGGCGGCGGACTTCGGCTCGCGCGGTCCGTGGCAGGTCGACCGGCGCGGCGCGTTCGAGACCGGCTTCGGCCCCGCGACCCCCAAAGGCGAGGGCCGCTTCCACGTCCCGTTCATCGTGATGACGGCGGCGGTGGAGTACGAGTTCCGCCTGCGCCACGGCGATCCCGCCACCCCCGACCGCATGGCCCAGTGGCTCCGCCTGTGCCTGGAGGCGCGGCGCGACGGCAAGTGCGACGGCGTGGTCACCTACTGCCTGGACAAGAGCCCCGCCAGCGCCACGTTCCCCCTGGCCCGGAAACTCTTCGCCGAGTTCGGCGCCGGCAAGTGAGAAGAGGGCGTCCGGTCCGCTATTCGGGACAGATCAGCTTCAGCTTGGGGAAATAGGTCCTGTAGCGCGAGGCGTCGCGCGTCAGCAGCCGCATCCGCTCCACGGCCGCATGCGCGCCGATGAAGAAGTCCGGCAAGGTGGACTGTCTCCGCCCGCCGCGCTCGCGGTATCTCAGAAAGCACTTGCCCGCCAGGAAAGCCGCCTCCAGGGGGATGGGCCGGCGTTCGACCATGCTTTCGGGCAGGGCGGCATCGAGGTCCTCAATGCGGTCGAAACCGATGGAGACTTCGGCATAGATGATCGGATTGATGACCAGGACATGGTCCTCGGCGCACTCTTGGAGCGAGCGGCTGGACCACTCGAACCACGCCGGGTCCTCGGTCAACACGTCGAGCAGGACGTTGGAATCGACCATCGTTTCGGCCATCACTCACCCCGCGTCAGGGCCATGATCTGGCGGGTGGACAAGCGCTTCGTCGCCCGGCCGCGCATCGCGGCCACGAGCCTGCGGCCCCGCCGCGCCTTGGCGGACTTCCTGAGGATCACGCGCTTGCCGCTGACGACGAACTCCACGTCCGTGTTGGGCAAGAGGCCGGTCTTCCGGCGAATGCCGATGGGGATGGTCACCTGGCCCTTGTCGGTCACTCTCATAGTTGGCTCCTCCTGCGGCGCTATTCATACCCTGAGAAATCTTACTTCAGATGGTAGGAAAGTCAAGGAGAAACGCGTCCTGCCCGAAGGAGAAAGACGTCAGGAGCCTTTGTCGGCCATCGCGGCTACCGGGAGGCGGAAAAAGGTCCCTGACGCCTTATCTCTCTACTTTGCCTGCATCGCCGCCTGGCGGATGCGATCGGGATAGTTGGTGGTGATCGATGCGCAGCCCAGCCGCACCAGGGGTCCGACCGCCTTGGGGTCGTCGATCGTCCAGACGTGCAGTTCCTTGCCCGCCGCCCGGACGGCCTGGGCCAGTTCCGCACTGACGGCGCTTACGCTCAGGCCGGCAGCGCCGACGGTCTTGAGCGTGTCCATGACCTTGTCCAGGTCGATGACCGGCCGGCCGGTGAGGGGATCGTTCTTGAAGGCGACCAGCCAGAAGGTCTTCAGGTCCGGCAGGACGGTCCGGCACTGCTCCAGAACCGTCTTGTCGAAGCAGAGGATGATCACCTGGTCGTTCTTCAGCTTCGCAGCGGCCAGGGTCGCCTTGAGGGGCGGGAGGATCTCCGGGCCGCACTTGATCTCGAGGTACAGCCTCTTGCCGGGCGGCACGAGGGCGAGGACCTCCTCCAGCGTGGGAATCCGCTGCCCTTGCCACGGCGCCCCTTTCCAGGCGCCCACGTCGAGCGCCCGCAGGTCGGCCAGCGTGGACTGGGCGACCACGAGGTTCTTGCCCGCGACACGCCCGGTGGCGGCGTCGTGGATGCAGACGATCTTTTGGTCGCGGGTGAGGTGGAAGTCGCCCTCGATGGCGTCGGCCTGCTTGAGCCAGGCGAGCTTGAAGGCCGCCAGCGTGTTCTCCGGCGCCTCGCCCGAGGCCCCGCGATGCGCGACGATCAAGGGCATGGCGTTCTCCCCAAGAGGTTGAGTGCCCGCCGGCGGCGCGGCGGACGAGGAGGGCTGGGCCAGGGCCGCCGCGCCCAGGCAGACGACGAGCGCCGGCAGGGCGCACGCGACGGTGAGACGAAGGGATATGGGACGCACGTGGCTCATCGTTCACCTTCGCGGTCAAACCGCGCTGCGCAACGTGTAGGCCGGAGCACCGCCCCGGCAGCAGCCGCGCAGGAACCAAGAAGCCGGGGCCTCGCTCCGGTAAGTGTTTAGCGTCTTCCCTTCACGCTGTCACCCCGAGCGAGGTCGCCGCGGCGACCTCGCTCGGAATGACAACGCTAAAGATATACTCGCCACGGTATATGTGTTCATGATCTGCCCGCGGCCCACATCCCCGCCTCGTTCCACGGCGGCAACTTGGCCACGAAGAGGTGGCGGGCGCCGTCGAGGGGCAGGGCGGCGGGGCCGACCGGGGGGAGGTCTTTCGGGCGGTCGCGCAGCACGTCGGCGGCGGCGCCCGCGATGTCGGCGTCGCCGGCGGGGCGGTCGCCGACCTTGTTCCCCGCGAAACTGATGCGGCGGCAACCTGGGGCGACCGAGAGGACGGGAACCGTACCGGCGGCGAAAACATTGTCGAGAATATGTACTTCCTTGAGGCCCGCCGGAATGACGATCTCGCTGCGCCGGTCCTTCGCACCGTTCGGGCCGATGCGGTTCGCCAGGATGATCGTGCGGTCGCCGCTCGTGCGGGTCGGCTGGCGGAAGAGGATGCCTTCCTGGCCGTTGCCGGCGATCGTGTTGGCCTCGATGAGGTGGTCGGTGTCGCGCTCGCCGACCGAGATGCCCGACTGGCCGTTCGCGCGCAGCTCGCTCCGGCGGCAGATCGAGTGCGTGGTCCGCAGGCAGTAGAAGAGGCCGCAGCCCGTGTTGTCGTGGGATCGGCAATCCTGCATGATGTACCGGACGCTCCCGCTGCCGGGATGCAGGCCGTGGCCGAGGTTGTGATGGACGTGGCAGCGGTCGACCAGCACGTCGGTCGATTGCTGGAAGCTGAGGCCGTCGCCGCGGTAATTCGCGATCTCGACGTTGCGGAAGGCCAGGCGGGCGGACCGGATGGCGAAGAGGCCGCCGCCGCGGCAGCCGTTCAGGGCGAACGTCTCCTCCCGGCAGTTGCCATCAATCGTGATATCCTCAAGCGATGTGTCTTCGGCGGCCTCGGCGTCGACGATCGGGTAGACCGCGATGACGCGGGCGTTCTTGGCCACGTGGTAATCGTGGTTCAGCATGCGGTTGATGAAGAGCCGGTCGCCCTCGCGGCCGATGACGGTGGCCACGGTGGTGTAGAAGCCGCCGGCGCCGGAGTCGATGATATGGACGCCGGTGCCCACGGGGAACTTGTCGGGCTCCTCGACGGTCACCTCGTAATGGCCGTAGCCGAGGAAGTCGGGAATCCTGCTCTCGACGCTCGGCACCTTCCGGAGGACGGCCCCGGGCCGCCCGACCACGCGGACGCGGCTCCGCAGGTGCAGGGCGTCGTGCATGGCGTAGACGCCGGGGGCGACGACGACCGTGCCGCCGCCGGCGGCGGCCGCCTCGTCGACGGCCCGCTGGATGGACGCGTTGGTCGAGCCCTGGAACTTGCCTTCGCCGGCGGTGAGGGTCTTCATGGGAGACTCCGAGAAGGGGGGCGTGCGCGGCGGCTGGACTCCTTCGCATCCCGCCGCCAGGCCCGCGGCCAGCGCGGCCTGGAGGGAAGTGCCCAGGAATCGGCGGCGCGAGTGTTTGCCTGTGGCCATGTGGGGCCTCGCAAGGAACGGGTTCGGTACGATGGGCCAATCCTACAACGCGCCGGCGGCCGCTGCAAGCGCCGGGTGGCGGGTTCATGAGAAGAGAACTCTTCCCTTGTGCGTCGCGCCGGTTTATCCTTATCCTTGGGAATCGGGGCTTGCGGAATCCAGGTTACGGGGGCATCCTATGATCGGCGAATTGGGCAAGACGGGCGTCATCCTCCTCGTGGCGGGGGCGATCTTCGCGACGGCGTACGGGGCGCTCATCGCCCTGCAACTCGGGCGGCGGCGGCGGTTCGCCGGCCGGCCGGTCCTCAGTTTCCAGCCGTGGTGCGCCCGGTACGGCGTGGCCGGCGGGCCGGTCATCGAGAAGGTGCTCCAGGACCTGGCGCGGGCCATGTGGGTCAAGCCGACGCAGCTCCTGCCCGCGGACCGCTTTGACGTGGAGTTCGCTTACGCCCCGCTCTGGACCCTGTTGCCGAACCGCGCCGTGGAGGACTTCATCGACAACGCGGCGGAAATCCTGTGGTACGAGGGCGTGACGGACTGGCCGCGCTTCAAGATCGCCGGCAAGACGCTGGGCGACCTGCTCGACAACGTCAACGCCGCCCTGGCCGCCGCGAAGGAACACCCGGCGCCGCACGGCGCCGCGACGGCGGGGCACTGAGCGGCGGATTGTTGTTCACGTGCCACGGGTTGCCGGTCAACCCGTGATTAGCATGGTCTTACTTCCATACTGATCAAAATCAGAAGGAAAGAGGACTACGATCATCACGGGTTGGCAAGCAACCCGTGGCACGTGAAAAGAGGAAACGGCCGGCGCCCTACGTGGCGGCGCGGTCTTTCAGGAACCGCACCACCTCGCGGCGCGTGGGGATGCCCGCGCGGCCGCCGATGTGGCGGCACTTCATGGCGGCGGCCGCCGAGGCGAACCGCAGGTTCCTCTCGAGCGTGAACCCTTCGACCAGGCCGTAGCAGAACGCCCCGTGGAAGACGTCGCCCGCCCCGGTCGTGTCGACGACCTTCACGCGAAAGGCTTTCATCCGCCCGTAGCGGTCGCCGTCGAGATAGGCGAGGCCCTTGGCGCCGAGGGTGATGACGACGCAGGGCGGACCCATGGCGCGGACCGCGCGGCAGGCGGCGCGCCAGAGCCCGGCTTCCGGGTTTCCGGCGGCGCGGCCGGACAAGGCGGCCGTGACGCTGGCCGGGTCGGAGAGGTCGGGATGGCCGATGGCGCGGCGGGCCAGGCCGGCCGGGGCGCCCGGCGCGGGGGGCCGGCCCGGACCGCCCAGCACGGTGCGGGCGCACGATTCCGAGAGGATGGCGTAATCAACATACTTGAGGATCTCCGGCGTCAGCTGGCCGATCCATCCGACGTCGCCGACCACGGGCACGCCGAGGCGCCGGGCCTCGCGGGCCGCCCGCAGGTCGCTCTTCGGCCGTATGCCGTCGACCAGGAGGCACCCCGCGCCGCGGAGCCGCCGGAGGTCGCCGACGGGATGGGCGGGGCGGCAGTAGCCGGTGGCGTGGTAGAAACACCGCTCGCCGGTGGGCTGGTCGACGCAGACGACCATGAGCGGGCCGCGGCAGCCCTGGACCCGCTCGACGCGGGCCGTGTCGACGTGCTCCGCGTCGAGGCCCCGGACGATGAGATCGGCGGCCCAGTCGGCGCCGACGGCGGACCAGAGCTCGGCCCGGCCGCCCAGCCGCGCGACCGCCACGGAAGCCGTGGCCGCCATGCCGCCGCCCTGGAGGTCGCAGGCCACGAGGCGGTTGGTGTGCACGGGCGCCCCGAGGTCCTGCCAGAGCATGACCTGGTCCACGCAGGCCATGCCGATGGCGATGATGCGCTTGTGGCGTCTTGCCGTGGTCACGCGGTCCCTGCCTTGGCCGAGAGCCTACGCTACCGCCGTTACGTGTGCCGCACAGAAATGACGAATGACGAAACGCGGCTTGGCCGCACGGGGCAAGAACCCCCGCGCGTGGTCCCGTTTCGCCATTGTCGTTTCGTCATTCATTCGTCATTCGGGCTTCGTCATTCGTCATTACGGCGCCGCCGGCCGTCCTATTCCGGCAGCGGCTTGCCCCTCGTCTCCGGGGCGAAGGGCAGGGCCGCGAGGCCCAGCACGTAGATGCACGCCACGGTGATGGCCGCGTAGCGGAACGCGTTGTCGACGCTGCCCAGCGAGCTCAGGACCGTCAGGTCCGAGAGACCCTGGGCCGCCCGCTCGGTGCCGGCGGGGGCGAGGTAGGCCGTGGCCAGCATCCCCAGCATGAACGGTGCACTCGCCGAAAGATATCT
>Ga0315282_10016562_pt1 | contig 10763 bp, 7 predicted proteins | sample YL17G07_20_MG_FD_203693 | JGI IMG/M metagenome (GOLD analysis project Ga0315282, IMG submission 203693) | Sediment microbial communities from Yellowstone Lake, YNP, Wyoming, USA - YL17G07_20 | ecosystem: Environmental > Aquatic > Freshwater > Lake > Sediment | place: USA: Wyoming | collected... | reverse complement strand
GGCCGCGGGCCGAGAAGTCGGACGAGATCGGTTTCTCCGATCGTCTCCTCCTTCAGCAGCGTCTCGGCCACCATGTCCAGGCGCTTGCGCGCCTCGGTCAGGAGCTGGCGAACCGCCGCCTGCCGTTCGCCGAGCATGCGCTCGACCTCCTGATCGATGCGTGAGGCCGTCGCCTCGCTGTAGTCGCGTCCCTGCGAGAGCTGATACCCGAGGAACGGCTGCTCGTCGTCGGATTCGAAGGCGACGGGGCCAAGGCTGCCCATGCCCCATCGCGTGATCATCCGCCGCGCAAGTCTGGTCGCCTGCACGAGATCGTTCTCCGCGCCCGTCGTGATGTCGCCGATGACCAGCGCTTCGGATTCCCGTCCGCCCAGCATGACGTCGAGGCGCGCCAACAGGTCGGAGCGGCTCATGTTGTAACGTTCCTCGGCGGGCAACTGCTCGGTGACGCCGAGGGCGCGACCGTGCGGGACGATGGTCACCTTCCGGACCGAATCGGCTGCCGGCGTCAGCCACGCGACCACCGCGTGTCCCCCTTCGTGGTACGCGACGACGCGGCGGTCGCGGGGCGTCAGGACGGTGGTCCGCTCCGCCCCCAGAACGATCTTGTCCCAGGCCTGCTCGAAATCCTGCATCGTCACCTCGGTCCGGTTCTGACGCGCGGCACCGAGCGCTGCCTCGTTGCAGAGATTCGACAGATCCGCCCCGCTCAACCCGGTGGTCGTTCGCGCGAGGCGCTCGAGATCCACGTCACTGGCCAGATGGAGGTGGCGCGTGTGGATGCGGAGGATCCCATCGCGGCCGCGCCAGTCCGGCAGGGGCACGACGACCTGCCGATCGAATCGCCCCGGGCGGAGCAGCGCCGGGTCGAGCACATCGGGCCGGTTCGTGGCCGCAAGGATGATCACTTGCTGGCGCTCGTCGAAGCCGTCCATCTCCACGAGGAGCTGGTTGAGCGTCTGTTCGCGCTCGTCGTTGGTCGCCCCCAATCCGGCGCCGCGCCGGCGCCCGACCGCGTCGAGCTCGTCGATGAAAACGATGCACGGCTGTGCGGCCTTGGCCTGGACGAACAGATCGCGCACGCGGCTGGCACCGATACCGACGAACATCTCCACGAATTCCGACCCGCTGATGCTGAAAAACGGCGCACCGGCTTCGCCCGCCGTGGCCCGGGCCAGCAACGTCTTGCCGGTGCCCGGCGGGCCAACCAGCAGCACGCCGCGTGGAATGCGGGCGCCGATGTCCAGGTACTTTCCCGGATGGCGCAGGAAGTCGACGACCTCGGTCAGATCGCTCTTGGCTTCATCGGCGCCAGCCACGTCGTCGAACGTCACTTTCGGCCGATCCTCCGCGTAGCGGCGTGCCCGATTGCGGCCGAATCCGAGCACGCCAGCCTGGCTGCGCGCCGCCTGGCGTCCCATCCAGACGAGCAGGCCGACCAGCAACAGGATGGGCAGACCGTCGGTCAGGAGGATCGCGAACCACGGCGCCGACGGCGTGTGCACGTCAATCACCACGTGGTGCGCTTCGAGCAGCGGCATCAGCGACGGGTCGCCCACGACGCTGGGGAACGTCGTCCTGAAGGTCGAATAGGCCTGCGGTTTCTGCCCCGCGGCGGCCTGTTTCGGGTTGACGGCCTTCGACGTTGCCTCAGGCTTGCCTTCTGCCGTCTGCGCGGGTTCCGGCCACACGATGGCATGGACGAAGGTGCCGCTGATCGCCTCGCCGACGATACGCGTGTGCGACACGTTGTCGGCGGTGACCTGCGCGACGAACGCGCTGTAAGGCAGCGAAACCTCCAGCGTCTGTTTCGGCAGGAAGGACCAGAGGTTCCACGCCATCAACAGGAGGAAGAGGAGCCAGTAGAGCGGGCCGATGCGGCGCGACACGGCTGCCGGTCCCTGCGGCGGACCGGGCGGAGGCGTCCTCGGCGGCGGTTTGCGCGCTCCACCGTCGGGCGGCGACTGGCGAGTCGGGGTGATGTCGGCCATGGAACAATCCTTCATCGAAGCTGGTCGTCCCAGCGAATGAACGGCGCCTCAATTGCCATGGCCTTGCAAGGAGGACGTTGGCTCTGGCATCGGCGCGGGTCCGTCCCACGCGATCAGATCAGCGATCCGTTCGATGGTCACATCGGCGGCCGGATAGCGCGAGACGACGACGGGATCGAGCGCATAGTGGCCCTGGCGAACGAAGATGGTCGTCACACGCGCGCCCCACGCGCGCTTGACGGCCGTGAGGATGCGAAGCTTGTCGTCGACCAGCACGTAATGCCCGGCCGGGTAGCGCTGCTCGACGTCATCGAGCATCTGCTCCTGGTGGATGTAGATCAGGACGTGCCCGGACACGGCGTCCCACAGGCCCGACCGCTCGACCTTCCGCGGCTGGAACACGACGTCGCCATCCGACAGGATTACCACACGGCCGCGCCGCCGGAGCCGGTTGACGGCCTCGATGGCGCCGGGGTACAACCGCTCGGCAAACGAGTAGTTCACGAGAAAGAGCGACACGTTCAGCAGCTGGGGATCGCGGGGGTGCTCGACCCGGTACCGCTGCAGCGCTCCGAGGCAGTCGGCGTACCCGAGCTCGGCCCGGAGTTGCTCGAAGATCTGCCAATAGCGCTCCCGACACCCGGCGCCGCACGCCGTCTCGATGTGATGCCGCAGATCCCGTTTAGCCGAACAGCCATTCCACGATCGGACTCGCCGCAATGACGACAGGACCGGCGAGGAAGCCGCCTCCGAATGCCATCGCGCACGTCAGGAGGGATGTGGACGGCGGCTCTTCGTTGCCGGCCAGCAGGAGCAGCGCCACGCTGCCGGCGAGCGCGGCCATGCCCGCCACCATGCCTGCCCGCAGCACGCACCGGCGATCCGTGCAGCGCCGGACGCGCTGCAACCCGAGCAGGCCGACAACGAAGACGTATCCCGCCAGCGGCGCGCCGGTGTCCGAGAGAAGGCCCGCGGCGACGGCGACCGCGGCCAATTGCACCAGCGCCGCCGTCCGGTCGATGACGAGCTCGGTGAGCATGGGCACTGCCACCAGCGGGAGCAGCAGCACGAACCCGAGGCGCGGCCCGCCGGGCACGGCGCTGACAAGGATGTCGACCACGACGAGCCAGACCCGGAACAGCAGCACCGCGAGCGCCAGCGTCGAGGCCGCATAGAGGAAACGGCGCAGGCCGTTCGAGTCTCCAGCCGGGCCGGCGAGCCGGGCCTCGGTGCAACCGAGCAGCAACAGCAGCCAGAAGAGGATTGCAAAGCCCGCCACTCGCTGGTAGTAGGCAGCGGGCCGCGCGCGCTGGCGCAACGCGTCGAGCGCGACAAGCGTCTGGCGAGTGACTGGCTGGCCTTCGCCGACGATCAGCTGGTTCCGGTGAAAATTCAACGACACCGGAATCACGGCTCGCGCCGCCGCGAGCTTTCGCGTGCGCGTGGTGTCCGGATCCGGCGACACGTCCGCGCGCAGCTGCGATGCGGCGATGTGAACCAGAGCGGCGCGGACGTCGGGAGAGAGCGGCGCCAACAGGCGTTGAGCCCGATCCGGCAATGATCGGACGGCCTCGGAACGATCCTGCAGCTGCGACAGATCCGCGATGAGCCGCTCGCTTTCGCCGGTCCGGCTTCTCAGGACCAGCCGGCCGGGTTCAGCCGCCGTCGCCGACTCCGCGTGGACCTGGCCGTGTAGTGCCGTCATGTCGGCGACGATCGGGCGCGTGTAGATATCGTCGAGGAGCGAGACGAGCGAAGCCGACAGCGGCGCCGCAAACCGTTCGTTCGCGAGCGCCGTTCGTTCCTCGGGCGTCAGCGCCACCCCCACGGCGTGCTCGAAGGCAGCCCAGGCGGGGGCGATCCGATCGCGCAGGAATCGCGCGGCTGCTGCTCTTGCCCGCCGCTCGCGGGCCGACCGCTGCGCCCGTGTCAGTTTCTCCAGATCGCCTTCGGTCGCCCGGCGCACCTCGTCTTGCTCGACAAACAGTTTCGCCATGGAGGCAAACGCTTCGGCCAGGCGGCGGTCGATGTTCCTGACGACCGACCGGTCGACCACCAACACCAGCGGGGATTGCCGAGCGGCCTCCTCGCGCCGCTGCTGGGTTGCCGCCTCGTCGATTACCGAGAAATCGAAGGGAGCACGAAGGGCGCCGGTGGTGTACTGACCGAGTTCGTATCTGCGAACTGAGCGCGACAGACCGGGCGAAACCAGAGCCGCTACGACGAGAGAGAGCGCCGACGCAATGGCGACACGGACGAGAACCGCCCGACGGGGTGGCGTGGATCCAGCCTGGACGGGGCTTGCATCGTCGGTCACGGACTGCCACGGTACCGGCCCGGCAGTCGCGGGTCAAGAAGTATCCGCACGGGCATTCGCGGATTAGCCGCGCGGCGATTGCGATCCGAGCCGCCGAGGACTGGCGCGAGATCTCCCGCCGCGCGTACGCGAGCGGCGGGCGTCTCTGGTGCTCGGCGCGGGGCTACTTCTTCAGCTCCTCCATCAACAGTGTCAGGATCTTGGCGTATTCGGCGTCCATTGTCGCAAACGCGGCCTGATACTGGCCGTCGCTCATCCGCTGCGCAGCGGCGTCACCGTCGAACCTGATCTGTTTCGTCACGTTCTGGTAGGTGATGTCGAACACGGCGCCCTCTTTCGCGCGCCGGGCCTGCAGGTCATCGGCGCCCGCGTCCTGGATGAACACTTTGCCCTCGGGCAACGCGGTGCCGTTCAAGTAGCTGTAGACGTCTTTGTACTGTTTTCGATGGACGCAATCGGTGAGGTACGCGGCGGCCGACGAGCGTGCGGACAGCACGAGAAGCCCCAACCCTGGCACCAGGGAAGCCGCCACGAACCTGTCCGGTTGACCAGGAACCACAGCGGCCACGACATCGATCTGTCGCTCGGAAAGCGCCTGGCGCAGTTCGGCGGCCAACGGCGCCGACCGCGACTCCTGCGCCAGGCAGGGCGTTGACAACGCGGCCGCAAGCAGAAGGACTGCCCCCGACCAGGAAGTGTGCACTTTCATCTCCGTCTCCTTTCCTGTGTCCCCGGCGGCCGATTGGAGCCCCTTACCTGCAGGGCCGCGCCAGACAGGCCGTTTCGCGCCCCGCGTTGCGGCGAAGTCGTCGTAGAACACCGGCGTCACGAAGTGGCGCGCGAGATACTGGTGGTGAGTGTGGTAGAAGATCGACGATCCGGAGACCGCGCGCAGATGCTCGAGAAGGGCCCGAAGCGTCGTCGCCTTCAGCCCCGTGAGCCGGACGAGCCGGTTCTCCGTGCAGAAGTGAAAGGGGGTCGCCTCCGCCATCAGTGGAAGTGCCCCCAGCGCTGCCGGGGACCGAAGAGAGGGTTGTTGAACATCGCCGGTGCCTGCCGTTGCGCGGTTGTCGTGATTGCAGTCACGACTTCCACGCCCTCTCCCAGTGTACCACTCCGCAGTTCCGTGTACGCGCCGTCGCTACCGCCCAGATCGAGCTGCACGGGCGTCAACCGTCCTTCGCGCACGATCCACACGCGGCCCGCCGGACGCGGCCCGCTCAACGGCCGGACCGGCTGGTCCAGCGCGGTGAACATCTCGCTGCTCGGCCGAAACAACAGCGCGGCGTTCGGCACCCGCAGCACGCCGTCGTGCCGGGCGGTCTCGATCGTCAGCGTAGCCGTCATCCCCGGGCGCAGCTCGAGTCGCAGGTTCGGAACATCGATGATCACGGCGTAGCTCACGACGTTCTGGGTCAGGGTGGGCTGCACGCGAACCTGCGTGATGACGCCGTCGAACTCCTCGCCGAAGGCATCGACGAAGAAGGTGACAGGTTGCTTTTGGCGTATCCGGGCAACGTCGGCTTCGTCGACGCTTGCGACGATTCGCATCCTCGACAGGTCGGCCGCGACGAGGAACAGGGTCGGCGCCTGCATTCGTGACGACACGGTCTGCCCCACGTCGACATCTCGGCTGATCACAATACCGTCGATTGGCGACCGGATAGTGGTCCTTTCGATGTCGGTCTCGAGCTGACCCAGCGAGGCGCGGGCCTGCTCCACCTGCGCCTGGGCCGCCTCGACCTGCGCCTGCGCCAGGCGGCGGGCGATGCCGGCGGCGTCCAGATCGGCGGGGGCAACCAGGCTCCGGACGAACAGCGCCCGCGTGCGGCCAAGGCGCGCGCCCGCGTCGGCGAGGAGCACCTGCAGCCGTTCCACTTCGGCCTCGGCGCGCGTGACCCCCGCGCGTGCCTGCGCGGCCTGCGCCCGAAGCGCCGACGGGTCGATCTGCGCCAGCAGGTCGCCCTTGTGAACAATCGAGTTGAAGTCGGCGTGAAGCGATTGAACGATGCCGGTCACCTGCGCTCCAACCTGGACGCTCGTCATCGCTTCGAGCGTGCCGATGGCCCTGACGGTCTCGACGACGTTCCCCCGAGTGACCGGCGCGGTGGTGATGTCAAGCCCCACGTCGTCGGCGCGGTACGCGTAGTACGCGCCCGTAGACCCGAGCGCCAGCACCGCCACTGTCGCCATTACCCAGCCAACCTGTTGTCTCCTCATGATCCCCCGCCCGAGCCGGTGGCATGGTTACCGGTCCGCCCAAACGCGGCTGCCTGCTACTCCAAGTCTGGACCGCCGGGATCGGGGCGACCATCGGTCACAGACCGGATTCGCCCACCGGACCGAACGAATTGCCCGCCTTCGGCGGCGTCTTTCAGCGGTCAGGCCGTTGGAAATCCACTCCCGACCGGATATCAGCCGGGCAATCGGACCGGTACGATGAAGGGGTGATGCGCCCCGGGTATCGATGTGCAGAGCGACCGGCTGCCGGGGCACGATCCGGCCGGTCGCGCGGGCGGGATCCTCTGGAAGACCGCGATGCCCTGGAACCTCGACTGGAGCGCGTTTGCATGGCGCCTGGTGGACCTGGCCGTGCTCCTCCTCATCGTCGCGCTCGGCGGGTGGCTGGTGCTGGACGAAGCGCCATCGCGGACCGGTTCGCGGGAGCCGCCTTCGCATGCCGGAGATCACGCCGGTGGGAACGCTCCGACGGGCGCGCCTCGGAATCCCACGGGCCACCTGACGAAACTGTGGCTCCTGGCGCTCCTCGCCGTCTGCTTCGCACTTCCGGCTGCCCCTTCCGCAGCTCCGGGTGACTCGAAGGATCGCAGGGCCGAATTGACACTTCACGCCCGTCCGTCCACAGGTTTCGCGCCGGCGCGCATCGTGGTAACCGCGCAGCTGCACGGCGCCGGCGATGAGGATCTCTACTGCCCGACCGTGGAATGGGACTGGGGTGACGGAACCTTGTCGCGGTGGTCAGCCGATTGCGACCCGTTCGTACCCGGGAAGAGCGTGATCCAGCGCTCGTTCATCAGGGCGCATGTCTACCACCTCGCCGGTTCCTTCACGGTCGAACTTCGACCTGGCGGCAACCAGCCCGACGCCGGGCGAGCAGCGTGAACGGCGATGACGCACCCTCCGACCGGCCTGCCCGGCAGCGCAGACGATCCGCTTTGGTACAAGGACGCGATCATCTATGAGCTGCCCGTGCGGTCCTTCTACGATGCAAACGACGACGGCGTCGGCGACTTCCCCGGGCTGATCCGGAAGCTCGATTACCTGCAGGAGCTCGGCATCACGTGCGTATGGCTCCTGCCGTTCTTTCCCTCGCCCCTGCGCGACGACGGCTACGACATCGCGGACTTCCTCGGCGTGCACCCTGCCTGCGGCACGCTCGACGACGTCCGCCGCTTCATCACCGAGGCGCACCGCCGCGACCTGCAGGTGATGTTCGAACTCGTGATCAATCACACCTCGGATCAGCACCCGTGGTTCCAGGCCGCGAGGCGGGCGCCGCCGGGGTCGCCCGAGCGCGACCTCTACGTCTGGAGCGACACCGACCAGAAGTACACCGACGTCCGGATCATCTTCGTCGACGCGGAACGCTCGAACTGGACGTGGGACGCCGACGCGCAAGCCTACTACTGGCACCGCTTCTACTCGCACCAGCCCGACCTGAACTACGACAACCCGCGGGTCATGGAGAAGGTCCTGGAGATCATGCGGTTCTGGCTGGACGAGGGCGTCGACGCCCTCCGCCTGGACGCCGTTCCGTACCTCCACGAACGCGAGGGCACAACCTGCCAGAACCTGCCGGAAACGCACGACACGATCAGGGCCCTGCGCCGCGAAATGGACCGCCGCTATCGCCACCGCATGATCCTTGCGGAGGCGAACCAGTGGCCGACCGACGTCCTCCCGTACTTCGGTACCGGGAACGAATGCCACATGGCGTTTCACTTCCCGCTGATGCCGCGGCTGTTCATGGCCCTGCGTCTCGAGGACCGGCACCCCATCATCGACATCCTCGCGCAGACCCCGGCGATTCCCCCGACGTGCCAGTGGGCGCTGTTCCTGCGCAACCACGACGAGCTGACGCTGTCGACCGTCACCGACGAAGAGCGCGACTACATGTATGTCGCCTACGGCACCGACCCGCGCATGCGACTCAATCACGGCATCCGGCGGCGCCTGGCGCCGCTCCTGGACAATAACCGCCTGCGGATCGAGCTGCTCACCTCGCTCCTGTTCTCGTTGCCCGGAACGCCGGTGCTGTACTACGGCGACGAGATCGGCATGGGCGACAACATCTATCTCGGCGATCGCAACGGCGTACGCACGCCGATGCAGTGGAGCTCCGATCGCAATGCCGGCTTCTCGCACGCCACTCCCTCCCGCCTGTTCAGCCCGGTCATCATGGATCCGATCTACGGCTACGAGGCGATCAACGTGGAGGCGCAGCGGTCCGACCCGTCGTCGCTGCTGAGCTGGACGCGCAACATGATCGCGCTGCGCAAGGTCTACAAGGTGTTCGGACGCGGATCGATCGAGTTCCTCCAGCCGGCCAACCGGAAGGTGCTCGCCTACCTGCGCGCGTACGACGACGAACGGGTCCTCTGCGTCGCGAACCTGTCCCGCTTTGCACAGCCGGTCGGCCTCGACCTGTCGTCACTGGCGGGGTATACCCCGATCGAGATGCTCGGCTACACCGAATTCCCGCGCATCGGCACCCACCCGTATCCACTCACCCTCGCGCCCTACGGGTTCTACTGGTTCGACGTGCAGGCGCCGCCCGAAGCGATCCGGCCGACCGATCGCCCAGGGGCGCCGCCGCCGGTCGCCCGCCGCGGGCAGGACGGGATCCGATGATCGCGCCTCTCGTTCTGCCGCCCGATGTCCTCGCGAACCTCGAACGCGTCGGACCCGCCGACGTCGTCGTCGGCGTACCGCCAATCGAGCATGCGGGTGATCTCGTGAACACGGTGCGGGCGATTCAGGCCGGTCTCGAACGCCACCTGCCCGGGCACCGGGGCGTGATCGTCAGTGCAGAGGCGGGACCCGAAAACGCGATCGAGAACGCCGTCGGCGTGGGAGGCGGTCAGAGCTTCCTGCAGGTTTCCTATCCGCTCTACCCGGTGCACAGGCTGGCCGTGCCCTATCACGGGGTGCCCGCGCGCGGGATCGCGTTCCGAACCGTGTTCGAGGTGGCCCGTCGGCTCGATGCACGAGCCTGTGCAATCGTCGAGGGTACCGATACCGCGTTCTCCGCGGACTGCCTGCCTGCCCTCCTGTCACCCGTCCTCGAGCACGACTACGACTTCGTGGCTCCCCATTACCTGCGCCCGAAGTACGACGGCATGATCACGAGGGCGATCGTGTACCCGTTGACGCGGTCACTCTACGGTCTTCGCGTGCGGCAACTGATTGGCGCGGAGTTCGCCTTCTCGGCGCGGCTGGTGGCCGACTGCCTGGCGCAGGATCTCTGGAGCAGCGACGTGGCGCGTTATGGGATCGACATTTCGCTGGCGACGTGGGCGATGGCGGGCGGGTACCGCGCCTGCCAGGCGTCGCTCGGAGCCCGGGGCGCGCGGGCCTTCGAAGCGACGACGGACCTGAGCACCATGCTCGTTCAGGTCGTCGGCTGCGTGTTCGCGGAGATGATGCGTCACGCGGCCCGATGGCAGAAGCTTCGCGGCTCGACGGACGTGCCGCTCTTCGGCCGGTGCGCCGGCGAGACGGGCGAGCCGGCCGACATCAACGTGCGGCCGATGCTGGACGCGTTTCATCTCGGCCTGCAGGCGCTGCCACCCGTGTGGGCCCTGTTCGTCTCACCGGCGGCGATCGTCGACCTGCGGAAGGCGGCGCGCGCCCCGGAATCCGACTTCCGGCTCCCGGACGACCTGTGGGTGCGCGTCGTCCATGATTTCGCCGTCGGCTACCGGCAGCGTCCCATTCCGCGCGAGCAGCTGCTGCAGGCGCTCACGCCGCTCTATCTCGGCTGGGTTGCCTCGTTCGTCCTCGAGATGCGCGAGGCGGACCCCGAGGCGGTCGAGCAAAGGCTGGAACGCCTCTGCGTCGCCTTCGAAACGCACAAGGGCGAGTTGATTGCGCGGTGGCGGTGGCCCGATCGCTTCAACCCGTGACCGGCTATGAGGACCTTTATGTGGAGCTCTCTCACTCGAACGTTCAGCGAGGCGGTGGACAGAATCATGACGGCCGCCGGCGCATCGACGCCGGGGGCGCTTGCGTTTCTGGTCGCCCTCGTCGCGGCGCTCGTGATCGGCGCCGCGCTTCGCGTCGTCGTACGGCGCGTGCTTCGCGGCGCGCAGTTCGACAACCGGGTCGATGCATGGGGATTCGCGGGCCTGGCCGACTGGTCGCCCGCCCGCAGCCCGACGCTGCTGGTGTCCCGCGTCGTGTTCTGGGTGATCGTCCTGGCCGGCCTCGCCGTC
>Ga0315282_10016560_pt1 | contig 10765 bp, 14 predicted proteins | sample YL17G07_20_MG_FD_203693 | JGI IMG/M metagenome (GOLD analysis project Ga0315282, IMG submission 203693) | Sediment microbial communities from Yellowstone Lake, YNP, Wyoming, USA - YL17G07_20 | ecosystem: Environmental > Aquatic > Freshwater > Lake > Sediment | place: USA: Wyoming | collected... | reverse complement strand
GAATTAAATTGAACGAAGATATTTTGATTTTCGACGAGAGAAGCCCGGGCACCAACGTGGAGGCCGTGAAGGACCTCGTAGGGGACAATCCAGGGCCTCTCGCTGAGCTTTGGAATCTGGATAAGGGATGATAGGTGGCCACCATTGTGTGGCATACCGGATATTGATAACGCTGAGATTCAGAGTTCGTCATGGGCGAGAGATTCGTCGAGGTAAAGGCAAATCTGTCAAAGGATTAAACGGGAAAGGTGTTCCCAATATCAGGACGGTTTTGTAACTGGCTGTTTTTAGGAAGGTAAAATTTTTCGAAAATTTCTAGTTTTCCCTCTTGACAGGAACAAGATAGGATGTCCCCCCATAAATCAGCGGGAGCCGGCACTTTTGTCTGCGTCCTGGTGCAGGTTATCATCAGCTTTATTCATAATTTTTATATGCTTCTAATATCTTATCAAATTCAGGTCGAATAAATATTTGGCCATTTACCTCAACAACTGGAAGACCATAATTCCTTGTGTCTAAGCCGGCTTTTTCCATTCGAGGATGGTATTCGTCGGCAACTTCTCTATTATCAACAATTTTATATATAACTTTAATCCCTGCAATTTCTAAGTCTCTTAAACATTGTTGAGTCAAACCGCATTCGTCTCTTCCATAAACCACAACATACGGCTTATCATATAGGGGCTCAAGTGTACCATTTTTAGTATTTTGAGGCATTTTCTGCCAGAGGAAATAACCCGCTATCAATAACACAACTAAAATGAGTATTTTTTTCATTTGATCTCCTTTTGATCTCCTTTTTATCAGCTTATTAAAATTATAACGACTGAGATCAGCGGTGGCGTTTCACCGCATCCGCTGGATTTATTTGTTAGCCCTATTTTATGCATGCTTCGAAAAACTTAACTCCTAATGGTATGAGGGTTACTGCGTCAATGCCTTGATAAATTGTTTAGCGGTTCCAGTCCGATTCTTAATCAGTGCAATCTTCTTGCCATCTAAATCGTGTTCGATGTAACCTGGTGAACTTAAAGATGTATTTTCAACACTTGATAATTGAGCCTACATCCTTTGTCCTAAAAAAGGGACAATAGTTGTCATTTTTTTTACAAAAATGTCAGTAGATTTCTTGTGATTTCGGCGGGTTAATTGGAGGGTTTAAAGTCAGTTGAAAAGGTAGTGGATCTGGGGTCGAATCTTTATCCTTGACTTTCCCTATATTTTACGGACGTTTCCTTCTGACCTCAGGCTTTTTTCCTGAAAACGAAGAAATATCTGCGCCACCACCCAATCCATTGACGATTGATGATTGTTGATTGCAGTATACAAACTTTATGAAAATTGGTCAACCGAAACTTTAGTTGACATTTGGGTGAGTCAACAAAACCTATTACTCCGTTTATGGCGTTTTTTTCCTCTTCATTTCTTCGATGTCAATATCTACTTGCTTTAGCCTCTGAATGAGATCGCTTAATTCCTTGTATTCTTCAAGAATGCCTACCAAAATTTTTGCCTGTTCGGCAAAAGAACTTTTCGGGTAATTCTTTATCAGTCTTTTGAAAAAATCGATTGATTTTTCAAGATCCCTCTGGGTATTCTCAAAATGAGCATAAATAAACCCCAAATTAAAAAGGGCTTCATCTTTTGGGGAGCCAGGATCAGGCAGCAACAAAATCTTCTGGTTTTGAACCACAGCCCCTTCAAAATTCCGCTGAGCGACAAGCTTCTGGCTTCGGATAAGATGTTCGCGGCCTTCTCCATATTCTTCACGTCTTACCCCATAGTGTTTCGTTTCTGCTGGCTCCCTGACTGCTCCTTTCTTTTCCTCCATGTCATTTATAGTTTCTTTTAGTCTTTCAAATTTTTGGGTTGTTTGCAAGTTCTCCAGAAGTATCCCCACCCATATTTTGGCCTGTTCCTGGAGACGGCTTTGGGGATAATCATTCAAAACCTTCAAAAAAAGATTAAGAGATTTTTCGTAATTTCTCTTGGGATTTCCGAAATGAGCATAAACAAGGCCCATGTTGAAAAGGGCCTCGTCTTCTAGAAGTTTTTGGGGAGAAAGAGAGAGGACTTTCTGGTACTCGTCTATGGCTCCATCATAATTTCTTTGAGCAAGAAGTTTCTGACCGCTCATGAGATATTCCTGGGCTTCCTTTCGCACTCCGGCATCCTTATTGACTGCGCAACTAGAAAGTGAAAGAAAAATCAGGCTGGCAATACAAAAATAAACGTACTTCCGTGCCCTAGCTCGCTCTCTGCCCATATCTTACCACCATAGTGATTTATGGGAACCTCCATTTCATACTGCACTCCAAAAGGTTTTGAGGCCGTGTTGTAAGGTTTGCGCTCTCTTGAGATTTTTGACTTCATTTTGAAGTCATTTCCTTTTACATCTAACCCGTTGCCCCGCCGAAGCGGGCGAGTAACGCTTGTTTTACGCGATTGCTTTGGCTCGCGCGCCGACTATTTGGCGCGCTTCAAAATCAACGTCGAGGTTCCCCCGCTCGACCCACTTGGGTTGACGATCTTCAGCTCGTCTCCCGAAATGGAAAAAAAGCGTTTTTGGTCGACCCCTACCCAATTCGGAAACGTGGCGGCTTCGGGACGCACGGTATAAGAACCTTCCTTTTCATTGACCGTATAGGTGCCGAAATGCGCGGACGACCCCTGAACGATGGCCTTGTTCTCCTCCGGTGTCCCCTTATCACGTCTGTTGGATGCGAATTTCGGGAGATCCGCACGGAATTGCAGAACCACATAACGACCGCTGCGATCAAAAATGAATAAGCCTTTAGGATTGGGCCCTAAAGGCTCCGTCGTCTTGCCGCCCTGTTCGTTTTTGACCGAAACCAGCGTCCAATGGCCAATGAGCTGCTCAGCCTTATTTGCCGCTTTCTGCTGGGCAAAAGTATCCGAAGCTGCGAAAGGCATCACAACAACGAACGCGGTTACAACCGAAAGGATTGCCACCAACGTGCGGATCGAGGCTTTCATATCAATTTCCTCCTGCTGAATTATGATAAAGATTTGGGGTCAGGCCTTGACATTTGCATTACCACCCGGTTGATTGCTAAGAAGATTGGGGGTCAGGTCTTGACATTTGCACTACCACCCAGTTGATTGTTGATTGGCGATCGTTGCTTGGAGTATACAAATTTTATGAAGATTGGTCAACCGAAACTTTCGGAAGGAATCAAAAAAGTGGGCTGCTTGTTACACTACAAAGGTGCAGTTCCGTTAAGACAAAGCCATCAAGGATTACTAGTTGAAAGCCCTGGTTCAAAGTTTGAGAACATTACATGTCTGAAAGGGTGCAATTAGGAAGGATTCTGACTCGGCAATTTTGATTAGCATCAAAGGACTTGTAAACATCATAAGTTGGATTCTTGGGGCAATAATCTGTCTTGCAGATCATATCCCTATAAATAATGAGTGTATCTTCCGGTTTTATAATAAGGATGTGACTGTCGACCCATATGGTGCAGGGCCCGCCATTCCGTGTATACCATACATCAAGCATGGTCTGATTCCCAATATAAATGCCCATTTCACGGCAGGGATCTTCGTCGGCCAAGGCCAGTAGCGGGATCAAGGTCAGAGCAATAACCGCAAGAGTGGAAAGTATTTTCTGAAATAAAATCCTATTGACGATGAACCGACCTGATGCTGACACCTTGTTCTCCTTCTCTATCAGCCAAAATACCATCTCTCCGGAGGATTTGCAAGCAGCGGGGTTCCGGGGTCGAATCCTTATCCTTGAGTTTGCCTATATTTCACGAAAGTTTCCTTTTGACCCAAGGCTTCTTTCCCTGCAAACGAAGAAATACCTGTGCCGCCACCCATTTCATTGACGATTGATGATTGGTGATTGGAATATACAAACCTCATGAAAAATGATTGCGATTGTTGATCGGAGTATACAAATTTTATGAAAATTGGTCAACCGAAACTTTCAGAAAGAGAGACTCAAAAAAGTGGGCTGTTTGTTACCCCACTACTCTGTAATCGAGAAATCATCTGACAGTCAATGATTACCGAAAGAAATAAATGAAAAAGGCAGGGCCATCTCTGACCCTGCCCTTAATATAAACTAGGACAACCCCCTTTTCATTATTGCTCCATTCCCTATTTATCTTTGTCCTTGGGGAATCCAGGCACGCCTTCGTCCAACTGCACACCAAAGCTATTTAAGAACATGGATACCAAGTTGTATTGACCTACCGTAGCAACGACGTCCATGAGCTGCTCCTGGTTATACCGCCGGGCTAAAGCACTCCAGGTGGCATCTGCGATGAAAGCATCAGCATGAAGTTCATCCGCGGCCTGGAGTAAGGTTGCATCAAAAGGATCCCAGCCTGGAGCCTTTGGTCCCTTTGTAATACGTTTTATTTCCTCGTCGGTCATACCCGCTGATTTTCCAACCACCGTATGCTGTCCGAATTCATACTCAGATTGGCAAAGCCAGCCAATGCGTAGAATGAGGATTTCCCGTTCACGGAGAGGGAGAGTTGATTCCCCCATAATATAAGTAGCAAATGTAAGCCACCTCTCCGCCAATTTGGGATGATTCGCAATCGTGCTGAGGACATTGATCACCCGCCCACCCCTTTTTAAGGGGATTAGAATTTTTTGCTGCTCAGCATTCCATTGAGACTCGGCAAGAGGTTTAATCCGAGGCTCTTTAAGTCGCACCACTTCTCTTCTACCCTTTTCTAATGCTGCACAGCCAATTAGGAAAACAAAAGATCCTAAGATTATTACCGACAAGATTCCTTTGAACGATTTCATTGCACACCGCCTTTTCTAAATTTGGCCTTGGGTGAGTTAAACACACGAAAAAAAAGAGCCACGGGGGGCTCTGGGGTCGAATCTTTATCTTTGACTTTCCCTATATTTCACGAAGGTTTCCTTTTGACCCAAGGCTTCTTTCCCTGAAAGTGAAGCTTGAGGACAGGCGAACTTGGTGGAAAAACCCTCTTGCTACGGAGTAGTATAAAATGGGCAGCAAGTGGACCAGTTAGTCTCGATGCCACGGCCATCAAGCTTAAACCGTACCCGCACACTCCAGAAATATCTGGTCAGTGGAATCAAAGGACTCTCAATTTTATGTGAAGAGTTTTCTAACTGCGTTCGACTATAGATGATATCCTCATTGGGAGGATCTTCGGCTCCCCAGATCTTTAAATCATAAGTCACTTCGCAGATTCTATTCAAATCTCCGCTTTTATCCGCTTTGATATCTTTTGCTGTGGGGAAGGATTTCCATTGTAAGATCGGTTTGACCGAATCGACTTGTACGAATCGAATGCCCTTCCATATGTCGTACATGATTGCACCGCTGTCGGGAGGAGGCATGCTGTGCATCCCCCCCTTTACGCCGCCAGATATACCACTTACTGCCCCACCAACCGCCGCCCCACCTGCGGCAAAGTATGGAAGAAGAACGAAGCCAACACCACTGGTCCCTACTGTGACACACGTGCCAAACGCAACCCCTACTAAACCCCCTATAAGTGTGCCCTTACCTGTATCGGCAGCTAAACGTTTGGTGAAGTCTTTCGCAACTCGTAATCCCTTCCCCTGGATGCAAGCAGTGTCAAACTCAGGTCCATCGGCTGAACAGACCCACGTCTGTTGGTAGGGGTGCTGTGGCATGTGTGCGCAGCCAAATTGCCCGATGAGCAACGAGACGAAAAACAAGATCATCATTGGGTAATGCGTTGTCGCTTTCATCTTTTCGCCCCTATCACCGATTAGTACTCTGGGGTCGAATCTTTATCCTTGACTTTCCCTATATTTTACGGACGTTTCCTTCTGACCTCAGGCTTTTTTCCTGAAAACGAAGAAATATCTACACCGCCACCCATTTCATTGACGATTGATGATTGGCGATTGGAATATACAAACCTCATGAAAAATGATTGCGATTGTTGATCGGAGTATACAAATTCTATGAAAATTGGTCAACCGAAACTTTCAGAAACTTTCGGAGAGAAGCTGCAGGAGGAAGACTGAATGGCGGGGTTGGTAGTGTCAAACCACATCGAACTTGCAATATATCGGATATCGATATATAATAAAATCAATGATCAAGAGTTTTCGTGGTAAAGACACCAAAGCTCTATTTGAGGGGCACTGCCCCCGTCGCTGGCAGACCATCCGTCGGGTGGCTGAGCGGAAGCTGACCCAGTTGAATGCTGCGGCGACTCTTGACTTCTTGAGGGCGCCGCCAGGCAATCGTTTGGAGGCGCTCAAAGGAGACCGGGAAGGCCAGTACAGCATCCGTATCAACGAACAGTGGCGTGTGTGTTTTACCTGGGCTACCGGAGATGTCTTTGATGTTGAGATTGTAGATTACCATTGAGGAGGTGCGATTATGATCAAAAACGGTATGCGTCCTATTCATCCGGGCGAGATATTACGTGAGGATTACATGGTGCCGCTGGGGCTGTCAGCCACCGCTTTGGCCCACGCATTGGGCGTGACACCCGCCCGCATCAACGATATTGTGCGCGAGCGGCGCGGCATCACAGCTGATACAGCGTTACGTCTGGCGCGGTACTTCGGCACGGATGCACAATCCTGGATTAACCTCCAAACCGTATACGATCTTCGCGTGGCCGAGCTGGCGGCAGGTGAGACAATAGATCGTGTTGTGAAACCTCGCCGGGCCGCATAAAATTCTGGAGAGGGGCTTAGGGTCAAATCTCTATCTCTAATTTTGCCCATATTTCACGAAACATCGCTTCTTGCCCCGAAAACTTTTTCCCCTAAAAACGAAGAATATCTTCACCGCCACCCATTTCATTGATGATTGTTGATTGATGATTGGAATACACAAACTGCATGAAAATGATTGGCGATTGTTGATTGGAATATACATATTTTATGAAAATGGGTCAACCGAAACCTTCAGAAAGAAAGATTCAAAGAAGCGGGCTGTTTGCTACAGCTACTTATCTTCGCGTGGGGCAGGTAAGAAATGCTGATGATTCAATCGGTCACAATTAATTTCAGAAGAATCAAGCCGGAACGAAATCGGCAGCTCGGACCTCTTTAAGCCGCAGCGCCTCCGTGGGGCAGGAAACGGTGCAGACGCCGCAGCCCATGCATTTTTCTGCATTCACGACGGCCAAATCGTCATTTACGGCAATGGCGTCGAAAAAACATCGCTCCGGACAAGTTTCACAGCCCGTACACAAATCGGGATCCACGACGGCCTTGAAACGGCTGGGGACGACCCATTTTTTCGGACCCGTCATGACGGCCCAGTTCAGACAGCAGTCCTTGCAGCAATTACAGATGACATGGCCCACAACCTGGCGATTGTCGGCGACGTGAACGAGCCCTTCTTTCTCGCACATTTTCAGTATCTCAATGGCTTCGCTCTTGGACACAGCTCTTCCCGTGCCCCTCTCCAGGCTGTATTCGGCCGCGCGATCCACCTGCATGCAGACTTCCAGCGGTTTCCCACAGGCACCGTCGATAACGCGACATGAACATTTTGTAACGGACAGGGTTTTGGCATTCTCGATGAGCTTGATCACATCATCATAGGCAAGTATCCGCGATTCCGGCTCGATGCCTTCGTTTACCGGAATGACGCGCAACATGGAAGCGGGAAGTAAATCCGTGATTTTCCGGCCGTATCCCGGCCATTCCTTCTTCATATATGCTTTCCAGAGATCCAGCACCTCCCTCGATAGTCCAGGGGTAAGGGCGGTGGCATCGTGCATCTGGGGAATGTTTTTCACGCGATAGTACTTCAACTCCTCGCCCTTTTTCGTTTTGAATATAAGCCCCCTGTTAAACAAGGATTCCAACGTGGTCTTGATCGTTCCCTCAGGGAGTCCCGTTTTCTGGGAGACCTCCCCCGTTGTTGCAGGCGGCGCCGCTGCAAGCAAAACCTTCGCCTCATCGTCATTGACAAGCGCTTCAAAAATCTTCTGAATCAAGGGAGAGTCTCCTGCACCGACCGCTTCGGCCAGTTTCCGGCAAAGTGTCATGTCCGCCATTTTTTGTATCCTCCTCTTTCCTCTTATACTTGAGATAGTATCAAAAATAAAAACCTTTGTGTCAAGAGCAAGCAGGGGCAAGGTTTCACGAAGTGAAACGATTTATTTGCTTGCGCCATGAATACAAATATTCCTTGACATGTAGACGAGCGGTCTATTATCTTGGGCAGCAAGGGAGACGAAGGGAAAAGATATCAGCATGCATGAGCTTCCGATCACGGAAAGTATCCTGAAGATTGTGCTGAAGCACGCCGAAATGAACAGTGTTCGGAAGGTGATGGCCATTCACCTGCAGGTTGGCAAGCTCAGCGATCTCGAAGACGATTGGATTCAGCGTTATTTCGATTACCTGAGCAAGGGGACCTTAGCGGAGGGGGCGAAGCTCAAAATCGAACGGACACCCATTATGGTACAGTGTAATGCCTGTTCCACGTCCTATGAAGCCGAAATGGCAAGAATGGACGATCTGGTCTGTCCTGCCTGCGGGGGGAAGGGCGGCACTCTTCTTTCTGGAAGAGAGTACACCATCAAGGAGATGGAGGTGCAGTAGTGGGGAATATCAGACTCATAGAAGTGAAGGAGGAGATCCTCGCCGACAACATCAAACTTGCCGCAGAGGTCAGGGAGCGGCTCCGGAAGACAAAGACGATGCTTTTGAATCTCATGTCCTCGCCGGGCTCAGGCAAGACCAGCCTCATTCTCCGAACGGCCGAAGGCCTGAAAGGCAGCTTGCGGCTTGGCGTCATCGAAGCGGATATTGATTCCACGGTTGATGCGGAAAAGGTCGCCGCCCGGGGCATACCGGCCATTCAGCTCAGGACGGGAGGATTCTGCCATCTCGACGCAACCATGGTCACCCAGGGCATTGATGCCATGGCCGTGAGCGAATTCGATCTGGTCATCATCGAAAACGTTGGGAACCTGGTCTGCCCCGCCGAATTCGACACAGGAGCCCACAAAAACGTGATGATCCTGAGCGTTCCCGAGGGAGACGACAAACCCCTTAAGTACCCCCTGATGTTCTCCATATGCGACCTTCTGCTGGTCAACAAAATCGATTATCTGTCCCTCAGCGATTTCGATATGGCGGCCTTGCGAGGACGGGTCCTGACCCTGAATCCCCGCATCACCATCCTGGAGGTGTCCTGCAAAACCGGTGCGGGAATCGAGGGTTGGATCGACTGGTTAAAGGGGGAAGTGGCAGCCTTCAAGGGTCTAAAATAGTTTTCGCTGGGACAGCAGGGTCACATCGACCTCCGGGGTCGAATCTTTATCCTTGACTTTGTCTATATTTTACGGAAGTTTCCTTCTGACCCCAGGCTTTGATCAAGGTGCACCATTCAATGCTCGGAACCCGGAATACTGCTTCAACATCCGCCGCCTGGCACATTCAAGACCGTCTGCATCACGCCTTTGTACACGATTCTGATTGCATAGCTCTCGGATTCATAGCCGAGTTCCTCGCTGATAATATATTCTCTGTTTTCGATTGATAATAGGCCCAGGGGATTGATCCACCTCCCTTCCTTCCCATCGCAATCCGTCAGTATCATGCCCGCGGCTATCATTCTGTATTGCTGGTCATTTCTTAACACCCATACGTTGAACAATGATTCGGCATAGCAATCATCTGTTTCTTGTTTTTTGGGCCGTTCATATTGTCTTACTATTGAAATGAAGTAGATGGCCTGCTTCGCCCGTCCAGTCTTCATCCTAAATATCTTCTTCGGCTTGATCGACTTATCTATTCTCTCGTTCTCTAATGTTGGATGGCCGGTGTAAAGTGGCCTACCAGCCATTCTGATAGCCTCCTGCTCCGCCAAATCAAATTTCTTCTGTAACAATTTCAGTAAGCTTTTAGACTCGTCTGAATTTAGGTCAACAATTTCTGATGCCCATCCTTTTGTTAGGCCGCTTGTGACCAAACCCTCCTTAATTTTTGGATCGAAAAACTCGGGTGTTCGTGTCTTTCCAACGAAAGATGTCTTAAGGCCCCAAGCGCCAGAACAGTGGGACCGGAACTCTACGGCTTCTTCTGCCGTTAGCTTGTGTTGCCTTGAACCAGCTCTTAGTAACCTCCAGCTCTTCGGTATCTTCCCACCACCCGGCAACCATTTAGATGGAACCTTATCCAAAGGAAGGGTTTTGGGGAGTGGCTCACCGCTATCATTCGTGAAGTGGCCGCCAATAGCCGCTTCGGGCCAGGAAGTCCTCCATTTAGCAGAATGATAAACACCAACAGGTATAATAATACCGTCTTCCCTTAGGATTCCCACCCACGCGGCATTCTTCTCCGTGCTCGAAGCGGGCACGACTACCCAGCAGGAAATAATGAGAATCCAAATCGCAAAAATGCAAAACCCTTTTTTCACCATGCTCTCCGCCTGCGGCATGTGCTATGAAGTTTCATATCTTGGGGACGGTTCTGATATTCTGGGGCTCTGCAGGCGAATCTTTATCTTTGACCCGTTCGGCACCGCCAAGCTCCGCCCTTTAGGGCAGTGTGTAAAGCGCTGCTCAGGGTCAATCCTGAGCAAGTCCCAGCATTTATACTGTGGAGTCGAAGGGTTGACTTTGCCTATATTTCACGAAAGTTTCGTGAAGTCCAGCCTTTATGCCTGCCGCATCTTCATCTTCCAGGTAAACGTAAAACGGGCAACCTCCTCTCCTGCCTTTGAATATCCAACCGTTTTGCACAAAACCTCCTGAGGTTCCCCCGTTTTTATCGCCTTTTCTACCGTTTTGGC
>Ga0315282_10016557_pt1 | contig 10766 bp, 13 predicted proteins | sample YL17G07_20_MG_FD_203693 | JGI IMG/M metagenome (GOLD analysis project Ga0315282, IMG submission 203693) | Sediment microbial communities from Yellowstone Lake, YNP, Wyoming, USA - YL17G07_20 | ecosystem: Environmental > Aquatic > Freshwater > Lake > Sediment | place: USA: Wyoming | collected... | reverse complement strand
TACTTGAGGTATTACAAAGTGAGTTGTATGGTATTACTGCGGCTTAAGGTCGGTTCCAAGGGGCAGATCGTAATCCCGAAGGTCATTCGGGAGAAGCTCAGGATAAGGCCCGAGGGGTACGTTATCGCGGAGTTCGAGGAAGGGCAGTTGAAGTTGAGGGGGAGTCCAGACGCTGCGGAAATTGTCGCTTGGTTGGCGGCGACGAGAAGACCTGTCGCAAAGAACGTGTCTGGTTTGAGTCTAGAGGAAGAGGTTCTTGAAGCTCTTCCTTGACTCGTGCTACATAATCTATCTACGGTATGCCATGGATGATCGAGTTTCAACCTATACGACTACATTGCTTCGACAGGCAATTGTGAAGAACACCGAGCTGCTTACAAACATGATTGTTGTAGACGAGGTGGTTTGGATACTCTCAAAGAAGTACGAGGTCCCTCTAGATGAGGTATTCGAGCTTCTGGATAGATTGTTGCCGCTATTGACAGTAGTTCCAGTTGACTTGTCGGATTACTCCATGATGAAGCAAACGATGGGCAGGTATGGACTGAAACCATCCGACTCACTCCACATAGCGTCTATGAGAAAGGCAGAAGCGACGTACATGGTGTCTGAAGACAGGGATTTCGACAGGGTTCCCTCAGTAAGAAGAGTCTGGTTGGATACGGGCGATCTCTCCATTAGCTGACTCGTCCCTTCGAGCAAATGGACGCGCAGAACGGCCGTGTAGATGGGAGCTTCACCCGTCATCGCGTCTGTTGGCATGTCTGGTAGCGTCACGAAGTTCATCGCCAGGAGCATGGCAAAGGATGATCGTGCAGCGTGCGCTAGTTCAGGTTCATCAAGCTCTCCCCGCATTTGCTGAAGTTTGGTATAAGCAAAGCTGACAAGGGTGTACGGTACTCGGATCCAGAGAAGACCGTGCTCGATTTCATCTACATCTGGAGGTACAACGGCATTCCAGAGCAACGAATCCGTGCAGACATATCAGGCTGGACTCGAAATATATCAAGGCACAAGCTCAGGCGGTACGCAGCAAAGTATCCCAAGACTGTGGCAGACACGGTCGCGAGAGTGGTATAGTGAGAATCGATTTCGTAAACGAGGCAGCAAGACTTCTCCGCGTCAAAAGAAGAGAACTGATCGAGAAAGACATCATCCTCCACCAGACATTGCTGGATCTTTCGAAGAATGATTTCTTCGCTCCAAACTTCATATTCAAAGCTTCTTCTTACAGGAGATGACCGAGGCTACAGCCATCTCGTCTTGATCCCCCTGACCATCTGAAGATGTGAATCATCGTATTCGAGTTTTGTGCCCTGTCAGATTTGCTGCAATAGCTTTGTCAAATAGCTGAGTCCGAGACTAATCTTTCTATCCAGATCCGAAGTTGGTTGATGTCTGTCTCTTTTTGGCGGGTGTAGTCCATTACGCTGGGTTGGTTTGGAAGGTTCTTTATCGTGTCAGCCATGAACGAGAGATCATATTGTCTGATCAAGTCTCCGAGAGTGGAACCGTTCATTGCACCGCCATATCTTGGGTCGAGTAGGGCCGCTAAATCGGAGTGATCTTTATCCATTTTGCCTTGGACTCGCTGCTGCATATCTGGGGGCAGTCGATCATGAGCCAAAATGTATTGCCTATCTCTAGCGGCCTTCGCCTTGTAAAGGAAAAGCAGCTCCTTGACAGGAACCCAGAAGTACTCTCCATCTATCGCGCGTCTCTCCAGATACTCCTTCCGGATGCAGAGCGAATACGGAAGCTCTCTTGCCGGGTCTTCTCTGAAGACGTTCTTGAACTCGAAGTCGCAGGCATCAATGTATATATCATCAATTCTTGTGGTTCCGTCGTAGATAGGTTTCTTCCATGATTCCGAGGCGGCACCGAAAGGAGACTCGGGCTCCCTGACGTATCCGTTCGCCTGCATGTAGACGTTCAACTGCGGCGTAAAGGGATCTTTAGGACCTAGGCAGTCTATGTCGAAGGAGCCCAGATACGGGTTGTAGGAGTAGACCGCCCATCCTCCGAGAAGAGTGATAGTCAGCCCGTGCTTGGCCTCAAACCATCCTGCGAGCTTTCTCAGCTCTGACAAGGATTCTCGACGAACTAGCTCTGCTTTTGAGATTGCCATCTCTCTATTCCCTCTTGCCAATTGTTGCTTCATAGAGCTTCACTGCCCAGTCCCGTCCGACCCCGCCATACGAAACCAAATCCAGAACCAGTTGGGTCGGAGAACAGACAACGCGGCCTCCGACTGGCTTCGCTTCCTCAATTATGTCCCAATTGTCCACAGCGAAGATCTCAAGAGTTATCCCTGCATTGGTCCCTTGCCTGGCATGAAATCTTTCGAGGATGATAGATGGGTCTTCTGCGTAGACCTGAACCGAGTCATATCTCATGCCGTACCCAATGTATTTCGCTGCTCCGGAGAAGAGCGTCAGCGCATACTTCACCTTCACTTGACCGCAGACTTCTACGAGTGTGGCCTCCATATCCTCCGTTGATCGCGCGTCAATGTGATGAACTTCTCCTTTCTTCAAGCTCCTGATTGGCCGGTTCCATGAGACCTCATTCAGAAGCTTCCAGACGTCAAAGAGAACCAGTCTCTTCCCTCTGTAAGACACCAGTTCGCGGTTGACTAGGTTAGAGATCACTTTGTTTACCATGCCGATCGAGACATCGGTCTCCCGCGCAATCTGGGTTTGCGTCGTCTCCCGGTGAGAGATCAAGTACTTTACCACTTTCATGGCCTTTGGGGACACGAGTGAGGTTCTGGCGTAATTCAATGGTCGCGTAATCGACATTGCTTCAAGTTCGATCTGAGCGGTGACTTCTGAGAGCTTGTGACTCCCGCTCTGTCGAGCAACCTCAAAGCTGACCGTCCTGTCCTGAACTTGAAATGCTATCACTCCTATCTTAGGAGGCATGCGAGTGAGCGTTACTCTTGAGGGCAAGATTTGACTTGGAATGACGAGGTATGTTGCTTGGAATTCGTCGGCCCACAGAATGGCGCGTCCCAATGCGTCGTAGAAGTTGGTCATCTTGACTTCGAACGCGACTCCCTTTCCGGCAATGCTGAGAACTAAGTCTGGCGCCTTCCCGATCGCGGTCTTGATCTGTCTGCGCAAGATCGCCTTCGGATATTTCTCGTGAAGGGCTTTCTGAAGGGCTTCCTGTACTTGGTTTCGGATCATTTCTTGTGCAGAGTGAATATTTTCACATGGATCTTTTAAATGTTTCACTTATTAGTGAATACAATGAAAAGTTTCACTTTCGAGACAGGAAACATTCACCAATCAGTGAAAGTCACTCAGGCCTTGCCTTAATCTGACTCCCAGATCCCTCCTCCGTCAGCTTCCCCGGCAGCTCCGCCCCTCTTCTCGTTAGTTTCGCAGATGAACTCCTGAACTAGTTTTTCCAACCCTTCTCCGGCCATAGAGCAGTACGAGTGCTGCACCTTTCTTGTCGAGAAGCCCATTGAACGTTCTTAGCTCGTCTTCTCTGTCGACGAGTTCTAGAATCATACGGCCGGCTAGCCTCAACCCCTCCTTCTTCTGGCCTTCACTGAGAAGAGCAGTATTCCCAGACCTGCAAGAACCGACAATTGAATGAACCATTCTGTGACTTCTCGGATCGGCACCAAGGAGAACGTCAAATCTGTCCAACTGTCAGCAACAATCAGATGGAAACCCCTACCCCTCGGCCGGCCGATCCCTCATCCATGATAACAGTTGCGCGCACGCTAGAAATCAGCCGTAGCCAAACCGCTGCTCGTATTCCTTATGACTCATTTCGTTCAGAATCCAAGCGAATACGGGACCATCTCCGACTTTCATAATCGAATAGATCAGTCGCCGACCACCATCAATCACGTAATGTCGCAAATTGTTTAGGCCTAGATCGCGTGCATATCCACGGTACAGTTTGGGCCAACGATCACGCGGAATAATCTCTCCCGCGGTCAAGTTGTCCTTTAGCACGTCTTTGGCCTTGTCAATGTTTCCTGCTATCTGTCTTTCTTCGAATACTTTTGAGTTCTTCAGCCTTTCGTGATATTCCGCGAACTTCGGATGGGCTCTTACCTCATAGCGGGGCTTTCCGCCAGCAGCTTGAGAAGCTTCGGGTTGTCCGTGAATACCCAAGTAACAGACCCGTCCTCACCGAGAAATATCTTATTTGATGCCTCCAAGTACGTTAGAATACTTATCAATGTTGAATATTCCATTTTCCTAGGGAGGGCCTGCATCAATGCATATTTGGAGCGAAAGACACCCTCTTCTCTGATGCAACGTTCAACCATAAGAATAGTCTCTTGTCTGGGGCTATGGTTGTGATGATGTGTTTGCTGTGTGACCTGCATCGCAATCACTCATGTATACATGTATACGTGATATATGAATATATCTGAGATGTTCTAGCGCGCGCGCTTTCGCTGAGATCGCCCTTCTTGCCACCGTATGTTTGGACGATAGCCATTCTTAGCCTATGCTCAATTTCGTCCGTCAGAACTACGTTCACTCTTCCCAATGCTAGTACCAACTCTCTACATGGCCCTGAAACACCGTGAGAACGCGACTACTCAACTCACGTACAAAATCAGCAGAGAGGAAGCAGAACGGCTCGCATTAGATATGGTGAAGAAGGCAAGACCAGAAGCTAGAGATCATAGCATCAATTCCACGAAACTATCGGGAAGCACTTGGAACGTGTCAGGCTATTGCCGCGAAGGACAAGACTCAACTCGTTTCGAGGTTGACATTGATGCTGCCTCTGGCAACATTGTAGGAACTGACTTCAGGACTTATGCCACTAGGGTAGGTTAGCGACTTTAACGTCCTCAATCTGTCAACCGGCTTTTTCCAAGAGAAAAATCAGTACCCATCAACCGCAGACTCCCCACAGCCTAGTGAAACAACGCATAGAATACCCCTTGACTGTACAAAGATGACGGACAACTCCTTAACTAGATTTGCTGGGTAGCTAGCCTAGGTGAGCGCGATGTCGGGAGATGCTTGCTTGCATACAATAAAGGGAACCCATGTAGTACCTGCTAGTTCCACGTATCCGTTTCCTGAGCAGATGATTACATATTGCGTAGGATGCCGAAAAATCCTGTGGATTGAAAGCGATGAGAAACCTTTGAATAAAGAGCAGGGCCGCTTGCCTCCAATTTCTGTTTTCGCCTAATTCGATAGATTGTTGTCTCGTCGGACCTTGAAAGTTCTCCTTTTTGTCGTTGTGAGGAGATGATTCTGAGTTGCCGAGAGCACGACTTCGGCCAAGGCGGCGCGCGCTACCACTGAGGAAGTCATGCAACGCTATCTCGAGTCAGTCCAGTTTGAGAATATTGAAGAAGTCCACGTCACATTGTGTGCTATGTGGGGGCAACGGGGGGGCAGAGCTTCTCGAAAGAATCATCATCAAGGAATTATTTCGAAGGCTGAGTGTACCCTATGAGGAAAAGGAACCGTTCGAGTTCGAGACATGTTATGCCCACGTGAAAAGCGTGCGTTCACAATGACGAGTATCCAAGCTGGGACTTTCGATCCATGAAATCGTCTGCACTAATCGTGTTGTCGCTTGCTAGTATTCCTATCAGTTGCATCAAAACCCTTCTCGCCGTATCATCTCTCGCAGAGTCCATCATAATACACAACAACCCAATCAGACAACAGCTAGAATTACTCAAAAACCTTTGCGCCACAACAGACTCAGGATGCCTTCGATTCTGGAATCTAACTGAGGTTGATTAGCGCGCGCATGAATCAGAAGAACTTACGAACGTCGTCTTTTGTCAGCTTCGTTTTCGATAGAATGAGCTCAGGATGCTTCGAATCTAACTCCTTTTCAAGCTTACGAATACGTTCAGACATAGCTGATTCCTCATATCTTCTAGTTCCGTTTTTCTATGTCAGTTGAGCCTGTTTTCTCCGTCTTCTCCCACGATTGGGGTATCCTGAGAAGAAAGCAAAGTGTGGTGTAGAAGGCGATAACCATCTGAAGTCCCCAGTAAATTACCAGTGGAGCTGTCCAGAGAAGGTTCCTCCAACGTTTCGTTTCACATTGATAGAGCAGTGCAGCCCCGCAAACGATGAATGTTGCCAACGTCAATAGTCCTGTCGCAGCAGAGACGGTCATGATTTGCCATCCAAGATGGAGGTTGTGAGAAACAAGGTCGTAGATTCCTATGGTGTTTGTGAGGAAGCAGATGCCAACTATCACGGGTCCCATTAAAGTGGCTTCAACATCAAGGCCAATCCGGGAACCTTGAGTCAGCAGGCTGGCATACTTCACGAGTGTCTCCATGTATCCTCTAGACCATCGTCTTCTCTGTTTGATCACTTGGCGGAGGGAGCTTGCGTTCTCTTGCCACGATCGTATCTCAGGAGCGTAGTGAATTCTGTGATTTCTCGTGATCAGTCTTGCTGCGAGCTCCACATCTTCCGTGAGAGACTTTTCCTCCCATCCTCCGCATTCAAGAAGGACACTGCGTTTTATGAAGCTGCAGCTCCCTGTTAACGGTACGAAAAGCTTTAGTGAGGTTTTTCCTCTCAGATAGGTCTTGAACCAGCTGTCCTGGTTGTATGCCTCAAGTCTAGTGAGAAGGTTCTCCTGCAGGTTGATTGGACAGGTTTGGCCCTGAACTGCCGCTGCCCCACTGTTTTCAAAGGCTGTTGCCGCGCGCAACAATATGTCTTTCTCAGGTATGTTATCTGCGTCTAGAATGGCGATGATGTCTCCCTTCGCTCTACTCAGTCCGTAGTTGAGCGCGGCAGGTTTGTTTTCTGAAAGATCCCTGTGGTGAAATTCGATCAACGAAGGATATCTTTGAGCGTAAGATTTGCAGATCTCACATGTTTGATCATCAGATCCATCTTCAACAACGATGATCTGTGTCTTGTCTTTGGGATAGTCGAGTTTCAAAAGGCCGTCAAGGAGGCGTCCGATAACCTTCTCCTCACTCTTCGCCGCTATGATCACAGAAAAAGAAGGAAGATCTCCTTGCGAAGCCGTTTTTTCACTCAATTCGTGACTGCGGATGACTGCTAGACCTTTCACTAGAATGGGGAGGTTGTACATGGTCCAAAGGAGAAGCAAGCTTAGCAAGAGCAGGAATGATAGTTCTACGATTCCCAAAGGTATCAGATCTATGTACTATTCCTCACGTATATTGGTGTAGTGAATGCCTAGCAATCCTTAAACCGTGACATTTGTCGTTCCTAGAAAAGGAAGGGCCTTGGTGTGGAGTCGTCCGATCTCAGTAGAGTTGCATGCCTCCCTACTCAAGGTGTTATGGAGTGACCAGAGGCTTGCAGAGGAGCAGAGGGAAAAGAAAGGAGACTGATTCCGACAGGCTCTTTCGACTGATCTCTGAAAACAAGGGATTGAGTGTTGAAGAGATATCTGAGAAGCTAGGTTGGACTAGCAGTAAGACCAACCGCATGCTCGGCATCTTGGATAGAAAGGGGTGTATAGCCAAACGAGTTTTTCCGGTAGCTCAGCCGAGAATCGTAGCGAAGTCCCTTTCTCACATAGGAGTCCTACTGGTGCTCGCAACCATAGTTGCCGGGATAGGTCTCAACGCACTCTGGTATAGTCAAATACCCCAACCCATCTCGACGATAACCGTGCCAAGTGTTCAAAGCGCAACTACCTCGGTGTTCACATCTACGGATTCATTTGGCTGGCGAAGATACGCCGAGATCGCATGGAGATATTACAGTCCTGGTGTAGGTGTCAACCCTACGACGGGAATCCACAGGGCAAAGCTAGATTGGGATGCGATAACTGACTGGAACACCGCTTCCTACATAATCGCGACAATAGAGGCTCATCGGCTTGGGTTGATTGAGGGCAATGGTACTTGGGGCTTCAAAGACAGGATCGACAAGATGCTTAGACATCTTTTGACGCGTCAGCTGGGTGTCAACTCTGGTGTGGGGAACTGGCCGTACTGGGCGTATTACTGGGATGGCGCCCCATACTACAATCCTGTGTATCTTTACACTGATGTTTCAGATTCCGGTAGGCTGCTGTATGCTTTGGATATTCTCCGAAAGCATGATCCTGGCTTTACAGAACAGGTGCAGCAGGTCTATCAGAGATGCAAAACTGCATACGATGTGCTATCTACATACGTGGACAAACACTTGCAATATTACGGAGTTCTGGAGGCCGTGGGCTTCAGTGCCTTTGGCTACGAAAAGTCAAAGATCATAAACGTTTTCGAGAATTGGCAAGGGCAGATCAAAAACGTAGAGGGACAGATGCTTCCGCAAACAGAGACGGTTGTTGAACCAACTCTTCACGGGGTTCTAGAGCTTGGATTAGGTGGCAAGTTCTTCGAGTACACCAGGAGGATCTATGAGGCGCAGAAGGCTCGATGGGAGAGGACTGGGCAGCTGTCAGGTTGGAGTGAAGGGTGTCATCCCGTTCATGAATTTATCTATGAGCGAATTCTCAATACAGAGGGGGAAACTTGGTTCATAGACAAACATGACGGTACTAGGGTGGACTGTGATCCTTTGATGTATACGAAGGTCGCATTTGCGTATCTTGCGATATTCGGCGAGAATCCCTACACTAGATCGCTGTTCACTGCGGCTAGCAAACTCTCCAATAGCAGGTATGGTTTTGGTGAGGCAACGTTTGAGAATGGTGAATCAGCGATCTCTCTATGGGCCTCGAACCTCGAAGGGTTCTACGCCGATAGCACAAATCAGATCATACTTGCAGCCGCAAGATATGCTCTGAAAGGTTCAGCTTAGCAATTAGTCGTCTCTAACCCGCGGGAGTAGTTGCATGATTGCAGCGCTATTCTGTTTTTGGCGCGCGCCTACGCTCGGAATGAACAGGCAAGAGAAATAGCAGCCTATGAGCCCAGAAGCCCACACCCATTCATGGGCGGGAGCTAATCACATGAAGAATTTGAGGCCTAGGCTTTTGAAGCCGTTGTAATGTTTTGGGTCGAGTGTGTACAGGGCGGCTCCGTTGTTCATGGCTATCGCGGCCATCATGGCATCTACTCTGCCTACGATTGTTCCTGTTCTTTCGCCTTCTTGCTCTAGCTTGCTTGAAAGAGCAGCATCTTTCTTTGTGTAGTCCAGGACCGGCAGCAGCAGAGTTTCCTTTACTGGTGCTGCGAACTTTTGCATGCTGCAGAGAATTTCGTGCAAGTTCATTGCTGTTGTGGTTATGTCTTCTCCTGTTTTGAGTAGTCGTTGAAGGATCTCTTCGCCTTTCGTAGATGTTCTGTCGAATATTTCCACTAGGACATCGGTGTCGAGTATGATCATAGTCTGCGCTCAGCTCTCGAATTGTATATCTGCGAAATCATGTTCTTCTTTTCTTTGAATTCGACGCGGCCTCTCAGTTCCGTCAAAACATCTAGAGGGTCTCTGTCTTTCACTAGTCTATCGAATAGTCGACTGAAGCTTTCGTTCTCTCTCTTAATCTCTAAGAGTTTCCTATAGACCTCTTCCCTTATCGTTATTGTTTTGACCAATGTGATTCGCTGGTCGCTTATGTTTAAACGTGAACTTAATTTGGTGTCTGTCCAATTCTGACAGACAAGTCGCATGAAAACCTAACATTTATACGTAGAATTACACAGACTAGCGACCGTCTGTGATAGTTCAGCTTGACAAAAGGATACCTGGCGCCGGAATGTTTCAATACCTGTCTGGATGCGAATTTCTCCAACTTGTTGAAGGTTAGACGGATAGGTTTGCGAAACGGCAACTGGCGTAGGCTATCGCTTGTGGATCGGGGCCTGTTTAGATGCGCTTTGTGGGTGACAAAGGTTCAAGGATGCATTGCGAGCTTGAAGTTACTGGTGGCGGTTCTGGGCATTGTCTTGAAACTGCTGGAGAATTCTTCGATGCGCATCTGGATGGTGGGAAAGGCGAGGGCTGAAGAGTTAAAGCAACGCTTCAATGATAAGGGTTTGTTTAGTTGGGCTCCTAGAGTTCGCGTTTGGCTTGAGGAGAGAAACTTTGATTTCTACTTGGGAATAGGGCTGGTCTATGCTGTTTGAGCGATCTTGGAAATTCACTCGCACGTATAAGAGGGAAACGTCTTGAATAATGATCAAGTGATCGGAGCTGTAATAGTAGTCTGTAGCGTACTGGGCATAATCGTCTATGGATGGTTGCTCTACTCTTTCGCAATCGTCGTGCTGCAATTGACAGCTTTCCTTGCAGTAGCTGCGGTTCTCGTTATCCTCGCGTGGGTCGGTTGGACCATGGCAACAACACCGCCACTGGAACCCCTCGAACCAGAGCTAACTGCTCCGGCGGGCAAAGAAGCGTAGCGCGCGCCTTCTGATGAAAGTAAAACCTCATAGATCTGGTATGGAGCAGGATCATAGGTGACTGCATTCAACGCAGAGGAAATACGTTCCAAGAGATTTGAGTCAGCAAATCTGATCAGTACTAACCGTAAGGTGGTTCGTAGGGTTAAAGATCTTGAGCCAGTTCTTTATGATGCTTCTTCATGCAAAGGTCTAGATTCGGAGTTGCCTGTGTACACGATTCACAGGGATCTATACTCAGACAAGGACCAGCGAAGCACTCTTCTGGATAATGGCTTGAGGTATGATGTGACCGAGATGTTTCCTTTGGTGCTGGGGGAAGAGTATGCTAAGACGTTTGGGCATGACCATCTGTCTTGGCAAGGAGCATGGTCTCATCCTGAGATCTTTGAGATCATTCAGGGTGAGGCGCGTTTCCTCATCCAGACGTACCGAGGCGAAGATGTGGTCAGTGTCT
>Ga0315282_10016556_pt1 | contig 10766 bp, 7 predicted proteins | sample YL17G07_20_MG_FD_203693 | JGI IMG/M metagenome (GOLD analysis project Ga0315282, IMG submission 203693) | Sediment microbial communities from Yellowstone Lake, YNP, Wyoming, USA - YL17G07_20 | ecosystem: Environmental > Aquatic > Freshwater > Lake > Sediment | place: USA: Wyoming | collected... | reverse complement strand
TCAAAAAAATATTTGAAAAGATAAGAAGCCGAAAAGAACTCGACCCTGCTGAGCGCCTCAAGTTCAAATCCGCGGTGCTTTACGAGTGCAGCACAATGGACGCCGAGGCTGGTTGGGTGATGCAGCTTCACCTCGGTGCTATGCGAGATAATAACACTCGAATGTTCAAAACTCTCGGCCCCAATACCGGCTTCGATTCAATCGGAGACTTCCTGCAGGCTCGCCTGCTCGCAAAGTTCCTCGATTCGCTCGATTCCAAAAACAAGCTACCCAAAACCATACTCTATAATCTCAATCCTGCTGACAATGATCTGATGGCCGCTATGATTGGCAATTTTCAGGATGGTTCGGCCGCCGGCAAGTTGCAGCACGGCTCCGCCTGGTGGTTCCTGGACCAGAAAGATGGTATGGAAAAACAAATCAACTCGCTCTCCAACCTGGGTTTACTCAGTCGCTTTGTCGGCATGCTCACCGATTCTCGGAGCTTCCTGTCGTTTCCGCGGCACGAATATTTCCGCCGGGTCCTTTGCAACCTTCTCGGCAGCGACATCGAGCAGGGTCTGCTGCCCGCCGATTACAAACTGATTGGTAAAATGGTTGAAGATATTTGCTTCAACAATGCCAAAAACTACTTCCCTATGCAGTTAGACTAAATCACCGCACCTAATTAGACATTGACAGCCGAGAGAATCCACTGCTATAGTTTAAGCAATTACGTTTGTGCGCCCGTAGCTCAGGCGGACAGAGCAACGGATTTCTAATCCGTAGGTCGCAGGTTCGAATCCTGCCGGGCGTGGTTTCGGCTGGATTCGAACCTCAAAGGGTGTGGGAGAAGAATTTTCCCACGTCGTCGGGGTGACCCGCCGAAGGCGAACCAGAGGGGCAGAGCCCCTATGGGGAGCGAACGATAGTGAGCGACAGGTTCCAATCCTGCCGGGCGTGTTCAACAATCCCCGTTTTGTCATCATTAACACGGTTTGTCTGTCCATTACTGTCTGTTGAAGTGCGTGCCTGTGCATGTTCTTGGCAAGTCATTCAGAGGAACAGCGTCTGGTCAGTAAAATCTTTGCTCCGGCACAGGACAGGGATTATAAGGGGGATTTTTAAGGATGTTCAGTTGTTCGCTGTTAGTTTATAATTGGTGGTCGCGCACCAAAAAGCGCGAGAACCTGCTTTTCTGAGCAATTATGAGTGATGTAACTCGAATTTTGAACGCAATTGAGCAGGGAGACGCTCGGGCAGTGGATGAGCTGCTGCCTGCGGTCTATCAGGAACTGCGTCGTCTGGCTGCCTGGAAACTGTCACAGGAACCACCCGGTCAGACACTTCAGGCAACTGCTCTGGTTCACGAAGCCTATATCCGCTTGGTCGGCGGGGAAAAACAAAGTTGGACCAGCCGCGGTCATTTCTTTGCAGCGGCGGCTGAGGCGATGCGCCGGATTCTAATCGACAACGCACGTCGAAAAAAGAGTCTGAAACGCGGCGGTGGTCACCAGCGAATCGAACTCGATGAAGCAGTTGTAGCAAGCGATGACAAAATGTCTTTTGATGACCTCATTGCATTGGACGAGGCCCTTGAGAAACTCTCGAAGAAAGACAAGGTTAAAGCTGATTTGGTTAAACTCTGTTATTTTGCCGGTCTAACCAATGAACAAGCTGCGGAAGTTTTGGGCATCTCACATAACACAGCCGACCAATATTGGGCCTACGCCCGCGTCTGGCTGCGATTAGAAATCACCAAAGGCGGAGAGGCAAAATAGGGCTGAAACTATTCCGGGGGGAGATACTTATCTGCGCTAATGATTCGCCGTGATTTCCTCACACAATGATATTGATATCGCAGAGCTGTTGACAAGATACGTTCTATATCTTTTAAGAAATTTTTCATCTTTTTCTGGGGTATCTCATCCCCAGATTACGCATTACATATTGGAGTAATAGAATGCGTAATCATAACACATATCAGTGAGAAAGGAGAAAAAAATGAAAAGCTATATATTTTCCATACTTGGCGTAATTCTCGTTTTGTCCGTCTCCGTTTTGGCCGGGGAGCCGCCGGAGGAGCGTTGGGTGGCGCGCTACAACAACTTAGACAATAATAGCCTCAATTATTCTCACGCCCTCGCTGTAAACAATTCAGGTGATGTCTATGTGACTGGCGCTAGCTATAACAGCGGCACAACCTCTTCAGATTATGCGACGATTAAGTATGGCCCCAGCGGCAACCAGTTGTGGGCGAAGCGCTATCACGGCTCGGGAAACAGCTACGATCAAGGTGATGCCATTGCTGTAAATAATTCGGGCAATGTCTATGTGACCGGCCTTAGCTACGGCAGCGGCACAGGCGGTGACTATGCGACGATTAAGTATGACCCCAACGGCAACCAGTTGTGGGTGAAGCGCTACAACGGCCCGGGAAATGACGAGGACCGGGCCTGGGACCTCGCTATAGACAATTCGAGCAATGTTTATGTGACCGGCTACAGCATCGGCAACGGCACATCCAGTGACTACACAACGATTAAGTACGCCCCCAACGGCAACCAGTTGTGGGTGAAGCGCTACAACGGCCCGGGAAATAGCTTCGATATAGCTCGGGCCTTGGCTATAGACGGTTCGAACAATGTCTATGTAACCGGCTACAGCTACGGCAACGGCACAAACTATGACTATGCGACGATTAAGTACGACCCCAACGGCAACCAGTTGTGGGCGAAACGCTACGACGGACCGGCAGATGGAAATGACCGGGCTTATGCCCTGGCAGTAGATAGCTCGGGTAATGTTTATGTGACGGGCAGGAGCTGGGGCGGCGGCACAAGTGATGACTACGCAACGGTTAAATATAACTCTAGCGGTAATCAGTTATGGGTTGCACGTTACAATGGGCCGGCAGATAACAACGACTGGGCTACCGCCTTGGCAGTAGACAATTCGGGCAATGTCTATGTTGCGGGTGTTACGGGTTATAGCGATAGCGGCAACACAAAGTATGACTATGCCACAGTCAAATATGCTCCTGACGGTAATCAGTTATGGGTGGCAGATTGCAACGGTCCGGCGCATTACCTCTATCCTCTTACCCTGGCTGTCCTGGCTATAGACGATTCTTGCAATGTCTATTTGGCAGGCAACAGCAGCAGCGCAGGCTGGAACTATGACTGGGTGACGGTTAAGTATGACCCCAACGGCAATCAGTTGTGGGAGACGGACTACAACGGGCCGGCGAACAATAGTGATGAGGTTTATGGCCTAGCTATAGACAATTCGGGCAATGTCTATGTAACCGGCTGGAGCGCCACTTCCAACGGAACCTGCGATTATGCCACGATTAAATATACCCAGCACGATTACTGCATCAGCCCATTCCCAGCCGACTATGATGGGGATTGCAAAGTGAATTTTACAGACTTTGCGATGCTTGCAGAAAATTGGCTGGAGAGCACTTACATTGAGGATTTGGCTGAACTTACTGAGAATTGGCTCGAATGCAATTTCGCCCTCCAAGAGGATTGCTTTTAGGTCGTGAATCGTTGTGCGTAGTGTTTATTGTGTTGTGTATTTATCGCAGGAGGCTGGTAACAAAGTCTTGCCCTAAAATCTGATGGAAGTATTGTCGGCTGGGGCTACAATGCTAATGGTCAGGCCGGCTCTCCTGCGGGAAACGACTTTGTCGCCATATCGGCAGGCGGGTATCAGGGTCTTACCCTCAAGTTATCATCCTTGGATTATGCATTATTATGCGGAGTAATAGAATTAAGGAAATAGCTTGTGAGCACTGAATATAGAAAAAACGAAGAGGCGATTTTCAACGCAGCGATTGAGATAAAATCCAATGCAGAACGGGCTGCTTTTGTCAAATCAGCCTGCGGAGATGACACCGCTCTGCTGGCTCGTGTAGAGGCATTACTCAAGGTTCACTTTGAGGACGAAAGCTTTCTTAAGTCGCCGCCGGGCGGTATGGATGGCACGCTTGATGCTGGGCCACTGACCGAAGGTCCCGGTACGAGTATCGGCCGGTACAAACTGCTTCAGTTGATAGGTGAAGGCGGCTTCGGTGTCGTCTATATGGCCGAACAGCAAGAGCCAATTCGCCGCAAAGTCGCATTGAAAATCATCAAGCTGGGTATGGATACCAAACAAGTCATCGCCCGCTTTGAAGCCGAACGGCAGGCCTTGGCGATAATGGACCATCCCAACATCGCCAAGGTGTTCGATGCCGGCGCAACAGATACGGGCCGGCCATACTTTGTAATGGAGCTGGTAAAGGGCATACCTATTACCGAGTATTGCGATAAAAACAATCTCGACACACGACAGCGGCTGGAACTGTTCATCGATGTGTGCAAAGCGGTTCAACACGCGCATCAAAAAGGAATCATCCATCGAGACATCAAACCCTCGAATGTGATGATTACGCTGCATGATGGCAAACCGGTGCCTAAGATAATCGACTTTGGCATCGCCAAGGCGACACAGCACCGTCTCACCGAGAAAACGCTCTTCACCGAATACCGACAGTTCATAGGTACACCGGAGTATATGAGTCCTGAACAGGCGGAGATGGGCGGGCTGGATATTGACACTCGCAGCGATATTTACTCGCTGGGTGTTTTGCTTTATGAGCTTCTGACCGGCACAACTCCGTTTGAAGCTGAGAAGCTCCGCAGCGCCGCTTATGATGAAATCCGAAGAATCATCCGTGAAGACGAGCCGCCCAGGCCGTCAACGCGTTTGAGCACCCTCGGCGAAGCCCTGACCGATATCGCCAAACACCGCGATGTTCAGCCGGGCGAGTTATGCAGAATTGTTCGTGGCGACCTCGACTGGGTTGTGATGAAAACGTTAGAGAAGGACCGCACCCGCCGGTACGAGACAGCCAATGAGCTGGCAATGGACGTCGAGCGGCATCTGGGCGATGAGCCGGTTTCGGCCGGTCCACCGAGCGTGAGATACCGACTGCATAAGTTCGTCCGGCGCCATCGAACCGCAGTAGCATCTGGCTCGCTAATCGCCGTAGCGATAGTGGCAGGTCTGGTCGTTAGCACCGTGATGTACTTCAGGGCTGAGCAGGCACGCGGGAGGGAGGCAGCCGCCCGCGCCGAAGCTGAGCGACAAGCGAGTATTTCGCAAGCTGTGAACGAGTTCCTCAACAAGGACCTTCTTGCGTCGGTTGACCCGGCTAGGGCCAAGGGTCGGGAGGTAACCGTTATGGAAGTTCTGGATAATGCCGCGGAGAAAATCGAGGGCAAGTTCAAAGACACGCCGTCTGTTGAGGCATCAATCCGCGATACGCTGGGGAATACATACATAAGTTTAGGCAAGTATAAAGCGGCTGAGCCGCACCTGGCGCGTGCGCTCGAACTCCGTCAAGGTCAGTTCGGCAGGGAGCATCCGGATACGCTGGCATCCATGAACAACCTGGGCCTGCTGTACCACTGTCAGGCCCGTTACAACGAGGAAGAGCAACTTTACGTCAAGGCGCTGGAAATCGGGCGTCGCGTATGGGGTGAGGAACATCCAAACACCCTGCGGTCAATGCGTCTCTTGGGCACGCTATACAGCCGTCAGGGTCGTTACAACGAGGCGGAGCCACTGTTAGTCAAGGAACTGGAGGTCAGTCAGCGCGTATTTGGTGAGGAAAATCCAGCTAACCTGTGGTCAATGAGTCACTTGGGCGAGCTGTACTACTCTCAGGGCCGTTACAACGAGGCGGAGCCACTGTTCGTCAAGGCGCTGGAAATCGGGCGTCGCGTATTGGGTGAGGAGCATCCAGACACCCTGCAGTTTATGAACAACCTGGGCCTGCTGTATATCAAGCAGTCCCGTTTCAAGGAGGCTGAGTCGCTGTTAGTCAAGGCGCTGGAAATCCGGCGGCGAGTGCTGAGTGAGGAACATCCAGCTACTCTATGGTCCATGGAAAGCTTGGGCGAACTGTACGATAGGCAGGGCCGTTACAACGAGGCGGAGCCGCTGTTAGTCAAGGTACTGGAAATCCGGCGTCGTGTACTGGATGAGAAGGACCCGTCCGCGTTGAATGAACTTGCATGGCTGCAGGCAACTTGCCCAGTGGCTGAGGTGCGTAATGGGGCGAAGGCGATTGAGTACGCCACCAAGGCCTGTGAGCTGACGAAATGGAAGAACGCCGAATATGTCGATACCCTTGCAGCAGCTTATGCCGAGGCCGGCGATTTCGAATCTGCCATTAAGTGGCAGAAAGAAGCTATCAACTTATTGACTACTGAAAAAGAACCTGTCGGCTGGCATGGGCAGGCCGACTTCGAAGAGCGGCTCAAACTATATCAGTCGGGCAAGCCCTATCATGAAAGTCAATAAGAAAGCAGGTAAATTTGAAGTAGATTTTTATCGCAGGAGTTGATATGGCATCCTTAATCGTGATATCAGGAAATCAAACAGGTGAGTTCCTCCCGCTTGGTCGGCGAATAAGCGTAATCGGCAGAGCAGAATCGCTTTCGCTCCAGATACTGGACGATATGGTTTCACGCAGACACTTTAGGATACGGTTCGATAAGGACGCAGGGAAGTACTACGCTGAGGATATGGGCAGCAAACACGGGACGTTCGTCAACATGCGTAAAATCACGGGGGAAACTGCCCTGGTTGAGGACGATGAGCTCCAAATTGGGCAGACGAAAATGCTGTTTACTGAGAAGGATTTTGACACTCGGGAAAGCGCACTGATGCACTGGAAGAAAGTGGGTGAGAAGTTACGGCCGACCCATAACGGCTAAACGAACTCAGAACACCCGCAGACAAGGAAGCACTCAGAAAACACCCGGAAAAGCCAGCTCCAGCAAGGATTTCCGTGTTGTGGATAATCTGTTGATAACCTAAACTCTACCTTTAAGGTCCACTTTAAACGACCCCGAAAACACCCCATTTAAAACCAAACTTTTTGTACCACAATCTCGGCACCCCCTTTCATCCAAAATTTTGCATCTAACTACTTTATAAAAAAGAGGTTACGGTACTAACCTCAATTACATGCAAAAACTACAGCTAACCACAGGGCCACCAAGTCGCAGTATACCTAATTTGCCTAAATTAACTACCCGCCAAAAATCAACCCCCTCGGTAGTGGATAATTCTCTGAATGCCCCTATCAAGCAACTATCCAGCAGACTACACCGCCGACGGTTTATTTCTTCGCTGAAGTAATGATTTTTTCCTTCAACGCCCGACAGGCTTCTGCCGGGTCATCTGCTTCAGTAATAGCAGAGCAAACCGCAACCGTTTGGGCACCGGCGTCCAAAACCTTTCCGATGTTCCCCAGCGTGATGCCTCCGACAGCCACACCAGCAATTGCGGTATTTGACAGAAATTCCACTGCCTGACGGACATAGCTTAAACCAACGGCTTGAGCAGTGGGTTTCGTGGGCGTCGCAAAAACAGGGCCAAGGGAAACATAAGTGGGACGCTCCTGGCATGCAGCGCTTAGTTGCTGCATTGAATGGGTGCTTTTGCCAATAATTAAAGGCTTAAACTGGAGCCTGCGAACCTGCTCCACAGGCAGGTCATTCTGTCCGAGATGTACGCCATCGGCGTCCACAGCGGCTGCGATATCGATGCGGTCATTTATTATACTAAGAACGCCGCTGTCTCTACATATTCCTACGAATTCAGCCGCCAACGCAAAAAGTGCGGCGTCATCAAGGGCCTTTGCCCGCAGTTGGATACAGTCGGCCCCGCCGGTAATGCAGCAATGGGCCAACGAAATAACATCCGCCGGCAGAACACTACTAATAATTACATAGAGCCTGACACGTCTGAATTTCTCAACAGTGTCGCTGAAAACAACGATTTCCTTTTCGAGTGCATAAGCAGCAAACCGCAGTTCTTCGAATGTCGGGGCACATGAAGGCTCAACAATCTGAGCCATCTCGCCAAGTGCCCGCAGGGCCTCAGTAAGGCGTTTACAACCGGCAACAAAGGAATCCCTTAGGTCTGCACGGCGAATCTGCCCATCAACTGTTCTGCCGGCGCCAACATCGCCTGCCACATCTCTGCTGGAGATAAGCCGGCCTGTATCAAATCTGTTAATGGCGGCTGAAAGCTGGTGGCGAAGCTGTTTTGCCCGCTCAGTTAAGCTGTCTGAGTTCAGGCAAAACCTGCAAAACTCCTCTATAACACGAACCGCTTCACGAGCTCGATTAAAATTGGCATCAATAATTCTATAAACGCTCCGCTCCATGTTGCGTTGATTATACCGCCGAGAACCCCCTTTGACAGCGGAATTATAACAGTCAAAAAAGGTGATTTGGGCTGGCGTCTGTTTCAGCGGCAGGCAGGGAAAATATCGGCGCAAAAAAGAGGAGCCGCTCCTCCTCCCCCGCGGCTCCAACCATATAATATGATTAACAAAACCGCTTTTATCGGACTTTTAACGCCGACCTCCGCGATTTTGAAACTATTGGAAACCGGGCGGACAATCACCCTCCTCCAATGGTATTTTTAGGGACGTCCGCCCAGATTTACCACTTAATAAGACTTAACTCTGCAAAGCCTATGCCAGGAAAAAGTTATAAGATGGCAGGCCCATTCGATTTCACTTAACCCTCTATCCGCAAAATACTTATATTCTTAAAATGCCCTGACTATTACCGGAAAAACAGATGGCACATTTTGCCAAGGTGTTGTTATTTTTCAACGCCATCTTTGTCCAGCTAACCCACTTTCACAAATATAGGACTATAAGTTCTTAGGCAATAGGAGGATTCGTTATGTGTTTACAAAAAGCAACGCAAGAGGCGGCAAAATCCGCCTGCGGTGGATAAAATTTCGCATCAAACGCGCTTGTTGAAGAAAAAAATTGCAAGAAATTTACAAAAATTAACAAAAATTAACAAAAAATGACAAAAATTAACAAAAATTGTACTGTTTTGAACCTGTTTTGAGCAGTGATTGAAGTACCCCCTCGCGCGAATTGTTCGAACCGAACAATTCGCGAAATTTTGAGTTCTAAATTTTGAGTTTTAAGTCTGTGCAGTTACTGCCGGAGGCGGGCAAGTTAGTCGATAGTCATTAGTGAAAAGGGAAACATTAACCCAGACGGCGGAGGTTGAGAGGGTAAGGTGATTCTGTTTAGAGCATCTTGGCGAGGCGCTCTTCAAGACCCTCGGCTTCGTCATCAGTCAATCCTGCCATTGCCAGTACGCAAAAAAATAACGTTACCTTTAAAATTAGTTTGTCTTTAATTGTGACTTTTTCGTAATTGTCCATCTTCCATTTCCAATGTTCTGTCAAATATATCCAATGCCCGATGGTCGTGTGTAACCACAATAACGCCTGCATTTTGCTCGTGAGCAACTTTGCTAAACAATTCCATTACTTGTCGACCGAGAACACTATCAAGGGCGGCTGTTGGCTCATCGGCGAGAATCAAACTTGGACGGTTGGCCAGTGCCCGCGCTACCGCCACTCTCTGCTGTTCGCCGCCGGAAAGCATGCTTGGCAGGTTTTGGGCTCTTTCCGCCACGCCAAGATATTCCAGGAGTTCCATTGCGCGTTTCCGTGAGACCTTCGCTGGCTGGTCGTCTATCTCCATCGCAAGTCGAACGTTCTCGGCAGCGGTAAGAAAAGGAATAAGGTTGGCCTTTTGAAAGACAAAACCGAATTTTTGGCGACGAAAGCGACGGACATCTACTTTTGCCTGATGGTTGTCAAAAACAAGCGTCCCGTCAATGGCAATCCGCCCAGTATTGGGAGGACGAATAAGCCCCAATAGGGTCAGCAGCGTTGATTTACCTGCTCCGCTTGGCCCCAGCAGCGCCACAATCTCGCCTCTGTTGACCTCGACCGCCACATCACGCACCGCGACAACTTCTGTATGGCCACTGCCGTATATCTTTGTCAGCCCTGCGGCTTGCAGAGCCGGGTTGTTATTGGACAGGCTCATGACAATACCTCACTTGGGTCGGCACGCATTGCGCGCCAAATCCCCAATAAACTGGCGAGGATCGAAATAACGAATACAATTATCGCCAAAGAGTATAAGTCGCCCCGTACCAATACTACTCGCCGGGGGAAATATGGGAATATCCATTGCCCTAAAAGATACGCGATACAAAAACCGATACATCCCAATAATATCGCCTGCTGCATAATAAGCCCGAGTATAACCGAATTTCTTGCGCCTATAAGCTTGAGCATAGCTATATCATGCAGTTTATCGAGAGTAAGGGTATAAAGAATCAAGGCCATAATTATGGCCGAAACAATAATCAGCAGCGTTCGAAATAAACCCAATTGCCTGCGGGCACGGTCAACATTTCCTTTCAACAACAACTGTTTTTGCCCGTCCTCGGTATAGACCGAGACATCGGGCCAGGTTTCAATCTGTTTAGCTACTGCCTCAATATTGTAGCCGGGTTTAACACCGACTAAAACAGCGCTTATCATAAAGGTGCCTAAAGCCGGAATTCCTGAATTAGAACCGCCAGCCTTTTCGCTCATTTGAGGCTGGGTTTGGCCGAGGTCGATATTAAATAAACGATTCACGCGTGCCGTTCTCTCAATACGGATGGATTCCGGCGAAAGATCAAACTGCACTTCCTTTGCATCGTCTAAAGTCATAAATGCCATGGCATCACCCGATGACGAGGTCAAACCCTTTGTCAGCCCTTTTACCGTGAAAATTTCTTTTCCTAACGCAAGTTTATCGCCCACTTGCAATCTGGATGATTTGTCGGCCACTAACTCATAATGAGCTTGTTCGAGGCCTCTTCCTGCTATTATCGGCAGCCAAA
>Ga0315282_10016553_pt1 | contig 10766 bp, 9 predicted proteins | sample YL17G07_20_MG_FD_203693 | JGI IMG/M metagenome (GOLD analysis project Ga0315282, IMG submission 203693) | Sediment microbial communities from Yellowstone Lake, YNP, Wyoming, USA - YL17G07_20 | ecosystem: Environmental > Aquatic > Freshwater > Lake > Sediment | place: USA: Wyoming | collected... | reverse complement strand
TTCTTCCCTCAGTCTTTTAGGCGTCATACAAGCTGCTGACTCATTGAAACAATCGAAAATTAATAAGCTCTTGCCCTAATAAACACTCGTTCGGATAGTGAGTCGGTTTGCCCTATTGTTGGAAATGTGGAGCAAAACTGAATGACGAAGACAGATTCTGCTCTGTTTGCGGTGCAGCAGCTGCCAAGGTGACTAGAGAGGAATTCACAGTATCCTCTGATGACCTTATCGAGAAGGTTAAGCAACTGCTTCATGAAGGCAACGTGACGAGAATTATCATCAAGGATGAAAAAGGGAAAGCTATGCTAGAGATTCCCGCGACAATAGGAGTTATCGGAGTGCTCCTTGTTCCCTGGCTTGCCGCATTGGGCGCAATAGCTGCCTTAGCAACGAACTGCAGGATAGTCGTTGAAAGAAGAGAATAAGCCCTATTCAACTTTGGCAGTTACCAAAACAAGACCCAGGACTATCAAGATGATGCTCAGAAAGTCGAAAAGCCCCGTGTACGACACGAGGATTTGAGCATTCGTGGCAGTGTAATAGAGCGCAAGGATGCCCGTCAGGAGAATAACAAGGCCGAAGAATTTCTCAGCCAGGTTCAGTCCGAAACCACTTTCGTCGCTCATTTCAGTCGAATCCTTCTGATTTGCTTTCTACATAGAACGACAAAGGGTTATTTTAGATTTCCCCTCTTCTCACCTTGTCTCTTCAAGTTTTCGAGGCAGATACTCGTCGACGATGTACGTTAGACCGTATCTGCTGAAAGCCTCCTGCTCAGCCTTTTTCTTGATTTTCATGAACGTCTTTATCTCCCTCCGCCATAGCGGATCCTTGTAACGCGGGTCCTTCTGCAGTTCGTAGAGTCGCTTCATGTCCATCTCGTCAAGCGGGTCGGTTGGCAACTTGTAGTTGACAATGTCTGTCGCCCACACTCCACTCCATTTCGCGTCAGGAGTGTTAAGCTCCCTCAAATGTGCAGCGTTGGCAGAACCTGAGATTATGACCATGGCAATGTGCATTCCCCAAGGATCTCCGTCGGTGAAAACATAAACTGGAAGGTTAAGCTCTTCACTTAACCTTCGGATAAAATGTCTGGTCGCCCGAGGCGCCTGCCCAGCCGTCAACACAAGAATAGAATTGTATTTTTTGTGCACGTTTTCCTCGATGAACCGCGTGAACAAACCACCTTTTTCTATGGCTATGACCTTGTCCGCCGATGTTCTCACAAATTCTGAGGAGGTCAATGCCGGACCGATTAGCACGCCGTCCGGATGCGAGGTCAAATCAAGGGTTTTTCCTTCATAGCCGGGCACCGTGTATTCTATCGTCAAATCACCAAAAACCGCCGAACGTTCTTCTGGGAAGATGTTGAAATCTTCTCTTGAAAACCCCAGTATAGTTTCCAGATCTGTTATGATGTTGTTGGATTCCTGCTGATCTTTGAAGGTCATTTCATAAGCCTGCGCAGAATAGTACACGTCTCTCAGAGTTGACGTCTTGCGTTGCGAAGAGAGTTCATTAGAAAACAGTGCAGCCCAGATGAGTTGAGTGAAAGGCTTCAAGTGGCGGAGGTTCCTAACGTTTCTTCGGACCCTTCGATCGCCTAGGATGAATTGTCTAAGCTGCTCATCGTAAGCAATGTTGTCTGTTGAGCGGCTGGGCATGTCTATAGAAGGAAAATCCCCTTTGTCCATTTGATCGTAAATCTTGGATCCAAGATTCTTCAGGCCGTTCAGAACCTCTTTTTTTCTCTCCATTATACTGCTTTTATGCTTCTTCGGTCCCATACTTCTGCACACTCGCCAATAATTTCTCTATATCAGGCGGTCTTTCTCTGCCCGCTAGTTGAGTTGAGAACTGGGCTATCTTCGGCAGGTACTTGTTGAAAACACCCAGTCTCTTGCGGTCCTTGTCCACGTGTTCTCTTCTTGACAGGAAATGCTGGATTTGACGCGCGACCTCACGGAGGCCGTTGGCTATCTCCCTTCTAACCTCAGGCCTGTCAGCTATGAACTCTTTTCCAACAGTCTTGTAAGGCACTTTCGTGCTGCAAATGTGCACCAGTATTGCGATGGGCATGTCAGGTAGAACTCTGTATCTGCGCCAATTCATCGCTGTTATCACCCTAAACGAAACGTCGTTCGCCTCATCATATAACAATGGGATTCTGTTCGCAAAACGATACACCAGAAAGACTCCCTTCTTAGGAATCTCTCCGCCGTAGGCGATGCCGACTTCGACTATGAAGGGGTGCCCTGAATAAGTTGAGGGTTTGCGTTGATGAACAACCACAAACTCAGGTTTCAACTCTTTCATAATACCTGCCTTCAGCAGGTCTTCGCCAAGGGGCGACAGACAGCTTGCGTCCGGTGGCAGAAACTCCCTGAACCTCTTAAGCATGTGCATAAGCCTGACGATTTCCTCGTGGGAAAGCTTCTTCGGGTTCTTAGACGGACTTAAGTTGCTGAACTCCAAGAACTTTCGCGCTGTGATGTCGCCCACTCTGTGGAAGTGGAACCTCAAAAACTCGTTCATGCTTTTGTAGGGTGTTATCTGTATGAGTCGTTGAAGAAGCTCCACGTCCACACCGTACGGATGTGGCAAAGTCTCCTTCGGCGGCGGGGGCATCTCTTTTGTAATTCTGGTGAACTTGTAGAGCCTTCCCTTCGGATCGACGAAGGTGAGGTTTGCGTAGGGATTAACCATGGCTGTCTGCTTGAAATAGTCCAGGATTTTCGGCATCGCTCTGAAATAGTCGCCTTCCAGAGTGAACTCAACTATTGTCCCTCTCCACATATCCTTGTTGATGAGGACTCTTCTATCCACTATCAGCGGACGGTTTCTCTGAATATCAATCATGAGCTTGTACGTGTAGGTCTTCGATATCCCAGTGCTTGATATGATGGTGGCCGGTTGGTGCGTTGTAATTTGACCATATAGAATCGCCATTTTCCCGCCTAAGCCAAACGTGCCTCTCTGCTGCTTCAGCTTATACTTTGAACCGAACAGAATCTGCCCAAAGGCTGACGGGATGTGCTTCGGCGGAACTCCTATGCCGTTGTCTTCAACCCTCAATTTGTAGATCTGCGTGTCCTTGCCAGCTTCTCCCTCATAGGATAAGCGAACGTAGATGTCCGGTGGAATCTGGTGGCTCTCAGCGGCGTCCAAAGAGTTCTCAACAAGCTCTCTGACAGCCACGAAGATGGCCCTGGAAGGGTTCGTAAACCCTGCAATATCCCTATTCCTGTAGAAAAAATCCGCAGCACTTATCTCTTCAAAAGTTGTTTGAGCCACTTAAGCCTTCCCAGCCCTCTCCAAGTCCAGATTGTCTCTATGATATACTCTGCCTATTCTTTAAGTTAACTCAAACGGTACATAGTGGCCTTTTAAACTATTCTCAACGATATAGAAAAAAGAGAGAGTGAACTTGGGCGCTTCTTTTCTTGACGACAAGTGCGCTGTCTTCAATGTCGAGCGTTATGTCAATTTCCTTTTCAGTTGGCCAGTCGAATTTCTCTAATATCTTGTCGCTGATTCTAAGAAAGTTGTATTTGTTAGCGGAGCCTTCAATTGGGAATGTAAGTTCTTTCTTCGATGCGGTCTCTCTTACGGCTTTCTTCGTAGTCTTCTGTTTTTCTTTCTTCTCTTTTGGAACTTCGATGCGTTCGACTTTTCGCGCGCGACATCAAGGTCAATCTCGTCGACCTTGTCATCCCTGCAACTCTGATCCATAACTGTTTTAAGACTGCGCATCATATGGGTTATTTGAGGAAGGGAGACGGAAAAAGAAGTTATTGTCACTTTCTTCTTGGTTACTCTGTTTCTTGTCTCAGAGTCTCCAATGACTACTTTCTCGGCAATGGCCGACTCTCATGGCCAGCTTGTCCTTTCTGCAGAACAGGTGACAGCAAACCTGGCCACGCCTCTTTCCGTAACTGTCACACCGCATTGCCTTGTGATGAGCGGTGGGCAGTCTCAACTTTTCAATTCAAGCGTTACGGGCGGGTCTCCACCCTACACGTACCAATGGTTCTGGGGAACCTATCCCTTTAATGGTCCGATCTCTGGGGCAACAAATCCAACCTTGAACTTCACCGCCCCTAATGGGTCCGGGAAATATTACATTTTTTCTGTCTTTGTCACTGACAGCGCTGGAACACACAGCACTGATGGTGTCATGGTGTGGGAGCCCGCATCTGACGCACCAGTATACTGTAGCGTTGAACCTGTCCCAGCTGCTCCGTTAACAAACGTCAACGCCAGCATCAACGGCTTGGAAACACCGCCCGCACCATCCCCAGTAGGAGAGAACTTCACGGTGGAAATACACTTAAGAAATGCAACTGCAACGAACGTTCCAGGTGGGGTTCAGGGTCTTGAGGTTCAATTCTACTTTGGCAATATCCTTGACTATTGCAAGCCCATTGGATTCACAGACGAGCTTGGGCAAACAGGCAGTGCACTTATTGGACCCGTATTAGAATCCGAGGAGGCAGGATTCTACCCCGACAAGCTTCTATCTTTCAATCCTGACCGTATTACCAAACCACCATATACCAACGCCACGTGTTACATGGTTGCAGCTGCCTCACTGACTGGACCATGGAACGGCACTGACGGCTTGGTGGCAAAAATAGCCTTTCAAATCACAGGACAACCGTCACAAAGCATGGGTCAGCCAGATTTCTACGCTCCATTACAGATTGTTTATGGAGATCTGGCTAATATGGTTGACGGCAACATAAACTATATACCCCCGTCCGTTGTCCAAGGGACTCTACTTATTCGTGCGCGCGTTCGTGCAAGTGAAACCATTTTCATACGGGCTGATGGCTCAATAGACCCGCCGACGGCACCGATTTCCAGCGTTGACAACGTGACTTACACGCTAACAGACAACATTACTGCAGACGTTCCACCAAACTCCAGCGCAATCACCGTAGAAAGAGACAACATAATAATTGACGGTGCAGGCTACACGGTTCAAGGCACAAATTCCACGTCCAACTCCCAGGGAATGTATATAGATGGAACAGGTAATGTAACAATAGAAAACATAAACATCAATGCCTTTTCTTCTGGCATGTGCCTTAACTCAACATTCTACAACACTATTTCCGGAAACAACATAACAAACAATGACATTGGCCTCTGTCTTTACTCTTCTTCAAGCAACAGCATCTCTGGAAACAACATAACGGCAAACTACTATGCTGGCATCTCGTTTGAATCTTCTTCAAATTATAACAGCGTTTCTGGAAACAACATAGGAAACATCTTGTATGGCATCTGGTTTGAATCTTCTTCAAACAATAGCATCTCTGGAAACAACATAACGGCAAACTACAATGGTGGCATCTGGTTTCAGTTTTCTTCAAGCAACACTATTTCTGGGAACAACATAACAAACAGCAGAGGCGATGGCATCAACCTTGAGTTTTCTTCAAACTGTAACAGCATCTCTGGAAACAACATAACAAACAACGTCGAAGGCATCTTTCTTGGCGATTCTTCAAGCAACAGCATCTCTAGAAATAACGTAATAGCAAGCAGATGGGGGGGCATCTCGCTTTCCTCTTCTTCAAACAATAGCATCTCTGCAAATAACGTAACAGAAGACAATCATAGCGTCTGGCTTGACTCTTCTTCGAACAACAGCATTTCTGGAAACAACATAGCAAACAACGCGTTCGGCATCCGTCTTGATTCTTCTTCAAGCAACAGCATTTTCCATAACAGCTTTGTCAACAATAACCCCCAAGTTATTTCCACTAGCGGTTCATTGAATGTTTGGGACGATGGTTATCCTTCTGGCGGAAACTACTGGAGCGACTATAATGGCACAGACGTGTTCAGTGGGGCTTATCAGAACAGGACGGGCGGCGACGGAATAGGAGACACCCCGTACGTAATAGATGCAAGCAACGTCGATCATTATCCATTTATGAATCCTTGGAGCCCGCCTGACATTGCAGTAACAAACCTGACATCTACAAAGACAGTCATTGTACAGGGCGACCTTTGCAACCTCGCTGTAGTCGTTGCTAATCTGGGTGGCTACTACGAGACCTTCAACGTCACGGCCTACGCAAACATGACGGCTATCGGGGTACGAACAGTAACGGTCTCCGTTCGCAACTCAACTGTGATCCTGTTCACGTGGAACACCACGGGATTTGCTCTGGGCAACTACACCGTGAAGGCAGTGGCAGACACGGTGCCGGGCGAGACGAACACGGCAAACAACGTGCTCACTTACTACAAGATAGCTGTCACGATACCAGGAGATCTGAACGGCGACTTCCAAGTCGACCTTGCAGACTTGGTGCTTCTTGCCAAGGCCTATGGCTCCCGTCCTGGAGACCCCAACTGGAACAGCAACGCAGACCTAGCTTGTCGAGGCATCATAGACCTCACGGACCTAGTAACGCTCGCAATGCACTACGGGCAACACTACCCATAATCCCTAGCGCGCGCGTCGGTACGGAGTTAAGCTCTCAACTCCGTACGGATAAGTGGCATTATTCTTCTTTCTAACTAAGGGCGACAGGAGATACTTCATTTCTTGTAGGGGAAGGGAAACAGCTCTTCTAGTTTTCTGATGTTAACCGTCTTCGACAGAATCTTTTCTTTTTCTGCTTTGGCCATAACGATTTTGACCTGCGGGTTCGTTGAAAAATCGGAGATGTACTGTAGGCACGCGCCGCACGGTCTAGGTTCACTTCTTGAATCAGCATCCATGACCACTGCTATCTCCTTGATCTTTCGATTTCCATGCAACACCGCATGGTTGACTGCATTTCTCTCAGCACATGTGCCCAGACCTGAAATCCAACTTTCGACGTTGCAACCCTCGTAGACCTGTCCATCCTCTGCAAACACGGCTGCGCCGACCTTGAATCCCCAGAGCACATAGGCATTCCTGAAACCTCTCAAGGAAGCGTCCAACAGTTTCCTTTCTGTCTCCCCAATCTTCGTCACGGCCATCTCCTTCGCCCTATTTTCGAATTCTACGCACGTAATAGTATTCGCCGATTTGCTTTTGAAATTTATCGAGTTTTGAGCCTTCCTTGTTGACTCTGGGTCTTTTAGTGGCAGGGTCTCTTCTGAACGTAACCTGCATGTCTTTCAGGAACACGTTCATTCCCTTTCGCAGACTCGTCGGCGGATTAGCCACACCGTCCACCCCGGGCTTTCCCGTGAAAACCATCAGGTGATCAGCTATGAAGTCCTGTGTGACGACGTCATGTTCAACCACGAAGGCAGTCACGTTGCGGTTTTCAACGACTCGTCGGATAGTCCTCGCCATGTTCAACCTTTCTTCAACGTCCAAGTAGGCACTGGGCTCGTCCAGCAGGTAGAGATCGGCTCTGCGTGAGAGACAAGCCGCAATGGCCACTTTCTGCAGTTCTCCCCCACTGAGTTCGGACAGATTTCTGTCACACAACAGATTCACCTTCAGGGGCTGAAGAATTTCAGTTCTGTACCAGCCTGAAGAGAACTCTTCTTTAGCAACGCTCATCAGAAGCTCTTGAACCGTACCCTCATACTCCGCTGAAATATACTGCGGTTTATAACTGACGTTCAGCATGCCGAATTCTCTTCCACCATCAGCCTTTTCGATTCCAGCCAGAATCTTTATGAAAGTTGTCTTGCCTATTCCATTAGCTCCCAGAATCCCGACTATTTCTCCCCTCCTAATTTCTCCAGGCTTGGCTACAAGCTTGAACCCTTCGTACGTCTTTTCCAACTGTTCCCACGCTAGCATCGTTTCGCCAGCCCCAGCGCTAACCGTCGGGGGCTTTTCATGAAAAACTATGGCCTCCTTCCTGAAACGAACGTTTTCATCTGGAATGTAGCCTTGCAGGTAAATGTTTATGCCAGTTCTGACGCCGTGAACGCTTGAGACCACTCCATAAACGCCTGGTTCACCGTAGAAGAGGCATATCTGATCTGACAAGTAATCAATAATTGCCAAGTCATGCTCCGCAATGATTATCGTTTTTTGATCATTTTTCAGGCTTCTTATCGCCTTTGCCACTTCAAGTCTCTGCTTCACGTCCAAGTAGCTTGAGGGCTCATCAAACAGGTACACTTCTGCTTCGCGACACATAGCAGCAGCCACAGCCACACGTTGCAGCTCCCCACCGCTCAAAACGTCGAGCGGCCGATTCCAAAACTGTTTCAGTTCAAGCTGCTCAGCAACCTTGTCAAGATTTTTCCTTTCATCCACCTTTTCGAGCAGTTCCCCCGCTTTTCCAGAAATGACTTTCGGAAGCTTATCCACGTATTGTGGTTTATGCGAAACTCTAAGCTTCCCTATTCCCATTTTCTGGAAATACTCCTGCAGGGTCGAACCTCTGAAATGCTGAACTATTTCATTCCAATCAGGCGGGTTCTCGTAGTTTCCAAGGTTCAGCTTGACTTCTCCAGACAGCAATTTGAGAGCAGTTGTCTTGCCTATTCCGTTCTGTCCCAGTAAACCCAGAACCATGCCCGGTGAAGGCGTTGGTAGCCTGTAAAGTTTGAAGGTGTTTTCTCCAAAACGGTGGCTGCAGTCCTTTTCAAGCTCGTCCGGAAGGTTAACTATCGATACAGCTTTGAAAGGACATTTCTTCACGCATATTCCGCACCCTGTGCACAGGGACTCGACTATAACCGCTTTTTCATTCTCAAAGCGCACTGCTTCTATCTTGCTCCGCACCATTGGGCAAAAACGAAAGCACATTCTACTGCAACGTTTTGACTTGCATTTATCGGCATCCAACACGGCGACTCTTGTCATCGCAACCCGACAGTGAATGGTCTTTACTTGTAGGTTATAAACGTGAACCTCAAGAAGCCGTCATAAACATCCAAGAAACACTTCGGTCAAAGAAAAAGCACAAAAGTGCTGAGCCTAGCGACCTTCTTACCATTCTTCCTCCTCAAAATCTTCTTCCTCATCCCAATCTTCTTCTTCGGTGTCTTCTTCTTCATCTATCACGCTTTTTCACCTCCATACATTGCGAATGCATAGTCAAGCATTCTCGCAATCTTTAAGGATTATTATACGTCAGTTGTCGAGAATAAAAGAAAAGGACACGTACATTGATGGTGTTTTACAGGCGTTCTTTCACAATTTTCGCCGTAAGTGAGGCCTTTGGTTCTTTCATTTCCGGCGTAATGTAAGCCCAACACATGTTTGGCGAACTGTGAGCAGCACCGATTCTTCCATGCACGTCAATAGCAATCAACCCCATTGCATTGTACACGGACGGCAACCGCGTGTTGACAAGTTTTATGGCATTTTCAGCAGCCTCCTGGGCTGGCTTTCCATTCTCCATATAATTGCAAACAGTCTTCGCCAGAACAAGTCTTATCGCGACCTCACCAACGCCAGTAGTTGAACAAGCACCTGCCAAATTGTCCGCATACGTCCCGCAGCCAATAAGCGGTGAGTCCCCGATTCTGCCTGCAAGCTTCAACGGGAAACCTCCGGTTGAAGTCGCAGCTGCCACGCTTCCACTGTCGTCGATGGCAATCGCTCCTACAGTTCCAAGAGTGAAAATATCTGGATGATCTTTAACCAAGTTAGATAGCTTTGGCAACTCAGGTTTCCCTTCAAGCAGAGCCTTCTTCTGCTGCTCATAATACTTCAGCCTGAGTTCCGTAATCGGGTTGCGCCTCTCAAGGTGTTCAAGATTGGCCAGCTTCTCAGCTCCTTCACCCACCACGAAAACGTGGTCCGTTCTTTCCATTACCACCTTTGCCAAGCGAACAGGATTCTTTACGTCTCGCAGCAACCCTGCCGCGCCAGCCTGAAGTGTTCTTCCATCCATTATCGAAGCCTCCATTTCCACTTTTTTCTCCATGTTCAAGCTGGAACCATACCCCGCGTTGAATACTCCATCATCCTCCATAACTGCAACGGCTTCCAAGACACTGTCGACAGCACTTCCCCCCTTCTTCAAGATGCCGAACCCTGTTTCAGCAGCCTTCTTGACACCCTCAATGCCGAGCTTGCTGCGTTCCGGCTGCCAAGTCCCTGCCCCACCATGAACAACTACCGTCGGTTTCCATGCTCCCTTCATCTTTCCACCACTTCCAAGCTGGACACTTTGAACTTGTCTCATTCTAATTTAAGCCTAGCGCCATCGAAAAGTCAAAATGGATAAATCTACGCGTTTGAATATTATCTGTGGGATGATGTGAGGCGACGGCTGAGAGCCATAGGCAATGAAGGAGCCAACTACGCACACTGACCGTGAAACTCATGATGGACTATGCTGTCCGTCTTTGAAGTGTTAAATTGTTAGAGGAACGATACTTTAGGTGGTGCAGCTTATGCTTAAAGAATTCAATCTTCTGGCCAGCACTTCGCGCGGATACGAGACGTACGCCCGCACCGAACTGCGTTTTCTCTTTGAGAAGATAGGAGACACTGCACCTGCTATTGAAAGAACAGGCATTTCTGGTCTGATTGCTGCAAAGACCAGCATGGATGCAATCGAGGCCATCAGCAGGTTCCGGGCTATCCTATGTCAGAGTCCCTACGAATTTCGGTTCATACTAAGAATAATTCCGATTGAAAAAGTTGTCCCTACGGACCTGGAGCTAATCCAGCAGGCAGTCGTAGAACTCAGCTCCAAAATCGGCGAGAACGAAACTTTCCGTGTGACAGTCGAGAAACGTTTCACTGCGACACACACCAAAGACATAGTTGAAAAAGTCGCAGCGAACGTCAAAAAGAAAGTCAACCTGACCCGGCCAGACAAGATAATCTT
>Ga0315282_10016552_pt1 | contig 10767 bp, 8 predicted proteins | sample YL17G07_20_MG_FD_203693 | JGI IMG/M metagenome (GOLD analysis project Ga0315282, IMG submission 203693) | Sediment microbial communities from Yellowstone Lake, YNP, Wyoming, USA - YL17G07_20 | ecosystem: Environmental > Aquatic > Freshwater > Lake > Sediment | place: USA: Wyoming | collected... | reverse complement strand
ACCATCAAATTATAGGCCTTCTTTAAGTACTCTATAATTGCCTCATCCATTTCGTCTCCGCCAATGCGTATGGATTTGGAAAAGACGATCCCCGCCAAAGAAATTACTGCTATTTCAGTTGTGCCTCCTCCGATATCTATCACCATATTGCCTATGGGTTCTTGAATAGGAAGACCTACTCCGATAGCCGCAGCAATAGGTTCCTCAATCAAAAAAACCTCCCTTGCGCCTGCGCGTTCTGCCGACTCTTTAACCGCACGTTTCTCAACTTCCGTAATCCCAGAAGGTATAGCGATAAGTATACGCGGCCTTAACTGAAAACGGCGGCGCCGTACCTTTCTTATAAAAAATCTTAACATTGCCTCAGTGATTTCAAAGTCCGTAATTACTCCGTCTTTCATTGGCCTAATCGCTACAATATTACCTGGCGTGCGACCGAGCATCCGCTTTGCCTCTTCTCCTACTGCCAAAACATGCGAAGTGCCTTTTTCAATAGCCACAACCGAGGGCTCGCAAATCACAATTCCTTCGCCTTTTACATAAACTAAGGTTGTAGCTGTTCCCAAGTCAATGCCAATATCATTAGTAGTTAAATCTTGGATATAATCTAATAATTTTTTAATTATTGCCTTAAACTTAGCCATACAGCTCTCCTTTTACACAACGGAATTCATTCTATCAGAAATTAAACTCTATGTCAAATAAAAAGTTATAAAAATTAAGTTCATAGACATGGGTAATCCTTTTAATGGTGGTTTTCTTGGAGATATTATAATAATTACTGAATATGGGTTCTTAAGATGCTCAAAAAATCAGGAAAGGATTTATGGATACAGGCAATGTCATCTATCAGGGTCCTGCCCTTCGCCTTAAGGCCTGCGACAACCATGCACATGGCAGTACGATGGTCTCCAAAACTTCTTACTCTTGTGCCCCGAAGCTCTTTTGCGCCTTTAATAATAATCTTTTCCCTACTGTTTATTTTGACCACTTCAATGTCCGCCCCCATTTTCTTTAAGTTTTCAGACATTGATTTTATACGGTCAGTTTCCTTTACCCGCAGTTCGCTTACCCCCTCAAATATACTCTTTCCTTTAGCATTACAGGCTGCCACCATCAAAATGGGCAACTCATCTATTAAAGAAGGTATTTCTTCTTTTTTAACGGTAGCGCCTTTTAAAGAACTACTTTTTACCATTATATCGCCCATTGGCTCATAATTTTTGATGGTTCGACTCCGCTCACCATCAACCCTGAGCTTTGTCGAAGGGTTGATTTTTATATTCGCCCCCATTCTTTTTAAAACTCTAATTATCCCCATACGCGACGGATTAATACTCGCATTTCTTATAACTATTTGTGAATTCGGCAGTATTGCTGCTAAAACTATGAAAAAGCTCCCCGAAGATATATCGCCGGGTATATAGACTTCTTTAGGAGAAACCAATTCTCTGTTTCCTTTTATAACTATTTTATTTTGTCCGCCTCCGTCAAGACTTCGGCGGACTACCCGCCGAAGTCCACCTTTGCTCTGCGTAGCTTCGGTGGACGAAGGCAGGTGCTTGACTTTTATATCTGCTTTAAATAATCTAAGCATGCGCTCTGTGTGGTCGCGTGTCCTTATCGGCTCAATCACCCGGGTTATACCTTTAGCATAAAGGCCGGCAAGCAATATTGCCGACTTTACCTGCGCAGAGGCAACTGGCATCCTATAAACAATTGGCTTTAGATGGCCTCCTTTAATTACCACTGGAGGATATTCTTCACGTCGCCCGTCGCCCGTCGCCCGTCGCCCGTACATATGCGCACCCATAAGTCTTAAGGGCAGGGTGACGCGTCGCATCGGTCTTTGAGAAAGAGACTTACCGGCAATTAATCTCACCTTAAAATCTTGACCTGCCAAGACTCCCAAAAGAAGACGTAAAGAGGTCCCAGAATCACCCACAAAAATAGGCCCGGTGGGCTTCTTTAATCCATAACGCCCCTCACCAAATACAGTTATCGCATTACTCTCCTTATTTAAATTTAAATCATTAGTTATTTTTATGCCTAATTTTTGAAAGACCTTTACCGTATAAAGGCAGTCTTTATTGGAAGGAAAATTTTCAATTTTGGTTTCACCAGGCGCAATCGCACTGATGATTACAGAACGACAGGCTATAGACTTATCACCCTTAAGGGTGATTACTCCTTTGATACAGGAGGCTGGCTTGACCGTAAAAAACCTCATTTGGCTTTAACTATAATGCCTTGTCTTTAAAATAAATGATTTTTATTTTTCTAAAATGGTAGGATTGGGGTGATTAAAATCAACTTCACTTAGACTTAAGTTTCGGTACGACCTTATCGCCTTCGCTGACCCTATCTTTTATATCGCCAGATACGAATCCCGCCGCAGACATAGAATCATGAATCTTTTCTACTTTAATATCGCCTATGTATTTACCGTTATGATAAATAGAAAACAGATCGCCAATATTTACTCCGTCTCCTTTTCCCAAATTTATTACCGCAAAATTGTAATCTTTATTTAAAACCAATATCTTGCCCTGCCCTTGCTGAGAAGTTGCTAATTTTTCTTCCGGCTCACTAATAACCGTAGCCGCCGGTTGAGGCTGAGGCGTAGCTTCCTCTTCTGGGCTTACTACAATCGTTCCTAACTCCACGTTTTTCTCTTGCGCCTGTTGTTGCGCCTGCGCCTCTAAATCTTTTATTTTTGTTTCTAATTTTACTTTCGTAAATTCTAATTCTTTTAATTGCACCTTTGTTTTTTGCATATCTTCTTGCTCTTGATTTATTTTCTGCTCTAAATCCGACCTTAAGCTTTTCTGTTTTTCTAAATCAGCTCTTAGTTGCTCTATTTGGCTTAATGCTTCCTGTTTTTCAGTTTTTTCTTGGTCTAACTGGGTAGTTAATTTATCTATCTCATCCTTTGCCTCTTGGAGCTTAAGTTCTAAACCAGAAATTCTTTTTTTAGACTCCTCAAGCTGTGTCTCGGCGGTCTTCTGTCTTGTTTCTGAATCTTCTAACTCGGCTTGCAGGGATATAGTTTTGGCTTTTTCCTTTTGCAAGAGATAAAAAACTGTGCCGGCTAAAGATAAAGAAACTAATATTAATACAATTAATATGGATATGGATAATTTACTTTTATCCGCCATTCCATTCCTCCCCTTTCCTGTAATATTAGATTTATTTTTATTACAACTTTACGGATTTTATTATATCATCCCGTAAGGAAAAATCAAGTCCTATTTTAAATGCATTATATTTAAGAATTCCATAAATTCTCCTGGCTCGCAAGATGCAAATTCAACAAATTTCCCTGTACGCGGATGCGCAAAACCAATTGATTTAGCGTGTAAAGCCAAGCGGTAAAACTCGTTATTTTTACCATATTTAACATCGCCTAAAATAGGATGCCTTAAGAATGCAAGATGCACTCTTAACTGATGGGTTCTGCCGGTAAATGGCTCTAACTCCAATAGGCTAAACTCTTTCATCCGTTTTAAGGTACGATAATATGTCTTGGCGTATTTCGATTTCTCGTTGAAACTTACGGCCATATTCTTCTTTTTATAAGGGTGCCTACCAATGGGCAGTTCGATGATATTCTCATCAAATTCCATATTACCCTTTACTAAGGCAATGTATTTACGTTTAATGCTATGTTTTGAAAATTGTTGAACGAGAGCCAAATGAGTAAAATTATTCTTGGCAATAATTAAAGTGCCCGATGTATCTTTGTCTAATCTATGCACAATGCCTGGTCTTTGAGGATTAACATCGGACAATTCTTTAAAATGATACAGCAGCGCATTTACTAATGTATGTTCGTAATTTCCTGGCGCGGGATGGACGACTAAACCAGAGGGTTTATTTATTACGGCTAAGTCTTGGTCTTCGTAAATAATATCCAGAGGTATGTTTTCTTCCTTTAGGACATTTTTTCTTTTGTCTTCGATTTGAATCCTGAATTCATCACCTGCCTTTACTTTATAATGCGGCTTTACCCCGCCCCTTCTTGCTTTAGAATCACTCTTTTTAGTAGAAAGGGCGGGGTCTTGTGTCTTTAATATCACTGCGCCGCTTAGAATTAATTTCTGAATATACGTGCGGGAAAATCCCAAATTTTTACTCTTAGAAAATTCCATGAGCAATAAATCTAAACGTTTACCGGAATCTTGCGGTAATACCTTCAACGTATATTCATGCATATTTAATGAGCCCACAACTTACGGAACGCCTCACCAAAGGCAGGCAGTGAACGTAAGTTGTTGGGCGAATTAATCCCCGCAACTGCAAGAAAATTTGGAACAAATTTTCGCAGCGCATTGCTGCGGGGATAACCCACTTGTTTTCCCCTCGCCTTAATGAGCGCATAACTTATGCCTGCCTCAACCGGTGAGGCAGGGAGCACAAAGTACGACATAAGTTACTTGTGCGAATTGATTAAGACGAGCTTTAACAAAAAGAGGCAAAATATCACAATGCTTATAACTTGAAACAGAGTCAGCCCTAAGAAAATAATATCGTTATCGGCGCGCCAGAACTCGATAAAAAATCTTTTTGCCGAATAAAGCAGCAGATATAGGAAAAAAATTCCGCCTTCTTTGTGAGGCCTATCTTGCAATATTCTTAAAATAATAAAAATAAGAATTAGGATTAAGGAAGAATAAGCTTGAGTGGGGATAAGGACCAGTTTATGTGCTGTAAAATAAATACCGAATTGAGATATCTTGCCAAAACAACAACCGTTTAATAAGCAGCCAATCCTACCTATTGCCTGACCTAAAGCAACAAACGGTACTATTAGATCAAAGATTTTATATACCGATAGATTTTTCTTTTTTAAATATACAATACCGCAAATTACGGCGAGTATCAATCCTCCAAACCAAGACAAACCTCCGTGTTGTAACATAATTATTTCAATAGGATTTTTCACATAATAACCCATATTCTCAATTATGTATAAAATACGCGCCCCTATAATTCCTGAAATAAAAACTATAAATGAAAGGTTAAGTATTATGTCGGGATGCACATTCTGTCTTTTTGCTTGAAAGACTGCTAACATTGAGCTCGACAAAAATGCCACCGCCAGCATAAGGCCGTATGAGTAAATACTAAAAGGACCTAATTTGCAAATTGTTGGATGCATTTTGAAAATCCCAAATGACAAGTAAAATCCAAAACAAATGGGTCTATAGTCTATGGTCTATGGTCAATTTTAAAATTTAAACTATCGACTATAGACTATCGACTATTGACCCGTAACGCATTCTATGTCTTTTGTAGATTAATTTTGATTATGTTATTTGACATTTGGATTTATTGGTAAAACGCTTATTTAATATTTTATTTTTTTTACTTCAATATAGTCCATCCCAATAATATCGCACCAGCAGTTATAGCACTATCCGCAACATTAAAAACTGGCCAGATACGAAAATCCAAAAAATCAATCACATATCCAAAGAATAACCGGTCAATCAAGTTGCCTATTGCCCCTGCTAATATAAGACTTAAGGCTACGCTATAAAGAGACGATTTTTTGAATCCGGTATTTTTAAGATTAAAGAAAATTAAAAATGTGGCGAATATAGCAGTGAATATAAATAAAGGGACTTGATTCTTAAGAATACCGAACGCTGCCCCGCGGTTATGGACGAGCGTAAGATAAAATACCCCTTTTATTAAAGGGAAGGATTGATTTAATGATAAGTTTTTAGCAACGAGGAATTTAGTGAGTTGGTCTAAGGAAAGAATAATTGATACGATAATAAAAACCATCAGAAAGAGTTATTTATCTTTTCTCCTTTTTCTCTTGACACTTAACACAGAGCCGTGCATAGACTACAGCCTTTAATCTGACCTTTGTAATGAGAGACTTGCATTCTTCGCATATGCCAAATATACCCTCGTCTATCTTTTTTAAGGCATCGTCTAATTCATACAATAACTCTCTTTCACTGGAAGCCAGACCCAAAGAAAACTCTCTATCGTATGTGTCGGTTGCAACATCAGCCATATGATATGTATAACCGGATATATCTCCGGAGGCGTCCTTCTGTGATTTTTTTAAGGTGTCTTCGGATATATGCTTTATACCTTCAAGAATCTCTTCTTTTCTTTTTAAGATTAATTTCTTAAAATCTACTAACTCGCGTTTATTAAATTTCTTCTTCACTTTACTTTCCTCCTTCTAATAGAGCAGACAACTTACGGAGCGCCTGTCTGTCGGTAAACGACGTAAGTTGTAGGACTTATGTTCGCTATCGCTCCCTCAGTTCCGGCTTCATTTGACCTATAGCCGTTAAACATTTTTCACAGATTAAAGGATGAATCCTATCTTTACCTACAGAGTCAGAATAATTCCAGCAACGCACGCATTTAGTGCCATCTGCCTTTTCGGCCACAATGGAATCCGCATTGCCATACTGGACTTCAACCTGCGAAACCTTAAAAATCTCACAAAGATCGGTCTTTAAACTTGTTAAGAATCTATAACGTTCTTCGTTATTTGTCAATAGTTTTATTTTAGCATCAAAGGAACTGCCGATTTCGCCTTTTTGGCGTAAATCCTCCAGCGCCTTGGCCACATCGGGAATTAAGCCGACAATTACGTAAAAATTAAGGGTGTCCGGACCTCCCCCAAAATTTTGAAACTTTTCATTAATTTCAGGCCATTCCAAAAGATGAACGCTGGATACGGCAGCATAGCTTTTTTCTTTAGGCATTTCCTTCCATACTTCTTCAGCGGTAAATACAAGAATAGGAGCCATCAACCTCACTAGTATGTTCAATATTTCAAATATCACGCTCTGGGCTGCGCGCCTCTCTAAAGAATTCGCCGCAGATGTATAGAGCCTCCCCTTTATCATATCTAAATAATACATCGAAAGCTGCTCATTGCAAAAATCGTAAATTGATTTATAGGCTTTATAAAATTCGAAGGAGTCGTAAGCGCTACGCACTTCAATTAATATCGCCTCCGTAACTTGCAATATCCACTTATCTATTTTCTTCAAATAATCATAATCAACTTTATCCGTATCCGGGTTAAAGTCATATAAATTACTCAATATAAATCTCGCGGTATTCCTGATTTTACGGTATGCCTCGGAAAGACGAGTCAGTATCTCTTTGGAGATACGGATATCTTCATTATAATCACTCGAGGCAACCCACATACGCAAAATGTCTGCTCCATAATCCTTTATGATATCCAAAGGAGAGATAACATTACCCAAAGATTTAGACATCTTCCTCCCCAGGCCGTCAACGACGAAACCGTGCGTCAGGACACTCTTGAAAGGGGGTTCACCGTCAATACACATTGCCGGAATAAGCGAAGATTGAAACCAGCCGCGGTGCTGATCAGAACCTTCAAGATATAGTGCGCAGGGAAATCCCAGTTCCTGTCTTTTTTTAAGCACTGCCTGGTGACTCACCCCCGAATCAAACCAAACATCTAATATATCCGAGCCTTTTGAAAAATTATCTTTTTTACAATAAGGGCATTTAAAGCCGGGGATAAGATAATCTCCTATATCTCTACTGAACCAGCAGTCTGTGCCTTCTCCTAAAACAAATTGAGCGAAATTCTCAATAACCTCCGGTTCTAAAATTTCCTCATGACAATTATTGCAGATTATCGCCGGTATAGGCACTCCCCAATACCGCTGACGTGAAAGGCACCAATCCGGTCTTAATTGCACCATTGCAGAAATCCGTTCCTTGCCGGCACCGGGAATCCATTCCACATCCTTATCTATGGCCTCAAGAACCCTCTCGCGCAGCGTCGGATCACTATCTTTTTCTTTATGGTCAATTTCTAAAAACCACTGCTTGGTAGCCCTAAATATTATTGGACTCTTGCAGCGCCAGCAGTGCGGATAAGAATGTTGCACTTTATCCGCCGAAAGCAGAAATCCCATACTCTTAAGTTTATCGATAATGAGCTCATTTGCATCATACACATTCATTCCCTTAAATTCGCCGGCGGAATCATCAAAGTTGCCCTTGGAATCAACAGGCATCACTACGTCTAATTTATATCTTATTCCTGTTAAATAGTCTTCTGCGCCATGGCCGGGCGCTGTATGCACCAGCCCCGTCCCCTCTTCTCCGGAAACATAATTTGCCAGGACTACTTTTGCCTCTCTTAAGCCAAACGGATGTTCATAAACTAAACCTTCGAGGCCTTTTCCTTTTAACTCGCGGATGACTTCGTATTCCTTAATCCCCATTTGCGTTAACGATTCTAACCTTACATTCGCAATAATTAAATTTCCCTTTGTAGTCTTTATATAGGAATATACAAATTCCGGTTGGACGGCGACTGCGACATTGGCAATTAATGTCCAGGGCGTAGTCGTCCAGATAACTAAATAACTCTCTTTAAGGTAATCTTCGCTTTCCTTAAGCCTAAACTTAACGTATACCGAAGGTGAAACGTGGTCCTCATATTCAACTTCTGCCTCCGCAAGTGCCGTCTCGCATCTATAACACCAGTTTACGGGTTTTAGGCCGCGGTAGATATAACCTTTTTTCACTAATGCAGAAAAAGCTCTCACAATAGCCTCTTCATACTCGTGGCTTAATGTTAAATACGGATTATCCCAGTCTCCAAAAACTCCTAAGCGCTTGAATTGTTCTCGCTGTATGGAAACATATTTAAGGGCATAATCGTAGGCCTTTTCCCTAAACTCTAACTGGGAAATCTGGTATTTATTTAACTTTAATTCTTTAAACAACTGATGTTCAACTGGAAGGCCGTGACAGTCCCAACCCGGAACATATGCGGAATCAAACCTGCGCATATTTTTATATTTTACAATAATATCCTTAAGGGTCTTATTTAAGGCATGTCCGATATGGATATCTCCATTTGCGTAAGGAGGTCCGTCGTGAAGAATATACTTACCCTTATAGGAGCTGGCCGGTTTTCTCCGCATCAGCCCGTAAATGTCCGTATCCTGCCAGATTTTCAAAAAGACAGGTTCTTTTTTAGGCAGGTCAGCCTTCATGGGAAAATCGGTCTTGGGTAGATTAAGAGTATTTTTATAGTCCATATTTCTAAAAATTCAAAATTTAAAATTCAAAATAAATTCCAAATTTAAAATTCAAAATAAAGGTTTTTAATTTTGTGCTTTGAGCTTTGAGTTTTATTTTATATATTTTCCGATAATTATCTCCAAATCTTTTTTCGCTTTCGCAGGGATAAGTTTCTTATCCGTGATAATCGCGTGTTTTAGCGCATCTTTACAGGAACAGTTTCTTTCCGAAGGAACCCCCTCTATTGCTTCTACTATTATCCTCTTAGCATTCTGGACATTCTTAAGTAAATTCTTAATTACCATATCAATGGTTACGCTCTGATGCTGAGGGTGCCAACAATCATAATCAGTTACTGCCGCAAGAGTCGAAAAGCAAATTTCTGCCTCCCGGGCGAGCTTTGCCTCGGCAAAATTTGTCATTCCGATAACATCCATACCCCAGCTACGGTAAAGATTCGACTCCGCTTGAGTTGAAAATGCCGGACCTTCCATATTAATATAGGTTCCTCCGTTATGCACAGTTACGCCGTCAAGGCTCTTGGCTGCCTTATACACCGCCGCACTTAATACCTGACATACCGGATGCGCAAACTCGATATGCGCTACCATTTTATCAAAGAATGACATATCTCTGGCATAATTAGTGCGGTCTACAAATTGGTCAATTACGACAAAATCCAAAGGCTTTAGTTCTTCTTTCAGACTTCCGCAGGCACTGACAGAAATGATCCTATCCACTCCTAGTTTCTTCATCCCGAAAATATTCGCGCGATAATTGATATGACTGGGAGGGATACGGTGACCTACATCATGACGCGGCAGGAATACAACCTCCTTACCTTTCAATTTGCCAAGAATGAACTCACCCGACGGCCTGCCAAAAGGAGTAGTAAGTGCAACTTTTTTTACATTTTTTATACCTTCAATCTGATACAAGCCACTGCCGCCGATAATGCCGATTTTACCCATTGCCTTCTCCTTAACTATAAATCCAAAATTCAAAGCATAAAATTCAAAATAAATCCCTGCCTGTCCGGCAGGCAGGCAAAATTCCAAATCCAAATGCTACTCTTTAGATAATTCTTTCGCACGCTTAACTGCTGCTTTAACTGCTTCGACTAGAGTGCCGCCTTTGTGTATTACCTCCAATGCTGCTTCGGTAGTACCGCCTTTAGAAGTAACTTGTTTTTTTAATTCGGTCGGCGACAATTTTGTTTTAATGAATAAACAGTCGCTAGCATTACTGGTACCAATAGATAAAAACAACCCTTCTTTATGACTAAAACCGATGCTTTCGGCAGCCTCTGTCAAAGAAGCAATAAAATCTTTCCGCAATTTGAGGGGATTATTTTTATAAGCATCTTGGTTGGATTCAATAAAATCAAAATAATATCCGGGACCGCTTCCTGAAATTGCTGTTGCTGCATCCATCATGTTTTCATCTAATATTATAGTCCGACCTACATGTTTAAATAACTCCTCAGCGAATTCCAAATTCGCAACAGTTGCAAATCTACCCTTACATAAACAAGTCATCCCTCTGCCAATTTTTGCAGGCATATTAGGCATTGCCCTAATAATTCTTAGACTACCTAAAAATTTTTCAATATAACCCGTAGTTATGCCAGCGGCTATCGAAATAATTAACTGGTCATTCAAATGACTCTTAATTTCATTTAAAACAATATCGATATCTTGTGGTTTT
>Ga0315282_10016551_pt1 | contig 10767 bp, 10 predicted proteins | sample YL17G07_20_MG_FD_203693 | JGI IMG/M metagenome (GOLD analysis project Ga0315282, IMG submission 203693) | Sediment microbial communities from Yellowstone Lake, YNP, Wyoming, USA - YL17G07_20 | ecosystem: Environmental > Aquatic > Freshwater > Lake > Sediment | place: USA: Wyoming | collected... | reverse complement strand
GAAATCGCGGCTGGCGAGCTCCACGCCTATCTTGCGGCGCAGGTGCCCCACGTAGGCCTCCTCGTCACCGGTGAGCTTGCGGTCCTCCCCCCCTCCCGCCATCTTCAGGAAATAGGGGTTGAGGGTGGGGGCGAATACCCCCACGTCTATGCGGTCCAGGAAGGGAGGGGTCAGGTCCGACGAGGCGATGTCCCGGAAGTTGGCGGTGAGGAAGGTCGCCCCTTGAGCGGCGTAGATCTTGGAGTCGCCGTAGACGGAGAAGCCGCGGTCCATCATCTCCAGGAGGTTGTTGGTGCGGCCGGGGGTGAGGCGGTTGACCTCGTCCACCATGCGGAAGGGCGAGAGCACGAACTTGCGCGGGATGATATCCTCCTCCCCCTCCCGCATGAGCTTTCCAAGGTGGGGCCGGCCGATCATCTTCTCCTCGGTGAGCTCCTGGTGGCCGTGGATGGTGGACTCGTGGATGGCCTCCATCACCCGGAAATCACCCTTGCCGTCCCAGAAGGTCTCCTCGAGGAGGGTACCATGTACGAAGGCGCCCACGAACTCGGCCGAGGTGGTCTTGCCCGATCCCGGGGACCCGTAGAGGATCATGGTCCCGTTGCGCAGCACCGAGGTGAGCAAGGCGAAGAGGAGGGGCGAGTTGTACGCTTCCTCGGCCAGGACGATGGTCTCCGTCTCGTTCAGGTTGAGGGGGATCTCCTTCTTTTCCCGAAAGCGAATGTCGTGGTTGAGGTTTATGTACAGGCCGCTTTCCTCGATGGCCTGATATATCTCGCGAAGCTTAGAGTTCAATGCCGTCATCGTATCCCGTCCTTTTCCTTATCATCATCGCCCACATCTCCCTCGGCCTTGACCCGAAGCCCGGGGTAAGGCCTCTGCTATAATGATTTTACCTTATAGGCGTACCGGAGAGGATAACACCCGCCATCCGGTGCCAGGAAAGGAGCGGACATGGAAAACAGCGACAGGATGAAGAAGGTCTTTAAGCAACTCGCGATATCACACTTTTTCGAGGCGATGATCGCCTTTCGCGCCGCCAAGAAGCGGGGAAAGAACCCGGTGTTATATGCCCTTCTGACCCAGTTCCTCGGGGTCTTCATCCTGGTACCCCTCCTCCGCAAACCCAAGGAGGTAAAAGCGGGTAAAGCCGCCGATCTATAAACGCCGGTGCTACTTACAGAGATCGGGGTCTGTCCTTAACATTCGCCAAATACCTGGCTTTGTCGATTAAATGGCGAATGATGAGGGCCGACCCCCTAAGGAACGATCACCACCAAGGCCGAAGTCTTGGCATGCAGGTCGATTCCGCAGTAGAATTCCATTAGCGACCTCCTTTTCTAGGATTTGGATATTGGCACCCAAGGTTTACCTGGGTTCGGGGATCGCTCTCAATAATTATCGTTGCGGTGATACCCTTCCGGATATTGATTTCCTATCTCGCTTTTTTGCCGTGGGTCTCCAGCATCAGGCGTACCACTTCCATGCTGGTGCGGCGCGGGCCCAGGCCCAAGGCATCCCGCGTCAGTTCGTCCGAGGCGGTCCAGCGGTAGCGGATGAAGTCGAGCATGCCGGAGGGGCCCTCGATCAGGGGCGCGTGGAGCTTCCACAGCAAATCCATGGCGGGATATAGCAGGGGGGCCGGCAGGCTGATCACGGGCTTCCCGGCCATGCGGGCGATCTCCCCGACATTGATGGTCCCCTCGCTGGAGGCGTGGAAGTAACCCTCCGCCTCCTCCTCCAGGACACGCAAGAAGACCTCGGCCACGTCGTCCTCGTGCACGAACTGCATCTCCGGCCGGGCATCCCCCACGGCGGGGAAGAAGGGCAGCCGGAGGATAAACCGGGAGAGGTAATTATCAACGTTGGGGCCGTAAACGATGCAGGGGCGAACCAACGCCATCTTCACGCCGGGGTTATCCTCCTTGAAGATGCGGGCCATCATTTCCACCTCGTACTTGTCGGAGGCGTAGGTATAATTGCGCATGCGCCGCGGGTGATCCTTTTCGGTAAGCCAGTCGGGGTTGTCGGGAAAGGACCCGAAGGCCGAGCTGGAGGAGGCTATCACCAGGTGCCCGGCGCCGCAGGCGGCGGTGGCGGCCAGCACATTACGGGTTCCGTTCACGTCGATGTCATGCATGAGGGCATCGTCGTGCATGGGATTGACGATGAAGGCCAGGTGGACCACCGTCTCCACGTCGTTGAGGGCGAAGAGGTTGGCGATGGAGGGATTGCGGACGTCCAGGCGGTGAAACTCCATCTTCGGCGTGGGGTAGCGGGGCGGGTTGAGGTCCACCCCGATGATCTTGGATACCCTCCCGCTCCCGTCCATGAAGCGGAGCAGGCGTGAGCCGATATAACCCGAACAGCCAGTGACAGCGGCTACGGACATCTCGATCCCCCCTTGGTGGATTCGCCGACCGATACTGAAGGTGATAAGAATAAATAACCAAGCAAACCGGACGTACCCTTCCCCTATAATAGCATCCCCGTGGCTCCCATCCCACCCGACCTTTACCAAGCCTTGACGCCTGGACCAGGTAATGATATAAGTTAGTTAATATTCACTAACCTTCGTTTCCGGAGCTGACCATGGCGGAGAAAAGGGAGCGGTTAAGCGGCCCCGAGCGCAGGGAACAGATTATCCAGGCCGCCATCATCATCATGTCGGAGCAGGGCCTCCCGGGCACCACCACCAAGCGCATAGCGGAGAAGGTGGGAATCAGCGAGCCCGCCCTCTATAAATACTTCCCCGGCAAGAAGGAAATCGTGCTCGAGTCCCTGGAAGAGGTGAGCCGCAGGCCCCTGCAGATCCTCTCCGTGGTGGGGGAGGACGAGGACCGCGTGCCGGAGCGCATCATGAAACTGAGCGCCGCCTTCTACGAGTTCGTCATGGACCATCCCGAGGAATCGATGCTCCTCTTCGAGGCGGTAACCGGGTCCCGCGACCCGGACATCCGGGCGGCCCTGAGCGGCAAGTTCTTGGACTACACCCGCATCATATCCGCCATGTTCGAGGCGGGGAAGGGCCAGGGCTCGGTGAGGGAGGACCTGGACACCACGGTGGCCGCCTGGCAGATACTGGCATTGGGCATCACCCTGCTCTTCGCCGCCCTCATGGGATTGGGAGACGTCCTCACCCGGGACAAGGCCCTCCTGGCGGTGGAGGAGGTGCTTCAGAACATCGTGAGCAACGCCGCTTCGGGCAAGTATCCACGAGATGGGCTAGGGGGGGGCCGGTAAACAATGTCCCGGAGTTGCGGGAGGCGGGGCGATGGTTTCCCTGCCGCAGCAAAGGCGTTGTTACCGGCGGCGAAAAAGCGGCACTCTCACCTCGAGCCCGCTCACGCGCAAGCGGCAGCGAGGGGTAAACGATAAATCCTCCCGGCCCGCGGGCGGGAGATAGCGAAAGGGACGAACCGGTAAGAAAGGAGAGCGAAAGATGAAAGCGTTGGTCATGGGCGGTGGCATGTCCGGGCTGGCCACGGCCATCAACCTGCTGGACCTGGGCCTGGAGGTGGAGCTGGTGGAGGCCGACGAGATCTTCGGCGGGCGCGCCAGCTCCTGGAAGGACGAAGACGGGGATTTGATCGACAACGCCCTGCACGTCTTCTTCCCCTACTACGCCAACCTGCTCAACTTTTTTAACAAGATGGGCATCGAGGAGAACATCCTCTGGAAGAAAACGGAGTTCTACTACATGCAGGAGGGCGGCAACGAAGCCGTCCTCAGGTTCGCCAAACTGCCCGCCCCCTTTCACGCAGCCGCGGCCTTCGGCTCCCTGCTCAAGACCTACACCGCCGTGCCCAAGTGGAAGCTGCTCTTCACCGCCATGGGCATGGGCGGGGCGGTGATGTACTCGGAGCGCAAGCTGGAGGAGCTGGATGAGATCACCTTCGGCCAGTGGGCCTACCGCCGGTCCCCGCAGGGCGCCTTCCTGCCCCTGGAACCGGGGATCAACGGGCTAACCTTCACCCCCTCCTGGATGATCTCCGCCAAGGTCATGCTCAACTGGTTCCGCAAGGTCGCCGCCTCCCCGGACAGCTCCCGGGTTGGTTTCGCCAACGGCGGCTTGGGGGACATCTGGGTGGATACCTGCCTCGACTACATCCACGCCAAGGGCGGCAAGACGGAGCTCAAGAAGGCGGTCACCTCCATCAACCTGGACGGGAGCAAGGTGAAGAGCGTGACCGTAAACGGCGAGGAGGAGAGGGCGGCGGACCTCTACGTGTCCGCCATCAGCCCCTACGCCCTGAGGCGGGTGCTGCCCAAGGAGGCCTTCCACCTGGAGTACTTCCGAAACCTCTTTTACTTCCATTACGCTCCCTCCCTCTCCCTGCAGGTGTGGTTCGACCGCAAGCTCACCGACGTGGACGTGACCTTCTTCTCCAACAACTGCATCTTCAACACCTATGCCGACCTCTCCAACGTGCTGCCGGACATTTTGACCGGCGGCTCCATGTTCGAGATGGTGCTCTCCCCGGCCGACAACATCGAGGGGCTGCCGGACGAGGTCATCTTCGACATCGCCATCAAACAGATCCGTTCCCTCTTCCCCACCGCGCGGGAGGCCGAGGTGCGCAAATACAAGGTGGTCAGGGAGCGCCAGGGCGTCTACCGCGCCCTTCCGGGGATGGAGAAGCGCCGCCCCTACCAGCGCTCGCCCCTTGACAACCTTTACCTCTCCGGCGACTACACCAAGACCCACGTCTCCTCCGGCGGGATGGAGGCGGCCATCTGGACGGCCAACCACTGCGCCGAGACCATCGCCCTGGACAAGCTGGGGAAGACCGTATCCCTCAACGTGGAATGGAAGCCAAAGCGCGGGTTCACTCCCTTCCTCAAGCCCGCAACCTACGCCGGGGCGGCCCTGGGCGGGGCGGCGATAGCCAGGGGGGGCTCGAAGCTGCTGAAAGCGTTACGCAGTTAATGGGGTCAGGTCTTGAATCTTGAATTTTGAGGAAAGATATGGTAATTAATTAGGGAGCCGGGTCATGATTCACGTTTTTCGTAGATGTAGAAGGTGCCCAGGGCCTTGGCCACCAGCTGGTCCCCGTTTTTTATCTCCGATTCCATGATGGCGATGCGCGAGCGCCGCTCGATGACTTTGGTGTCGCAGGCCAAGGTGCCGGCGGAGACCGCCGCGAAGTAGGCGATCTTTATCTCCACCGTGGTGCACAGCTCTTTTTCCTCCAGGATGGAATAGAGGGCCCCGCCCATCCCCGTGTCCGCCATGGAATAGACAACCCCGCCGTGCAGGACGCCGTGGGGGTTGAGCAGCTCCCCCCGCACCTCGAGCTCGCAACGGCTGCGACCCTCCCCGTAAGCGGTGAAAACGAGGCCGATAAAGTCCCCGAAGGGATTGAACCCCTTCGCATCATCTGGAAAATCTCTGGGCACTGGAACCTCCCTTGCTCTTCCCCGCATAGCTATTGATCGATATAAACATATTACCTCAGAATGGGGACCAAGCCTTCTTATTTACCAGTCTTGTTGGTGTGTATTACCGTTTGAGATCGCCACGTCGGCTTTGGCTCCTCGCAATGAAAGCATTTGGTGGAATGGGGGGCCGGTTTCGAATCGTGAATTTAGAGGAATATAATGGTAAGGAGGGTGTCGCACGAATCGCCTTGTAGCGAATGAAGACACAATAGACGCAATGTAAAGCGTGCTATGACCCGGTTGTTTATCATGATATGGCTAATATGATCGACCGCACGCCATTTATGCAACAGGCTCTAAATAATTCGCAATTCGAGACCCGGCCCCTTCAGGAGAGCATGCAGCGCATGATGCGGGGCATCATGTAGGGCATCACCTTGTCCATGACCTTGGGGAGGATATCCGGCATGACCTCCCGCATGGAATCGCTCATGGTGGGCATCCTCGCCTCCATCAGGCGCTCATGGGCGATGCGCCCCGAGGTGGGCCTGGTCTCCCCGATGAGGGTGAGGACGCTGCCGCAGCATAGCCCGTCCTCGCGGTTGTGTTCCATCTCCTTAAGCTCCAGGCCGGGGATGGCCTCCAGCACCTCGCGGGATTCCTCGTAGATGCCGCCGTGGCGGCCGATGTGGCAGGGATCATGCCAGGTGACCTTCAAGGGCACCTCGTTTGAGAACTTGAGCTTGCCCCCCGGACAAGCCAGGCGGCGCGCGGGTATGGCCAGGGGGAGGGAGAGCTGGGCCGCGGCCATCATCCCCCGCAGGGCCACGAGGCGCGGGGTGTCGGCACAGGCTGTCAAAATCTTACCCGGGTTAAGGAGGCATGCGGGGTCCGCCTCCCTCTTGGCTTCTTCCAATAACTTCCTCTTCCTTTTCCCCAGCCTCTTGTCCGCCTTATCCACGAAATAGAGGCCGATGCCATAGGGTGCCCCATGGTGCTTCTCCGCCAGCCGGAGGAACTCCAGTGAGGCGGTATAGCGGACGGTGAAGTCGGTGGTGCGGTAGTCACAGGGAATAAACCCCAGGCAGACCGCCGTCCCCTCCCGCCCGATGACCACCTCCAGGGCCAGCTCGGGCAGGCGCTTAGCGGTGGCGGCTAGTAGCTTCCCCACCTTGGCGGCCGGCACCTCGGCCTCCGCCGGGATCACGGAAGGTCCCGCCTTTTTCCCCCGCAGGGGATAAAGGCGTTCCTCCCACTCACGTCGAGCCGTTTCCTCTTCCAGGGCCCTACCACCAACGTCCGCGGCCAGCCCGGCCAGGTCCTCGTGGGTAGGGGTATCCTCGACGCTCAATACGGCGAGGACCAGGTAGAAATCCTCCGGGAGATAGGGCTTGTCGGAGACCTGGTTCTTGAGGGAGGCGAGTTGGGGGGTTATGACCTGGAGGTGATAGATGGGAAGGCCGCTTGACTTCAATGCGTCCAGGAAGCGCTGTACCGCCGCCGGGTCGTTAAAGTTGAAGAGGATCGGTATCTCGGGCTCCGCCCGGCGGACGGCCAGGCGCACCTCTGCGATGAACCCCAGCAGACCCTCCGAGCCCACGTAAAGATCTATATCCTCGCCTCGAACCGGCACCGTTCCCCGCGGTGTGACCACCTTTAGCTCCAGGAGGTTATCGGCCAGGCTGCCGTAGGCGTAGGCTCCTATACCGGAGCCGCCCTCGGCCACCCAGCCTCCAACGGTGGAGGAAGGAGCGCTGGAGGGATAGGTGCGCAAGGCCAGGCCGCCCACCAGCTTGCCGACGATGGAGGGAAACTCGCCCATATCGCGGGAATAGATATACCTCTTTACGGGGTCCACACTCATCCGCTCCCCAAAGCGGTCCTCGAGCTCCGAAAGCACGCCGGGGGATAAATCGGCCTTAGCCATGGCCTACCTCCAGCATAAAGGGCTCCACCTGTATGGGGCCGTATATACCCATTGGGGTATAAGACACGCGATCTATATCATACGGGGTATTTATCCCCATGGAGAGGTTATACGGGATGGAGCCGTTAGCCGACCGGCCGCCGGGTTTAACCCTCCGGAGCCACCGGGCCCAGGTTGGAGCTGAATCGCAGGAAGATTCCGATGGTATTCTCGATGGCATCCTCCGGCGAATCCGCCGGGTTATCCTTCAGGCACTCCCGCATGCGGTGAGTGAGGATGTGGATGCCCACCCGGTCCATGGCCGAGCGGGCCGCGGCCACCTGTGTGAGGATATCCTCGCAGCCCTTCCCCTCCTCCACCATTCGGATTATGCCGCGAATCTGGCCCTCAACCCTATGAAGCCTGCGTAATATCGCTTCCCTGGAGTCATCCTTACCGGACATGTGACCTCCTCACCATAAGCCGGAGTTTATTATATACCGCCCCGCCCAGCCGTGCATGACGGTTATTTTTTCCTTTCTTTTCCCTGAAGTGTGGGTGCCAAGTTGTCGAATTCATCACCCTTCAACGAAAGCTGCTGCTAAACAGGCGCATTAAACGAAGGTGACGGTCACCAAGGTTCGATTCACTCATATTCTATGGAGGTGAGTCTATTTTCCTTTATTTTCCATGACACGGTCCCCTTGCCCACAAGCGGCATGAAGCCCTTCAAGATCGTTTGCGCGTATGGGAGAACGGTTCGGAGGATTCCGGGCCTGATGCCCCGAACTATCGCATAGAGCAGGTTACGGCGCGCGGTCGCCCCGCATGGGCGAAGCCGTCGATGCAGGCCGAACGGGGTTGGACAAGACCGTGCCTCCCGCTTCGGGGAAGATGGGCGAAGCACCGTCCCGACCCCGCTCGCGGGGAACGGGAACGGCTTCAGGGCCGTCGATTATACCGGGAAGTGAAAGGAGGTAAACCATGGAGAAACAGGTTGGAAGGGTCACCCATTTCTTCGGCAAGGCGGGCGTGGCCGCGGTGGAGCTGGAGGACGAACTGAAGGTTGGCGACACCATCCACTTCAAGGGACACACTTCCGACTGGACCCAAAAAGTGGAATCCATGCAAATCGAACACGACATGGTGAACAAGGCGGGTCCCGGGGATGTGATCGGCATCAAGTCGGAGGGACATGCCCGGGAACACGACGTCGTTTACAAGGTCATGGAGGAATAGCCGTCCCGCCGCTTGCACGCAGGCTTTTCAAGACGCCGTCCTCCCATGAGTTATAATGGCTCATGAAAAGGACCATATCGACGACAACGTTTATCCATCAGGAGGAAGGATGGTAGAGGCGGCCGGCAGCGCCAACGAGATTATGGAATACGAGGTCAGGGGCGGGCTGTGGGAAGGCGTCCACGCCGTAATATTTTACGCGGCGGTGGCCTGCGCCGTCCTGGCCACTGCGGGGGTCATGCGCCTGGCCATGGGGGTGGCCTGCGTCGCCCTGCTTTTCTACAGCATCTTCACCATCTTCTCCTCCCCAACCTATGTCATGATCGACCCCTCGGCGCGCGAGGTGACGGTTGAGAGGTACCATTACTTCATCCCCAGCCGCCGGCGGGTCAAGCGGGGCGAGCTGGAGCGGTTGGTGGTAGTGGAGGCCCCCCGCCCCCCCGTGGGGGAGGGGGAAAAGGGTTCCCGGCGGGATCTGTCCTACTATGTCCGGGTGTACCTTGAACTGAAGGGGGGAGAGCGCTTGAAGATCTTCCGCTCGGGCATGACCGGCGCGCCCTCCGAGAACCGGGGAAAGGCTTTCCTCATCACGCAGAGTGCGGCCTCCGCCCTCGACTTGGCCGTGGCCTATACCAGGAGCGGCGGGGGAAGAGGGCCCGAAGAGAAATAACCTGGAGTCAAGTGAGATGTATGGTATTAAACGGAAAAGGGTGCATGTAATCCCGTTATTGCTGGCGCTGATCCTCCCCAGCATCCTGCTGGCGGCGTGCGGTAACGGCGGGGGGGAGCCGGCGTCCTGGGAGCGCGATCCCATCGTCCCCGGCTATTCCATGGCCGAGGTGAACGTCGGGGATCCCTTCTCGGCGGTGCAGTCCGTACACGGTGATCCCGAGGACCACCGCAAGGACGGCGGGTATCAATTCGCCTACTACGGGAGGACTCAGGAGGGAGGCAACATCGACGATCCCGGCGCCTGGCGCCTGGTGATCACCCTTTACGACAACAACGGCAACGGCTACCTCGACCCCGATGACGAGGTGGGCTCCATCGAGGTCTCCGCACCCTACGGCGGCAAGACCTCCGGAGGGGTGGGTATCGGCAGTACTCCACAGGAAGTGGAGGACGAGTTCGGCCCCTGTAAGAACATCACGCCCTCCGAGGAGCCGGGGGAAAAAGAATTGAAGCTCTACTCCTACGCCGAAAGGGGGGTGGAGTTCCTTGTATCGGACCGGGGCGGGGTGATAACGGTGGTCGTCTCCGCCTACGGTGGGCTGCGGTCCCTGGAGAAAGAGGGCGGGGGGAAAGAAGCCCAGGGCGGGCTGTTCGGGATCTACCAGAACGCCCCCATCGTCCCCGCGCAAACCGTGGCGGGGATAAACGTAGGCGACGAGTTCAGGAGCGTAAAGGAGAAGTACGGCAGCCCGGACAGCTCGGGATCCACCACCGAGGGGCTGGTCTATGCCACCTACACCGGGGGATACGGGACCTGGAAGCTGAACATCTACATGGAGGACAAGGATAAGAGCAACTCCCTCGGAGACTTCGACACCGTGGTATCCATAAGCGTGCGCCACCCGTATGCCGGCAAAACGCCTAAGGGGGTGGGCCTGGGCTCCCCACAGGACGCGGTGGTCAAGGAGTTCGGCCCCCCGGAGAGGCAGAGCACGCTTCAGCACCAGGGGGAGGAAACCACCATCCTGGAATATAATACCAAGGGGATCGTTTTCGCCCTGAAGACACCCACCGCCGAGGTGGTGGAGATAGACGTCAACCGCCCCCTGACTCCCTGATGGGGTCAGCCCCGGACATGGGACATCCCTAACGAGCAACGACGTTAATCGCCGCATTTAACCGAAATATGTCCCATGTCCGGGGCTGACCCCATTACTTAGCGTTGCTAAGGAAATGTTAAATGTTGGGGTATGCCCCCTATCTGGAGAAGCGGCGGCGGAGAATGCGCCGGTCGCGCCTGGCGGCACGGCCCTTACCCCGGGCCAGGGATACGGCGTCGAAGCCTCCCACCTTGCCGGTGAAGTCCCACCGCTGTTTCATGTACCGGTCCAGCAATTCCTGCATGCGGTAGCGGTAGCGGAGATGGGGCGTGATGTTCTCCCCCGCGCTCTCGATCAGGGACTCCGCGGCCACCAGGCCGCTCTCCAGGGCCAGGTGGATTCCCAATCCCCAGGGGTCCAGGAGCCCGGCCGCCTCCCCCACCAGGAGAGCGCACCCCGCCCCCAGGT
>Ga0315282_10016549_pt1 | contig 10768 bp, 8 predicted proteins | sample YL17G07_20_MG_FD_203693 | JGI IMG/M metagenome (GOLD analysis project Ga0315282, IMG submission 203693) | Sediment microbial communities from Yellowstone Lake, YNP, Wyoming, USA - YL17G07_20 | ecosystem: Environmental > Aquatic > Freshwater > Lake > Sediment | place: USA: Wyoming | collected... | reverse complement strand
TCATCATGAAGGCGCCGCCACGCACACCATGGCAATGGTCCCGGGGCCGACATGCACACCGATGATGGGCGTCACTTCCTCACTATAGGATTGCTTATCGTTCGGGATAAGATAATCGATGATCGCCCTTAAATTCTCTACTCTTTCCAGCGCATGGGCATGCACCAGGGATAAATGCTCCAGGGGAGCAATCCTCTCGGCCAGTTCAATCATCCGCTGGGTCGCTTTTTTAAGGGTGCGCTCTCTATCAATATTCACCAATCCGTTGTAGACGGTAATCACGGGCTTGACCTGCAGCAAGTTGCCCAGTCCAGACATCACCCTGGAAACTCGCCCGCTGCGCTGCAGGTATTCCAGCGTATCCAGCACGGCGAAGATATACACGCGTGAGATCATCTCACCGACCAGTTCTTTGATCTCTTTCACCGGGCAGCCGGCTGCAGCTGCCCGGGCGGCGGCGATCACCTGGTAACCTAAACCCAGGGATAACTGCTTTGAATCAATCACGGTGACGGGCAGCTCATGGATTTCGCGGGCTGCCAGGATGGCAATGTTGGTAATATTGCTGAATTCGCTCGCCACGTGGATTGAAATGATTTCGCTGGCCCCTTCTTCCGCCAGGCGCTGGTACGTGCGGACATAGGTATCTATTCCCGGTCCGGAGGTGGTGGGGGATGGGTTGCAGCCTGGCAGTCTTTGATAGAACTCCTGCCGCGAGATATCAATCCCATCCAGGTAGCTTTTACCCTGCATGTTGATATAATTGTTGATGACTACGATCCCATAACGATCTATCACGGATTGCGGCAAGTCACTGGTGCTGTCGGTTACAATTCTGATGGTCATGGCAGGCTCCCTGGAAATTTATCAAAAGAGCTGGTTCGATTATATAACACATTGATCGTTCGCCAGATGCGTTAAACCTCCTTGATTTGGGAGTGTGAGTTCGTAACAGAAGAAGACATCCATGAAATTCGGCGCCAATTCATTTATCTGGGTTTCGCCCCTGACCACCCAGTCGCTCGACCTGCTCGACAAAGTCCACGTGATGGGTTTTGACATCTTCGAGCTGGCGATCGAGGACCAACGCCTGATCGATCTGCCCACCGTGCGAGACCGGCTGAAGCGGCTTGGGTTGGGCTGCAGCGTGTGTGGTGCCTTCGGCTCACAGCGCGATCTATCTCACGAGAGTTCCCTGGTGCGGGCCAATGCCTTAAAATATATCAACGGGCTGGTGGATGTCGCCCGGATTTTGGGAGCGCCAGTGGTGGCCGGGCCGATGTATTCTGCCACCGGCAAGGCGCGGCTGTTGCCACCGGAAGAACGGCGCGCGGAACGCCGGCGGGCAGCGGCGGGCCTGCGGCAGGCTGCCAGTTATGCCAATGAACGCAGCGTGAAACTGGTCATCGAGCCGCTCAACCGCTTCGAGACCGACATGATCAATACCACTGCGCAAGGGTTGGAGTTGATCGAAGAAGTGGGCGCGCCCAACCTGGGCCTGCACCTGGATACTTTCCATATGCACCTGGAAGAAAAGGATTCAGCGGCGGCTATCCGCCTGGCCGGGCCGCGCCTTTTCCACTTCCACGCCAGCGAGAATGATCGCGGTGTACCGGGCAGCGGGCAGGTGCACTGGCCCGAGGTGGCGGCTGCCTTGAAAGCCATTGACTACCAGGGCGCGGTGGTGATTGAGTCTTTCACCCCGCAGTTGGAAGAAATCGCCCGGGCGGTGTGCCTGTGGCGTCCGGTCGCCCCTGACCAGGACACCATCGCCCGGGAGGGTTTGGCCTTCTTGCAGGGGCTGTTCGCATAAAAATAAAATTAAAGGACGGTTAATCCGCAGACACGATTACCCCCATCCCCCGTCCCCTTCCCCCGTTTTTGGGAGAGGGGCTAGGGGTCGCGAAGCACGACCTGTCGTGAGGGTTTATGCCTGGAGGCACCCTGAATGTTATATTCGGGGTAAGCCATGTTTACGGTTATTCACCCAGGACGCGTTTGGCTAACTCAAGCTGCTCTTTCACCGCCGCTGGCGCAGTGCCGCCCCAGGCGTTCCGCTGTGCAATCGAATATTCCAGGTCGAATACCTTGAACAGGTCTTCAGTGAAGGCCGGGTGGATGGTTTGCCATTCTACCAGCGGCAGAGCCGAGAGGGTTACATTCAGCTCGTCGGCCCGCCGCGCCGCCTGCCCAACTGCATGGTGCGCCTGCCGGAAAGGCACATCCCGCTTGACCAGGTAATCGGCCAGGTCAGTCGCCAGCACCTGCGGGTTGATGGTCGAGCGCATCCAGTCGCCGCGCACCGTCAGCGTGGCGATCAGGCCGCTCATCACTGGCAGCAGCAGCGCCAGGCTATCGCTGGCCTCGAAGACCGGCAACTTATCTTCCTGCAAGTCCTTGTCATAAGCCGAGGGCAGCCCTTTCAGCGTGGCTAACAGGCCGGTCAGCTTGCCGGTCAGCACCCCGCTCCTGGCGCGGGCCAGCTCCAGCGGGTCAGGGTTTTTCTTCTGCGGCATCAGGCTGGAGCCGGTTGAATACTCGTCTGCCAGGCTGATGAAGCCAAACTCGCTGGTCGAATACAGGATCAACGCCTCCGCCAGCCGGCTGAGGTGCACCCCCAACAGCGCCGCCCAGAACAGGAACTCGGCCGCGTAATCCCGGTTGGCAACCGCATCCAGGCTGTTGGGCGATGGTTCGGCGAAACCCAGGTCGGCCGCCAGGGCAAAGCGGTCGATTGGAAAGCTGGTGCCTGCCAGCGCCCCGCTGCCTAACGGCAACACGCTGACCGCCTTCAACACAGAGCGCAGCCGTTCCCGGTCACGCTGCAGCGCCCAGAAATGCGACAGCCACCAGTGGCTGAGCAGCACCGGCTGGGCCTGTTGGAAGTGGGTGTATCCCGGCAGGATCACTCCCAGGTCCTGTTTGGCGCGCTCTACCAGAGCGACCTGCAAGCCCACCAACGCTTTTTCAAGGTCGAAGACAGTTTCACGCAGCCACAGGCAGAAATCGGTCGCCACCTGGTCGTTTCGGCTGCGCCCGGTGTGCAGCTTGCCGCCCACCGTCCCGCTCAATTCGATCAGGCGGCGCTCGACCGCGGTATGGATATCTTCATCGCTTTCCTGGAACACAAAAGTCCCCTGGTTAAACTCAGCCAGGATGAATTCCAGGCCCTGCACGATGGCGTTGACCTCAACTTCGGCCAGCACGCCCGCTCGCCCCAGCCCCCTGGCCCAGGCGATGCTGCCTTGCACGTCCACCTGAGCCAGCCGCTGGTCAAAAGCCAGCGAGTTGTTCAAGCGCGCCGCCGTTGGGTCCATTTTCCCGGATAAACGTCCCGTCCAAAGTTTCATTAAATATCCTTTTTAATCGCGCACAATCTCTTCGACCGGCACGGGCGGGATGTCATATCCCAGGCCTTTCATCATTGCCTGCACTTTGGAAGGCAGACCGAACAGGCGGATGAACCCGGCCGCGTCGGTGTGGTCATAGACCGGCGAGTGGCCGAAGGTGGCAAATTCCTCGCGGTACAGGCTATATGGGCTGACGCGCCCGGCCACCATCAGGTTGCCCTTGTAGAGCTTCACCTTGATTTTACCCGTGACCACCGATTGGATCGACTTAAAGAAGGCGTCCATCGCCTCGCGCAGCGGGGTGAACCACTGGCCAAAGTAGACCATCTCGGCGTAACGCTGGGCGACCACATCCTTATAATGCAGCGTCTCGCGGTCGAGCGTGATCGATTCGAGCTCTTTGTGGGCAAAGCTCAAGATCGTGCCGCCGGGGGTTTCGTAAACGCCGCGGCTCTTCATCCCTACCAGGCGGTTTTCCACCAGGTCGATGCGCCCTATGCCGTGCTTGCCGCCGATCTCGTTGAGCGTCTCTACCAGCTTGACCGGCGCCACCGGTTGGCCGTTCAGGCTGACCGGCACACCCGCCTCGAAGCCGATCTCAACCTCCTCGGGCTGGTCGGGCGCTTTTTCGGGCGAAACGCTGAGCTGGTAGAGCGAATCATCCGGGATATAATCCGCGTTTTCCAGCGGCCCGCCTTCGTGCGAGATGTGCCACAGGTTGCGGTCGCGGCTGAACAGCGAGGGGTTGCTGCTGAACGGCGCCGGCAGGTTGTGCGCCTTCAGGTAGGTCAGGGCTTCTTCGCGCGAGTGGATATCCCATTCACGCCAGGGAGCGATCACCTTCAGCTTGGGGTTAAGGGCGGCGAAGGCCAGCTCGAAGCGCACCTGGTCGTTGCCTTTGCCGGTGCAGCCGTGCGCCACCGCGTCGGCGCCTTCAGCCTCGGCCACTTCCACCTGGTGCCTGGCGATCAGCGGGCGGGCAATTGACGTCCCCAGCAGGTACTTGCGCTCGTAAATGGCGCCCGAAGCCAGCAGCGGCCACAGGTAATCGGTGCAGAATTCCCGGCGCAGGTCCATCTGGATCAGCTTGCTGGCGCCGCTTTGCTTGGCGCGCTGCGGCAGGTCCGAAAGCTCTTCACCCTGGCCGACATCGGCGGTGAAGCAGATCACTTCACAGTCATAGTTTTCCTTCAACCACGGCACGATCACCGAGGTATCCAGACCGCCTGAATAAGCGAGAACCACTTTTTTGACAACTTGCTTGGGCATTTTCAATCTCCTTATGGGGTAAAGAAAAATAAAAGCCCCACCGGAAAGGTGGGGCCTGGATGCACGTTGGATAAAATAAAGAAACCTTACAACCTGTCTTGCCTGATCATCTCAACGCCAAAAGCCCAGCTTTCCGCAGTTGCGTGTGGCTGAGCGTACGCCGGGAGCGCAGGACCAACAGGTCAGGTTGCATGGATTCTATTCTACCGGGTTTGGGGGATTTGTCAAGGAAACAGTTTCTCTTTGTATATTATTTACAAATTCTTGATCTCTAACTTGCGGCAGCGATGATAGCGGAACAACATCAACAGGTACTCCAAGTAATTTTTCGGTTTCATAACTAAATCCGGCTACACCGAATAGAGAAGCCCCTTCCTGCATTTCAACTAGAAAATCAACATCGCTTTGGGACGAATTATCCCCACGCGCAACCGACCCAAACACATAGATATTAGAAATCCCATGTTTTTGGGCAATTTTTAATAGTTGAGGGGCAAATTTCCGAATTTGATCGATATCCATAAAGATTCTCTGCGAAGCATACCTCGAGTATACTTAATTATACGCGAAAAAATTCCTCATGGAAGAAAAATCGACCAGGCGTAGGTTGGGTATGCTCCTCTCGGGGGTGAAGGTCTTCCGAAACCCAACGCTTCATTTCTTTGCCAGCTTTGCCCCTAAAAACGCCAGGCTGCCGGGCACCTCGCTTTCATCCAGGCTGTGCAGGATGAGCGGGCCTCGGTACCCGGCCGCATCCAGCAAAGCCAGGTAGCGGTCGTAGTCAAGCACGCCCTTGCCCGCCGCAACCACTTGACCACCCTGGGTAATATCCTTGGCGTGCGCCAGCACCACATCCTGACCCAGCAGCTCGAACGCCTGGTCGAGTACCTCTGCCATGCGCTCGAGATCAGCCACGTGGAACAGGTTGGCCGCGTCGATCACCACCTTGAGCTGCGGTGAGCGCATTTCGTCCAGCAGGCGCCGGCCCCGGCTGGCCCCATTCACCACGTTGGCGGTTTCAGGCTCGATTACCAGGGTCACGTGGTAGATTTCAGCAATTTCGAGGGCGGCTTGCATCGCCAGCCGCAGGTCATGCCAGGCGGCCGGGGTATCATTGTCCGGGTGCCAGCGCCACATATTCTCCGGGTGGCGGGTGCCGGTGCACAGCGTGATGATCGATGTACCCAATGACTGGCAGGCAGCCGCCAGGACGCGCAGGCGCTGTAAACCCTCCTGGCGCTTGAGCGGGTCAGGGTGGATCATATTGAACGTGCCCGAAACGGCGGTCATGATCAGCCGGCGGACGGTGAACTCCTGCCGGATGGCGGCAGCCGCCGCTGAATCGAGAATATCCGGTAGGTTGGGTAGCCCGGCGCAAGACAGGTTGAACTGGGTGTAGGCCAGCCCGCTGGCAGCCACTGCATCCAGCGTCTGAGCCAGGCCGGGTCGAACGAAAATTTTAGTGAAAATTCCCAACTGCATCTTCATACCCCTCCTGTAACTTCATTCAGAAACACGCGCTCCCCCGTTTCCACCGAGCGGGCAATCGCCACCATCGCCCGCATGGCGGCCAGGCCGTCTGCCAGGTTTGCCCCGTGCTGCGGCGCACCGTTCAAAATGGTCTCGGCAAAGCCTTCAACTTGCAGTTTATAGGTAAAGGCATCTTCACCCAACGGCCGGCGGTACTGCCGGTCCTTGATAGAAAAACACTCAACCTCGCTCGATTTGTAGAACCAGGGTAAAAAAGCCCGGCCATTGACGCTGCCCCATTCACCGCTGATCTGAAAACCTTCCTCAAAATCCCCCTGGAGCGGGACATGCAAATCGAGGTGGCCCAGGCTTCCGTTCGCAAATTCTACGTCAACGAACCAGCAGATTGCGCCAAACTTTTCAATGAGGCGAGCGCGCACGCTGACCATCTCGCCGGCCAGGAAACGCGCCAGGTCGACCAGGTGGCTGCCATGGGTCAGCAGGTAATAACGCCGTTTATCGGCCTTGGGGCTGTTGGCTGGCTTCAGGGTATGCTGGCTGGTGAAAGGAATGGGCTGCAGGTTGTCGGTCATGGTATAGCGCAGCGTCGAGTCGTGGTACCAGCCCTTGTAAGACAGCATTTGACCCAACTCCTCGACTACAAACTTGCGGGCGAAGGCGTTGCCCGGATCAAAACGTTTGTTGTTGCCGATCTGGAAAACCAGGCCGGCGGCTTGCAGCGGTTGGAGCAAGGTTTCGCATTCTTCGATGGTGACGCCGAGGGGTTTTTCGACCAGCACGTGTTTTCCGGCGGCGATTGCCTTCTGGCTCAGTGGGACATGGAACGGATCGGCCGCCCCGATGATGACAGCTTCCACCTGCGGATCCGCCAGCATGGCATCAAAATCATAATATACTACCCGCGGTGCATGTACTGCCGCCATCTTATCGGCCAGGTCGCGGGCGGCATCACATATGGCATACAGTTCAGCGTTTTTGGCTTTACGGCAGGCATCGAAGTGTGCGCTTTGGGAGATTGGTCCTGCACCCAGTACACCGATCCGCAGCAGCCGCGATTTTTTCTCCATAAGAAATCCTTTTATGATATGACTGCTCATCCATCATTGGGAAGTTTCCGAATTTGAGTTGTTTGCGGGCGCGAAGCACCCGCAAACAACTCAAATTCGGAGCTTTACCCCTATAACCTGAGTAGTTTCTTTATGAAAGCAATTATAGCGCACAGGCGCACGTTTCAGCCCTGGCAGGATACCAGGCGCTTGAGACATCCGGCAGGCAAGGCATCCCCCGAATGGCTGATTTTTTGCCGGATGTATTGTAGGCAACCACAGCTTGTGATACTATCAACCTGAGGACCTGTTCGAAAATTTTTTGGTGCGCTTTTTAGATGGTGTGCAGCTTTGCTGCACACCATCTAAAAAGTGAAACCTTCGGAATATTCGCATAGATACCGGGATCAGTCCATATCCAATATCGTTATAAGTTGATTCGTCTATTCTTATGGGTGCTACTACAGGAGAAAACCACGTACAAAAACGTCTAGCGTTTCTTTTTCTAATCGGGGTATTGATCCTTACGCTCCTTGGCGTCCCCCAGCCGGCCGCGGCGGCAGCCCTGCCTGCCACGGTCAAGGGCAAGTAATTTGTGGTCTATAAAGATGATGTGGTTGATCCAACTGCGGCCACCAATGAGATCGTCGGCGCATGGGGATTATCGCTGCTGTTTGAGTACAGCTCAGCCCTGAAAGGCTTTGCGGCCTTTATTCCGGATGCAAAACTGGAGGCGGTAAAAAACGACCCGCGGGTTGAATTTATCAGCGAAGATCAGATGGTGCAGGCAGCCGGAATGGTAAAGCTCGCTAAGGGCTACAAAATCCCGACCGGGGTACGCCGCATAGGTGCGGCGACGACCACCACGGTCCACCAGGCCAGCACAGTCAACGTGTCCGTGATCGATACGGGCATTATCCTTTCCTCCAAAGATTTATATGCCGTCAGCGGGGAAAACTGTGTGCGCGCCGGCCGGCTGGCCATCGACGACAATGGACACGGCAGCCATGTCGCTGGGACAATCGCCGCCCGCAACAACGGCACAGGAGTAGTTGGGGTAGCCCCAGGTACAAAGCTGTACGCCGTGAAAGTCTTAAATTCGGCTGGCAGCGGCACCTGGTCGCAGGTTATCTGCGGCATCGCTTGGGTGACCGCCAATGCCGCCAGGTTAAAAATCAAGGTTGTCAATATGAGCCTGGGGGGTGGGGGCAGCAACGATAACAACTGCGTCAAAACCAACGGCGATGCGTTCCACCAGGCCATATGCCGCTCGGTTGCGGTTGGTGTGACCTACGTGGTCGCCGCCGGCAACAGCGCGGTTGACCTGGACACCTTCGTCCCGGCCGCCTACCCTGAAGTGTTGAGCGTCACCGCTGTCACCGATAGCGATGGCAAAGCGGGTGGCATGGGTGGTTCGCCCACCTGCCGTTATGGTGAAGTTGATGACCAGTATGCTTCGTTCTCGAATTATGCGGTTTCAGATATCGCCATCAACCACACCATCGCCGCCCCTGGGGTTTGCATCCTCTCCGATTGGAAGACCGGCTACAGCACCATCTCCGGCACCAGCATGGCTGCTCCGCATGTCACCGGCTCAGTGGCGCTGTGCTTTGGCAACGGCGGCAAGGCCGGTCCCTGCACCGGTTTAAACCCTGACCAGGTGATCCAGAAGGTACGCGCCGATGCCGCTGCCCACGCCGATGCCAGCAACGGCTTTAACGGCGATCCCAACCATCTTGTATTCGGCCAGAATTTCGGTTACCTGGTTTGGGCCGGTGGCTATTAAAATTGACTATGATCCGATAGCGGCTGAATATGCCCGCCACCGCCAGGTGCACCCGGGCGTGCTTCGGGCGCTGCTGGCGGAGGGAGGCATCCAGCCCACCAGCCGCGTGCTGGAAGTGGGCTGCGGCACAGGCAATTACATCCTGGCGCTGCAGTCCATCACCGGCTGCGCTGGTTGGGGGATCGATCCATCCTCTCAGATGCTGGCGCATGCCAGCCAGCGCCAGGGAAAGGTTGTTTTCCAATCCGGCCGGGCTGAAAAACTGGATTTCGAAGACGGTTCCTGCGACCTGGTCTTTTCGGTGGATGTAATTCACCACGTCCAGGACCGCTCGAACAGCTTCCAGGAAGCCAGGCGCGTGCTGCGCCCGGGCGGCAAAGTATCCTCCGTCACCGATTCCAAGTGGATCATTCGCCACCGCCAGCCGTTGAGCGTGTATTTCCCCGAGACGGTAGATGTCGAGCTGCAGCGCTACCCACGTATTGCCGACCTGTGCAGCTTTATGGAGCAAGTCGGGTTCCAGGAGATCCGCGAAGAGACGGTAGAATTTAGCTTTACCATTAACGATATCCAGATGTATCGTGACTGGGCTTTTTCGAGCCTGCACCTGATCCCTGAAGAAGCCTTCCAGGCGGGTATCAACCGCATGCAGGCGGATCTGCTCCTAGCTCCCATCCAATGCGTGCCGCGCTATTTGCTTTTATGGGGAAAAAGGAACGACTGACACCCAGGGCTACCCTTCGGGTAGCCCTGGATGTCAGTCTGTTCTTACCGGCTGCGCCAACCGCGCCGCCAGGTAGGTCAGCACGGCGCCGATAGCATATAGCCCCAGGCTCAAGATGAACGGTAGAATGCGGTCAACCTCCGAAAGTTTCCCGGCTATCCAGCCAAACGGGGAGGTGAAGATGATTACCACCACATAAATCAGCGCCATGATGCGCGCCCTTTCCTTTTCATCTACCGTGACCGCCACCATCCGGTCGATCTGTGTACCGACCATGGCGAAGCTGCAGGCATCCAGGAATACATTGATCAATAACAGCACATAATTATTAGGCCGGATAGAGATCAACAACGCCTGGCTGATGATGAAGATGCCAAACCCCGCCAGCATGGGTTTCTTGAAGTTCATTTCCTTGATCCGCGGCATCACCAGGAAGAAAAACAACAGCATGATGCTCGAGCGCACAAAGGGGAAAATTGCCAGGTTTTGTTCAGGGATGAGCAATTTCTGGGTGATCAGGATCGACCAGAAAGTGCTGGAAATCATGTTGCAGATGCCCATCACCAGCATGATGCCCATCGTATATAGCACGGCGGGCGATTTGAGGATCAGTCCAGACACTCCGCTGTATTCTCCCAGCATTGAAAACAGGCCCTGGTGGCGGGTGGCTTCCATACGCGCTTTGCCGCGTTTGGTCTCTGATACGTGAGCGTTCATGACAAAAGCCTTGAGGGTAAACATCACGCTGGCAAACACAAACAGGCCGCGCATGGTTGGAACCAGGGTGAATTTAAGGATCAACAGTCCGGCAATCGGGGCAAAAAAGGCTACCACCTGATTGGCAATATAGATCCAGGAATAGATATCCATCAACTTGGATTGATCGGTATCCTCGATCACCAGGCAGGACCACGAATTCTGCGAAACCCGCCACAGACTGTTGAATACCACTGCGATTAGAAAATAGTTAGAGTCTTGCGCTATTGCCCAGATGATGGCCGGTACGCTCCATGACAGTACATCAGAAATGAGCGTGGTTCGTTTGCGCCCCAGCTTATCGGTGATGACTCCGCTCATGATCGAGGATAGAATGGACAACGCC
>Ga0315282_10016548_pt1 | contig 10768 bp, 6 predicted proteins | sample YL17G07_20_MG_FD_203693 | JGI IMG/M metagenome (GOLD analysis project Ga0315282, IMG submission 203693) | Sediment microbial communities from Yellowstone Lake, YNP, Wyoming, USA - YL17G07_20 | ecosystem: Environmental > Aquatic > Freshwater > Lake > Sediment | place: USA: Wyoming | collected... | reverse complement strand
CGTACACAACGGCGTTTCTGACGCCTGATTACGTAGCTTTTTGTAAAGGAGCACCGAGGACATTTATGTCGTTTTGTCATGCCACCACCCTATCATAGTCGGTGGCTCGAATGGTACTTTACCCATAATATATAATAAAAAATAGAATCCTTTAGCAGTTTGCTGAAAAAGTAACTGTTTGAAAGGCTGATCAAAAATGTCCAGATGCAAGGCGCCCGAAGTCCTGAGGAGTGAGGCGTACTTGGACGTACGCTGCAACGACGAAGGACGAGGTGAACGACGCAGATGGGCGTTTTTCAGCAGCCTGTTAGATGAATGAAGTCGGAGGGTGATATGATGATCAGAAGCTTGGCAGTAATGGTAACGGCGCTCGTAACCTTATTTTCTGTCAATCTCATCATACCTTCCTTATCTGCCGGTCTTGAGGCGACCCCGCCACCCGGAACCCAGACCGAACCAACGAGATATCAGACAGAAGAATTACGCCGGATAGTGGCGCCGATCGCCCTTTACCCCGATCCGCTCCTTGCCCAGATCTTTATGGCATCAACCTACCCAATCGACGTGGTTCTGGCGTCACGATGGCTGAAGGAGAATGGAGGCTTGAAAGACGATGCGCTGGACTCTGCGCTGAAAGATAAGGAGTGGGACGCGAGCGTGAAGAGCCTGGTCCATTTTCCGGAAGTGCTCTTCCTCCTGAATGACAACCTGGAATGGACCAATAAGCTCGGTTATGCCTTCCTCAACCAGCGCAAAGAGGTGATGGAGGCTGCCCAATATCTGCGCCAAAGGGCAAAAGAGGAGGGCAATTTGAGAACGACGCCGGAACAAAAGGTCCTGATGGATGACCAGGTGATTCGGATTGAACCGGCCTATCCCACTGTGGTCTATGTGCCGGCCTACAATCCAACCGTCGTCTATGGTTCCTGGTACTATCCGGTTACTCCGTGGTTTGTGTACCCTGTTAGTCCCTGGGTGTATCCCGTCCCCTACGGATTTTGGTGGGGCTATCCCAACTGGGTCTGCTACAACATTTACGTGTACGATGATGAGTGTCATGATGACTGCGATGATCATCATGATGATCATGACGGAGATCACCACCATGATGGTGACAGTCACCACGGCGACAATCACGGAAAGAGCTACAGTGATGGCAAAAACGGCAGCGAAGGTGGCTGGAAGAAATGGCAGCACGATTCGACGCGCGGAAGAGTTTTCGCCTCAAGAGACAGAAGCACCGTCCAGCACATTAACCAGTCTTTTGTGAGATCCCGGGAAGGGAGAGGCGATCTTCAGAGTTACCTTCAGAAGGAACCTGTCAGGCAAAGGCAGGGTACGTTTCAGACGCGATCGCGGGAGTCTCTTGCTACTGCCTGGGAAGGAAGAAGGGATAACCGGAGTTATGGCCTGGGAAGTCCCAGCCGGCAGACTCAAGTCCGCTTTCAGACAGGGGCTGTAGAAAGAATAAACGCGTTCCGTGCCAGCTCAGGCAGTGGACTGGGCAGAACGGAGGTACCGCGTATACAACAGATCAACACCGGAGTTAGTTCCTTTCAGGGCGGCAGCCGGAGCGACTTTGGCGGCAGGTTCGGGAGTGGCTCTGGCGGCGGAGGTTTCCACAGGTAAGGCAGCTCTCTCCTGACCCTCGTGGACGGAGGAGCCGTCTGCCTTTCCTGCCGTTATTAAAACTAAAGTCTAAGGTCTGAAGTCTGCATTCAACACTTTGTATTCCGCACTTCGCATTCAAATTGAAGACATCAGACGCCAGACGCTACTAAGTCTAAAGTCTGTGGTCTAAAGTCTGTGGTCTGCATTCTGACTTCTGTTTTTCTATTGCCTATCTCCCCCCCAACATCAAGATTCAAGACCCTCAATCCCTCTCATTGAAAAGAAGTCCATGCTTAATCAATGGAGATAGGACGGCAAAACTTCATTCATCAATCCTAATGACCAGTAGCTTTTTATTAGAGGTAGCCAAGCCCTTTCAACCTCTTCACCACATCTTCTTCATCTGCGGGCGAGAATGAGCTGTCTTTGTGTCCTTTTTCTGAGGGTCCTTCACAGAATTCTTTTTGATTGGCACTTAAGAACTGTTGTGTGAAAGCCTCATCAATCACTTTACCGTCCATGGAGAGTGGGATCTTTTCCTCCATGAGGTACAGAATGGTAGGGGCGATGTCGATAATCCGTGCGCCCGCGATACGCTTCCCCTTCTCGATACCATCTCCTTTTGCAAAGAAGATACCATTGATTCGATGGTTGCCAAGCCAGACGTTTGTTTCGGCTATTGGTCTATGAGAAGTGAAACCATAAAAGGCTCCAGCCAGATACATGCCTTTAGCCATGTACACAACATCCGGTGCATCATCCATGTGCTCACCATGATAGATCTCTTCCTTGAGAAAGATGTCTCCTTCAATCGCCTCACCGGTTTCAGGATCTCGAAGCCTTTTTAATCTTTTCACAATCTCCCTTCTCACGTGCTCATACTGCTCGCCTGGTTCAACTGCCCCGTTCTTCTCCCTCCCCTTAAGGTTTATCTGTATAGTACCAATACCAAATTTACTATAGGCCATGGTTCTCGCCCAGTCCACATCATTGGATGAAAGGAGAAGTTCCCTTTTCCCCGAGCGGATGTCATTTATCCCTTCTATCGGCGGTTTCTCTGGTGGGTTGAATCCCAGTTTGAGAAGACCTCTTCCAAAGGCATTGAAAAGGAAAAGATACGTAAGTCCCTTTCTCCAGGCAAGGTATTTGAGCTGGGAAATTGGATTGCTTTTGATCTTGATGAATCCTTCCTTGAGAAGAAAACAATTGAGATCTATCCACTTATGTACAGGACCGAATCCATGATCAGAAAGGATTATAATCGGATACTCTTTGCCAAACCGCTCCCATAACCTCCCTATCTCCTCATCCACCAGTGAGAAGTAATGAAAAATATCCTCTTCGAATTTTCCCCCCAGTGATCGATTATAATTCGGATGAGATTGATCGAAGAGATTCCAGAGTTCGTGCTGAATACGATCCGTTCCCCAAACATGGATCATCAGGAGATCAGCAGGAATTCGATCGAGGAGGTAATGGGCAACGTTAAATTTATAGCAAAGTTCATCTCTTAGTTCTTCTAAAAGTCGCCTGACATTTTTTTCAGAGAGGTTGGCAGAAAATATCGTAGTCTTCAGGTACAGGGGATATGGGCCGAATTTCTCCTCGATCTCCTCAACCAGCTCTTGGGGATAGATAAAATCTCTCTTCCCTCCTGGTGTAAGAAAACAGGAGATCATTGCGCCATTCACTTCTTCAGGGGGATACGTGGTGGGGCAATTGAGTGCTAAGACCTTTTTACCGCTTTCACTGAGAAGCCTCCAGATAGTAGCACCTGATCGCATCTGCGAATTTATCGGTACCTCTCTCCCCGTTGTTTTGTCTGTCCCCATGAAGTAAAACAACCCGTGTTTGCCCGGATTCGTACCGGTCATGAACGATGACCAAGCAGGGGTAGTAATCGGAGGAATGGTGGACAGCAGATCGCCGCTTACTCCTTCTTCCTGGATCTTCTTTAGATTGGGGAGTTTTTCTTTTTCAATCAAGGGCTGGAGAACGCTAAACGTACCTCCATCAAGTCCAATAACCAATACCTTATGACTCTTTTCTTTATTCAATGGGGAACCTTTCCCTGCAAAAAGCCTCGATGCCATCAGTAGTCTTGTTGAGAGCGTCGTATCGAGAAAGATCTCCTTTGCATGGTTGTTTCATGGCGACACTCTGGGTTTAACGTTTGTTGCGGCAAACGGCACTCACCAGGCCGAACGGATGAATCCCCTTGGGCTCTTTCAGGAAAAAGCCACTTCTTCGTCTCTTGTTCGAGGCAAACCACCTACAGGGTGGTCGACCTGTATATAGCAGTGTAATGCCGACTGCACGGTTCACAGTATTTGCCCAGTTGGATCTCAGCTGCAACCGTGGCCGGGTTCCATTAACCAGGTTGCACCCGTGGTCTTAAGGTGTTCAAGGAATGGTTGAGGCTCGATGAAGTCGTGAGCTAGGTGGACGCCCGGTTCGGAGTCTCGGCGAATGACCTGTTCGAGCGTTGTTTGCAGAGCGTCAACGGTGAGGGACGTCATGTCCCGGTGATAGAGTCGGCTGATGATCGTGCCATTCTGTCCGACGACTTCGACATAGAACGCGATGCCTTTCTTCGCGATTCCGGTTGTGGCTGCCATAGTTTCAAAGGCAGCCGCGAGGCGAACCCAGCCTTCTATCAGAATGGAACTGTGAGGCTGCCTTGTCAGGAAAAGGGTCTTCAAGATCGTTGACAGTATATTGAGAGAGGGTGAACCATTTGTTGCTCCGGCAACCCAGGCTGTGACGCCTTCAAACCTGGGAAGTACGAACGTTTCCGGCAACGGATAATGGCGTACGCGCAGGCGCCCGAACGGGTGCCCGAAATCTACAATTGGTCCCTTTGTCCAGGGCTTGGGAGCACCGGGAATCGATAGCCATCCGCCGACCGCTTCAGTGGCGGTACGCGCCGCATTGGGGCCGATTCGATTCGCGCCGAAGCACACGGCGACTGTAACCTTCAGTGGCAGCGTGAGCTGAAGGACGGCTAGGCGAACCATCGCTCCGGTCGTTTGCGGAGCCGCGCCGCTGCCGATGACGAGACGCGATCCTGTTCGCTTGGCAGTGGAGTCGAGTTGGGCAACCTCACGGAGGTAGACGGGCTCGTCGGCGATGTCGATCAGATCGATGCCACGTTCGGCGGCGGCATGCGCCACCTGCATGCCGTGCTCGCGGAAGCGGCCTGAGCAATTAACAATCAAACTAGGGTCGTCAGCAAGAGCGTTGTCCAAGCTTCCCCGGCGATCGAGATTCACGCCTCGAACCGCGATACAGGACTTCGTCGCTGCAGCGCGACGTTGGAGCAAGCGCACACGGCGTCCAGCAAGCACAATATCGATATCATCACGCGAGCGGAGTTGTCCGTACAGCGTGCCTCCAACGCAACCTGAAGCCCCGAGTAAAAGTACCCTCGGACGCTTAGGCTTGGGAGAACTTACCGATGTAGCTGACCTGTCCGCTACCGGTGACATGTTGTACTCTCCCCACGCGAAGACAATCCTGCCCTTCCCGCGTCGGCTCTACGAGCATGTGACACCACGAGTCTATTCAATCTGAAACCGTATTTTAAGCTAAGAATTCACTTTTTTGTAGAGGAATTATAGTGGGAGGAGTTTTGTGTGTCAACAGTTTTTGGGTCATTTATACCACCTTACTCTATATACCTCCCTTCGTTTCGATTTTTCACAGAAATCTTTAAAAAAAATTGACAATGAAACCGGTTATGGTATTAAACTTTAACAACTAAGTAAAATTGGTTCCGCTAAATGCTTCGAGATTTCTTTTCTTCATCAGGGCGGATAAAATTGCCAGGTGTTCCGGTCAGAGCTGGGAACAGTTGACCGGGGAGTGTGCAGTGAGCATCGTCTGAGGCAACGAGAGAACAATGGCTGCGAAGACCCATCGCGGAACTCCCTATCATTTATGGAACTCTTATACGGTGATGGACAAATTTCTTCCCTACCTGGAGTTCGGCCCGATTGTCATAACCAGAGGAAAAGGTCCACATGTCTTCAACGATCGAGGTGAACGTTACATCGACGGCTTTTCTTCACTCTGGAACGTTGCCATTGGACATGGGCGAGAGGAGCTGGCAGAGGTAGCGGCCAGGCAGATGCGTGAGTTAGCATATGCCTCCTGTTTTCGCCAGACACATCCGAGGGCAATTGAGTTAGCTGCAAAACTGGTACAGATAACGTCTGGTAGATTCGAGCATGTCTATTTCGGCACAAGTGGCACGGAGGCGGTTGAGACGGCCATCAAGATGACCAGGCAGTACTTCCGGCAAAGTCCGGAACGTAAAGACCGGGGACGTTATAAGATTATCTCTCTGCGCGGTTCTTACCATGGCTTTTCATATGGTGCGATGAGTATGTCCGGCCTGGAACCCGACACAGCAAAGTTCGGACCGCTGCTTCCTGGATTTCTCCAGATTGAACCGCCTTATTGTTATCGCTGCCCCTATGGAAAAGATGCCTGTCCTGAGTGTGGGTTAGAGTGTGCCCTTGCTCTGGAGAGAACGATTCGGTCGGAAGGGGTTGAAACAGTCGCCGCATTCGTTATGGAACCGATCATGGGGGCCTTCGGCATCATTGATCCGCCTGAAGGATTTTTCAAGCAGGTCGGGGAGATTTGCCGCTCTCATGGACTCCTTTTCATCGTTGATGAAGTGACAACGGGTTTCGGTCGGACGGGCAAACTCTTTGCGAGTGAAGACTGGCTTGTTCAGCCTGACATACTGTGCGTGGGAAAGGCGATCAGCAGCGGATACCTGCCGCTGTCGGCAACCTTAGCTACCAACGTCCTTTATAAGCGGTTCATGGGAGAAGGGAACCAGTTTGATCACGGTTCAACGGCGAGCGGCCATCCGGTCTGTGCAGCAGTAGGGTTAACCAACATCGATATCATCCTTCGGGAAAAACTTACGGAGAATGCTGCGCTGGTTGGCAAGTACCTGAAGTCGCGCCTTGAAGGAATCATGAGCGAGCACGAGCTCATCGGTGACGTTCGCGGAAGGGGCCTGATGATTGGCATTGAGCTGGTCAAAGACCGGAAGAAGAATGTCCCTTTAACTGAAAGGGAGACATTCAAGATCGTGCGCGATATAGCTCTCATGGGCCTCATCGTCTACTCCCGGCGGAATGTCCTCGGGCTCTTCCCTCCTTTAATCATCGACGAAAAGATCGCCGACCAGATCGTGGACATTTTAGACAAGACATTGCACATGAGCATATCATCGAGCATCTCCCGGGAGGTTCGTCTGGTCAAGGAGTTCACCGCAGCCAAACTCCGGTGAATAGTGAAATGGTGGCAAGGAGTGATGTTGTGAACCCCATGCCTATCCAGCGAGTGCACTTTATCGAATACAACCCAAAGGTAAACACGTTGGGAAGCCGCGCGATCCTGCCCAAGTATGGTACCCCGCTCCTGGCAGCGATCCTACGAGAGCGGGGACTCGCGGTCCGCATTTTTCTCGAAGGTGTGAGCGACATGAACTTCGAGGAGATGATTGACTGCGATCTCGTCTGCTTTCCCGTCTATGGGCCAGCACTGACCAAGGTGCGAGACTGCGCCATACGCATTCGCCGTGCGCGGCCGCAGCTTCCCATCATCATGGGCGGTCCCTTTGTTTGCCTTGCTACGGATACGGTCCTCGACGTGTGCGACTATGCGGTCCGGGGTGAAGGCGACGAGGTGTTACCGGAGTTGATCGACTGCCTGTCCCGCGGTGCCGACGAGCACGCCGTGAGCGGAATCTCGTTCCTGGAAGGAGGGCATCCTGTACATACACCGGATCGGCCCCCGCCCCCGATTCCCGCGACCATCCCCGACCTGACCCTCATCGAAGGATTCGATCGAGCAACCCGGGGGATTGGCAGGCGGGAGGTGATGAACACCCTGCAAACCTCCCGAGGATGCAATTTCCGGTGTAAGTTCTGTTCAGCCGCCAAGCTCTTCGCAGGTGTCTACCGGAACCGCGACATCGACAGCATTATTGAGGACCTTCGTGCGAAGCTCCGCTATAACAAGTATTTTCTCGTGGTGGACAACAGTTTCCTCAGCAATCGGAAGCGAACCATTGAACTACTGCATAGACTGGCGAAGGAAAACTTGGGGGCACACTTGATCATTTTCGAGCGCCATGAGATCGGCAAAGATACGGAACTCCTTCAGCTTATGTGGAAAGCCAGTGTGCGCTGCATCATCGTCGGCATCGAATCGCTCGTTGACGAGAACCTGAGGATTTACGACAAGCGGCAAACCAGTCGTGACGTGGCGGCTTCGGTGCAGAACATCCTGGAGAACAATATTCACGTGATCGGCACATTCATTCTCGGCGGTGATGGCGACACCAGGGAAACAGCCGCCGACATTGTCAGATTCGTCAAGTCGACCGGGATCAGCATGAACCTGCTCGTCTTTATTATACACGAGATGGAAGAAGACGAAATCAATGGCCCGATAATTCCGCTCAGCAGGAGATTCCGGACGTACTACACGAGAAGGGATCCGAACAACCTGGACTACTATGACTACCTCACCGGGAACTTCGTCACATATTTTCCCAAGAGAATGAAGCCCAGCACTTTACAGCAGTGCATGGTTGATACGTACCAGGAGGTCTATTCCCATCGGGAGATCCTGCGGCGGGCATTCTCTAAAAACGTTTTCAATTCGATTTTCGGCGTGGCCCATGCATTCGGAATGAAGCGGCTCAGCGAGACAGTCATCGACTCCATGAACAACTACTATCTGGATTTCCTGAGGCAGATCGAGCAAGGACTATATGACAAAGATGAGGTCCTGATCGATGAGAGGCTTGCTTCGCTTGAAAGCCTGCCGGTCCCCAAACGGCTCGAGCCAAGGCTGGACAACGACAGCTACAGAAATCTCATGTCCCTTTATCTGCTCCCAGGTTTCATCCGAGAGAGACTCACGCAATTACGGCAAAGCTGCTCGGCCATCTGGGCGTCTCGGACACCGGCATGAATATCGCACATTTCCCCACTCGCAGCGGCATTGAGTCAAAATGTGGTCCGCTGCTGCCGGAGTTTTACCTTCATTGACTGGCGCAAGGGGACTTTGAACTGACATTTCGGGGATTGCTGGGAGAAGGTCGCGGTGGTCAAAGGATGGGGTCAAATCTTTCACCTTGACAGATTTTCCCCAAGTCGATGTCAGAGAAATGGGATCAGGGTTAAATAATTAAGCATCAATTATCCCCTTCCTGTACTCCTCCCCGAACATAATTCTATTCCTCCCCAGCGACACAAAAGCAGAATACAGGAGTCAGGAGACAGAAGAAATGCGGAATGCGGATTGCAGAATGCGGAGTGAGAAGACAGGATTAAGAATTCAGAAGGGAGGGGGAAAAACAGAATTCAGGACTCAGGAGTCAGAAGATAGAACAATAAAAAATCTTCAGTCTCCTGGTCATTTGTTCGGGAAGCCGGCTTTCCTCCTTTCTTCCTGAGCCTTCTCCATGTCCTCTCCCATTCTCTTGAACTTCTCCAGAATCTCCGGACGCTCCTCCTTGATGCGCGGCACCAGGGGCATGTAGATTTCAAGGATGCTGTTGAAGACTTTGACAAAACTCGCAGTCGGTGGAGCTGGTTCTGGGGCAAGTGCAGCCAGATAGTCTAACTCCTCAGCGGTGAGATATTTGACAAAGTTTACCCCGCCAAAAGTTCGTTGCCCGGGTTTGTAGGCGTAGGTGCTATACCATTCCATATACGGTGCGACCCCTTCTTCATTCACCTTTCCATCAAGAAAGGCCCTGGTCAGCGCATGGCCGAGCTGGTATCCTGCACTGAGTGAGGGGAACGTGGAGAACTGCCCGGACGCGAACGCATCCCCGACAAGAATAACGTTTCTGTAAAAGAGTTTCTCAAAAGGTGACCAGTAGTTCACCACACAACTCTCAGGTCTATCCAGGCTCTTTGCTTTTTTGAACCACTGAGAAAAGACGGGGTCATCCCGGGTAAACTTCTCCATGAGAGACTCCAGATCATCCTTCGGGTCACTCGTCATGATACCCACGTGGTAATGGTCTTCATCACAGGTCTGTGAGATTGAAAAAGTTCCATACATGGTAAAAACAAAAATGAGCCCTTCCGCATCAGGCGGTTGTACCCCGGTCATCACCCAGGTGAGGTAGCGGGTGGTACCGAGAAACTGCCGATCCTTATTCAGGCCGAGAGCTCGAACGATACGGGAGTTGACTCCGTCTGCAGCAACGACAAACCGCCCCTGATATTCTCCCTGATCCGTTTCCACGATGACCCTATCATCCTGTATTGCTACCCCGGTCACATTGGTATTGGGAAAGTACTCGACCCCGTAGGCCCGGGCGTCGGTAAGAATGCCTTCAAGTAACCGTCCTTTGGATACGGCAACACCCTTGCTGTTTTTCACCGGATCCTTCTTCAACTCTGCCCAGTCTCCCACCATCAACCGTTTCCCGCCGGGTGAGTAAAAGTGAAAGCCGTACCGGTTGTCATTCCAGGGGCCTTCATACTTTAGCGAAAAACCGGAAACAGGAAAGACCAGGGTCTGCGTTCTGCGGTTGAATGTTGCGATCTGACCGAACATATACTCATTGAGGGCAATCACCCCGGCATCAGTACGGCGGCTCCTGGTAATGTCTGTCCTCCGCTCTAACAGGGCAATGCTGAGACCGCTCTCGCCGGCAGTTTTTGCCGTCATGAGGCCGGCCGGGCCCGCACCTACAATGACAACGTCGTATTGTTTTGCCATGTTACTTTTCCTCGCTCTTTAATCCACAATTGCTCATCTGCTCCATTTCCATTATGCAAAACCGCACATGATTGCGAGCTTTACGCCGAGATCAAAGGCCTTCTTAAGGTCTGCCTCTTTCTCAGCCACCTGCCCTTTCTCTAAATTATCCATACTGACAACATTCCCTGCCCTTCCCAGGCTGAAATCCTTGAGGTTGTTTTCAAGGACCTCGTAAACCAGGGAGGAGCAGAAGTAGGGTTCACCTTGGCTGATGATCATGGCCACCTTCTTGTCCCCTATCCTGGAGGTTATCTCTCCTCCAACCCTGTTCCCCTTTTCGTCGTACCTGGCCCTGAATTCCAGGAGGGGAAGCATCCTCGTAAGGAAATTGAGAAGGGGAGCG
>Ga0315282_10016547_pt1 | contig 10768 bp, 5 predicted proteins | sample YL17G07_20_MG_FD_203693 | JGI IMG/M metagenome (GOLD analysis project Ga0315282, IMG submission 203693) | Sediment microbial communities from Yellowstone Lake, YNP, Wyoming, USA - YL17G07_20 | ecosystem: Environmental > Aquatic > Freshwater > Lake > Sediment | place: USA: Wyoming | collected... | reverse complement strand
GACAGCCTTGGTAGGAATTCATACCATGTTGGTATGAAGGCCGTGCTATCGGAAAAGGGTCAGGTGACCATTCCCAAGCTGTTGCGGGAGCGTCTGGGCCTGCGTCCCGGCCACATCCTGGATTTCCGCGAGGACCGGGGGCGGTTGGTGGCTACGAAGCAGCCGCCGGAGGACCCCATCCAGAGGGTGTACGGAGTTCTCAAAACGGGCCACACCACAGACGCAACCATCAGGCGCCTCCGGGGCCGGGTGGACGCAGCGTGATCACCGCAGTAGATACCAGCGTCTTGCTGGATGTGTTCGGAGCAAACCCGGTTTTCGGGCCCCGCTCGGCCCAGGCGCTCCGGTCCTGCTTGAGAGAAGGCCGCCTCGTCGCCTGTGAAGTAGTCTGGACTGAGGTGGCTAGTGTGTTTCCGTCGCCTGCCCTGGCACGGGAGGCCCTCGATCGCCTGGCGGTGGAATTCAGCTCCGTGGGCCAGGAAGCGGCGCTGGCTGCGGCCACTGCCTGGAAGACGTATCGCTCGCGGGGAGGCAGACGCCAGCGGGTGGCGGCCGATTTCCTAATTGGCGCTCACGCACAGGTTCAGGCTGAGCGGCTGCTGACGCGAGACCGCGGTTTCTACCCCACCTATTTCACCGGCCTTTGCGTGCTTGACCCGGCCAAGGATTGAGCGGGCTAGCGGCCCGCACACTACGGTGACGGGCAGGGCCGTCCAGGGTGACCTCTGGGCCGGGCTTTGATGCCGACTTGTTCGCCGGCGGTTTGACCTCCCAGGAGTTGCGGAATGCCGCCCGGAATGGCGGCATGGCCGGTCGGAGACCCGCTCCACGTCGGCAGGGCGATGGAGAGGTTGGTGGTGTCGCCCATCTCCGCGCCGGTCTCGCAGCGCAGGGTCGATTCCGACAGGGAGAGGGCGGCGGGGAGGCGGAGGCTGAGCTGGTAGATCCCGTAGTAGCCTGGCGCCAGGCCGGCGAAGAGCACTTCGGAATCCAGATACCCCTGCGGATCATAGAAGAAGCAGCGGGGCGGCGTCAGCACGAAAGACAGCGGGCCGGGGGGAGCCGGCCAGCCGGTCGGAACGGGAGGATCCACTGAGCCGAGGCCGGTCATGTAGAAGTGGATGATTTCGCCGGGCCGCGCAGGGCTCTCCGGCGTCACGAGTCCTTCAAAGTTCTGGTGGGCGGCTATGGCGTTAGGTTGAGAGAGGCGGATGAAAGCGGGTGCGTTGTCTTCGAACCTGGGACGCAGCGGGACATTCTCGAAGGGCGAGTTGCCGGAAATGAGTTCCAGCGAATTCTCCAGACCGATGGCCGCATCCCAGGGGATCTGGTAGCGGATTTCCTGGGGCGAAACCAAGAGCAGTGGGAGGGGACGGTCATTCAGCTTGACCTGGACCTGGGCCAGTTCTGCGGGCAGGGGCGGTTGTGCCACGGCGGTGGAATCAGCCAGGGCGGTCCCGAACAGCCAGTTCAGGGAGCCGCGTACCTGCGCGCCAGCCAGGTACGCAACCGAGGGCGTGCGGGGAATCAGCTCGGCGGTCTGGCCGGAGGAGACGGAAATGCGCAGCAGGCGGCCCAGGCGGCTCACCGCGTAGACCAGGTTGCCATTGCCGGAGAGGATGGCCTCGGAGATGTCCTCGGGCTCGCGGGTGAGCTGCTGGCGGCCCGAGCCGTCGGTGCGCGCTAAGAAGACCTGCTTGACGCCGCTGGTTTCGTCGAGGCCGGTATAGAGCAGCCAGCGGCCGTCGTTACTGAGCATGGGCCGGAACCAGGGCTGGAAGGACTGATCCTGCGAATCAGGGCGGGGGCCCAGGGCCAGGCGCGTCTCCCGGCCGCTGGCTACGTCGATCAGCAGCAGTTTTCGTTCGGTGTTGAAGCCGGCGGATTCATAGACCACAATGGCGGCCCGATCGTCGATGACGGCTTCGACGGGAATGGCTTCCGAATTGGGCAGCTTCTGCACACCGTCCTGACGCCATAGCAGGAGCTGCCGTTTGTCGGACAGAGAATCGGAGAGCAGCACGGCTCCGTTGGAGGCCAGGGGCTGGCGCGCCGACGCCGAGAGGACGAAGCCGCCCTGGATCTGCCGGGCTGCTCCGGTGGAGAGATCATTCAGCCAGTTGCCGGCCTGGTATCCGGTGCCGCCGAATTGCAGAATGTACCGGCCATTCCGGCTGACGCGGGCGTTGCCGGGGAACTGGATGATGCGGTCGGTGAAGGCCTGGCGCACGTTGCCCTGGTAGCGTTCAAAGAACACGCAGGCGCTGCCGCCGTAGCAATCCGCCACTGCGGTGAAAGCCACCACCGTGCTACCGCCGCTGACGCTGGGGCGGACCAGTTGATAGAAGTCGGTCTTGTTGAAGCCGGGAATGGGCTCGAAGTTGCGCTGGTCGAACAGCTCGAAGTGGGAGTCCAGGTAGCGGAAGATCTTGAGGTGAGGGGGCAGGGCGGCGCCGCGCAGGCGCAGGGAGGAGGAGAAGTAGAGGTGCGCGCCATCGTCGGTAGTGGCCAGATCCTGGAACTGCCCGAAGGCGGAAAGGGCGGCCAGCAGTGCGAGTAGGGCGCCACGTCCCATCCTTTCCAGCATAATGGAGAATATGGACATGCAAGATTGCAGTCGTCGTTCTTTCGTAGGTTTGGCGGCGGGGGCGCCCGCGCTGCTGGCGGCCCAATCGCCGAATGACACGGTGCGGGTGGCTTTCATCGGTGTAGGCAACCGGGGGTCCTTCCTCCTCCGGAACATGCTCAAGGTGCCCGGGGTGAAGGTGGTAGCAATTTGCGACATCGTTCCCGAGACCCTTCAGAAGGCCGTCGCTGTTTCTGGCGCGGAAGGCTTTGCGGATTTCCGCAGAATGCTGGATCAGCGCAAGGACGTCGATGCGGTGGTCATCGCCACGCCGGTGGACACGCACAAGGACATCGCCATCTCAGCCCTCGAGGTGGGCAAGCACGTCTACTCGGAGAAGCCCATGGCGCTCAACCCGGAGGAGTGCCGGATGGTAGTCAACGCGGCCAAGACGGCCAAGGGGATCTACCAGGCGGGCTTCCAGTTGCGGTACGATCCCAACCGGCGGGCCGGGCTCGAGTTTATCCGGAAGGGCGGATTAGGCAAAGTGCTGTTCTGCCAGGGCTACCGGCACACCGGGGACCTGCCGCGCCAGACCCTGTGGTATTTCGATGCCAAACGCTCCGGGGACAACATCGTCGAGCAGGCCTGCCACATTCTGGATCTGTTTACCGGGGCCATCGACAAGGCGCCGCTGCGGGCCTTCGGCTCGGGCGGCATCAACTTGTACAAGAACATTCCGCCGGGGCGCACCACCATGGACAACTACAGCCTGGTGTACGAATTTCCGGACGATGTGCGGCTGTGCTTCAGTCACATCTACTTCGACCCGGACGGGTTCTCGGGGATCAAGGAGCGTGTGTTCGGTTCGCTGGGGGCGGTGGACCTGGCCACCGGGACCTGGCGCGCGCTGGAAAAGCGGGGGGCGCCCGTCAAGCTGGAGGCGCCGGATGCGGGTCAGGATTCCAACTACCTGTCGCTGGCGGCCTTCATCGAGAATGCGCGGGGCAAAAAGATGCCGCTGAACAACGCGGAGTCCGCGCGGCGCTCGACTCTGGTGGCCATGCTGGGGCGCAAGTCGATTTACGAGAAACGCGTGGTGAGCTGGAACGAGGTGGATGTGTAAGGGCGAGGCGGAGCTCGCCCCTACGAGGGTGGTTCAGTTCCTGGCGGGATCGAAATAGCCCTGAGCCAGCTCGGGCTTGGCTTCCAGGGCCTTGCTCCAGCAGGCGCGGGCGTCTTCCTCCTGCCCCATGGCTTTCAGGACGTGGCCCAGATTGAGCAGCGCTTCCGCGAAATCGGGGTTCTCCGCCAAGGCTTCGCGATAGAGCCGGGCAGCCTCCTCCATCTGACCGGATTTCTGCAACAGCAGGCCGGTGTTGTAGAGGACTTCTGAGGAGTGCTCGCCGAGGTCGATCAGGCGGCCGTGGTACTCGAGGGCCTGGTCGTAGTCGGAGCGCTCCAGGGCCAGGGCGGCCAGGCCGCGCAGGGCATCCAGGGATTTCGGATCGGCAGCCAGCACCTGCTCATAGACCAACTGCGACAGGTCGCGCTCGCCCATCTTCCAGTAGGCCAACGCCAGGTTCATCTGGGCCTCGGTCCACTGGGCGCGTTTCTTCAAGCAGGCTTCGAAGGCCTGTGCGGCGCCCCCGTAATTGTCGCGCTGGAGCCGGGCGTAGCCCAGACGGAAGCGGGCTTCTTCGTTGTCGGGGGTTTTCTCCAGGAGCCGGAGGTAGGCCTTCTCGGCTTCCTCGAGCTCGCCGGACTGCTCGAGCACCAGGCCCAGGTTCCACAGCGCGGCGCTGGCGTTGGCGTCCAGCTTGATGGCCTGCTCATAGGCTTCCTTGGCGGCTTTCAGGTCCCCCAGTTCCTGGCGCACGATTCCCAGGTTGGTGTGGGCCTGGGCGGCGTCGGGCCGCACCCGGATGGCTTGGGCGTAGGCTTCGGCGGCCTGTTCCGCACGCCCCGCTTTCTGGTGCGCCAGCCCGAGATTGAACCAGCCTTCAAAGTGCTTGGGCACGGCCGAGACCAGCATGGTGCAGAACTTGGTGGTGAGCGCAGAATCGTTGCTGGCCGAAGCCCAGGCGGCCAAGCCCTCGAGGGCGGCCGTGGACTGGGGATGGATCTCCAGCAGGCGCTCGGAGCACTCCCGAACGGTCTCGAAATCTTTGTTGGTCATTCCGATAGCAATCAGGTTCGAGAGCGACTCCTCGGATTCGGAGTTGCGCTTGAGAATGGCCCGGTACAACTCCGCGGCCTGATCGAGCTGGCGCTCCATCTGCAAGGCCACGGCTTTCCCGAACAGGGACTTCTCGTCGTCCGGGTGCTGCTCGAGGCAGCGCTCGAAGGAGGCCAGGGCGGGCTTGGGATTGTTCAGGTGCAACTGGCAGATGCCCAAACCCAAACGGGCTTCGGTGCGGGCCGGATCCACTTCACTGGCCTTCTGGAATTTCTCGGCAGCCTCCTGCCAGCGGCCCAGCCTTTCCAGGCAGACGGCCAGGTTGAACCAGCCGCTGGGATGCTCTGGCTCCAGTTGCAGCAACTCCCGATAGCTGTTGGCGGCGCCTTCATACTGGCCCAATTCGAACTGGATGTGCCCCATGGCGGAATAGATCTCGGAGGACTTCTCGCCTTTGGCTATGGCGCGCTGGAGCTCTTTGAGGGCTTCCTCGGGTTTGCGGTCCAGATGCAGCGAGACCGCTCTCGCCATATAGCGGGAAGGCTTGGCGGCCTCCCCGCGCGAGCTAGAATCGTTGGGCCTGAGGGATTCGGTCCCGGCGGCCGTTTGCTTTCGTAGATTCATCATTATTTCCAACTCCCATTTCTGTTTTCGAGATGCTTTGGAGCGAGATAAGCGCAGAGTTTGCCCAACAGATCATCCTGGTGGGACACCCTCACCCAGTAGAGCGATCCCCGATCCTCGCTATGGCCAAAAAAGCCGACTCCCCCAGCCTTCAACCGATCGTCGCTCCAAAAATCCACTACCTGTCCGTCGATGAGGGTCGTGAAGTCATTTCCCTTGACGTCCAAAACCACTTTGTAGACCAAGCTGTCGTGCCCGCGGAGCCGCAGGGGCGTCCGGACGTGCGGGCCTTCCTTGCCGTCAATGACCTGGTAGCGCTCCAGCGCCACGGACGGCAAAGGGCCGGCCTTGGTGACCGCCATCTTCGTGGCGTAGTAATTATCGAGATCCGAGGCCCGAAAAACCCAGCCGAAACTCCGGCGCCCCACCTGCGCGAGAAACTCCAGCCGGTAGTCAGCAAGGCCCACGGAAGGGCGCAGCAGGGCCAGCGATCCGACCCGCATGAAGCCGGCAGGGTCACGGGACCAATCACCGGGCAGGCCCATCCACTGGCTTAGGCCGGAACTGAAACTCTCCTCCAGCTCGATGGCCGCTCTGTTTTGAAGGCTCAGGCGCAGCGAGTCTCCGGCCCCCGATTTCCAGGCCAGGAATCCGGGAACTGCCAGCAGGACGAGGCCCAGGATCAAGAACCTCCCGGACCCGGCCGCGGCCTTCCAGCGGCGAGCCACCGTCTTCCAGGGCGACTTGGGCGGCGGAAGCGTCAGGTAGAAGCGATGCCGTACCGGCAATAAAGCGGGCTCCGGCAGCAAGGGTTGCCGGAGGAGCGGGACTTCCGCCGGCCGGTCATGGGCAGCCCCTACCAAGGGCTTCGTCGGCGGCTCGATGGGAACCGGCAGCGGCCAGGCGAGGTCATCGGCACACTCCATACGGAGAGCCACGGAAGGCACGGCCAGAGGCGAGGTCCACACCGGATGGCCGGGCGCCAGCCGCATGGTCATGGGAGCCTCCACCCACCGTGCTTCCAGACTCGACACGGAAGTCGGCAGCAGCTTTGCCTGGCGCCGCCCGGCCGGGAGAGCCGGCAGGCACGGCCCCGAGGGTGGCGGGACCGGAATGCCAGTGACCTCAGCAAGCCCCTTGCGGGCCGCCAGGGGGAACACCCGCCCCACCAAGCCTGGCAAGCTGAGTGGCGCCGGCTGCGCCGCCCGGAACGGGCCCGGCCCGAGAATCCCGGCAGGCTGGGGCCATGCTGTGTCACGGGGCTCGAATCCAGCGCGGCACTCCACCGAACGGCCCAGACCGGCAGAGCGCACTTGCGGCGAGCTGAGCAATAGGAAATCAGCGGTCGAAGCGAGCGCCGGTTGCCCGGCCCACGAAGACTGGAGCCAGCCAGGCTGTGCGCTCGGTTTGACCAGGAGGTCCCAGACGCACGAGCGTGGACCAGATCTGCTCTCCCGAACGGTCCCGGAAAGGAGCAGCAAGCCAGCCTGCGAAAGCAGCCCGGCCGTTGGCTTTCCACTGGCCGGCAGGCGGCCCGGCTCGGCGGTCGTGACCAGGGTCAGGGCTTGCAGACTGATGCGAGCAGCTTGCTGAGGACTCCCGCGGACCGGCAAGTCCAGGGACACTGACGGCGCCCCAACCAGAACGCATGGCCCGATCCCGGCGGCGATTCGCGGAGCTGCGCAGGCCCAATAGCGGAATCCGGCGCCTGGCGCCAGGCGCACCGCCAGCCGGACTGCCCGGGATTTCGGGAACGCCAGCGCCGCATGCGAGCCGGGGGTCTGGACGCCCGGTAGCGGCAGTGCATGGACCGTTCGCAGAGGCAGCGCCGGAAGCCGGGCGGAGATCTCAGATCGAAGCAACCGGAGAGGGGTCATCCCACTCTGTAGCGCCGGGATCCCGATTCCGGCCGGCTGGCCCAGCCCAAGATCACCGCGGCTCACCGTTTCAGACGCACGTGCGGTCAGTTCCAGGATAGCAGTGCGGACTGGCAGCGCAACGGGACCGGCGGCCGACGCCGGCCTCGAATCCTGTACGGCGCTCCGGACAGACTCAGCCAGGGGGAGCGACACTGGCGGACTGGTCCCCCGCAGCCGGCCGGCGTCGAGCGCGGACGAGCCGGGCGGGAACGGGGCGGAAAACCGGAACGCAAGGTCGGGCGTGCTCTCGGGGCTGGCTGCCGGAATCCTGGCTGCCGCGAGATCCAAAGCCAGCAGAGCTTGGATGGGCACCCCCCGGGAAGGCGTCTGAACTCCCAGCCCGCAGAGGCGCACCTCTGGCTCCGGAATGCCCACCCCCAGCCAGCAGGCCCGTCCCGCGCAATCGGCCTGCCGAGGTGGAACCAGGGCCGGCTCCTGCGCTGGCTGGAGACCCAATCCCCGGCTGGAAACAGACCAGCGTGGGAGCGACCAGGAAGCCATCTTGAACGCGGGCGCAGATGCCATGCGGAACTGCCGTGTGAGCGCAACAGGCTCCGCAGGCGCACCGGGAAACGCCGGAGCCGAGTGAGCCAGTGAACCCCGGGCCGGTACACCAATCCAAGCCGGGAGCGCCGCAGTGGCCATAGGGAACTCGACGAGGGGCTCGGGAGCTGGACGCGGGGCCGTCCGAGGGGCCTTTCCGGAGGGCCAGGCGGCAGGCAGCGACGCTGCGGTGGACAAGACGCACGGAACCTGATGTGCCGGAGCCTGAGGGCACAAGGCCGCGAGAGGCCGCACTTCCGGCTCGGACCTGAACCGGAGGGCGGCATCCGGCGCGCGGGGCAGCGGCGACGGCAGAACCAAGTGCTCGCAAGGGCCAGCCGGGGCTGGCGCTCCAACCGCAGCGAACTTGAACCCGACCGGCTGGAGCTGCCAGACCGGGGACTGCGCCCAGGCGGTATCCCAGCCCGCAGCAGCGATTCGCACCTCCGTCCACCGTGGAACAGCCGCCCGGTGTAATGCCTCAGTCTCTGGGGGGTGTTGGCGCCCTTGTGGGATAAGCTTTAGGTTGTCTGGCCCATTCTCCACTACAGCGCGAGACAAGCTGAAGCTTATCCCACGCGGGCCCCCCAGAGACTGAGGCATTACCGCCGGGTTGCAGGGAAGGCTGCTCTCAGGGGCATAGGGCGCGCATGCGGCAGTGGCGAGCCTGGTGAAGCGCGCCAACCGCAGGTCGGGCAGCAACGGCGCCGAGGCTGGAACACCAACTTCTGTGACCGCAACCGGTTGAGCGGCGCGGGTCTCGGCTGCGGATTCGAGAGGCAGGTGCGCCGCGGGCGCCAGGGCACCCTCTGCGAGCGGTCCCGGCCAGCCCGGGCGCGAAATGCCGGCTGCGGGAAACCCGGCAGCAGGCTCGCAATGCGGAACCCGCACGGCAGCAGAGAGCCTGGCGGAAGGTCCACCCGGATGGAGGAACGGGACGGAGGGCTGCCAGGCCGGCCGGGCATACCCGGGCGCGCGCGGATACACCGGGGCGCGGGGCAGAAGCTCTGCCGCAGAGGCGCCGCGTGCCCTGTGCTGAGCAGTGCGGGCCGGCGGGACCGCTACGGCGAAGTAGTCGCCCAGGCCCGGGAGCGGCACCTCTTCTTCAACCGGTCCGGCCGCAAAGCCGACCGTGTGCAGTTGCCACAGCGGGGACTGCTTGCAGGTAATGTCCCAACCGGCGCCCGTTATCTCCAGAACGAGCCGCTGCGGGAATGCCGCCCGATGCCTGCGCAACGCCTGGGAATCGAGAGCCGTGAGCTCTCCGGAAGGAAGCTGGACGCCCGGCGCGAAGGGGAGTCCGGGCAGCGCCGACTCGTGGCCGGGGAAAGCCGCCGCTGGAGCAGTGTGCCGGCTCGGCAGGCTCGCCAGTGCGGCGCGGGAGACCGAAGGAAGGCCCGAAGCCAGAAAGGTCGCGGAAGACAGGGCGCTTCTCCCAAGTCTCCCCGTCCAGTCGAGGCCCGAAGGGGCGCCAACCGGGAATCCCATCGCCGGCCCGGGCTGGCCAACGGCCATGACGCACTCAACCGGCCCGGGCGCCCAAGCCACAGAGACGGCGGAGGCCCCACGCAACAGAGCCATTAGGACGCAGCCAGGCTGCCGGGGCGTCGCCAGAACCGGAGGCTGGAGCTCCGGTTCGCAGGCGGCCTGCACCCGGCTGTCGAGCCGGCAAGCTCGCGGCGCGCCCGGCGGGACCGGGCCGTGTAAACGGGAGGCGATGGCCTGTTCGGCCGGGGCGAATTCGAATCCGGTTGTCGCCATCCGCCAAATCGCGGACTGCGGCCACGTGATGTCCCAAGGTGTTCCCTGGACTGGCAACTCCAGGTTCTGTGACCGGGCTTCCCCGTCCCTGCCCAACAGGCCGGTCCCCAAGGGAACGATTCGGTGCAAGATCGGGAGCTGAATGCTCAGGGCCTCCGGGAAGCCAGGCAGCAGCACCTCGTCGCGCGCCGGAAAGCTCGCGGCTAGGCCCGCCTCAGGGGCCGCCCGGAGGTTCCCTGGGGACCAGCGGACCGGCGGGACGAGAGGGCACTGCCTCAGGCGGTGAATGGGGACGCTGCTGGACGATTGATAGTAGCGCCCCAGTCTGGGCCTGCCGGGCAAAGGGCCGGCGAATTGCATCTGGCCAAACGGAGCCATTCGGGCGATGGCCGTCTTGCGGGAGGCCTGGGCTGCGACCCGGGGCGGCACCGGCTGAGATCGAGGGAGCAGGAGAACCGTTTTCGAGAGCCCCACGGGCGGGAACCGAACTACAGCAGCAGAGAGGGCGAAGCCGGCCAGCACGAACTCAGGCGCAAAGGCAGGCGGCGCGGGCTTCACCGCGTAAGGCACAGGGCCCCACTCAGCCGGCGGCGCCATCGGTTCCTCGGCAGCCAGAGTTGTGAACTGCCGGCCCTTTCGCCTGGGAGCCGCAGCGGCCAGTTGGTCGCGCGCTTCCACCAGGCGGTTCAGAGCCGTTCGCGTCAGCTCATGATACTTTCTGCGATGCTCCTCGGAACAGAAGTCCACGTCGGACAGTTGCCTGACCAGAGACACGCGCTTGCCACAGTAGAAGCAGGGCATTCCTGTAGCTTGTTCCCTCGCTCAATTATAGGGATGTCGGCGCTGATTTTCCAGGAGAAAAGATAGATTCGGCTCCGGAACTAAGAGCTTTGGGGAGGATTTGGGCGAATTTTTGCGGGCTTGATTCCAGTGTTCACCTGGGAAGGATCCAGTGAGGTTCCACCTCAGACCGAACCGATTGCTCACCGCAGAGACGCAGAGGCGCAGAGAAAAACAGTTCACCGTGGGTCCCCGGCGCCTCGCGGGAACTAGCGGGAGTTTACTGCGAAGCTCGGAGCGAAGAGGGTTAATGGCATTGGTTCGAAGCAGTTGCCGGGGAGAGCTCTGTATTACCCACGGTGGGTACTACAGACTCTTTGCAGGGCCAGCGTTTCC
>Ga0315282_10016546_pt1 | contig 10768 bp, 25 predicted proteins | sample YL17G07_20_MG_FD_203693 | JGI IMG/M metagenome (GOLD analysis project Ga0315282, IMG submission 203693) | Sediment microbial communities from Yellowstone Lake, YNP, Wyoming, USA - YL17G07_20 | ecosystem: Environmental > Aquatic > Freshwater > Lake > Sediment | place: USA: Wyoming | collected... | reverse complement strand
CATCGCACTTAGTCGCGCCTTCAGTACATTCTGGAGTAACTTTCCCTCTTTTCCAGAAGAACAAGATAGCGAGTAGTGCAGCAATCGCTACCGCTCCAATTACAACTTTCTTCTTATCTTCAGCCATTTTCGCCTCCTTTGCTATCTTATTCCATTAAATTGGGGGATATTCATACTTAACAAGTTCAAAAGTCTCTTGGTTCCACCCTTCTACTAGGTGAACTGAAAATGTCGCTGTCATATACAATGGATGATGCAGACTAATTTCGTGGTATCCCAAGGCTAGCCCTTGTATTATAAGCCCAGGATATACAATATCACTCATACCATTAGTATAACCGACCATTCTCCCATCAACACTAACCTCAACATTTGATATTAGTTTCTTTGTTTCAGCATCAATTACTCTGACCTTTAGGCTTGCTGTTCCTGGTGCTGGTGGTGTAGGAACTGCTCCTCTTTTCCAAAGGAACAAGAGTGCGAGTAGTACAAGTATTACTGCTCCTGCTCCAATTGCTTTCTTATCTTTAGCCATACTTACCTCCTTTCTTCTTCCACACTTCTTCTATTGCCTCCTTTTTCCCAGACTTTGCCAACTCTAATATGTTTTTGTATCCTGCTTTCTCAAAAATCACTTGGTCATTCCAATACATAAATGGTTGATAGTGTTGACTAAGCTCTTTTTCAGTAAGCCATTTATCGGGAATTTCATCTAGTGTTGACTCAAAGATGTAGCCATTCCACACTACCCATGCGTGCCCCCATGATTGCCCTTCGCTCTTGAATAGCCCACCAGCAACATACACATCTTGCAAGTTGTTTCTTAGTATGCTGGCTAGAAGGAAGGACGTATCTTCACAGTCACCAGTTTTCTTGCCCCAAGTTTCTAACGGGAATTGCCAGTATTCTTCAATTGGGTCTTCAACATAACTAATCTCTGTGCAAACTAAATTCCAAGCATCATTAACATTATCGTTAGCTAGATTCACTACATCCAGTGGACGAATAAAGTCTTTGACCGAATATACATCACTGTCTCTAGCTTTAACGCTTATATCATCTATCTGATGAAATCCTCCTAACCCACTTAGAGCTAGTGCTCCAAGCAATACTATTACTCCTTCGTTACTTGCCATTTTGTTTAATTGCTTCCTCCAAAGCAACCTTGGTGTTAAACTTGGTGTTAAAGGCATGCTCAATTGCCTCAAGCTTCTTTTTCTCCTGTTCCCTCCATTGCTTGGCTTCCTTTTTGCTTCTTGGTCCCATCTGTTGCTCACCTTTTTATTATCTTAGCCCACAGCAATCCGCCACTAGCAATTAACGCTGACCCAGTCGTTATGATGACAAATCCTATTTGAGCGTGCATAGTAGCCTCAATGGCTATTCCCAGAGTGACTGCCGAAATTCCTACTGCCTCCAGTGCTATTGCTAATAGTTTGCTGTCTTTCATAATTTACCCCCTTCTAATCCAGTGCTAACTCCCTTTTGACATTCGAGAACTTGTTCAGGATTGCAATGGTGTCAGACCCCGCAAAAAGCAATCCAACGACTTTATTATCTTCTGTTAATACCGCAGAGCCACTATCTCCACCCTGAGCCATTGGACCCGCCGTTACTAACTGGTCTTCAAATATGGCAACACCAGAGCTATACTGGACTTGAACGACAGCATCTATTGAGGCTATTTCATCGTGGTTAAGCCCGGATGTCCTTCCGCTTTTCTTGATTTTCATACCGATTTCCGCCTCAGCCGTGCCATTCGGCGTGCCAATCTCTAAGATGCTGTCTAGCACATCCCCGTCGCTATCAGGCTTAGCCAAAGCACAATCCACTTTGTTCGTGGTGTCTGCCGAAGGCACTATAGCCTTTGGTAACCTACTTCTCCTGCCAAGTGCTTTGGCAACTGAGTTAGAGGCCCAGACGATAAACCTTAAGATTGGGCAATTGCTTGGTGTTTGTTCACCTATAAGCCAGACATGGACAAACTCGGACAGCTTTGCTATTTCGTCGGCAGAAGTCCCACCATCATACGGTCCGGGTTGTAGAATAGCATCTCCTATATTGCCTTTATTCTCGTTTGCGAGCACATGGTTATTGGAAAGAATGTATCTTACCCCACCTTTCTTTACCACCATCCCAAGCGTTCCAGCAGTTATCAGGTAATGCCCGATGCTTACTCCGCCCGGTGCTGGGCGATATTTGGTTGTTCTGTCAGGGTCATTAAGGTCATCACCTGAAAGAGCATGGATTACTCCGACTTCCACGACGTCTGTTTCAATGTCTTTGGCGCCTACCAAAACTCTGCCGGGGATTATGTCTTTCTTATTCAATGTTTCTATGGACATCTTTTTGACAACGCCCACCACTATGCAATCTCTGCCAGTATTGACGCCTTTGGTTATCTTCTTTCCTTTGCCGACCAAGACTACATTAGGTTTTTTGAACAGTTCTTTGATTACATCATTCATTCCAACCCCCTAGTGTAAAGGATATACCTCCAACAAGGTTAAAATCAATACTATTCCCATCCCTATAGCGAAGGCACATAATCCTTCCCAGAAGTCCTTCTCACTCTCGTGGTCAGGCTTTCCTTTGGAAGCTATATATTCCCATACCTCATCGGAGCCGAACCAAAGTATAAGTATGATACTGGCTACCGGGTAATATGGGATTAAGGCAGCGCACAAAAAGCCAAATAGAACGTGTATTGGAGTGGTCCACTTGCGCAGCTTGAGTTTGAGATTCCAAAGCAATCGGTAATCGTTCAAATCGTTCATTTGCTGTTGTAAAAATCGTAATACTTGAAGCCAACCTGCAATTGCATCCGACCTTTAGGCATCTCGTCATTATCACCAAGCAACTTCCATTCGCCGGTCGATGTAAGGAACCATAGCTTGATATCTGCTGTTGATGCCTGCTCTTTGAATTGACTAATCCAATCTTTCGCTCTCATTTTATTATTTTAGTTATTATTTTAGGGCAGGATACACACCTCTTTTGCAACAGAGGAAGGAGATGGTGAAACCCTAGCAAACCTAGGTAAAAACCACTGTATCCTGCCCCCATTATTTCTTTCATATCTTTGCCTTTATCCATTTTATTATTCTTTCCTCGTTAGCCTTGAAGAAATATCCTATTGCGATGCCAGCAACAGAGCAAAATACTTCAATAGGCACCATTTTCATCGCAGTGAAGACAATTAAAGCAATGGCGAATAGCACACCGATTATGGCAGCCACAATTTCTTTCATTTTAAGCCCCCTGTTTGGCTGATTTCAGGATAGCTGATATGGTCTTTTATCATAGTAAAATTAACAGGAAGCGGCGTGCTGATATTTCCTGTCTCAAGAATTTCCTTGCGACAATGCCGGCAGAAATATCTTATGCCAATTCTTCTGGCACAGGTGAATCTGTCACACTTCGGGCAATACATCAATCTTCTACCCATGTCTGCTTTTTAACCAACTTATTAAAGCTAGGATACCAAACATTACCAAAACTGTTGCCGCTGTCGCTGCTGCAGCTTGCTTTTTAGTCATACCTTCTTCGTTTGTCTTCATTATCATACCGTTATTTGAGGAATATAGCTTACTTTAAGAAGTTGCCCATCGGTAAGAGTTATAGCACCGAAAGTATCGTGTGCAATAAAAAGACCTGGGTAGGCAACCATTCCAGCCTCAGTTACCGCAATGCTGTTTCCGCTGTGATTCGTGAAAAATCTGCTGACGGTAAACTCTCCGTTGTGAGCGTTTATTGTGCCAAATCGCAGGTTAGTAATCTCACATCCGCCAAACTCAAGCTGGCTTCCATAGGTTCGGATGTCATCTAAATAACTAGTTCGGTCATATCCTGTCAACTTATGTGATGTAAATCTAATTGTATGAGTGCCAGTATACGCTGAAACATCTACTATTTGGAGAGGGAAATTGCTGTTTCTCGCAAGCACTCGTTCATTAATAATTACTCCATCAACACTAACACGAAAAGAGAGTTGGTCTGCAATATCACCGCCATATAGCTGGAAACTAATAGTGGAAATGTTAGTCAAGTCAATAGCTTGTTGTATGTAATTTTCACTAGTAAATTGGACATAGTATGTTCCATTCTTAAGTCCCCAATCTCCGTTTTGAATAGTTCCACCAGAGTTTGTCCAGTTGGTGAAGTCTCCAGTCTCAAAACTAGGATTGAGGAATGAAGCTGGTGCTCCTGCTCTATAAAGACGTCCGTGGCAAATAGGAGTATATAGACAAGTATCGGAAGGAGCTGGTGTTCCCGTGCCAGAGCCAACTACAATCCCAAACATTTGTCCTTGAGAGCTGAAGAGTGAGCTATACCCAGGCAAGCTACATACCTGGAGATTACTTGCACTAACTGCCAATCCTGAATGACTTAGTTGAGAGTGTTGGACATACAGCAACCTCATAAAGCCAAGTGTAAAGCTTCGAGAAAATTGCTCTCGCCTCTCAATTAGCTTGTCATCATCGCTAAATCGTTCCAGTAGAAGTTTTGTTCTCATACTGTCGCCATCTCCTCATAATTTACAGTCAAAATTTCGCCGTCAGGGACTTCTACTGACGATTCCAAAACATCTCTGATAGCTAGGAAGTAATATCCACTGGCAATGACGTACAGTCCTAATTCTTTTACGAAAATCGATTCTCCACAACTATTCGAAAAATCTCTAGTCAACCTGAATTGCGACATCGAAGCAGTAGCAGTAGGAGCACCAAAAGTCATTGCTCCATACTGAATTTGCCCAGCACCTGCACCGTGGGGAATAGGAACCTCTAACTTATAATCGTTTACAGTCGGTAAAGTTGTTCCCGTTCCTACTATAATACCATTGGTTGTAATTCCTGCAGCAGCTACAGCACTGAAATTGCCAGACGCTTGGTCAACGCCTCTTGCAGTATTGCTGGTGTCCTTTGGCGTTGTGCCTCCAGCAAGTATTGAAGGCAAGTTGTAGCATTGCACCCATAAAATCTCCAGGAATTGTCTTACGAAGCTCTTTGACTTCACGATTCTATGCTCAGTAACTTCACCAGTGGGCTTATGAACTGTGAGTTCGAGCATACATCCAAACTCGCCAGGAAGCATGGCTTCCCTATTTATCTTAATTTGTTTGACTTCCTGCTTTAACTCAATTTGCTGTTTCAATTTTACCTCTTATGCCGTTGTCTTAACCCAAGCTTGGTTTCCTAAAGGCTGAGTCGTAGCTGATGGAGTTGCTGTTGTTACTCTGCCTCTTATCCAATAAAGATTTAATGTTGCTACTGTAGTAAGTGCCCAATCCGCAGGAACAGTAAACAAAACCTGGTTATGTGCGGATTTCTTGAAATTATTTGTCCTATCTTCCACTCCAGATAAAGCTGTCCATATTGTGCCATTATAATATTCCCAAACCAAATCCCAAGTTCCTGCTCCAGCCCGTCCGATATCGAAAAGAACATATCCAAAGGTGTGTGATGAGCCAATATAATAGGCATCATTTTGAGCCACCGCTGCTGGGAGTAAGTGCATATCGTTCGCAGTTGCATTGTTGGCAGCCACGGTTTCGTTAGTTTGAACTCCGCCGTCGTCAGCTACAGCACCGCCAACAGCTTCAGCAACAGTTTCTGTGTGAGGAACTGTTATAGCAGCGCCTTTATCGTAAGTTCCGTCTGGAGCTACGATACCCTCTGAATCCACTAGAGCTATACTTGGCTTTAATAACTTAAATCCGGCTACGTTGTCGGTTTCTAACTGACTACTAAAGTATGTTTCAATTGGTGCATCCTTACTATGTAGAGCGTCGACGATTGTTAAAGCTGTGCTGCGAACAAGAGCTATTATCGCAGTATAGTATCTGTCTAGAACTATATATGCTGTGCCGAATCCAAGGCCTCCACCAAATCCCATTACGCTGGTCTCTCCTTGCCAGTGATATCTGCCCAAATTACTTTCTCGATTCCGTTGGTTCTCCCCTGAACGAGAGTTGTTTTACCTTCACGTATAAGGATATCGGGAAAAGAAAGGGTCAGACTAGATGGAAGTTCCATATCTGTCCATACCTCAATGTCGTTAACCACCAAACGAAATTCCGTGATGGAATAGCTATCAGAAGCCATCTCGACCTTCGATAGCACGCCAACTTTCCCCGGACTAACCACCCATTTGACGATATCCTGATACGACGCAGTTCCAACTATCTTATTCAATAGGGATATGGCAGTTTCTGGCTTAATCAATTGAGGAGTACCCGCCTCCGAAACAATCGTTTCGAAGAACGCACCTCTACCAACAATCAATGTTGCACTACATCCGCTTTGTGCTTCGTTGGTTAAGTATAAAGCATCGAATGGAGTCTTAATTTGCCTAATTTTCATTAAGTCAAGAGCATCATAGTCGGGTTGGTTAATTCTGACTGTTAACGACCCATTTATGTCTTGAACGAGAAGATTGTCTCCAGTAATAATGATTGCTTCTTTGTCCCTTGCCGTGGACAAGTCGATTGGATATACTTCGTAGTATTTGGGCATTGTTGGTAAGTTAGGAGAGGGCATTCTAGCCTCAATGCTTTTTATCAACTCAATCAATTGAGGCATATTTTCCGTGATTTCGGACAACGAAGTCCCTGTTTTTTTGCCTATCGAATATAGAAGGGCTAAAGTTAGTATTTCACCACCAGATATCATCAATCTCTCCTAATCTTTCCAAATTCCATAAACTATTATTTTCCCGCTCGTTGGAGCAACAGCAGCAGTTATTTTCACTGAGATATATGGAGCCCAATAGCTGTTTAAGTCCAATGCCACTATTCCATCTGAGTTGGCATTAACCGTTGTTGCTGAACCTAAGTTACCCTCTGCTCCACCAGCTCTTCCAATAGGCTGAACACTAACATTTTGATTCAAACCATTCTCAATGCCAAAGACTACTTTGCTCTTATCAAAAGCATCAATCCACATAAATGGGTCTGGTTGATGAGCATCAGTGTCCTTTATCTCTATGTTATCAAATATCCTAATTGAATTCTTAGCTAGTTTGTTTTCCATACTTTATCTTCTCCTTACTAGGTCTATTACCAAAAATACAACTAATCCCGTTAGTGCTAATGCTCCAAAGTCACCAGCCTGTAGTTTAGCCCAGAAATCATTAAACCAGTCTCCAACGTCACTAGAAGTTCCGCCCATTGATGAAGAACAAGTACTACAATATTCTTGAGATTCTTTGCTCGCTAAGTACTCTTCAATCGTTTCCATAGCCCCAAACTCCTTCTATTAGAAATTCCTATAGCAACAAGCAAAATAAGAGCAAAATAAGCATGACCTGTGACTGTAAAAAGATTGAATAAATTAGTCAAAGTCGTGTTCATGTCTTTGTCAATTCCTTAGCCTTCTCCTTTTGAACTAAGTGATTACTGATAGCAATAGCTGTGTAAGCTAATAACCACTTATTCATGTTGCCTCTCTCCTAGGTATAACCTTACTTATCACGATAATGCCAAGTAATATTGCAAAGATTATTAGTCCAGTCATTGCTATTTTCCCACCACTCTTCCATATCTTCCACATAATAATGAATATAATCACAGCAGAAATAGCTATAATGGCTAAAGCTATAAGGGCAAGTTGGGGCTGTCCCTGCGTGAAATGAATATAAACATTTGAACCTGAAGTTGTAACGCTAGTCTCTGGAATACCTAAATAATGTAGCTGGCTAGAGAGAGCACCGATTATATCAGCACCAACTGCTGCTCTGCAATTCAGTTCCACGTAGCCTTTTTCTCCCTCAGCAAATCGGTTGTCGTAATTACCAAGAGAAGTAATGGTGCTTACACCACCTTGAGCAATTAACGTATCTGCCATTACTTCTTCTCCTTCTTCTCAGTTGGTTTCTCAGTTGGTTTCTTAGTTGGCCAAAGAGCTATCGCTGCAATAATTGCTCCAATAGCTAATATCCATCCCCAAGGGAATGCTGCTTCTTTTTTAACGCATTTACCACCTTTACAGACATAACCTTCTGGACAATCTGCATCATTTCTACATTCCACACATACACCACCTACGCAATAGGGTTTATCTGCTGAACAATCGGAATCTACTGAGCAAGTAGGTATAAATCCTTCTGGAGTTACAGTAAAAGTCTTAGTGACTAATAATTGCCAATCACCAGTTATACTAGGTTGAATGGTGAACGTTTTGGTTGCTAGTAATTGCCAGTCACCAGTTGTACTAGGTTGGATAGTGAATGTTTTAGTGGCTACTAATTGCCAGTCACCAATCCCACAAGCAGGATTCTTTGTACCATTTTGCCATAAAGCAACAACTTGGTTTGCTTGTGCCTCAGTTATGATTCCCAAAGACTCCCAATCATGAACTGCGGCCATAGCTTCAGACATGCTAATAAAGCAGTCTTTGTCTGCGTCATAACTCCACGGGTCAAATGCCATTTTATCTCACCAAACCCAATTTGCACTAATATGAGGATTACCCCATAGCTTAACTGTTACATCAACTGGAACATCAGGCATAATTCCTAAGCTAAGTGTGGGAGCAAATGTAGGACCTCCTGTTTTACCGTTTACAGTGAATGTATCATAGTCCTTTCTTCCATCTCCCTCTGCCGTGAAACACCCTGTCCAGATGGCAGTGGAACTTCTAGTTTGGTCGCTCACATTCCCATCAACCACAACCTTTATCTCTTTACCAGGGGCCAGCTCGCTTGGAACTTCGCATCTGGTAAATGCACCAGTTATGTTACCTGCACCTAAACTACCTAAACTTCCTACTCCTACTCCGACCTTTTGAAGTATCTTGTTTATATCATTCATTTGTCACCTCCTTCTTTCGTGACGGAATGGCTTCAATGATTGGCTTTCTACCTGTAAATCCAATACCACCACCTCCGTCGCTCAGCCCCCAAACTAATTTCCTGATTTCAATGATAACAAACGTCAGAGCTACTAGAAATAGTATTACTAAAACTGCTATAATGATGGCAGCCCAAGGTAGCGGGCTAGCAGTCGGGTCAGTTGATACTACTTTTACCTGGTAATTAGTCCAAAGAGCAGGACTAGTATCTTCCCAGACAGTTGTTTCTAGTAGCTCTGCGTTCTCTCTGCTTTTTAGCTGACTAGCAAAATGCCCAGCAATCTGCTTATAGAAGTACGGGTTAATGAGAAGTTGGTCTGGACCTAGCTTAAAGGAAAATAGGCAAGATTCAGCATTTCCCTTATAGCTATCAGCCAGTGACGTTCTTTCATACCAAACTTGCTGGAAGGACATTATCTTTCCCTCCGCAAAGAATCAATGCTGAGCAATCGGTCAGCTGTACTAGGATTCTCGGGATTCTCGGGATTCTTGAGATTCTCGAACCAGGCCATCGGAGAAGTTCCTCCTTATGCCTAGATTCGTAAACTCTCCGAAATCCTAGTTGTAGATATCTGGAACCGGGTCTGAGCCGTATCAGCAGCCAAGTTACCAGTGACCTTGATGTACAACCTATCCTTCGGTTTGATTGTTGCTGACTGTCCGAGTGTAAACAAACTCAGCTTATCCTTGAACTCGGTGAGTACCGTATAGTTAACCAGCGATAATTGCCTCACCGTAATTCCGTTCGGGTCCTCATGAGTTAACTTAACAAGAGTTGTTCCACTTAACTCAGTTGGTGTGGTACTTGCTAAGTATAAGCTAAAGATGTCGTCTGGTCCAATCTCGAAAACAGTTCTGTCTGGACATATGAATTTAACAATCTTGCTCTCTGTGTTAGCAACACCAGCGGATAGGGTTACATTGTCATCAGCCTGGGTTATTCTGTAGATATCCCTAACTAGTGGCATTATACGTACCCCCTTGCCTTTAAGTACTGGTCGACCGTGTCAGCAGCTTGTCTCTCTACTGGAGTTGTAGGTCCTACTCTTGCACCACCACTCCTTGGATTAGTTGTTACGACCAATGGAGAATGATGCGTTAAGCTTATCCCAGTGAACAATCCAGAAACCATGCCTCTAAGGTCAACCAATTCTTGAATAGCATCGTAAGCTAACAGCAAACCAGCTGTTTGAGCAGCAGTATCTCCAATTAGTCTGCCACCCCACTTGATGCTTGCAAAAGAACCTACGCCCTTCATAGCCCAACTTGGGATGTTTGCTGTTCCAGATACTCCCTGTACTAAACCAATTACTCCATCAACCGCTCCAGCAGCAAGAGCACCTATTGCAGCAGCACCAACTGGAATACCAGCTATTCTTGCCTTAGCTATCCCTTCTAGCCCTCCAAATCCTTCTGCCATGAATTATCTCCCTACGAACCTAACGCCTTTTGAAGTCTTACAATACTTGGCTCCGCGTTTAGTTCGTCTGCATTCTCCAACTTTCATTTTAGCCATATTCGACCTCCCTATGACCACTTTGCACAACGTCTAACAGTTTTGTGCAACTTTGGAGAATGAACATTCTTGAAACTTGTACACCTACGACCTTTTCGTGTCATGAATTAACCTCCTTTAGCTAGCCATACTTCGCGCAACGTCGTCCGCGAGCAGTGTGCTTGTAGCGAATACACTTGGCCCCTCTGTGCATTCCTCTGCGTGCCATTGTCTGACCACCTCCTTTTTGTTATTTCGGAAAACCTCCCACATAAAGAAAAGGAGAACCTCCATTCAATTCTTCCTTATGTAGGAGGTCTCCTTTATAGTTAAATAATATAATACTTAGGTATTCGAAATCAAGTAGGAAGGAATTCTGTAGGTAGAGCTTACCATTTTTCTATTCTATTTAGCAGGTTAT
>Ga0315282_10016544_pt1 | contig 10769 bp, 6 predicted proteins | sample YL17G07_20_MG_FD_203693 | JGI IMG/M metagenome (GOLD analysis project Ga0315282, IMG submission 203693) | Sediment microbial communities from Yellowstone Lake, YNP, Wyoming, USA - YL17G07_20 | ecosystem: Environmental > Aquatic > Freshwater > Lake > Sediment | place: USA: Wyoming | collected... | reverse complement strand
GGTAACAGCGGTTCCGAATACGGGCTACCGCTTCGTGCGGTGGAGCGACGGCGTGATGACCGCGTCCCGCACCGACACGAACGTAACAGCGGATATCAACGTGACGGCGGTCTTCGCACACTCAAACCCCGCCGCAGTCAAGGACTGGCCGCTCTATGAATGAACGCTAGAATTCCGAGAATTCCGAGTACGCCACGCTTATATCCCCTCGGAATCCGGCATTTCGCATCCTCTCCCCGAAACCCGAAACCTGAAAAACCCCCACCGGGCAGGACAGGCGGGATTTTGGAGTGCTGGAGCCATGCTCCAGCCTTTGCGGAGAGAAGCCACGCCTCCCCGCCTTCCTCTAGCACCACGACAGCCGAGAAACAAGGCGCAAGCACGGCTTGCGCACTCCAAAACAGACCTTCGGAAAAACCGGGCTGGACGGGTTTGCTGCGCTTTGGTTGGTCATGGTTGCCATCCTTTCAGGTCTTGTTGGAAAAAACCGGCTCCACGCCCATTTCGCGCAGGAGGTGTCCCGCGTCCTCGACGGCGTCGAGCATCCACTCGAAGTAGCGCACGTCCACGTGGATGCCCCGCGTGGTCTCCTCCAGGAAGAGGATGTCGCTGGCCACGCCCTCGATGTTCCCATCGAATACCAGGCCGACCACCTCGCCCCGCGCGTTCAGCGTGGCGCTGCCGGAATTGCCCCCGGTGATGTCCACGTCGCTCAGAAAATCCACCGGCACCCCGCCCGCCTCTTGCGTTGCGTAGGGACCGAACCGTCCCGCGCTGATGGCGTCTATCACCCGCTTGGGCGCGTTGTAGGGAGGTTCGTTGCGGAACTTCCCCCACTTCTCCACCATCTCCCAGACATTGGTGAAGGGCTTGCAGACCGGCTTTTCGGGCGCGGCACGGTAACCGCGCACGGTGCCGAACGTCACCCGGATGGTTCCGTTGGCGTCGGGGGCCACGTTTCCGCCGCGCATTTCGAGCAGCGCCTCGTAGTACACCGGGCGCAGCAAGTTCATCGCGCCGGAGAGCCGCTTGCTTTTTTCCTCCCGTTCTTTCTGATAGGGACGGTATCGCAGCGCCAGTTGGATAAACGCGTCGTCGGATTTCTTCAGGCCGCCCAGTTTCGCCTCGCGCAAAAGCTTCAGCCGCGTGTCCAGGTCGCGGAGTTGCGTCTTGCTCATCCACGCCTCAATCTGTTTCTCGATCCGGGCCTGGGTCACTTCCCCCCGGCCAAAGACGTCGTTGAGAATCTTGGGGCGCTTGGCGGAGGGAAGCGAAGTCGCCTCCCTGAGATAAAGCGCAAACACCGCCTTCTCTATCTCGTCGGCGTACGTCTTGTTCATCCGTTCCTGGCGCTGCTCCATTCGCTTCCAGTCGCGCCGCTGATACCCCGGCTCGCGCTCCACGTCCGGTTTCGGGCGTTCCTCGGCCATCCGGACGATGCTCATCGCCACGCCAAGCAGCGTGGAGCCGCGCCCGAAGTAACCGACCGCTTCGTCCGTCTCGCGGTCTTTGCGCTCATCGGCCAACAGCGCGTTCAGTTTGTTGATCGTCTCTCCGTACTTCTTCCCGCGCTCCGGCTTGGCCGCGATCCACGCCATCAGCTCCTTCTCTTCCTTCTGCTTCAGGCCCACAATACCCTGCGCCTCGGTGCTCTGCAGGATGCCCTGGCTCTTCTTCTCTCCGTTTTCCAGCCCGAAGATCGAACCCGCCGCCTTGATGGAAAGATCCTCATCGCCGTCCGCCACCTTGTGCAGCGTGTCAATGTGCTTCTGGGACATCGCGATGCGCCGCGGGTAACTCCACTTGATGCGCTCCTCGATCTCGCCCGCCGTCGCCAGGCGTTGCGTGCGACCCGGGTAGCCGACCACAAAGACTAGGTCGCCTTCTTTCACGCCTTCCCTGGCCAGCTTGAGCCACGATTTCGGCTTATAGGGCACGTTGTCCTTCGAGTGCTCCGCGGGCTTCCCGTCCGGTCCAACGTAGGCGCGCAAAAGGGCGAAGTCGCCGCAGTGCCGCGGCCACATCCAGTTATCCGCGTCGCCGCCGAAGAAGCCCACCCCCTCGTGCGGGGCATAGACTAGCCGCGCGTCCCGAATCTCCAGTTGGGTGATCAGGTAGTACTTCAGCCCGCCATAGAATCCCGCGAGCCGGCATCGGACGCTCCGGTCCGCCGCTTCCGCCTCGGCGACGATCTCTTTCTCGCGCTTCTCCAGCTCCTTATCCCGCTTCAGGTCGTCTTTGATGTCCTCAAGCCCTTTGCGCATGCGCTGCGTCACGTCGGTCACGGCCGTGGTGACGTACACACGCGATCCCGGTCCCGAATAGAGTTCCTCCCCGCGGGAACGGGCGACGTATCCTTCTTTCAGGAGGTTGCGCTGGGGTGTCGAGTTGAACTGAAGGGCGCCCCGCACGCAATGGTGGTTTGTGGCAATCAAGCCCTCGGGCGACACAAACGACGCCGATGCCCCCACGCTGACAATGGCGTTGAGGGGAAACTGAAGGGGGTCGGCGAAGACTCTCGGATCGAGTTGCAGCCCCATCTTCTTGAGCGTTTCGCCGTGCGTCTCGGCGATCTGCTGAGGCATCCACATGCCGCCCGGCTTGTAGGCGCCGCCGGGCGAATCCTGGGCGGCCGCCGCGTGCGTGCCGAGCAGGATGGTGACTATGAGGCAGGGTATTATGCGCGAATTCGTCATGTTATTCTCTCCTCCAACAAGGGGATATACGCGGGAGTATAGGCCTCGGATGAGGCGGAGTCAAGAAGACTGAACCGCTTTGACGCGCCTTGCACGGCGACAAAAGCAGGTTTCGGGCGCATCTTGACTCCGCCGCCAAACTGTGGGGGCGGACAAAGTAGGGCGGGCGTCTCGCCTGCCAATGAATCCCTGGCCTGTGGGTCTGGGGAGCATAGAGTTGGCCCTGTGAACGCGGCGTTTGAAAGTGGCAGGCGAGACGCCCGCCCTACTTTAATTGGCACTCGCATTGGTAGAACCGTCACGAGGCGCCCGTAGCGGAGTCAAAATACGCCCGCAGGTTTCCGTGAAGTCCGGTTTTGATTGACAGATCAGGCCTTCTGAAGGACACTGTCTCTTCCTGTTTCCCCGGGGAGGGCCGCGAACCACCCCCGGGAGGAGGCGGAGTATGAGAAATATGCGCTCGCGGCAGCAGGACCACTTCCATCCGAGATGTCCCGGCCTCACACCGGCGGCCGCGCTGTCGGCGAAGCTGTTGCCGGCGGCGGCGATGGCCGTGCTCCTGTTGGCGATGGCGCTGCTCTGCGCGTGCGGGCGCCCCCACGTCCAGCGGATCGGCGACGCGCAGTTTCCCCCGCGTCCACGGAATGCCCCGGTCGAAGTGGTCGAGAACACCCTGAACCGGGCCTACGAGCCGGTGGCCCTGATTGACTCGAACCAGTATCGCGGTGACGATCCAACCTCCAAGACGGCAATGACCGAGGATCTCCGCAAGCGCGCGCGCAAAGTGGGCGCGGACGCCGTGCACAAGGTGCGCATCCTGGAGGTGAGCAAGCGGGGCGCGGTCCACGACCCCTTGGTTCCGATCCCCGGCGCATGGGTGCAGGGAACTTACAAGGAGTACTTCATGCGGGCCGAGGCGGTCCGGTATATCAAGTGAGGACTGAGTGCTGAGGACTGAGGACTGAGTGCTGAGAACTCAAGACTCAAGTCTCAAGTCTCAAGTCTCAAGACTCAAGACTCAAGTCTCAAGACTCAAGACTCAAGACTCAAGTCTCAAGTCTCAAGTCTCAAGTCTCAAGACTCAAGACTCTATCAAAACAAAGGATTAGCGTGACCATGAGCAAGACGTATCGTATCGCGGTGATTCCGGGCGACGGCACGGGACCGGAGGTAACGTCCCAGGCGGTGAAGGTGGCCAATGCGGCGGCGGCCAGGTTTGGCTTCAAACTCGACATGACGCACTTCGACTTCGGCGGGGAGCGCTGGAAACGGACCGGCGAGCTCCTTCCCGATTCCGCCATCGAGAACCTACGCGGCTTCGACTCGATCCTCCTGGGGGCCATCGGCCATCCCGACGTAAGGCCCGGCATCCTGGAGAAAGGGATTTTGCTCAGGCTGCGTTTTGCCCTGGACCAGTACATCAACCTGCGGCCAGTCAAGCTTTTCCCCGGCGTCGAGACCCCTCTCAAGGACAAGAAACCCGAGGACATTGATTTCGTGGTGGTTCGCGAGAACACCGAGGACGCCTACGTGGGCATGGGCGGCTGCGCGCATTACGGCACCAAGGACGAAGTGGCCACGCAGACCGCGGTTTACACGCGCATGGGCGTGGACCGTGCCATCCGCTTCGCCTTTGAATACTGCAAGAAGCGGAATGCCGGCAAGGCGTGGAAGGGTCTGACGCAGAAGGACAAGGACGAAGGCAAGATCGGGCAGCTGACACTCGTGGGCAAAACCAACGTCCTGACCTTCCTGTACGACCTGTGGGAAAGGGCGTTCCACGAAATGGGCGCGGCGGAGTATCCCGAGATCAAGCGCGACTACAACCACGTGGACGCCTGTTGCATGTGGTTCGTGAAAAACCCGCAGTGGTACGACGTGATCGTCACCGGCAACATGTTCGGCGACATCATCACGGACCTGGGCGCGATGATCCAGGGCGGCATGGGAATCGCCGCGGGCGGCAACATCAACCCCGAAGGCGTTTCGATGTTCGAGCCCATCGGCGGCTCGGCGCCGAAATACACCGGCATGAACGTGATCAACCCGCTGGCGGCGATCTGCTCCGCCCAGATGATGCTGGACGTGGCGCTCAACGAAACCCAGGCGGCCCGGGCCATCGAGGCCGTGGTGATGGACCTGACCGCCAACAAGATGAAGTCCATGGCCGCGGGCAAGATGGGGTACTCGACCACCCAGGTCGGGGATCTCGTGGCCGAGGGCGTGGCGGCGTACAAAGGCTGAGCGCGCTTGGCGGCGGGCCAGGAGAGAATAGTTTCGCGTGCCGGCTCTGCTTCCTTATGCCAGGAAAGCCGTGGGGAAACGGATTGCATTCTCATTGCCTCTCGAAAAAGGCTCCCTTTGAAAGTTCAGAATTCCTTTTCACTCATGCTTGTATGAGGATCAAGACGATGGATACAAGACAGGAAAACAGAGACAATAAGAATGCCCACCGTTCTTTGTGAAACAAACCATAGGCCAGAAGAGCATTGATGACGAGGACTGTGAACGCGACCAGCGGCTTTTCCCCGATGAAGAAGCAGAATTGCAGAAGACCGGCCACAGCCAGAAGCGCTATGAAAAGCCATACCTGCCAAGGCCGGCCCTTGAAGCCTCCAGCGGGATGAGGGGCTTTTGCCCTAAGGGTCGAGAACAAGATGCTCAGTTGAGCAAACCACTTGGCCCCACCTCGGCGCTCCACCTCTTTATCCCCATCTTCATCATCCCAAGGCAGCGTGAAATACATCCAGAAATACACAACAAGAGCAACCGGAGCAGCCATAAACCCAAGCACAATGGCAAGGACGCGAACGATCATGGGATCGGTTTCAAAGTGATCGGCAATCCCTCCGCAAACACCGCCGATTTGGCGATGTTTCCAGCTTTTGTAGAGCTTGCGCCGCCCCGTTGCTTCCAAATCCTTCTCGCTCCACGTCCCCGGCTTCTTGGCCAGCGCTTTCGAAAGCAGAAGGTAATCCTCCTCCGTGATCTTTCCATCACGGAGCATTTGATCGAGTTTCTCTTGAGACGAAACGTCGGCAGGTTCCATGTTCATAACCTTTCCATTTCCTCCGCCGCCTCTTTGGCCGAGAGGTCGCCCTTTTCCAGTTGCTCCAGAATGCCGCGCTTGGCTTCCTCGTTGTTGCGGAGATTTCGATACGACTCGATGAGCCGGTCCAGGCGATTGCGAATGGCCACATAGCCCAACCCGGATTCTTCGGCCAGAGCCTTGATGCTGAAGCCGGCCAGAAGATAGCGTTCGAGAAACTCCAAGTTCTCGCCGGACAACCGGGAAAACGGCGTTTCCCAAAATCGTCCCCGAATCTCCACGCCGCAGCGATCACAAGTTATCGCCACTGGCCGCATCGAAGCGCCACAATAAGGACAATCCGGTTTTTTTCGAGTTGGCGTCATGAAACAAGGATACTCCACATAGAACGGGCGTGTCAAATAAAATTTTAACAAAATGCCATTTTACCAAAACTTTATTTTTGTTTGGCATTGCCTCGGCGTATCTATATTTCGCTTGCTTGCGCCTCAAAAAACTCGATATGCACATTTCTATTGAGGCGCCGGTGGAAATCCTCGATGCTGGAAAGTCCCGGCAGCGCCATCCCGCCGCCCCGGCGTTCACTGATTGAGATTCCCCCTATGCAGTTCCCGCGATCCTCACAGACCTCTCGAACACGAACGTTCCCTTCCGCAAGAATACTTCTGATGTTTCTCATTGCCGGCTTGTGCGCGACAGGCTGCGTAGGATTGCGTCCCCCGCCCGTGCAAGCGAGAAAGACCCCTTTGCCCCCGCCGCAGAAACCTGTTAACTACAGCGAGCCGCCCCGGGAATATGAGGCCGTTCCCATCAACGGATGGACTATCCAGGTGGAAAGGCAGCTTCTGTCGGACGCTCCCGATCTCGCCCAACAAGCGCTGGGACGCCTCAAGCGGAAACTGGGCGAGGCGTTTGCGGCGCTCCCGGAGTCTTCTCATGACAACCTGAAGAAGCTCCAGCTCTTCCTCATGTACGGTCCGAATGCGAAGGGCGGCGGGCGCGACAATGGCCTCGAGTATTTCCAGAAGAACGCCCCGGCCTGCTACAAGAGCCTCGATCCCCGTTGGGGCAGCAGCGTTGTCATCTACTCCGCCGAGAACTACATGTGGATATCCGAGTTCTGGGCGCTTAAGGCGCTCGTCCACGAGTTCGCGCACGCGCACCAGCTCGAACAGTGGCCGGAAGACCAGCCGGATGTCTACCAGGCGTGGGCGAAAGCCATGAACCGCGGCCTCTACCGCAATGTCCCGGACGACCAAGGCAAAACGCTCGACAAGGCCTGGGCGACCGTGAACCAGCTGGAGTACTTCGCCGAACTCTCCTGCATGTACTTCGTGGGCTGCAATTATCACCCTTTCAACCGCAAGGAACTGAAGACTTACGACCCCACGGGCTACGCCGCAATCAAGAAGATGTGGGGCGCTGGGGAATGATCTTCACGATTCCGAATGGGACGCGTTCAAGTTCTTCCACCGAGTTTCCGATAAGTATAGAGATGATAGGCTTATCCACGGAGGGAGCGGCCTATGCCAGGTGTGGATTTTTCCCAGATTCGCCAGTTGATGCGTTCCGTCCTTCGGTCCGGACAGACTACGGGCGGGGCTGATGGACGTGCCTTGACCGCAGGCGGGGCTGATGGACGTGCCTTGCCCGCGGGTGGATTGCGGCCAGGCGGCCTTTCTTCCGCCGGGCAGATCCCCCCACGCCCCTCGCCCACCGCGCCGTCTTCCGCGCCCGCCGCGCCTTCTTCCACGCCCACCGCGCCGTCTTCCTCGCCCGCCGCGCCGTCTTCCGGGCCCGCGCCGTCCCGAACAGCAGATGCCGTCCGTCTATCCCCCCAAGCCCAGCAACAGCTGGCGGATTCCGTGTTGAGGGTTCTTGCCCAGGCTGTGGCTGGGGCTTTGCCAAGCGAAGACGCGTCCCCGAGGGTCGGGGGGACAAGGGCTGCCGGGACAGGATCTTCCGTGGCGCCGGAACCCTCCGGCGAGATCGCCACGGCCACCATCAACACGGTCCTCTCCGATTCCGGTCTGAGAGGTGAAGTCGTGCGGATCTTTTCGCAGCCGCAAGTGGAAAACAGGATTCCGAGCTTTCTGAATGACCCGGTTCTGCGGGAGGTGACGGTTCGTCTTCTGGCCCATCCGGAGATGGCGGGCGTGGCGCAGACGGTTTTTCTGGCGCGAGACGGCGCCCCATCTATCGCCCGGCTTTTGTCGCAAGCGAATACGCAAGCCCCCATGACCCATATCCTCGCCGAGAGCGGAATGGAACGGGCAGTCAACCAGACGCTCGAACTGACCGGCGGGGCGGCGCGGGAGGCCCTGTTTGGCCTCCTGCGGAGCGCCGAGGGCCGGGCCGTGATCGCGCGAGCCTTGCCCACGTCTTCACCCGACGTTCGCGCGCGGATCTTCCAGATGCTCGAGGAAGCGGCGGGCGAACCACATCCCTCCCAACCGCCCCGGGCAGCTTCTCTCCAGCCAGCCGCCGAACTGCTTGCGCGCGCGGACGTTCAGGCAAGGGCATCGGAGTTTCTGTCGGATCAGCGCACGGCGGTGGCGTTTCTCCGCGTCCTGAGCCAGGCGGGAACGGGAACGGCGGTCCGCCTGCTCGCGCGCGGGGATGTTCAGGCACAGATGGCCCGTCTGCTTTCACAACCCGCGACCCAGACCGCCACTCTCGCTCTCCTGGCCTCGGCTCAGGCTGAGAACGCTCCCGCTGTCGAGGCAATCCTAACCCGTGAGGACGTGCGGGCCCTGCTCCCGCAACTCCTCGCGAATTCCGAGAGCCAAGCCACATTTCTGCGGACGCTGGCAAGGCCGGAACTCACGGAACTGGCGCGCCAGGTCCTTTCGCAACCGGAAAGCGTGGCGGCGCTGACCAGGACCTTCGTGGAAGCGGCGCGGCTTCCGCAATCCCCAATCCCCGGCGAAGCCATCGCAGATTATCCCCAATCCGCAATCCCCAATCCGCAATCCCCAATCCCCAACCTGAGCGTCGCCCTGGACCTTCTTTCGCGCGCCGATATGGCCGAGGCGGCGCGCCAAGTCTTCGCGTCCTCGCCGGACACGGTAAGAGCGCTCGTCCAATTGCTGAGCGAATCCCTGTTGTCAGTCAGCCAGTCGGCCAGTCTGCCAGTCAGCCAGTTTGCCAATCGGACGGATCAGACGGATCGGACTGTCCTCAATCTTCCGTTTCTTCAATCCGCAATCCGCAATCCGCAATCCACAATACTCAGTCCTCAGTCCTCAGCACTCAGCACTTTCTTCGACGTGGCCAACGCGCTCCGGATGCTCGCCCAGACCGGGATGACGGATGCGGCGCGGCAGGTCCTCGGACAAGTGCTCGCCGCCCCGGACGCGCTGAGAGGCATCTCCCAGTGGATCGGCCGCGCCGAAACGCGAACCGCGCTGCTGGAGATCCTGACGCGTCCGGAAATGGCCGAAATCGGCGCGAGAGTCTTTGAGCAGCCTGGAATGGCTGATACCCTCGCAAATCTCATCCGAACGATCCGCAATCCAATCCCCGTGGTCCGGCTTCTCTCCTCGTCGCCTCGGCAGGCCGCGATGATCCTGGAGGCCCTGGCCAGGCCGGAGAACGCGGAGGCGGCGGCGCGCTATCTCGCGAGGGAGGACGTTCAGAACCAAGCCGTGAGACTGCTCCGGCAACCCGAGACACGGCAGGCGTTGCTGTCCCTGCTGGCGCGTCCGGAACTGGCGGGGCCTGCCCGGGCGTTGCTGGAACGGCCCGACGTCCAAACGGCCCTGACGGAGGCGCTGCGGACACCGGACTCGCGCCTGGCGGTCCTGCGACTGGTGGAGCAGCCCGCCTTGCGAGACCTCTCTCAGGCCATTCTCTCCAAGCCGGAGACAGCGGAACTGCTCCGCCAGGTTGTTATGGGACGGGCGCCGGGAGTGGGAGGGCGGGCCGAGCGGGCCGCCGCGTTGGCGCTCCTGGCCCGGACCGATCTGCCCCAGGTGGTTCGCCAGGCTCTTCTCTCGCCGGAGGGACTGAACACGCTGGTGGATTCCATTCGTCTGCAACCCGGCTCGGCGGGAACCGCCGCGGCCGCTGAGGAAGCTGCCTTGCTGCAGCTCCTGGCTCGTCCCGAGATGGCCTCGGCGGCCCAGGCCGTTCTGCACCGGCCCGAGATCAGCGCCCAGATTCCGCGCCTCCTGATGCAGCCGGAAACGCGGGGCGCCGCTCTCGAACTCCTGGCGCGTCCGGGAATGGAGGACGTGGTCCGGGTTGTTTTCGGAGGAAACGCGGGGCGTCTTCTGGCTGTGGAACTCACGCGCGCGCCCGCTCTGCGGAATCTCATGGCGCAGTTCCTCACGCAGCCCGAGATATCGCGGGCAATAATCGCCGGGCTCTCCCTGCCGCAGAACTGGGAGACCGCCGTGCGATTCTTCGCGCTGGAAGAGGCGCAACGCCAGGCCGCCACCCTCCTCGCGTCCGCTGCCCCGCGCGGCGCCCCGGAAGAGGCCGCCGTTCGCGCCCTGCAGCGCGATCTGCTGGCTCTACTGGCGCGGCCGGACATGGCCGCGGTTGCCGCAAGGGTCCTTTCGCAGCCGGGCTCTGAAGCCCTCTTCGCGCGCCTCCTGAGCGATCCCGAAACCCGGATGAATGCCCTGGCTCTTCTCACCCGTCCTCAGTTGGCCGAAATCGCGCGACAGATCCTATCGGAGCCTTCTGTCTCTGCCGCGCTCTCGGACATTGCGGCGCTAAAGCCTCCCGCAGCGCAACCAGACCGCCCAGGCCAGGCCGCAGCAGATACTCCGCGGCAAGACACCCAGCCGCTCTCCGCGCCGACGGCGCCCAGGGAGCTTCCCGAGGCCCTTCGGACCGCCCAGGCCATGCTCCTGGAGATCCTCTCGCGCCCCGAAATGGCCGCGCTCGCCCGCGAGGTGTTTGCCCGCGCCGACGTCCAGGCACAAGCAGCGCGTCTTCTGGAAGAACCGCGGACGCGCGCACTGCTGCTGCGGCTCCTCAGTCAGCCCGAGCTCTCCGGCGCGGCGAGTCTGTTG
>Ga0315282_10016543_pt1 | contig 10769 bp, 10 predicted proteins | sample YL17G07_20_MG_FD_203693 | JGI IMG/M metagenome (GOLD analysis project Ga0315282, IMG submission 203693) | Sediment microbial communities from Yellowstone Lake, YNP, Wyoming, USA - YL17G07_20 | ecosystem: Environmental > Aquatic > Freshwater > Lake > Sediment | place: USA: Wyoming | collected... | reverse complement strand
CAGACAGGACAATGGGCTTCTTCGGGCGGCCTCTTCTCATGGGCTTTCTCCTTCCTTTCCGTCAGGTTAGCCCATGATACCATAATCAGCCTAATTATTCAACTTATTTATGACACAGGACACTAGCCTGACTTAGCAATTGTCTTGCTCTGTCCTCTCATTGAAAATAAGATTGCTGAACCAGAAAGAGTCAAGACAGCGCTATATCCAAAACCCGCCAGGGGTGAAATGGCTGTCCAGAGTGAACCAACAATTGTGCTTGAAGCGAAATCACCAATGCCATTAACAGTTGCTAGTGTGCCGTACCCAGTTCCCCTTAGATTTTCTGGAAGCATTTCAGCAGCCACTATCTTTTCCGTAGCATCGGTGATTGCAATGGCAATTCCGGCCAATACAAAAAATATTCCTAAATATGCGAGATTACCTATATTAAAAATAAAGCCAATTACCGAAACACCGGTTAGTAAATATCCTAGTGCCAGTAGTGTCTTTTTTCCAAATCTATCAGCCATGACTCCAACCGGGAAAGAAAGGGCAGCATAAAAAACATTATGAATCGTATAAAGGACAATGGCTAAACTCCCGGCTACTACAGCCCCCATAGCTGGAGATAAAAGGTCAGTAGCTCTAAGTATCAGCAATGAATCGGCAAAATTACCCAGGCCAAACACACCTGCGGCTATTAGAAACAACTTAAAATTCCGTGGAAGATTTCTTATACTTATTGTTATTGACGTACGTTCACTTTTCTTTCTTTTTTCTCTCACAAATATAGAGATGACGAGGAATGCCAGCGTGCTGGGAATTAAAGCAATTAGAAATATGTAATTTAATTTCATGGTTCGAATTAAGATGACAGCCAGAGCCGGGCCAAAAATTGCCCCAAGGGTATCCAATGCGCGGTTAAGCCCGAAAGCCTTGCCGACATGCTCCGGTTGAACTGAATCGGCTAGCAGGGCATCCCTGGGTGGCTCCCGGGTCCCTCTGCCAATCCAGGCTACCACCCGACTTAATAGCACGAAAGGCCAGGAGATGGCTAATGAAAGAGAGCCGACTCCGATAGCGGTAAGAAAATACCCAACCATGGCAAAGGGTTTTCTTTTACCGACATAGTCACTGTACCAGCCGGATAAAACCTTCATAAGACTGGTTGAAGCATCCGCCAGACCTTCGATCAGTCCCAATAGTGCCGCAGAGCCCCCTAAAAATACAATGAAAGAGGGTAGTATAGCCGTGGCCATTTCATGCCCAAAATCGGAAAAGAAGCTGGTCCATCCCATAGCCCAGATGTTTCTGTTTAGCCATTTGCTCTTGCTTGTTTTCATTTATTATCCTCCGGTCTTGCTCTCATTCTATAATAGTCTTGACTAGGATAAAACCAATAGCGACAGCGATTACAGCGAAAACAGCTAATGTAACAAGAGCAGTCTGAGTAGCCATTCTGAATACCAGTCTTTTATCCGGATTTTGGCCGCGCGTATATCCCGCGTAGGTAGTAAGAAATGCCATAAGACCGCCGGCAAAGCAGAAAGGGATACCAATAATAATAAACAAACGTATCAATCCCTCGTCCATGTAAATGTCTCCTCAGGCCTGAAGAGAGACTTCCCTGTACTTGCAACAATCAGCTGTTTCCTATAATCATCCATTGCGATAATTGAAAAGCCTCTACTACCCTGGTTGATATTAGAGTCTACCAGCTCCACAATACAGCTAACCCTTTAAATTATAGAATGCCTGCATACCCGCATATTTTGCGCTTTTCCCCAATTCCTGTTCAATCTGAAGCAGACGGTTATATTTGGCGAGGCGTTCGAAACGGCAAGGGGCTCCAGCTTTGATGAAGCCGGTATTGAGCCCGACCGCGAGGTCGGCAATTGTGGTGTCACCCGTCTCTCCCGAACGGTGGCTGACGACAGCCGTCCAGTTATTCTCCTGGGCCATGCGGATAGCCGCCAGAGTTTCCGTTACCGTGCCTATTTGGTTAAGCTTAATCAATATTGAATTAGAGGCTCTTTTTTGAATTCCTATCGCCAGGCGTTCAATGTTAGTCACATATAAGTCATCCCCGACTATTTGAACCTTACTGCCCAATTTTTCAGTCAGGAGTTGCCAGCCATCCCAATCATCTTCAGCCAGTCCATCCTCGATGCTGATAATGGGATAGGTAGCAATCCACTTCGCATAGAAATCAACCATCTCCTGACTCGTAAAGCTCCCGCCTTCTTTCTCCAGTACGTAGCTGCCATCTTGATAAAATTCGTCGGACGCGGGGTCGAGGGCTACATAGCAATCTTTACCAGGTTTATAACCGGCTTTCTCTATAGCCATTATTATGGATTCAACCGCCTGACTATTTGATTCTAGAGAAGGAGCAAAGCCCCCCTCGTCTCCAACGTTGGTATTATATCCCTTTTCTTTAAGAACCTTTTTCAATTGCTGATAGATTTCAGCGCACATCTGGACGGCATGACTAAAGCAATCTGCTCCAGCGGGAACAATCATAAATTCCTGCAAATCCGTGGAATTGGAAGCGTGCTTACCCCCATTTAAAATATTCATCATTGGTATCGGCAGAGTGCAGTCACCCGCCCCACCAAGATAGCGATAAAGCGGCATCTTTAAGGAGTTGGCGGCGGCATGGGCTACAGCCATTGATACTCCCAGGATAGCATTAGCTCCGAGTCTGGACTTATTAGGACTCCCATCAAGGTCGATCATAGCCCGGTCAATGGCTATCTGGTCGGTAGCATTCATACCCATGATTGCTTGAGCAATAGACTGATTTACGTTATTGATGGCCTTTAGAACACCCAAGCCGTTATATCGGGACTCGTCATTATCTCTAAGCTCTACTGCTTCGTATTTACCGGTGCTGGCTCCGGAAGGAACCGCGGCGATACCCTGTGCACCATCAGATAACTCCACTTTGGCCTCAAGAGTCGGATTTCCTCGGGAATCCAGGATTTCCCTGGCATGGATTGTTTTGATTGTTACCATTGTTTTCCTCCAGCCTTATTTTGTACCTCTAAACAGTTTTATCTCTCTAAGGATCTCCCAGAAGATAATAAATAAGCCTCTACAATATTTGTTATTAGTAGAGGCTATCAGCTCTGCGAGAGGAGCGGTTTAGCAGGTGTTCCTGCTTAAGCGAGCTTCATCGCTTCTGTAATTTATACCAAAAGAAGCCTGGAATGTCAATCTCCTGTACGCTATTTTAACTTGATTGTCAAGTATTCTAATTTACAGTATGAAGCTTTTCTGATATAATTTATTTATTAAGGCGATGAAGCTCGCCTTGGGGTGGTTCCCCGAAAAGCCCACTAGAGGGATGATAGCCTCTACTAACATTGTTGGTAGAGGCTTTTTTCATAGGTAATACTAAAGAACCAGTTGGCTTGCGGGGAGGAGGCTTTTTACTGATGGCCTTCGAAAGCATTTTATTTAATAGAACTAATAACACCACAAAAAAAGAAAGTCCTGAAATGCCTCCCTTTTTCGTGGATTTAAATCTTAACCAGATTATCGAGGCTGTCACGGCCGGCAAGAACAATTATAACCTGGAACCTTTCTTTTATACCCCCTTGCACGATGAAGATACTATCCAGTACCGCCATGAAGTCATGCAGGAACTGGAAAACGAAACCCTGATGGGGAATATCAAATCATTTGCAGAGAAAATGGTCGTTATACGTCGATATCTCTCCCATGTAGATAAGCTGGAATTCAAAAATCATAAGGAAGGGTGGTTTTTAGAGGCGGCAGAGGTTTACTGCGATGCGATCAATTGCATAGCACATGACTTGTCCCGGGTAGATTTAAAGTCACCCGGCTTTTTATCCTTCCGTGAATATGTGACGAATTATGCCAGCTCGGACGGATTTAAGACACTCCTGGCAGAAACGAAAAATCTCAAAGCAGCTTTGTCCACCATAAAGTATGGTGTGATTATCAAAAACGGCACTGTCAGGGTTCGTAAATATGAAGAGGAAACAGATTATAGCATCGAAGTTGATCAAACATTCGCAAAATTCAAACAGGGCGCAGTGAAAGACTACAAGGTTAAACTAGCCATTGCCGCGGGTATGAACTTTGTGGAAGCGCAAATCCTGGATTTTGTCGCTAAATTATATCCCGATATTTTCGCCAGTCTTGATGATTTTTACGTGAAACACAGCCATTTTCTGGATGAAACCATCAGCGTTTTTGACCGCGAAATACAATTTTACATAGCCTATCTGGATTTCATTTCAATGCTCAAACGGACTGGGTTAAATTTTTGCTATCCCCAGATTTCCGCTAAATCTAAGGAAATTTATGATTATGAAGGGTTTGACTTAGCTCTGGCTAATAAACTTGTTACCGAAGGCTCATCTGTTATCTGCAACGATTTTTACCTGAAAGGCCGGGAGCGTATATTTATCGTGTCCGGCCCTAACCAGGGTGGCAAAACAACCTTTGCCCGCACCTTCGGACAGCTACATTATCTGGCCAGCCTAGGTTGTCCCGTCCCGGGTAAAGAAGCCCAACTCTTTCTATTTGATAAGCTCTTTACGCATTTTGAAAAGATAGAAAACATAAAAGACCTCCGCGGCAAACTCGAGGGCGATTTGGTTCGAATATACGATATTCTCACCCATGCAACACCAAACAGTATTATCATAATGAATGAAATTTTCACTTCTACAGCACTAAAAGACGCGATTTTTCTAAGCAAAAAGGTGCTGGAGGAAATAATCCAATTGGATTTGTTGTGTGTTTGCGTCACTTTTATAGATGAATTAGCTTCTTTAAGTGAAAAAACCGTAAGCATGGTCAGTACCGTCGTCCCGGAAAATCCGGTATTGCGGACATATAAAATTCTTAGGAAGCCGGCTGACGGGTTGGCGTATGCGATGTCAATTGCCAAAAAGTACCGGCTTACATACGAATCTTTGAAGGGTCGCATCCAATCATGAAGGCTTTTCTCATGTTTAAAGATAAAGACTTCGACCCGCAGCAGAAATTGCCGCCGGGTGAACCAGCCTTGACCCAGGACTTGGAACTAAACACGCTGTTCAATGCCATGGCGCTTGGTAATGAATTTTTGTTCGAAGTGGTAAAAAAGGCAGTTTTTTTAAGTTTAAGTGATTTGGACACGATAATTTATCGTCAAAATATTATTAAGGACTGCCTTAAGAACCCTTCCATTATCAGGGATATCTTCACTCTAGCGGGAGAAGCCATTGAATGCAGGAAAAAGACATTTTGGGGCATTTCCAGCTATTCTCCCAGTTCGATACTCTATAATTCGGTAGGGTTGTTACAGATGTTTGTGGGCAAATTGAAAGAGCTAAGGAACATTGCCGACGAACACTCCGACAAATTTGATTCAGATGGCTTTACGGCGTTTTTCTCGATGCTTAAAAAAGAACTTGATGATGAATATTTTACCAGCATACAGAATCATCTAAGGGAGTTGCAGTTCCGTAGCGGAGTGTTAATCAGCGCTGAACTGGGGAAAGGCAATGAAGGGACCAATTATATACTTCGCAAGACACACGATAAAAATCGGAATTGGATGAAGCGGGTTTTTACCCAAAAATCGCCTACTTATACCTTTCGCGTTGACCCGCACGATATCGGTAGTGGTCAAGCCTTGTCCAATTTAAAGGACCAAGGGATTAACCTTGTTGCCAATGCAGCTGCCCAGTCTGCCGAACATATAGATAGCTTTTTTAATATGCTCCGGATCGAGTTGGCTTTTTATGTCGGCTGCCTGAATTTGCATGAACAACTTTCTCAGATTGGGGAGCCGGTGTCTTTCCCGTTACCCGCAGCTCTAAACAAGCGCAAGCATTCTTTTCAAGGACTATATGATATCTGCCTGTCGCTGACGATGAAACAAAAAATCGTGGGCAATGATGTGAATGCTGACAATAAAAACCTCGTGATAATCACCGGAGCTAACCAAGGCGGCAAAACCACTTTTTTGCGAAGTATCGGCCTGGCTCAATTGATGATGCAATGCGGCAGTTTTACGCCGGCCGAGTCTTTCTGTGCCAATGTCTCCAATGGCCTTTTCACGCACTTCAAAAGGGAAGAGGATGTTACCATGAAAAGCGGTAAACTGGATGAAGAACTCAATCGAATGAGTCAAATCGTGGACGACCTAACATCAAATTCCATGGTGCTGTTTAATGAATCATTTGCCGCGACAAACGAGAGAGAAGGCTCGGAGATTGCCAGGCAAATTACTAACGCATTATTGGAAAAGCATATCAAGTTATTCTTTGTTACGTTTTTATATGAATTTGCGCATGGTTTTTATGACCGAAGGACCGATAACTCCATTTTCTTGAGGGCTGAAAGACAAGCTGATGGGACAAGAAATTACAGATTGATCAAAGGCGAACCAATGCAGACCAGCTATGGCGAGGATTTGTATAACAAGATATTCGGAGTAGAGAAAGCAGCATTTAAGAGTGCCGTAGTGCCGTAAAGACCAGTAAGGTGTGATGAATAATCGATGAGTAAGAGAAATATATTGAAGGAATACGAGACTTCCTACGGACCGAACAGTTCTTTACGCCGGCAAGTCGTCAAATACATAGAGCGGTGCCATCTTGAAGACGGCGGCTACTTCTTTGCCCGCATTCCACCGTCAAGCGGCTTAGACACCTACTTTGCCGTCAAAAGCCTATCAATCATGGGGGTAAAACCCAACAATCCCGAGGCTATAGCCAGCTTCTTTCTTAACGACTTTACGGCGGGCACACTTGTTAGTATGACTAGCATTTTTGTTAGCGTAGATGTTTTAAACGAGCTTGGCAGACTTACGGATGACCTGAAAAGCTATGCACGCCAGCATATAATGCCTTTTCAGAACAAAGCTGGAGGCTTCGGCGCTCTGGAGAACATCGATGTTGAGGTATCTTCTGAATTGCAGGAAACCTACCGGGCTGTCAGAATCCTGAAAATTATCAATGCTGACTTTGATGGGCGCAAAATCACCGATTTTGTTCTTGGTGAACTGAACCCTGACGGCGGCTATGGTAGAGAAGGACACTCAACGCTGGCTTCGACCTACTATGCTACCGAGATTCACAGACTGCTGGGCAATGACATGAAGAACCTTACTATCACCTGCGATTATCTCCAGAAAAGGGAGGAGAACTGGCAGGTACAATTCATTGAAGACCTGTATTGGCTGGTTAATGGTTTAGACAACCTGGGAGAGAAATTCAAATTTTCAGATAGGGCTATAAGATTTGTGATGGAGTGCCAGAGGACAAATGGCGGCTTTTCCCGGGCTACGGTTATGGGTATTCCCACTCTGGAATACACTTTCTATGCCCTTTCAATTTTGAGACAGGTAGGAGCTCTATAAGTGGTTATTTACTGCACCAAGTGTTGGAAAGACAATCTTGCTGGAAGCAAGGTATGCTCCCGGTGCGGAGCAACGCTTGATACGGTAAAAACTTCGAAGGCGTCGGGCTAATCGGAAAATAGGATTGATTTTTCTAGGTGGTGAGATGGTTTTAGAAGACCCGACCCAAGAAATAAATAAATATACTGCTGAAATAGATGGAAATGCAGCTTCTTCACTTCTATCCAGCCTGAGTTGTGCTCAAAGCATATTTGCCCAAATCGGCGTAGAATTCGAGCCGGAACAGAAGCGTGTCCAGGAACTGGAGAATCGCCTGGCTTCAACCCGCTTTCACCTTGCCGTGCTGGGGCAGTTCAAGAGGGGTAAAAGCACCCTGCTTAATGCCCTTATCGGTGAAGAACTGCTTCCCTCCGCTATAGTTCCGGTTACTTCAGTTCCAACTTTCCTTTCCTGGGGACCAAAGCGAGAAATTAGAGTATTTTTTCAGGATGGTCATGTTAAAGAATCCTCTTGTGAGGGCCTTAAAGACGCCAGCGCTTTTCTCGCTCGCTATGTCACGGAGAGTAATAATCCCAGAAATCATCTCGGTGTAGCGAGGGTTGAAGTAGAACATCCCTCGCCGCTTCTCCAAAAAGGAGTCGTGTTGATTGATACGCCGGGCATCGGCTCCACCTTTCAGCACAACACCGAGGCTACTTTAAACTTCCTGCCGCAGTGCGATGCGGCTTTGTTTTTAGTTTCGGCTGATCCTCCCATTACCCAGGTTGAGATAGACTTTCTCAAAGCCGTACGCGATAAGGTCGTACGGACCTTGTTCTTAATGAACAAGATAGACTATCTGTCCGAAGAAGACCGCCGACAGGCAATCGAGTTTTTCAGGACGGTACTTCGAGAGCAAATAGGGCTGAATGGCAGCGAGCCTGTTTTCAGTATTTCCGCTCGGCTTGGTCTGGAGTCCAAACTTAAAAATAACGACTCCCTGTGGATAGAAAGCGGGATGTCCGAAATAGAGAGCTACCTGTTGAAGTTCCTCGGTGAAGAAAAGATGCAAACACTTAGCCTGGCTATCGCTAAAAAAGCCGGATATGTCCTTGGTGACGGGTTACTTCATCTTCGCCTGAAGCAGCGTTCTCTTACTCTTCCCCTGGAGGACCTGGAGCAAAGGCTGGCGGTATTCGACCAGAAGCTTAAAGAGATTGAGCAGCAGCGCGAGCAGGCGCGAGACCTCCTCAAGGGCGACCAGAGGCGAATTATAGAGACACTGGAGCAGGAGTGTAGTAACACAATGAGGGCGGCAAGCAGTGAATTAATTAGTGTCCTTGAACAAATTGTGGTTAACACCGAAAATGTTAAGTCCATTGAGAAGACGCTGAATAGCCGCCTTAGCGAATTAGTCCCGCCCATGTTCGCACAACATTTATCCAGAGTTTCAAACCTGATTAATAAGCGGGCACAAGAAGTCCTCGGGGCTCATCAAGAAAAAGCCAATACTCTAGCTGAAACAATACGACAGACAGCGTCAGAGCTTTTTGAAATACCCTACTTGCCGGGTAAAGGCGATGAAAAACTCCAGATGCAACATAAGCCTTACTGGGTAACCGAGAACTGGTACACTACCATGAGTCCTATACCGAGAGGACTGTTTGAACGACTGCTTCCCCGGAATACCGCTATCCGACGAATCAAAAAATGGTTGCTACAAGACATTGAGTCAATCGTACTGCATAACATCAGCAACCTCCTGAACGCAACGAGGCAGAATATCGATGATACCTTCGGCCGGTTTGCCCTCGATTTAGACCAGCAGCTAGAGCAAGTAGCCAAGGCGACTCTGGGAGCTATCCAGGAAGCCCACACCCGGCGGAAACAAAAGGGTGGCAGCGTAAGCACAGAACTAAGTCAGCTAACATCTTTTGAGTCCCGGATACTGGAAATCCAAGGCAAGCTGGCGGATATTGCCCGGTCTGGTAGGGAGGTCAAATAAATGAGCACAATTATGTTGATAAGACATGGTGATACTGACTGGAATGTAGAGGAAATATTTCGGGGGAGAGCTGACGTTGAACTAAACGAGACCGGCATCAAACAGGCGCAGCTACTGGCAAAATATCTTGAGGATGTACCGATAGAGATGGTTTATTCAAGCCCACTGAAGCGCGCCTTAAAGACCGCGGAGATAATTGCCAGTTCCCACAATGCCTATGTTATACCTTCTCAGGAACTGATAGACTTCGATTACGGCAAATGGCAAGGTTTGTCTCACGAAGTAGTTAAAGACAGGTATAAGACGCTATACGAGGAATGGCTGAAAAAACCTCACCTGGTAAAAATGCCGGAAGGCGAGAGCCTGGATGACGTCAGAAAAAGAGCCGTCAGCCTGGTAGACCGGGCCACTGCCACACATGAAGAAACTGTCGCTTTGGTGTCCCACCGGGTGATACATAAGGTGATAATCTCTGCTCTGCTAGGACTAGATAACTCTCATTTCTGGAATATAAAGCTGGATACCTGCGGAATCACCACGTTTATTTATAGCGAAAAGAGATTCATACTGGAGAAGCACAACGATACCTCTTTTCTAAAATCTATAGATAGACCTGCATTGAATGACTTCTAACCAGTTTAAAGAAGATGAGATTATAAAATGGATACGCGAATGAAGAAAGAATGTCCCTTCTGTAAAATTGCCAGACACGAAATACCCGCAGTGGTAGTTCAAGAAGATAATGATTTACTAGCCATCGTGGACTTATATCCAGCTACGCCCGGCCATATCCTGGTGCTTCCCAAGCAACACGTCGAAACCATATATCTGATGCCAGCAGATTTAGGAGCACACATCATGACAACAGCCATTACCGTGGCAAAGGCAATCAAGCAGCAGTTATCTCCTGATGGCTTGAACCTGATTCAATCCAATGAGGTGGCGGCTGGGCAGACTATTCCTCACTTCCACCTCCACATAGTGCCCCGATACAAGGGTGACCCGGTAACGCTTCGATTCGGGCATGGCAATGTACCCGGGGATGCCAAGAAACTTGAGCAGACAGCCTCTTTGTTGCGTTTGGCCTTGGTTAATAAATAGATATATCTCGGTTCAGGACAAGCAGATGGATAGGTACATGTTGAGTGACGAAGGGAGAGCGAGATTCAGAAGGATAAAGATGAGCGGGGATAAAGATGCAAATTTCAAGATTCGAGACTTTGAAGTTCTTGATTATCTATACGAACATGAATTTGCGACGGTAGAGGAAATCGCGGAGTCTACTGGGTTGCCTCCCGTGCGTTTTTCGGAGTAAATCGGCCGGGGTTTCGGAGCAAACCGGCCGGCCTTTCGGAGTAAAGTAGGCCACCCTTTCGGAGCAAATCGGCCACCCCCACCGGAGCGGCGCCGGACAAC
>Ga0315282_10016541_pt1 | contig 10770 bp, 12 predicted proteins | sample YL17G07_20_MG_FD_203693 | JGI IMG/M metagenome (GOLD analysis project Ga0315282, IMG submission 203693) | Sediment microbial communities from Yellowstone Lake, YNP, Wyoming, USA - YL17G07_20 | ecosystem: Environmental > Aquatic > Freshwater > Lake > Sediment | place: USA: Wyoming | collected... | reverse complement strand
GCGCGCTGCCGCCGGAGCGCCTGGGACTGGCAAAGGAGTTCAGCGCCGCGTTTCGAGCGCATCGCGCGAAGGAAGCTGCGAAGGCCGACAAGATACTGGCGTTGTTCGAGAAGTACGACGTCCTCACGGTCGCCGGGCACGAGAGCATCTTGAGGGAATGGAGCGAGATGGAGGGGCTGGACCGGTTCGTCGGGATCAGCGCGTACAAACGCGAGGGCGGCCGGTACATTCTGCCCTGGCCGTAGCGCCGCTACGCGACGGGCTGCACGGGCGCGCCCCCGGCGGCCGCCGGCTTGGCGGGCTTGCCGACGACGAGTTCGCCGTCGGTGATGTGGTCCACTCGGGTGGCGAAGCGTTCCAGGCGCGGGTCATGCGTCACCACGTACGCGGCCTTATTGCCCTTGCGCGTCAGATCGCGCATCAAGTCCAGGATCTCAAGCGCGGTGTGGGTATCGAGGGCCGCGGTCGGCTCGTCGGCCAGGATGATGTCCGCGTCGCCGGTCAGCGCGCGGGCGATGCAGACGCGCTGGCGCTGCCCGCCGGACATGTTTTCGGGCTTGCGGTGCATACAGTCGGACAGGCCGACGCGTTCCAGCAGGCGCGTGGTCTCCCTGCGCCGTTCGCGCCAGCCGTAGCCCTTAAGCTGGAGCGCGAGCGCGACGTTGTGGAAGGCGGTGAGCGCGGGAAAGAGGTTGAAGGTCTGGAAGATGAACCCGATGTGCTGCAGGCGCAGCCGGGGCAGTTCGCTCTCGCCCATGTCCGTGACATCCTTGCCGCAGACGTAGACGCGGCCCGACGTAGGCTTGAGCAGGCAGCCCATGAGGGAGAGGAGCGTGGTCTTGCCACTGCCGGACGGCCCCTGCAGCAACACGAACTCGCCCGGCTCCAGCGTCAGCGAAGCTTCGCGCACCGCCTTCACGCTGATCTCGCCGGAACCGTATTCCTTCCCCGCCTTGCTCAGGCGGATGAGGTATTCCGTGGGCTGGGGCATGCTACTCCACCGTCACGCTCTTGGCCAGGTTGCGCGGTTTGTCCACGTCGCAGCCGCGCAGCACCGCCATGTGGTAGGCGAGCAGTTGCAGCGGCACGGCGCAGATCACGGAGTTCATGATGCCACGGTCGTCGTAGACGCGCAAGACATCATCCACCCGGCCTTGAATCTCGCGGTCGTCGTGGCTGGCAATGGCGATGACGCGCCCGCCGCGGGCCTTCACCTCCTGGATGTTGCTGACGATCTTGCCGTAACGGCGGCCCTGCAGGGCGAGCACCACGACGGGCATGCGGTGGTCAATCAGCGCGATGGGGCCGTGCTTCATCTCGGCGGCGTCGTAGCCTTCGGCGTGGATGTAGGAGATCTCCTTGAGCTTGAGCGCGCCTTCGAGGGCCAGCGGATAGCCGGTGCCGCGGCCGAGGAAGAGCGCGTTGGACGCGTCCTTGTACTTGCGCGCCACGGCTTCAATCTGGTCCACGCGGGTCAGGACTTCCTCCACGCGTCCAGGCACCTGCTGCAGGTCCTCCACGCGGCGCACGGCTTTCGCGGCGGAGAGGGTGCCGCGCACCAGGCCCAGGTGGATAGCCAGGACGTACAGCGCCGCAATCTGGCACGTGAACGCCTTCGTGGACGCGACGCCGATCTCCGGGCCGGCGTGCATGTACAGCACGCCGTCGCTTTCGCGCGCAATCGTGCTGCCGACCGCGTTGATGACGGAGAGCGTCTTGCAGCCGCGTTCGCGGGCCAGCCGCACGGCGCCCAGCGTGTCGGCGGTCTCGCCGGACTGGGACACGGCAACCACGAGCACGCTCGGGTCAATCACGGGGTCGCGGTAGCGGAAGTCGCTGCCGTATTCGACGGACACCGGCAGGCGCGCGGTGCGCTCGATCATGTTGCGGCCCACCAGGCCGGCGTGGAACGCCGTGCCCTGCGCCACAATCACGACGCGGCTGATGCGCCGCAACTCGTCGTCCGACAGCGGAATGGATTCGAGGTGGAACGACGGCGGAACGACCTGCGGCGCTGCAGGCGCGGCCCCGGCGTTGTCCGCGGCAGCGCCGCCGGGATTCGCCACGAGGCTGCTGGCCAGGCGCCGCAGCGCCCCGGGCTGCTCGTGAATCTCCTTGAGCATGAAGTGCGGATACCCGCCGCGCTCGGCGTCGTCGGCGCTCCAGTGGATCTCCTGCAGGCGGGGCGTGACCTGTTGCCCATTCTGGCGCAGGACAAGCCGGCGCGGCCGCAGGGACACCACCTGGCCGTCTTCAAGATACAGGACCGTGCGCGTATAAGCGATGATGGGCACGGCGTCGCTGGCGAGGAACATGCCGCCGTGCTGGTCGTCTACGCCGGCCGCCAGCGGCGAGCCGCGGCGCGCGCCGACCAGGAGGTCTGGATGGTCGAGCGCGAGCACGGCGAAGGCGAAGGTGCCTTCGAGCCGCTCAACGGCGCGCTCCACCGCCCGCACAAGGTCGCCGTCGTAGCACTTGCCGATGAGGACGGCGGCAACCTCGGTGTCGGTCTCGGACAGGAAGCGCGCGCCTTGCGACAACAGTTCCCGGCGCAGGGAGGCGTAGTTCTCGATGATGCCATTGTGCACGACGGCGATGCGGCCGGAGAGGTCGCAGTGCGGATGGGCGTTGAGCTCGTTCGGCCGGCCGTGCGTGGCCCAGCGCGTGTGGCCGATGGCGGTGTGGGCGTCGTGCTTCAGCGCGGCGGCCTTGGCGGCCAGCGCTTCCACGCGGCCCACGGCGCGGACGATGTGCAGCCGCTGCCCGTCAAGCAGCGCCATGCCCGCGGAGTCGTAGCCGCGGTATTCGAGCTTGCGCAAACCGTTCAGGACGATGGAGCCGGCGTCAAACGGCCCCGTATATCCAACAATGCCGCACATATCTCTCTCCGTTCACAGCAGTGTTCGCCGGTGGTTTCAAGGAGTGCCCTACGACGTCAGGATCTTGCGGACGCGCGCGGTATATTCGTCCACCAGAGCCTGGGCCGCTCCTGCGTCTAAAGCTTCGGCGATGATGCGCATTACCGGCTCGGTGTTGCTGGCCCGCAGGTGGACCCAGCGGTCGCTCCAGTCCAGGCGCAGGCCGTCTTCGGTGTTGACGCGCGCCGCGGCGGCGGCGGCCTTGAGCGAGCGGATGATCTCGCGGCTGCGCGCCGCGGGACACTCGAGCTTGGACTTCAGCATGGCGTAGCGCGGCAGCGCCCCGGCCAACTCGCTGCAGCGCTTGCCGGAACGCGCCATCTGTTCAAGAATCAGTCCCATGCCGACGATGGCGTCCCGGCCGTAATGCACACGCGGGTCAATCACGCCGCCGTTGCCTTCGCCGCCGATGACGGCTTTGACCGCTTCCATCTTCTCCGCCACGTTGACCTCGCCCACGGCCGTGCGGATGACCTCGCTGCCCGCTGCGTTCCCGATGTCCTCGGTAACCCGGCTGGTGGACATGTTGATCACCACCGGCCGGCCCTTGTCCGCCGTGCGAGACAGCACGTACTGCACGGCCAGGGCCAGCGTCAATTCCTCACCGAGGAACTCGCCCTCTTCCGACACCACGGCAATGCGGTCGGCGTCGGGGTCCGTGGCGAAACCAATGTCCGCGCCGCGTTCCCTGGTGAAGCGGCACAGGTCCTGCAGGTTGATGAAGTTCGGCTCCGGCGTGTGCGGGAACAGGCCGTCAGGCGTGCAGTGGATCGGCTCCACGCTGCACCCCAGCGCGCGCAGCAGGCGCAGAGAGACGCCGACGCCGGCGCCGTTGCAGCAATCCAACGCGACGCGGAACTTGCGCGACTGGATCAGCGGCACGTCGAGGATGGCCAGCACCTTGTCCACGTGGTGCGCTTCGGCGTCGGCCACGAACTCGATGCTCTTCAGGGCATCCCACGGCTTGCGGACGAAGTCGCCGGAGTAGTAGATCTTGAGCAGGTCTTCGCCTTCCTCGGCATTCAGGTACACGCCGTCGCCGCGGAAGAACTTCAGCGCGTTCCATTCCACGGGGTTGTGGCTGGCGGAGATGACCACGCCGCCGTCAGCGCCGAGTTCCTCGATCATCAGCGTTGTGGTGGGGGTCGAGACCACGCCGACGTCCACGATGGCGCAGCCGGTCGAGAGCAGCCCGCTGAAGACGGCGCATTTCACCATCTCGCCCGAGACGCGCGTGTCGCGGCCGACGACGACGCGGCCCGAGCGCATGTAGGTGCCGAAGGCTTCGCCGAGCCGCACCAGCAGTTCCGGCGTCAGACTGCGGCCCACGATGCCGCGCACTCCGGAGATGGAGATCATCAGGTCGCTGGCGCCCGCTGTATTCATCGGCTCTTGGCTCGTGCCTCCTCGTCCCGGCTATGCCTCGCGGCCCCGGCCGTCACAGTGCAGCCGCCGGCCGCGAAGACTTGAATGTACACAGACTCGCGGGCGAATCAAACGCGCGCCGGGCCGTAGTTGCCTTCCTTGCGCCAGACGTTCAGGATCAGGTCGTACCGCGACAGGCGCATGCCCGTGTAGACACAGTTGCTCGTCGAGAAAACGTAGCCCGGGGCCGACATGCCGTGTTTGAGCGCGTAGCGCGCCGACGCGATGCACTCCTCGTCGGTGCCGGTGTCGAGCGCCCCGCAGTTGACGTTGCCGATCAGGCAGACGCGCGGCCCGGCCACGCGGGCCATCACCGCCATGTCCACGCCGCCTTGCGGGTCCAGTGAATGCAGCGCGTGCGGCTTGGCCGACAGCATGTCTTCGAGAATCGGCATGATGTTGCCGTCGGTGTGCTTGATCGCGTAGAAGCCCAGCTCGCGATAGCCCCGCACCAAGTCTTTGAGGAACGGCGTGACGAACTCCGAGAACATCTCCGGCCGCAGGAACGGGCCGCTGTTGAAGCAGTAGTCGCTGCAGAGCGCGTAGCCGTCCAGGCCGCCGTGCTTCTTCATCTTCTCGGCGTTGGCGATGGCGTTGGCGACCCGCTTGGCCGACTCCTCCTTCAACTGCTCGGGTTCCTCGTATAAGCGCGTCGAGTATTCCGTCATGTGTTCGCCGTTGGGGATGCCGTCGGTGGCGTCGCCGTGCAGCATAAGGAAATACTTGTCGCCGGAACGTTCCCGAACCAGGTCTATCAGCCGGAAGATCTCCTCCTCGGTCCCTGGGTTGGAGTGCAGGAAGATGGCGCTGTGTTCGTAGCGTTCGGCCGTGGCGATGTAGAGGTCGGCGATTTCGGAGCGATGCAGCTTCCGTTCGGTCTCGCTCATCTGCTGCCACTGGTGGTAGCTGCGTTGCGAGGGATGGACCTTGCCGAAGGCTTCCATCGTCAGGAAGAAGACCAGCTCAAAGTGCGGCACGCGGCCGGTGAGCGGCCTGCGTTCCAGAGCGGCAATGAAGCGTTCGCGCGGCGTCATGAATCCCCCCCAACTCCGGGTTCTTAGCTCTTGGCCACAGCACTGCGACCGGAAGCCAAGAGCAGAGAGCTAAGAGCCAAGAGCGTTTGTTATCAGCTCCACCCCAGTTCGTAACCCCTCTCGTACATGGCCACGATGTTCTCCGGCGGGCTGACGGCCTGGATGTTGTGGCAGGGCGCAAGAATGTACCCGCCGCCGGCCCCCAGGATGCGCAGGTTGTCCGCGACTTCCTGGCGCACGTCGGCCACGGAACCGAACGGGAGTGTCTGCTGGTTGTCAACGCCGCCGTGGAAGACGAGCTTGCCGCCGAAGTCCTTCTTGAGGCCCTCGCGTTCCATGCCCTTGCAGCGCCACTGGACCGGGTTCAGCACGTCAATGCCCGCGGCGATCATGTCGGGGATGATCGCCCGGCACGCGCCGTCATTGTGGTGGAAGACATACGCGCCCGCGCTGTGGGCAAGCTCAATCATACGCTTCATGCGCGGGATGAGGAACTCGCGAATGCTCGCGGGCGAGAACATCAGGCCTTCCTGGCTGCCCATGTCCTCCGCCACGTAGCTGATCATGACCTTGCCCGGGATCGCCTCGTAGATACGGCGCGTGCCCTCGTAGGCCAGCCCAAACAGCTTGTCAAGGCAGTAGTGCACGATCTCCGGGTTCATGGCCAGGTCCAACATGCCCTGTTCGAGGCCGCGCAGCGCGCAGTATTGCAGGAACGGCTCGGACCCGCCGCCGCGAATCGGCAGGTGTTCCTTGCCCGCAATCTGCTTGGGGATCTCGGCGTAATCCCACCAGTCCGGCCTCGGCCACGTGTAGTTGCGCTCAATCTCCTCGACCGAATTGTATTGCGCCAGCGGGTGGTAAACGCATTCCGAGTACGTGCCCGTGCCGTAGTTCACGTTCGTGTGTTTGAGGCCCCAGATATCGCTGCCTTCCGGAGGCTTGGGACCGACGTACTTCGGGCCGACGGTGAGCGGCGCGTCAATGTGCAGGCGCGCGAACAGCTCCTGGTCGTTGGCGCAGCCAAGGTGCTTGCGCAGCTTCTCCGAAGCTTCGCCCGTAGCCCAGTAGTCCATCGGGACGCGGTCGGGCTTCTGGCGGCGCAGCACGGCCAGCCACCGCTCGCGCGGCGTCATGTTTTCCTTAGGCATGGGAGGTCACCTGGATGAGGGCCAGAACGTCGGCGACGGTGGCGATCTTGCCAACGGCGTCTTCGGGGACCTCGATCTTGAGTTCCTCTTCGAGGTCGCACATCAACTGCAGGGCCTTCGGGGAGTCAATCCCGAGGTCGGCGACGAGCTGCTGTTCGAGTTTTATGCCGGCAACGTCGCGTTTGGCCACGCGCGCAATGATCTCCAGCACTTTGGTCTCTCTGTCGTTCATCGTCCCCCCAACGTCCAGATCGTCTACCTCGAAACAGAGATGGTACGGCCCACCGCCCGTCGCCTCAATCAGTTTCTCGACCGGCGATCCCGCGCTGACGCCTTCGACCAGCTCCAGAAAGGGCGCAGTGCCCGAGGCAGAAGACGGCTCCAGAAAGCAAACCTTCACCTTCTGCGACGGCGCCTCGACCGCTTCGGTCACCTGTCTGAAGCCCAGCACCCTGGTGTAGTAGCCGAGCGCGCGTTCAATGCTGCGGACAGCACAGCCGACGTGGTGCAGCCTCAAGGGGACTTGAGGCTTGGGGCTTGAGGCTTGAGGAGCGCAAGCCGCTCCGGGTCCCGGTTCACCGGCCATGGTCGCGGCAATGATAGGTTGAGCGGGCAGCGATGCAACTGCGCTTGGGGCTTCCATCGCAGCCCGGAACAGTTATAATTCTCTTCAAGGAGCGGCTGGAATGGCCGGGCGAGAATTGCTGCAGCAGAAGCGCGCGGAGATCCTGCGGATAGCCGCGACACATGGGGTCCTCAGCATCCGCGTCTTCGGCTCGGTTGCGCGCGGCGATGACGACGGGACGAGCGATGTGGATTTCCTCATTGAAATGGAGGATGGAAGAAGCCTCTTGGACTTGGGCCGGCTCCTGCAAGACCTGCAGGACTTGCTGGGCCGCAAGGTTGATCTCGCGGAGCCGGAGGGCCTGCACTGGTACATCCGTGACCGCATCCTGCGCGAGGCGGTTGCGCTATGAAAGATGACAGGCTCTATCTGATCCACATTTCCGAGTGTATCGAGCGCGTGGAGAAGTACACGGCGGCCGGCAAGGGTGTTTTCTTCGCGGACACGATGGTCCAGGATGCCGTGATCCGGAACTTGCAGGTGATGGCCGAGTCCGCGGGACGGTTGTCACCGGGTCTGCAATCCACACACGCAGACGTTGACTGGCGGGGGATCTCTGGATTCCGCAACGTCCTTGTTCACGACTACCTTGGCGTCAAGCTGGAGCGCGTGTGGGAGTTGGTTCAGCAATCCGTGCCGGATCTGAAGCAGAAGGTGCAGAAGATGCTCAAGGAGTCCGGGCAGTAGGCAGACGCTGTTCGACGGGCCGGCTCGGCCACGCCGGCTTCGCGCCCCTCCTCATTCCTTCCCTGCCGCCCACTTGATGCCGTTCGTCAGAATCTGCTTGTACGCCGGGGTATCCCAGGCGATGTGGTCGTGGCCAAGCATGAAGTAGAAGACGCGGCTCTTGGCGTATTCGTGGACCCAGGCGATGTCGGGGTCGTTCAGCTTGGCGTCGGTCTTGAGCAGCACCTTCACGTCCGGCGCGACGTAATACTTGTTGTACGCCTCGTCCTTGATCTTGAAGTCCTGCACGCCCTTCGTGATGGGATGGTCCTTGTCCGCGACCGTGACGTTGTGGTCCTGCCCGTCCTTCCAGCCGGACTGGCCGTACTTCTTCCCGTCAATCTCGCAGGGCTTGAGGACGAACTTCCCGCCGATGATCTTCGGGTACTCGGCCCAGTCGGCGTGCGCGCCCATGTTGTGGTGCAGCGAGACGACGCCGATGCCGGTCTTGAGCAGCTCGACAAACGCCTTCTGTTCGTCCGGCTTGATCGGCGGCGACATGTCGTACATGACGATCACGTCGCACTCCTTCTCCAGGCCGGTCTTGAGCAGGCCGGCGTCCTTGGGCATGACGGCCTTCGTGTAGGTGACGCCGGGGAAGGCGTCGAACATCGCCCAGAACTGCTTCTCTTCGAAGCCGTGACCGCCGTAGGTCACCAGCACGCGGATCTTCTTCTCCGCGGGCGCGTCGGCGGCGAACAGCGCACCGCAGAGACACAGAGACGCGGAGAGGAAGAGGAGCGACAACACGGTGATTCTCATGGCTGAGTCCTTTCTCAAGGTTCGCTTATGACCTTATCCCCTTCCGGCCAGACTCGCCGGAAATCCGCCGGATTGAGGGTGTAGAGTCTGTCAACGCCGGCCTTCTCGGCAGCGCGAGCGATCAATGCATCGTAAATGGTTGCGCCGGTTAGCCCGAGCGCGGCCATGCGCTCGATCACTGCGTCGTAGTCCGCAGGCAGCAAAGCAACGATCTGGGCCAATGTAGTGATGTCCCGCCGTATCGCATCCCGAGCGCCCGCCGGCGTAATCCTCGGCTCATAGGGCAAGCGCGTGAGGTTGCAGTAGAGTTCAGCCAGCGAATGCTGACTGACGAAGCACTCGTACTCCCTATTGCGAGCCGCCAGAAGCTTTGGGAAAGCGCGGTCGTGACGCTGATGCTCCTCAATCAGCGCCGCCAGAAGGACCGATGTATCCAGGAGTGCCTTCACCCCCCCATCCCCAAGACCTTCCTGTCGCGCTCCTCGCGGGTGCGCTTATGCAGATCAACCATGTCCTCGGGCCGACACGTGAGTCTGCCTCGGAACACCCAGACGCTGCCCTTCTTGACCAGCCCTGTCCGTGCGGCGTGGGGTTTAAGGGTGATGCCACGGGCGCTTGCTTTCACCGTGAAGACGGTACCGGGCCGGAGTCTCAGAGTGTCACGCACGTCCTGCGGGAGCGTTACGCGACCGGATTTATCGAGCACGGTTTCCATGGCATGCCTCCACTGCCGACGTCATCATACCTCGCCGGGCGAAAGCCGCAAACTAACTCACCGCTCGAACGCCGGTATGGCTTTCAGGCGCGTGAACTCCTCGTCGCTGATCTCTTCCACTTTGACGTTGTCGAAGTAATACTCCGCGTTCGGCCAGTAGGCGTAGAGCATCACGCGCAGAATGGAGACGTCCGCGGTCGTGGTGGCCTTCTCCTTGTCGGCCGCCGTGTCAGTGTGCTTGGCCTTCACAGACAGCCGGCGCGTAGGGTGGAAGGCCTGCTCGAGATGCCGCCAGCCGGTGCCTTTGACGTAGCAGTTGACGATGGTTTCGTAACGCCGCCGCTCCTCGCCTTCGAACATGCCCCAGCCGCGCACCCACACTTTGGCGCCGCCGCTTGGCCCTTTGTAGTCGAAGCTGACTTTGTAGGCCTGCTGCGGCTTGCACTTGAAGCGCTCCGAGTAGAACGAGACGCCGTTATTGCCGCCAATGGACCCATATCCCGCCCCCGGCGTCTTCGCCGGCGGGGCCGGCGGCGCCATGCCCTTGGCGAGCGCCTCGCGGACTTCCGCCTGGCGTTTCATGGCCGCGCCCTGGGCCTGGTCTGTGTCCAGGACGATGACCTTGCCATGCTCCGGCGCCATGGAGTCCTTGACCCAGAAAATGCAGTAGTCGTCGGGGTGAGACCAGCCTTTCGGATAGGGGAGCACGCCGCCCCCGGCTTCCTCAAAGCTGCCGTTGATAAGCGTCTCGTGGGCGACCTTGTTATCCGGCATTTCCGGATACCAGTGTATGTCGTCCTTCGGTTTCTCCGGCGGCTTCCAGTTCCCGGCGGGCTGGGGCGTCTTCGGCGCTTCGCCGGCGACCGCGCTCACGACGGAGACGCAGAGGGCGCAAAGAACGGATAGAATGACAGACCCAGACCGCAAGCCGTCGCCAGCCCGTATCCTGTATCGTGCGTGCTGCATCCGAAATCCCGGACCAGGCCTTTCGCGCCGGCGTTCATCTGCGTTCATTTGCGTTCGTCCGCGGTATCATCCTTCTCCTCAACCAGCGACTTGTAGTACGCCTCGATCAGGTCCTGGTAGCCGGCCGGCGCCTTCTGCTGCATGCCGGTCAGGATGCCGTAACGCACGTTCTTCGGCAGGTCGCGGCTGCGTTCGGTGTTGATCTTGGCCTGGTAGTGCATCACCTGCTTGGCTTCCTTCAGGCTGTCCACGACGTTGCTGTGCGCCTGGCGCAGGTTGAAGCCCTGGCCGCTCTTGAGACCGTTCTCGACCTGCTTCATGCGCCGCACGGCCTCTTCCATGTCGCTGGAGGGCAGGTGGTAGGCGTTCAGGCGCGTGGTGATCTTCTCGGCTTCCTGGCGGAGCTGCGCCTGCGTATCCTTGAGGCGCTCGATCTTCTCCTTGGTGG
>Ga0315282_10016538_pt1 | contig 10771 bp, 9 predicted proteins | sample YL17G07_20_MG_FD_203693 | JGI IMG/M metagenome (GOLD analysis project Ga0315282, IMG submission 203693) | Sediment microbial communities from Yellowstone Lake, YNP, Wyoming, USA - YL17G07_20 | ecosystem: Environmental > Aquatic > Freshwater > Lake > Sediment | place: USA: Wyoming | collected... | reverse complement strand
CCGCTCCAAGATCAGGTTCCGAGACAAACCCGATGAACCAACCAAGTGGGTTCACACGCTCAACAGTACCCTCGTTGCGACAGAAAGAACCCTCATTCCGATCATGGAGAACTATCAGAACAAGGATGGGTCGATCAGCATTCCAGAGGTTCTCCAACCCTACATGGGTGGCGCTACCACACTGAGATCAGCAACCTAACTGCTCGCAGAGATCAGATCCAATCGGACTCGGCACCAGCAGTACCATGCACATGCACGGAAGTAAGGCGGGTTCAATGAAGGGTGTTATCACCCACTCCCATAGACGATTACACGAAGGCTTTCATGTGTGCACGCACACCAAACCCGCCACACATACCGACACCCCCTATAGGGCGGGGTACCTCACGCCGATTGAAATCAAGGGAGTGGCATGGCAGTTGCTAGGTGCGCGATGGCTTCAAAGTGTATAACCCCCTGTTCTAGAGTGTTGTACACTACATTCAGGCGACGCTTAGCGATCTAGCGTGTATCAGTGACATGGTGCGCACATGCAGGAACAATTCACGAGTTCAAATTCTGTTGCCCGCACCAGCACGCCCGCCTTGTATTCTCGTCGACGACTTTCCTCTCCTATGCGTACGTGATCACAAAGATCCGTAGCTGACATTCTAATCCTCCATTGAAAGGACGGCCAGCATTAGAGTCTCGACCTGTTTCTTAGCGCTTCCGATACAATGAGAGTCAGGTTATGCGAGCGAAGCGAGCACTAATTGTGTGTGTGATATGGCTGGTGCGGGCGACCGAAATTGAACCGTCGTTTCGCCCTTATTGCACTGTTGTGGACATTATTCTTCCCGAACCCGTTTCAGCAATCTTTCCAAGAAGGTCAGGGAGGATTTGGTAGCCACATTTCCCACATTTCCACGTGTTGTCAGGATACTCATGTTGACAATGCGTCCGATTACCAGATTTTTTCATCGGAATGCTTCCCATGGCTCTAATCGAAGTGGAGATGGTCCACGCATCTGATAAAGATACATGTATCTTGATACATACTTGGTTTCTTAGGCACGCGGCCTGTGAGTAAACCCCAATCAATCTCAGCCGTCGTTTTTGGTGTGTGTGCGCACCAGCACGCCCACACACAAAATGGTTCAATGCTGTCGCCAAGGTTCAAACGCTTCTTTGGCGAGAATGGGAGTGGGCATTTTCGTGTTACCTTCGTAACCGAGACTGAAGAACGAATTGAGAAAGGAATTAAGCAGATCTCAGAGTTCATCTCAAGCATGCAGTATTGATCAGGCTTTGACACTTGTGTTCGCTTTTCGAGCGAATATTATGACGACACCACCAAGTCCAAACTCCGTTATCTCAACACGAGGGAATTCTACTTTGAAAGCCCTCACCAGTTCGCCATTATTTGAGAGCCCCACATAGGTTGGAAAGATCATTTGCCATGGGTTGCCGCTGATCGCTGAAGACTTTGTGAGAGCCGCTATTAGCCGCATAACATAGCGCACATAGATCGTGATGACCAGCCTTTTCAGGCGGCTGTCTGGTTTTCCTAAGTCGATAATGGCGAAGGTTCCTTCGGAAGTGCTGATTCTATGGAACTCCCTGATCGCCGCTGTTCTATTTCGAGCGTCACGGAACGCGTATGCGCTAACGATGTTCTGAAAGGAATTCTCTCTAAACGGAAGAGCTTCGAAGGCGCCTCTGACCAAGTGCATTTTTTTCTTGAGTCTTGTTCGTAATCGATCGCGGGCTGCCTGCAGAAGAGTAGTGGATGCGTCTAATCCAACCATCGATAGGTCAGGAGCCTTTGTGAGGAGAACTTCGCTCATTGTTCCAGGACCAATTCCAGCGTCTAGGATGGTCGGCTGTCCGTTCAGGTTGAGCTGTTCAACCGCATACATCCTCGCCCCTAATGCGAATCCTAGGGAAACTTTCTCGTTTACTACGTCATATTCGGGGATAGCTGACTCTATTGCTCGCATTACTGCACGCCACACTTCTGGTTTCATTGTCAAGGAGTTTGCAACCGTTTCAAGTGAGTATCTGCTTGGATCAGGTTCGCGATAGGTACTCTTTGACGCCGTCCCAGCCCTTGTCTGTCTTGGCTCTGATTATTGTGAAGGCGTCTTTTCCATTCAATGTGGAGGGTTCCTCTCCCGTGACTTCTCGGATCATGAACCGTGCTGCATTCAAGACATCGCCGTTCAGTTTTGCTTCAGCGTAATCCCCCAGATGGCAAATGAGTGCTTCAATTGTCATAGGTCCGATTGGTCCGTATTGTTGACCGTGGCTTGCCGTCACAACGTGTACTGCTTCAAGAGGAAAACTTCTTCGAATAAGTTCGGCGCTGGCGAGTGTCAAGTGATCGACACGCTCTGCCAACTCCGAGCGGCGGTATCCGCCCTCTGTCTTTTGCGTGTATGTGGCGGGTTTGAATATGTCGTGAAGCAGCACACCACAAATCACTAGATCGTCGTCGACTCTGCATTTGTAGATGCTTCGGACTACTCGCGACAAGCTACTGCAAAGTTCGTACGTCGCCAGGATGTGCTCAATGAAACCTCCCGGATAGCTGTGGTGATATCGAATACTCGCAGGGGATTTTTCCATCGCTATACCTGAGAATGTTCGCTCTCCGATCCTTATGACTGGGTTCTCAAGTAATTCGCGGACTTTGCTTCGAAGCTTTCTATCTTTAATCCTGTTGACGATCCTGAGCAAGCGCTTGTCCAACGCAGTCACTTCGTAAGGAATTCTGTGAAGTTGGATTATTTGTGTTGCTGAATACTGCGCGCGTAGAGATTTTTGTGATATTGAGTCGATATTCTCATAGCATGCACTCAACATGAGCGCCTGTCTTCAGCATAATGTGAAGGTCGAGAGACGGCTTGGAGTACAAGTGGACAGTTCTAACAGTGACTACTGTCGGAATTTTCATGGCCACTCTCGACGCGAGCATCGTCGTTGTCGGTTTACCCACAATAATTGAGGATCTCAGTACATCACTATTCGCAGGCATCTGGGTGATCACTGGCTATAGGCTGATGATAACGATTCTACTCGTCACAGTAGGTCGCATTGCTGACATATTTGGCAGAGTCAAACTGTACAACGCCGGTTTTGCAGTCTTCACAATCGGATCTGCTTTCTGCGCGCTATCCCCCAGTGCAGAACTTCTGATCGCATCACGACTCGTTCAAGGATTCGGGGCAGCGCTCCTTTTCGTCAACAGTATGGCTATAGTGGTTGATGCCTTCCCTACGGCCGAGTTGGGTACGGCTATCGGCATTAATCAGATGGCGATCAACGCCGGCACGATTGTAGGTTACACTCTGAGCGGTGTCATGATTGGATTGTTCGGTTGGCGTTCCATCTTCTGGGTTAATCTTCCTATAGGCGTCTTCGGCACTGTTTGGGCACACAGACGCCTCAGGGAACTCTATAGGACCGCTGCGAGAGAGAGATTTGACTATCCAGGTGCCCTTCTGTTCACTTCTGCTTTGACAATAATCCTTCTTGCGTTGACGATAGGCGACCTTAGCTCTTTGATAACTCAAATGCTCCTGGTTGTGAGTGTGACATTGTTTGTCATCTTTCTTGCCCACGAGAGACAGGTTCACCATCCCGTATTGGATCTTAGTCTTTTCAAGATCCGAGCCTTCACGGCTGGAAATCTGTCAAATCTGTTCAATGGACTGGCTTTCGCCGCGCTTGCTTTTGAGCTGACGCTGTACTTCGAGTTGGTGAAGGGTTATTCTGATTTCCAGACGGGTCTTGCGCTAATCCCGATGGACCTTACTTTGATTTTGATCGGGCCGATAAGTGGTCGTCTATCCGACAGATATGGAGGGCGAGGTCTAAGCACGCTTGGTCTCGCTGTGACAAGCATTGCGCTTCTTATCTTTAGCTCGTTCACAGTTGACACGGGCGTCATTTCGATAGCTGCGGCGTTGGCTTTGGCTGGATTCGGAATCGGCATGTTCAGATCACCTAATGCAAGTTCAGTTATGGGCGCTGTACCTCCTAGTCGTCGCGGCATCGGTGCAGGCGTCCGCAGCACTATTCTCAACACAAGCAGCGTTGTGAGTATTCCGCTTGCACTTACATTGATGACGGCGGTTATGCCCTACAATCAACTGGCCAGTGTGGTTAGCGTAACGACGCTAGGGAGTCAGTCTGAGGTTATGCTATTGCTTAGTGCTATTCGATACTCGTTTTTCGCGTTTGCGGTAATAAATGGAGTTGGGGTGGTTGTTTCGTTCCTTAGAGGATCAAGGAAGAAGCCTGAAGAGCTGCTCGGTTAGGAGCAGGCGCCCCAGCCGCATTCGGGGCAGATGTAGCAGCCTTCTTGGTACACGACTGTTGTTTGGCATTGAGGGCAAAGCTTGAGTTGCTCTGAGCTGCCACGAGAAGCGCCAACTATGGGCATAGTCAATACGTTGGGTGCTCTTGCCGCTGGCTCATTCCGGGTAGCCTCGTGTTCACCAGTGCTTTCCTGCTTCTTGCCGGCAGCAACCAGAACCTGTCCTTGAATCGATGTATCTCTGAATACGGTCACATCCTTGCAGCCCAGCTTGTAGGCCAGCAAGTATGACTCGCGCATATCCTCCACAGTCGCGTTTGCCGGGAAGTTATTCGTTTTCGAGATGGATGAGTCAACCCATTTCTGGAAGGCTGCGAGAGCGCGAATGTGGTCTTCCGGTCGAATGTCCAAGGCGGTAACGTATTGGCGTTTCAGATCTTCTGGGATGTAGCTGATTCTCTGGATAGATCCACCGTGATCGTTCACGTCTCTCAAGAGGTCATCTCCGAACAATCCTTCCTCGGTCATTACGCGTTCGAAGACGGGGTCAATGTAGTAGAAACTTCCTACTTTCACATGTTTCTCGTAGACTAAGGAGTAGATGGGTTCGATTCCGCTGCTGCAACCTGCTATCATAGATATGCTGCCAGTCGGAGCGATTACAGTAGTATAGCCGTTCCGTACACCATACTGTTTGAGCATCTCAGCTAGTTTATCCCATTCGAAATGCCACGACTTTCTGTCGTGGAATCCTGCGAACGGTAGTTTTCCTTCAGGATAGAAGCTCTTGTCAAAGTAGGGTAGCGGTCCGCGTTCTTTCGCAAGGTCAATAGAGGCAAATTTGGAATAGTAGCTGATGAACTCCATCAGTTCTCCCATGAACTTTCGCCCTTCGTCGCTGCTGTAGGGCAATCGCAATTCAAAGAGCAGGTCGGCGAGCCCCATGACGCCGAGCCCTATCTTTCTAGTTGATAGTGTCATGTCCTCAATCGCTTTGAGTGGGAAATTGTTTACATCAATGACATTGTCCAGAAACTTTGTGCCTAGATAGACAGCATCTCGCAGCGCGTCCCATTCGTAGGTTACCTTTCCATTCTCGTCACGCTTCACGAATGCCCAGACATTGATGCTTCCCAGATTGCAGGACTCGTTCGGGTAGAGCAGAACTTCACCACAGGGATTCGTCGTTACTATCGGTCCCAAGTGCTCAAGGAACGGGTTGTATTTGTTCACATGGTCGAAGAATATCACGCCAGGTTCAGCGCTCTCCCATGCCTGGTAGACGATCATGTCGAATAGAAGACGTGGGTTTACTTCACGGACGACTTGGCAGGTTCTTGGATTGACGAGTGGGTATGGCTTGTTATTGTTGTAACAATCCCAGAAGTCGGGCATGATGAGAACGGAGATGTTGAAGTTTCTCAGCGCCTTGTTGCCTTTCTTGGCGGTGATAAATTTCTCGATGTCCGGATGATTACTGTCCAAGATGCCCATATTCGCCCCGCGTCGGATCCCGCCCTGCTTGATGACGTCGGTCATAGTGTCGAACAGCATCATGAAACTGATCGGTCCGGATGCTACACCAGAGGTTGAGCTTACGTAGTCCCCTTCGGGTCTCAGCTTAGAGAAGTTGTAGCCCATTCCTCCGCCGGCCTTGAACACCACCGCGGTCTGCTTCAAGGTCTCCATGATGCTCTCGATCGAATCATCCACGCCAAGAACAAAGCAGGCTGATCCCATGCCCAACACATTTCCAAAGTTAGCAATGGCCGGAGTGTTTGGCATGAACTTCTTCGACACCATCAGACCATAAAACGCATCAATCGCTTTCTCGTACTTGGCGAAGTAGCCTGTCTGCAGCATCTCGAAGAACCGGGTCCATGATAATTTCATGGATCCTTCGCGATCGAAACGATCGTACATTCGCTTGAGTGCTTGAAGATGGTATCGATTCAGTGAATACTTCTCTATATTGACCTTCTCACGAAATTCAATTGGATCGAATGATTCTACCTGATGCGAGTTCTGTTCTTTCCTAGGATCATAGACTTCACTATCATAGAGTAGGTCGGGCAGGGCTGCATGAACTGCTATCCTCGTGAACAGTTGCTTGGGCGTCTCTATCAGTTTACCCGCTTCGTCTTTTTTCAGGTAACGCGCTTTCAGGACTCTCAGGGCGTTGAGATCGAAAACCTTGTCAACCTCATCTATCGTTTCTTTCTCAAGCACGCGCTGCTTTTCTCGTCTTATCTCGGCGCGTTTCTGCCTGTAGATGATGTAAGCCTTAGCGACTTTTGCTTGTCCATTCTCCACGAGTACTCTCTCGACGATGTCTTGAACATCTTCGACGGCGGGGATAGCTTCCAATCCATATTTCTCGTCGAGAATTTCTGCAACTCGAGATGAAAGAGAATCAGCGAGTGTGCGGTCTCTGGCTCCGGTCGCAACGATGGCGCGATAGATCGCGCTTGTGATCTTCTCTTTGTCAAAGGGGTTGATTCGCCCATCGCGCTTTCTTATCTGGGTGATTCGCAAGTTCTTTGCATTGTTTGTGTTCGAGGCTTCAACGTGCCCTGCCATTTTGATTTTTGCTCCTGAAAAGGTGGGGGAATTCCAGTTAGTTCACTGATCCACTTTAATAGTTTTCGACAGAATTGTATAAAATATTGTATTAGGAGACCTAGAAAATTCATCATGTTGCTCAACTGCGCCCGGGGGGCTTCTACTGGAAATCGAGTAACAGCATAAACTTGACCATGGACTGCGATGGCAAAGGCTTTTATTCGTTCGAGGTTGGGCCGTGACTCCGAGATCGATGAAGATCGATACTGGTTGGCTAGCTGGTTCCGGCATAGCTTAGCGGGTCTCGTACTCCAATCTCCTCGAATGCCTTCAGTCGCATGCGACACCCACGGCATCTGCCGCACGGTATCCTGCCATCCTCGTGACAGCTCCACGTCAGTTCCAATGGCACCCTGAGCTGCAAGGCGAGTTTCAGGACCTCCGTCTTGGTATAGTTGATTAGAGGGTTTACGATCTCGATCACTTCGCCCTCCTGCCCGACTCTGGTGCCTATCTTGAGGAGTCGATTCATGAGCTGTATGAACCCCAGGCCTGCATCTGGAAGTTCCTTTGAATCATCCGCGTTTGAACCGAAGACTATCTTGTCTGCGCCCAAGGTCTCAGCGTAGGCCGCCGCGACACCATAGAAAACGATGTTTCTCGCAGGAACGTACGCTGAAGAGATACGGGTCGAGGGTGGGGGGTGATAGCGTCTCTCAAGATCTTTGTAGAAGGGAAGGAAGATGCTTACATGTTCCTTCACATGAGCAGCAGCCGCCAATTCTCTTGAGGCTTCAGCCTCACGATCATAGGTTTCAGTGTAGGTCATATTCATCGTGTAAATATCCTTTTTCTCATGCTTGATCATGTACAGCGCCGTAGCCGAGTCCATGCCCCCTGAGAGCAGTACTATAGCCCCAGTCATGGCCCAGTCTCCATTCGGAGACTGCTTCATACGTACCTTTTCATGGTTGTGGCGTGTCGAAGACCGAAAAGACAGTCGACCTTCGATGCAGTCCTCGCGCCTACGGTGTGCTTGTTGAGCCGTTGGCCTTTTTTCTCGGTGAAAGACAACAGAAGAGAGGGCTTGGAGATTGCTGATCGTTCATGCGTCCGACATCCATTGCGGTCCAGAATTTCAGAAAGCTGTGTTTGAAGCAGCTGTTGATGAGATAAATGACTTGGATCCGGACGCTATTGTCATTACAGGAGATCTCACTGAAAACGGACTTCTGTCTCAGTACAGAGTCGCTCGGCACGTAGTAGATTCAATCAAGTGCAACACCAAGGTCATCTGCAGCGGAAACCATGATTATCGATCGACCGGCTATCTTCTCTTCAAGAAGTTTTTCCCTTCACGCAGAGTAGCCAAGATGAGTAACTGCATCTTCACGATCGTCAGCACAGCGAGACCTGAACGCAATGACGGAGAGGTCGGCCACAGACAGGTCGTTTGGCTCGAACGCACTCTTTCGAAGCATAGGAAGATGATGAAGGTCGTGGTAATGCATCACCATCTGATCCAAGTGCCCGACACCGGTCCTGACAACATTCCAGTTGTTGATGCCGGGGACACGTTGCGAGGGATCATGAACGCAAAGGTGAATTTGGTGCTCGGTGGCCACAGACATAGGCCCTGGAGATGGATGGTAGGTGACACGCAAATAATACACGCCGGAACCCTATCCAGTGAGCGCCTGAGAGGGTTCTATTCTCACTCTTACAACATAATCGATGTCAAGAAAGATTCCATTAGGGCGAGCCTGAAGATTGTTCGAGGGAAATCCTTGAGTTACGATGAAGTCGTGAAAGGGCGTACCAAGCTTCCTGGTGTCTAGCTGGCCAAACACATGACGGAAGAATAGGTGCCAGCAATCCTTGCAGAAACGTGGCGTTCGGAAGTCCCCTGTAGTTTGGAAAACTGCTTATTAGAGGAGTGAGTGCGACCCCTGAGAATGACCCGCGAACTCGTCCTTCGTATTCGCGGGCTTAGTGCGCTTTCATGAAGGTCTCAATCGATTCCTTTCTGCATTGAGGACAGATCTTCAGGTGGTAGCGGTCGTTTGGGAGGGGCTGGTGGCACCATTCGCACCGCTTAATTCTTGGGGTCTCCATCTCGGGGATTTCTTCGAACAGTAATCTTTCCAAGTCTTCGACCAAATTCATTTCCTCCTTATTTCTGGCCCATGCCATGTTTGCGGGTGCAAACGAGGCAAGCTTGTACTACAAGTTAAGGGGTGTTAAAAGAATTAACAAGGTTTATATGAAACCCATGTAATCAAGTTATACAAGATATCAAGCTAAGCGGAGTAACTCTGTGAGCTGGTTGTCTTGAGAAACAATGCTGTCTTGATCCGCGGGATGGACCGCGATATCTACAATACGGTTGTAGCCAAGGCTAAGCAGCAGGGCAAGAACGTGGCAGAACTCGTGAACGAAGCGCTGCAACAATACATGCGAGAATCTCCAGCGGAAAACCACAACGTGTTTGACACAAAGAAGCTGGTGATAGCTGGTTCAGTGCTCCTCTCTAAATCAGACATTCTGGGTCTGCATAAGGAGCTAGGCAACTTTCAGCTCGAGAACAGTGGGGAACTGACCTTCGACAAGGATGTGGACGCGGAGGCTTTTCAGAAGATTGAACACATTCACAATACGGGCAAGCTTCGTGTCCCGACTGACGTGCACCACTTCGCTCTTCTGAGGGCTGGGCACATACGCGGAGAAGTAGAAAAGTACTAGGTTAGATCACCGAGTTTGTCAGGTTTATAGTCGATTTTACACGGTCTCGACGCCGAATTTTCCTGTCTCCCATAGCTCAATCTTGACCTTGGTCTTGAAGTGATTAGTTAGTTGTTCTTGTAACTGCCTTGCCAATGTTTCGCAGGTCATGTTTCCTATGTCGCGATGATCGTACTTCTCGTCTATGAGTTGGTCGACCGTGCGCTTGATTTCCTCGAAGTCTAACCATTCGTTGCTTTGCCCATATATCTTCACAAGGAGTGTGTAGTTGTGGCCATGCATCCGGCCACACTTGGGATGCCCTGCGATGATGTGGGCTGCGGCGAACTCACGCCTGTAGAGGCGTGCAATGTCAGGCGTCTCGGAAGTTGGCATGTCTGTCCTCTACACTTCCTTCGTCAGCATCTCGAAGAATTCGTTTCTCGTTTCAGATTTCTTGAATTGTCCTCGTATCTCTGATGTGATTATGTTGGCACCGCTCTTCACGCCTCGCATCTCCATACAGAGATGCCTCGCTTGTACTACCACAACTACGCCGTACGGGTTTAGGTTGTCGTTAATTGCGTCCGCAATTTGCTTTGTCATGCGTTCTTGGAGTTGCAGTCTCTTACTGAAGCAATCAACGAGCCTAACGAGTTTTGAAAGTCCGACAACGGCTCTGGACGGGATATAGCCAATGTGCACCTTTCCATGGAATGGGAGCAAATGATGCTCACAGAGGCTGAAGAATCCGATATCCTTGGCCACGACCATGCCGGTAACTTCGTTCCATTCTCTTGCAAGGATCTCCTTGGTGTTCATCGAATACCCCTCGGTGAGTTCTGCATACATTGCGGCGACGCGCCTTGGGGTCTCCCTCAGACCCTCGCGTTTTGTGTTCTCGCCAATCTCTTCAAGCAATTCCTTCGTAATTCGCTCTACCCGACTCTTATCCATAACTTGTGCAATCCGATGCTTCATGCTAGATCGAATAAACCCGGCTTGCGTCAAACGGGGTGGCAACCGCTAGCCGTCATCGCGAATTAAGTCTTGCTTTGGAACAAGTTTTGAATGAGGGCCGAGATACGCTATGCTCTCGAAACCAACCGAGTAGCGGGCGTTGGGTGGGAGAATTGAAGCCGTGACCGTGGCGCGCATCCTTCCGAGAGGCTTCTACGATAGAGACAC
>Ga0315282_10016537_pt1 | contig 10771 bp, 6 predicted proteins | sample YL17G07_20_MG_FD_203693 | JGI IMG/M metagenome (GOLD analysis project Ga0315282, IMG submission 203693) | Sediment microbial communities from Yellowstone Lake, YNP, Wyoming, USA - YL17G07_20 | ecosystem: Environmental > Aquatic > Freshwater > Lake > Sediment | place: USA: Wyoming | collected... | reverse complement strand
GCAGAGCCGATCGAGCAATTCGGGAATCGGTGTGGACACAGCGGGCTTCGGACCTCCGACCCTTCGGGAACCTCAGGGTCGCCCTGACCCCTCGACCTTGCTCGGGGTCCCTGAGCGACGTCGAAGGAAGCAACGTCGAAGGGCGACAGTGGGCGCTTATTCTAGCACTCTCGGGGAAGGGGGCCGGAGATGGTCCTTGGTCCCTGGTTCCTGGTGCGGTCCTTGGTTCCTGGTCCCTGGTGCGCACCGGGGACCAAGCACCATGGACGGGCACCAAGGACCAAGAACCAAGAACCAAGGACCAGTGACTGAAGTCACTGCTTCGCGGACGGCTCGGGCAACGGCGTCTTCGTCGTGGAGGTTGCGTCCATGCGCCTGGTGATTTCCGCGCTCAGATCGAGACCGCGATCGACCCAGTAGATCGTCTGCGGATCCGCGATGAGAATCATCTGCAGGTTCTTCTCGGTCGCGATCTGCTCCACGATCGGATAGAGGCGCCGCTGGAACAGGTTCTGCAGCTCGGTCTGCTTCTCCTGCAGTTCCTGCTGCGCGTCCTGCTGCATGCGCTGGATGTCGACCCCCAGGCGGTCAATTTCCTTCTGCAGCGCGGCGCGCTTGTCGTCGGCCATCGCCGGCGAGTTGATCAGGGTGTTGTCGGTCTCGACCTGCTTCTGCTTGTCCTGGATTTCCTTGACCTTCTGTTCCTGCAGGGCCTTCAGCTGCGCGGTTCCCGCCTTGCCTTCCTTCGAATCGTTCACGACGGCCTGCGGGTTGAAGTAGGCAATCTTGGCGCCCTCGGGGAAGGGCCGCGGCGGCAGGGCCTGGGCCGGTGCGGGTGCGGGTGCAGCCGGCTTCTGCACCGGCGCGGCCGGCGGCGTGGCCGGCGGTTTCTGCGGCGGCTTCTGCTGGGCAAGGGCCGGAACGGTCAACAGCGCGAAGCTCAGTGCGGCAACAACGGTGAACGCTTTCATCGGTACTGTCCCTTTCGTCGAGAGGTCATACAGTAACTGTTTCGCGCCGAAGCGCGTCGAAGTCAGTCGCATGAAACAGTTACGCGAGGATGACGCCGCAGGGCCAACCGGGCCGCCCCGGCCCCCCGGCCGCGGACGCGCCCGCCAAACGTGACATTCTACTACGAGCCCGCGCGAGGAACATCAAGGCGCCGCATGGGTGCCCGACTCCGCCGACGGGCCGACCGGTACCCCCGTCCTCTGCCGGAGGCAAGCCCGTCTCAGTTCAACCACAAAAAAGCCTCACCCCACCGCGTGGTTCAGATAGAGTAAAGACATGCCTCGCTGAAATCGGGCCCGGGCCTCGGTACCGAACTTGCTGGGGAGTGCCCGCCGTCAAGGAGGAGCGATGCGCCGTTCGACTCATTTGAAACTGCTTTTCGTCGCCGTGGCCGTGGCCCTGGCCTTCTGGGCCTGCAACAACACGATTCCCACCACGTCGACGACCCCCGCACCGACCACCACCGAAACGTTCCAGGGCACGCTGAATCCCAACGGCGCGCGGACCTTCTCGTTCAGCACCCAGGCGGCTGGCACGATAACAACGACCCTGACGAGCGTCTCTCCGGACAGCACCACCACCATCGGCATGGCGCTCGGCACATGGAACGGCGCCGCGTGTCAGGTGATCCTGGCAAACGACAACGCGGTTCAAAGCACGGTTCTGACGGGAGCGTCGACCGGGGCGGGCAGCCTGTGCGTACGGGTGTACGACGTGGGCAACCTGACCGCCAACGAGGATTTCACGGTCACCGTCGAGCATCCGTGACGCGCGTCTAGAAGGTGGTCCCCACGGCGAAACGGAACGAGAACGCCTTCTGGGGCTGGAAGCTGTTGTCCAACACTCCTCCGCGCGACGGATTCGCCGCAAAGATCAGGCGGAACGGCACGTTGAGGACGGGCATGAAGAACCGCACCTCTGCGCCCACCGACGTCTTGAACGCATCCCGATAACCAAGCGTGACGGTCTGGGCGACAGGGACGGGGACCGACGGGTCGTGCAGCGAGGAGGTTGCGTACGGATCGAACAAGAGCGGGGTCGTGCCCCCCGTATACACCGTCTGCGTGACTGCTTCCTTGAGCGCGAACGGCTCACCCACGTCCCTCACCTGTCCCGCGTCGGCGAACAGCACCAACCGCACCGGGCCGGCGATCGTGATGATGTATTCGGCGTTGAACAGCAGGCTCTTGTTGCCGCCGATGACCAGGTCGGAACCGGCCGCCTTCGGGCCGATCGACCGCAGGTCGAAGCCGCGCACGCTGTACTCGCCACCCAGCACCAGTTTCTCGAAAATCGGCAACTGCGACGGGCTCCCGGTGAAGGGCGACAGGTACTGAGCCTGCGCGCGCAACCCAAGCGTGGTGCGGGCCTGGTGCGAGGGGCTGCCGCCAATCGGAAGGTACCAGACGCCTTCGACGATCGGCTTGTAGAAGTTCGTGTCGCCACCGATGCCCGCCAGGTCGATCGACGCCGTGAAGCGCCGGCCGGCCGAGGGGAAGATCGGGTTGTCGATGGAGTTGTACACGAAGCTCGGCGTGATCTTGCTGACCACGCGGTTGCCGTTCATCGACATGAGCAGCGTTTCGGCGAGGTATGGGTTGGCGTTCAGCACGTCTTGCGAGACGAGCGCCGGGTTGATGTCCTCGACCTTGGAGTGCTCGTAGCTGTAGTTGATGAACATCCGCGAGAAGCCCCTGCCGACCGGGAAGCCGACCGTCAGGTTGCCGCCTGTGGACGCCTGCGTGAACTGGTTGATGAAGTCGTAGCGGTTCTTGAACAGGTTGATGCCGCCGGTCAGGTTCCGGTCGAACAGGAACGGCTCGGTGAAACCGACCTGGAACAACTGCGCCAGCGAGCCGGCCTGCAGCGAGACGTTGAAGGTTTCGCCGCGGCCCATGAAATTCGCGGTCTGGAAACCCAACTGGCCGAAGAAACCCTCGAACTGCGATACGCCGGCGCCGAAGGTGATCTGGTTGCGGTTCTGCTCCTGCACCTTCAGCGTGACGTCCACCTGGTTGTCGGTGCCGGGGGTCTTCTCGACCACCATGTCCTTGCCGCCCTCGAGGTTCTTGAAGTACCCGAGCTGGTTGATGCGCTTGACGCTGTACTTCAACGCCTCGGTGTTGAAGACGCCGCCCTCGAAGAGCCGCATCTCGCGCCGCACCACGTTGTCGCGCGTCGTCGTATTGCCCTCGAAGGTGATGCGGTGCACGAAGTACTGCCTCCCTTCCTGCATGCGCATCACCACGTCGACGCGCGGTGGACCCTTGGGTCCCGGTTTCGCAGCGGCCGGCTTGGCGGCGGGCGACGTGCCGGCGGCGGCCTTGCCGGCCTGCTGCCCGCCGGCGCCATTCTCTGCCGGGCCCTTCCCGGACGCCTGATCGGTCTTCGGCGCCTCAGTGCCCGGCTGGTCGGGAGTGGCCTGTCCCTCCGGCGTCAGGTCGGGATACCCGGTGAACTCGAAGTAGCCGACCGTCCCGTAGGCCTCCTGCGCCTTCTCCAGCCCCTTGCGGACCACCTTGTCGCTGTACCAGTCGCCCGGCTTCAGCTTGAACAGGCCTTGCAGGAACTCGGTCTTGACCACCTTGTTGCCGTCGAACTTCAGCGACGCAACCTTGAAGCGGTCCCCTTCGACGATCGGGATGCGCAGCTGCACCCAGCGCGTCCCCCTGTCGGTGGAATCCTCGAGATACTTCAACTCCGGCTCGCCGACGCGCACCGCGATGTACCCGTGGTCGCGGTAGTAGGAGGTGATCTTGTCGGCGTCCTCTTCGTACTTCGCCCTCTGGTACGTGCCGCGCGAGGTGATGAACGACAGGAACCACTGCTGCTTGTTGTTCTTCATCTGGCGCTTCAGCGCGCGGCCGCTCATCGCCTTGTTGCCGACGAAGGCGATCTCACGGATCCTGACCTTCGGGCCTTCGTCGACGACGAAGGTCAGGTGCACCGTCTTCGCCTGCCCCTCGATCGGCACAACCTTCGGCGTCACGGTGGCGAACTCGTAACCCTTCTCCCCCTCCAGCGTCAGGACCGCGTTCTTGACCTTCGTGATCAGGCCCTGGTCGATGAACGAGTCGAGGCCGATGCGGACGTTGTCCTCCTTCAGCTTGTCCTCGATCTTCGTCGTCTCGACGTGCTTGTTCCCCTCGTAGTCGACGATCTTGACGCGCTGCCGCTCCTCCATGTCGTAGACGATGATCTTGCCCAGCACGCCATTGGCGAAGCGGTAGTCGATCGCCTCGATGGAGAGATCGTCGAGGAAGTTCGTCGCCCAGAGCCGCTTGAAGTCGTCCTCGATCGTCTTCTCGGCCTGCGCGTCGTAAGGCGTCCACTTGTTCTGCGACGGCCGGCTCGGCGGCAGCTGCATGTAGTACTGATACGTCGAGAACTCGACGACCGACGAGCCGCCCTGCTTGGCGAAGCATGGGACGATCAGGTAGACCACCGGCGGGGAACCCGCGGGTGGAAGGTTGGCGGGCGGCGGGATCTCCCGTCCGCAGATCGAACTCGGATTGACGCCGGGAGCGGCGGGCTGCTGGGGCGCGGCCTGGGGTGGCGGCATCGCCTGCGCTGCAGGTGCCTGCTGCGGCGGATTCTGGGTGGAGGTCAGCAGAAGCGCTGGCATGGCGAGGCGCCCCGCTCCCCCTGATCCCTGATCCCTGATCCCTACGGCCCCCTGATCCCCGATCCCTACGACGTCAGAGGCACCTGCGATAACAGGCCACCCGAGGCCTGCCGCGAGGAAAGCAAACGACAGGAACAGCTTACGCATGTGGGTGCTGACTGAAAGGACGGAGCGAGGACCGTGTGGCCCTCGCCCAGACTCCGCCCTCAGGAGCCCGTCCGAGTATTGAGCGACGGGCTCCTAGACAACGCGCCGCGCGGCCAAGCCCGGAAACGGGCCGGAACCTCGCGGCGTCGCATCTAGGAGCGTGTCGGGCGATTGCCGGACACGCTCCTTAGTCTACTAGGTATTAGACGTTTCAGACCAGCCGTCGGCCGGCTTCGAGCACGCCGGCCGGTCTGTAGGCCAGGGCGCCATTGTCGAGGTACACCTCCACGTCGCCCCGTTCCAGGTGCCCGCGAATGAGCTCCTCCGAGAGCGGGTCCTCGATGTAGCGCTGAATCGCGCGGCGCAGCGGGCGCGCCCCGTACGATCGGTCCTTGCACGTCGCGTTGATGATCCAGTCCGACACGTCCGGCGTGATCGCGATCCGCATGTGCCGGTCCGCCAGGTGCTCGTTCAGCTGTTCGACGAGCAGCTTCAGGATCTGCCGCAGATCGTCATCCGACAGCGCGTCGAAGACGATGAGCTCGTCGATGCGGTTGACGAACTCGGGGTTGAAGGTGCGTTTCACCTCGCCGAGCACCATGTCGGAGACGCTCTTGCTGATGTCGGTCTCCGACGACTGGAACCCCATCGAGGCCTTCTTCTGGATGAAGCGCGCCCCGATGTTGGACGTCATGATGATGATCGCGTTCTTGAAGTTGACGCGGTTGCCCAGCCCGTCGGTCAGGTGGCCGTCCTCGAACACCTGCAGCAGGATGTTGAAGATGTCCGGGTGCGCCTTCTCGACCTCGTCGAGCAGCACCACCGAGTACGGGTTCCGCTTCACCTTCTCGGTCAGCTGGCCGCCCTCTTCGTGTCCGACGTAGCCGGGCGGCGAGCCGATCAGCTTCGAGACCGAGTGCTTCTCCATGTACTCGGACATGTCGAAGCGGACGAGCGCGTTGTCGCTGCCGAACAGGAAGTTGGCCAGCGCGCGCGCCAGCTCCGTTTTCCCGACGCCCGTGGGACCGAGGAAGATGAAGCTGCCGACGGGCCGGTTCGGGTTCTTCAGCCCCGCGCGCGACCGGCGGATGGCGCGCGAGACCGCCGAGATCGCCTTCTCCTGGCTGATGACCCGCTTGTGCAGCTGCTCCTCCATCCGCAGCAGCTTGTCGCTCTCGTCCTGGTTGATCGACGCGATCGGCACGCCGGTCCACTTCGACACCACCTCGTCGATGTCCTGCTTGCCGACGACGACGCGGCGGCCGCTGGAGCGGACGTCGAAGCGTTCCCGCACGTAGTGCAGGTTCTCGCGCGCGGCGATCTCCTGCTCCCGGTAGTGCTGCGCCCGCTCGAAGTCGCGCGCCGACACCGCGTTCTCCATCTGCTCGATGGCGACGCGGATGCTCCGGTTGATCTCGCCCAGTTCCTCGCTGTAGCCCGCGTCGCGCAGCTTGGCGCGCGCGCCGGCCTCGTCCACCAGGTCGATCGCCTTGTCGGGCAGGAACCGGTCGGTGATGTACCGGCTCGACTGGTAGACGGCCGACTCGAGCGCCTCGCGCGTGTACTGGACGTGGTGGAACGCCTCGTAGCGGTCCTTCACGCCCGACAGGATCTCGATGGTCTCGCGCTCGCTGGGCGGATCGACCTTGATCGCCTGGAAGCGGCGCTCGAGCGAGCGATCCTTCTCGATGTACTTCCGGTATTCGGCCGGCGTGGTGGCGCCGATGCAGCGGATCTCGCCGCGCGAGAGCGCCGGCTTGAGGATGTTGGCCGCGTCCAGCGAGCCCTCGGCCGACCCCGCGCCCACCAGCGTGTGCAGCTCGTCGATGAACACGATGATGTTCGGGTTGTCGACCAGCTCCTTCATGATCGCCTTGAGGCGCTCCTCGAACTGGCCGCGGTACTTCGTCCCCGCGACGATCAGCGAGATGTCGAGCGCCAGCAGCCGCTTGTCGCTCAGGAAGTGCGGCACGTCGCCGAAGACGATCTTCTGCGCCAGCCCCTCGACGATCGCCGTCTTGCCGACGCCCGGCTCGCCGATGAGCACCGCGTTGTTCTTGGTGCGCCGGCAGAGGACCTGCTGCACGCGCTCGAGCTCGTGCTCGCGGCCGACCAGCGGATCGAGCTGGTTCTTCATCGCCGACTCGGTCAGGTCGCGGCTGAACTCGGCCAGCAGCGGCGTCTCCTTGACGCGCGTCAGCGTGGTCTTCTCGTTGAGCAGCTGGACGATGTCTTCCCGCACGGTGTTCAGGCGCATCCCCTTCTCGGCGAGGATCGACGCGGCCACCGAACGCTCCTCGCGGAGGATGCCGAGCAGCAGGTGCTCGGTGCCGATGTAGTTGTGGAGCAGGCGGTCGGCTTCCTCGGCCGCGAACTGCAGGACACGCTTGGTTTCAGCGCTGAAGGGGATCTCGACCGACGTGGAGACCTTCTCGCGGAACACGGTGCGCCCCTCGATTTCCTTGCGGATGCTTTCGAGCGACAGATGCGAGCGCGAGAAGATGCGGCTGGTCAGACCCTTCCCCTCACGGATGAGACCCAGCAGCAGGTGTTCGGTCTCGATCGACACGCTGCCGAGTTGACTGGCTTCGTAGCGGGCAAAAAAGAGGACTCTTCTTGCCCTTTCGGTGTACCGTTCGAACATCCGAGCTACCTGAGTTAAAAGGGAGTTGTGTGGGGAGAACGTCTGAACGTGATTATACGGCAATCTCCCCGCGTCGCAACCCCGCGTTCTCGCCGATGCGAGCCGGCTCGACCGTTCGCCATCACCTCATCCGCGCGCGCGGCATCCCGACGCGATCGGCCGCACTCATGATGATCGCACGCCGGCGAGCAGACGGCGTACCCGCGTCCGCAGATTGTCGCTGACCAGATCGTTCCGCAGATTCTCGCAGAGGAAACCGACCCGGAGATTCAGTTCATCCGCCGATTACGCCGATTACGCCGATTCTCTTTTCCAGTGCTGGCGCGACGCGCGAGCGGCCGCAGTGAACGCCGGAAGTGCGCTTCGACAGCCGCCGCAGGCGGCTTGCGGTGTGGATGGGGCACGTGTTCACGAGAGCCCGATCTTCATGAGGCTTTCGTGAACACGTGCCCCACCCACACCGCAGGCCAGACCGCTTCGCGGTCTGCCGTCGAGGCGCACCGACCCTTCTGAATCGGTGTAATCGGCGTAATCGGCGGATCCGTACAGGACGCGGCCGGGCGCACCGACGCGCAATCTGCGTGAATTCGCGTGAATCCGTGGATCGGTGGATTCTGCGTGAATCTGCGGTCACGCGGAAGTGAGGCGGCCCTCTTCGAGCGTGTAGATGCGATCGCAGATGCGCGCCAGGCGCATGTTGTGCGTCGCGATCACCGAGGTGAGGTTGTGTGCGCGATGCATGTCGTGCAGCAGCGCGTGCAACGTCTCGGCCGTGTGTTCGTCGAGATCCCCGGTCGGTTCGTCCGCCAGCAGCAGGTCGGGCTGCATGACCAGTGCGCGGGCGATCGCGACGCGCTGCTGTTCGCCGCCCGACAGCATGCCCGGGCGGTGGGACAACCGTTCGCCGAGGCCCACGCGGCCGAGCAGATCCTCGGCTCGCGCCCGCGAGGTCCCCGCCGCAACGCGCGCGATCCGCAGCGGCATCTCCGCGTTCTCGAGCGCCGTGAACTCGGGCAGCAGGTGGTGGAACTGAAAGACGAAGCCGACGTGCCGGTTGCGGAAGGCGACGATCTCCTGATCCGACATCCGCCCGTAGTCGGCGTCGCCGACGCGAATCGTCCCCGCGTCCCAGCGATCGAGGCCGCCCAGCACGTGCAGCAGCGTGCTCTTGCCGACGCCCGACGCGCCGACGATCGCCACCATCTCGCCGCGCGCGACGAGGAGATCGAGGTCCCGCAGCACCGGCAGGCGCGCCCCGCCTGCCAGGTAGCTTTTCGAGAGGCCGGTCACGGACAGAAATGAATCCAAAGGCTTAAGGCTGACGGCTTAGGGCTTAAGGCCTCACTGGGCTCAAGGCCTTCAGCCCGGTCAGGCCCAAAGCCCTGAGTCCTAAGCCCTAAGCCTGACAATCATCCGTACCGCAGCGCCTCGGCCGGCTGCAGGCGCGCCGCCTGCCGCGCCGGATACAGCGTCGCCAGGAAACAGATCACGATCGCCGCGGCGACCACCAGCGCGAAATCGAGCCGCTGGATCGTGAACGGTACGTACGACACCTGGTAAACGTCCATCGGCAGGTGGATCAGCCGGTACGTGTCGAGCACGTGCGCCACCAGCCACCCGCCGAACGCCCCGACCGCGGTCCCGACCAGCCCGATGATCAGCCCCTGCAGCATGAAGATCGTCATCACGCTCCGTGCCGTCGCCCCCATCGTCTTCAGGATCGCGATGTCGCGGTTCTTCTCCATGACGAGCAGAATCAGCGACGCGACGATGTTCAACGCGGCCACCATGACGATGAGGCCGATCGTGATGGAGATCGCCATCTTCTCCAGCCACAGCGCCGAGAAGAGCGACTTGTTCATGCTGCCCCAGTCCTGCGTCAGGTACTTGTCGCCGAACCGCCGCACGATGTCGGCCGCCACGTCCGACGCGCGGTAGATGTCGTCGAGCCGCAGCTCGATGAACTGCGGCTCGGTCGCGTTCATCAGCCGCTCGGCCACCGGCAGCGACACGAACCCGTAGGAGGTGTCGAACTCGTAGAGGCCCAGGCTGAAGATGCCCACCACCCGCATCTGCCGCGAGCGGGGCAGCATACCGAACGGCGTCAGCGTGCCCTGCCCCGTGAGCACCTTGATCGTATCGCCCACCTTCACGCCGAGATCGTTCGCCAGATCCCGGCCGAGCACGATGCCGGCCGGCTGGTCGGGATTCTCGCTGACGATCCCGGACAGGTGCCCCGCGGTGATCGATCGGCCGATGTCGGTCACCTGTTTCTCCAGGACCGGATCGACGCCCTTGATCGTCAGGAACTTCGAACGATCACCGACCGTGGCGAGCGCCGGACCCTGGATCGTCGGAGCCGCGCCAACGACGTGCGGGACCTTGCGCAGGCGCGCCACTTCCGCCTGATAGTCGGTCAGCCCGGGAATCTTCCACACATAGACGTGCGCCGTCGAACCCAGCAGCCGGTCGCGCAGCTCGCCCTGCAGGCCGGTCATCAGCGCGAGCGCGATGACGAGCGCCATGACACCGACCAGGACGCCCAGAATCGAAATGAGCGAGATCACGGAGATGAAGGCCTGCTTGCGCCTGGCCAGCAGATAGCGGAGCGCGATCTGCAGTTCGAACGGCATCGTGTCGCGTGCAGGGCGGGGCTTAAGGGCACCCCAACGCGGCTGCCGCGTTGGGGACCCCGCCGCCCCGCCGTAGGGCGGACCTCAAGGTCCGCCCTACGCGTCCTCCTGGTCCTTCTTCGCCAAGGGCTTCATGAGCGGAAACAGGATCACGTCGCGGATCGACTTCGCGCCGGTCAGCACCATCACCAGGCGATCGATGCCGACCCCTTCGCCTCCCGTCGGCGGCATCCCGTACTCGAGGGCGCGAACGTAATCCTCGTCCATCGCGTGCGCCTCGAGGTCGCCGCGCTGGCGTTCCTGCAGCTGCTGCTCGAAGCGCTTGCGCTGCTCCACCGGGTCGTTGAGCTCGCTGAACGCGTTCGCCAGCTCGAAGCGGCCGATGTAGAGCTCGAAGCGCTCCACCGTGTCTGGATCGTCCGGCTTCTGTTTCGACAGCGGCGAGACCTCGGTCGGAAAATCGTAGACGAATGTCGGCTGCACCAGCGACTGCTCGACCAGCGCCTCGAAAATCGCCGCGGTGATCTTGCCCGGTCCCTGCCCCGCCTCGACGTCGACGCCCAGCTGCCGGGCGATCTTCGCGGCCGCGGCGCGATCGCGCAGATCCGCGTCGCCGACCGGCGCGCCCAGTCGCTTCGACGCCGCCTCGCGGGCCGCCTCGCGCAGCGACAACCGGCGGAACGGCGGGCGCAGCGAGACCTGCTCGCCGTC
>Ga0315282_10016536_pt1 | contig 10773 bp, 7 predicted proteins | sample YL17G07_20_MG_FD_203693 | JGI IMG/M metagenome (GOLD analysis project Ga0315282, IMG submission 203693) | Sediment microbial communities from Yellowstone Lake, YNP, Wyoming, USA - YL17G07_20 | ecosystem: Environmental > Aquatic > Freshwater > Lake > Sediment | place: USA: Wyoming | collected... | reverse complement strand
AGCTCGCCGGCGCTTGCCGCGGCGCAGGCGATCCGGAAGAGCGCCTCTTCCTCCGCGCGGTTTTCGTCGGGCAGCCGCGGCTCGGAGTGCAGCAGCGCCTCCGGGCCGCCGAGCATCGCGCCCAACGCCTGCCGTATCTCGCTCTCGCCGCCGCGCCCCAGCAGCGGGTCGGGCGGCTGCATCGCCGGAAAGGAACCTTCGGCCATGCCGGCGACAATCAGCTTCTCGAAGCGCAGGCCGCGCAGATCGTAGAGACTCAACACCTGCACGCCGCCGCGCGCTGCGCCTTCCGCACGCACGGAGTGTTCCAGGATTTCCGTGTTGAGCAGCCGCGAGAACTCCTCAAGCGGGAGCGGTGTGGAGTCCGCCAGCGGCCCCTCGGCGGCGGCCTCGAGCGCGTAGGCGAGCGCCTCGAGCGCCAGCCGGTCTTTGTGCAGGTCGTGCCAGCGCGTGCCGCGGCGGTCCAGCAGCGCGCCGCGTGACAGCCCCGCGTCGGCGAACAGCTTCGCCCAGGCCGCCGCGTGAGCTTTGGCCGTGCGCTGCACGCACAGACCGCTCAGCTTAGCCGTCACGCCGCGCAGCACAGCGGCGTGCGCGCTGCGTGCGCCGTGCCGGGCCGCGTAGCGCTGCAGGCGGTCCGCCCAGGCTGAAGCCGGCGCGCGAGCCTCGTCGCCGAAGAAGCGGTCAATGTGCGCGTCGAGCGCCAGCGCATGCAAGTCCTCGGGATCAACCGCGTCCCCGGCATGCCCTGCCAGCGCCGCCACGTCTACGACGCCGGAACACAGAAAGCGGAACAGGTCGGAGCGCCCCAGGCCGTTCACGCACGCGTCAATGGCGCTCAACGCCACGCGCACCAGCGGCTGGAATATCGCCGGCTCGCCGCGGCGTTCATGGTACGGGATGCCGAACCGCCGGAAGACGTCCGAGACGGCCTGGCTGTAGGCGCCCAGATCGCGGAACGCGAGGCAGATCGCCGGCGGCGCGACATGCTCATCCACAATCCAGCCGCGTATGCGCCGGCCGATCTCGTAGACTTCGGAGTAGGGACTGGGCGCCTCGATCCGCAGATGCTCCTTCGGCAAGCCGGAGGGCGCCGGGATCAGACTGCCGCGCAAAGCGCCGAACGTGGCGGCGAACGTGCTCTCCGGCGCAACAGGGACGGGCGTCTCGAGATGCACCGGATGCCCGAGCGCCGCGGCCCTCTCAAGGACACGGCGCTGGAACGTGACGAGCCGGTGGAAGCCGTGCACATGCAGCGGCGCAGCCGCCGGCAGCAGCCGCGCCGGGAAGGCCGCGCTGCGCTCCAGACGCGCCAGCAGCGCCTGTTCGGCGCCCTCGCGGTCCGTCCACGCCGTCCGCTTGCGCGCCGAAACCAGCAGGCGCTCATAGGCGGCGTACAGCCGCGCCAGAAACGCGAGCGTCGCTTTGGCGCCGCACGCGCGGGTCAGTCTCTGGGCCGCAGCGGCGACATTCTCGGGGCCTAGCCCCGCGCCCTTCCAGGCCGCAAGCAGCCTGCCTGCGGCTTGCAGCGCGGCGTCCGAACCGAGGCTCTCGCGCTCCGCGAGGGATGCCCCCGCTTCCGCGCTGTTGCGGAGCCGGCTGTCTGTTTTCCGTTTCGTCGCTTCCCGCAGCGCGGCAAGGAGCAGGGCGTGGCGCGCCGCGCCTCCGACCACGTTTGCGGTGTGGGCGTCCCGGCCGCCCGCGTCTGGCGGCAGCAGCCGCTCCAGTTCCGCGATGAACTCCGCGAACGCCAGGTGCCGCCCCGTCCAGGCCGCTGCGGGCAGGGCGTCCAGCGCGGCGTCGCGCGCCAGCGCCGAGGGGTACAGGTGCAAGGCTGCTAAAGCGGCATCCATAAGGTGCCGTACTATACGCTGCAGGCCGGACACGCAACGTCCGTGAAGATGTTGCCGCGAGCGGCCGCTCGTGAGAACGCCTGGTGGCCCAGCGGGTCGCTTTGCAGGCTGTTAGAACACAGGCTCGGCATCCCGCGGGCGCGGCGGCGTAACGGGCGGCCCCGGCGCCGGTTGAGGCTGCTTCGGGTTGGGCTGAACCGGCGGCTGGTTCTGGTTGGCCGCGGGCGCGGCCGGCACCGGCACCACCCTCTGCAGCGGCGCGATGGTGCACGAATTGCCCACAGCGGGGTCGCGGATGACGGAGACGCTGCCCATCTTGGACGTGGTCGTCAGGTACGTCTTGCCGTTGGCCGCTTCCACGGCCTTCTGGTTCAGGTTGATGCCCAGCATGGTTGCGACGACCTGCAGACACACCTTGAAGTTCTCGGTTTCCTGTTCGGGCACCTTCGCGTTGTTGTTGACCACGCGGACGCTCCAGTTCGGCAACGGCTGCACATCCACGCGCGCGCCGTCAACGGACACCGCATAGCCGCCAACGGCAGAGTCCGCCGGCATGACCCCGAGTTTGCCCTGCAGCGCGGCCCGCAGTTCGGCCAGGACCTGAGCGCGAGCTCCCGGCGCTACCGGCTGGATGGCGGGGGCAGCGGGCACGGCGGCGGGAGCGGCGGGCACTGCTGGAGCGGCGGCCGGATTGGCACCCAACGCAGGCACGAGCGGAGCGACGGGCTGCGTCTTCGTGTCGCCCGTCGCGGCCGGCGCGGTGACCGGCGCGGGCGTGGCGTTCGTGGCGGGCGCGGCGGGCGTCGCCGGAGCGGCCTTGTTCGCTGCGCCGGGATTCGCGGGAGCGGCCGAGGTGGGCCGGGTGAACGGCGCCAAGGCGGTCGAGGCCGCGATCGCAGCCCGGTTGTGCTGCCAGAAGCCGAGCGATGCGGCCAGAGCGATCAGACCCGCCGCAATGCCAAGAGGCCAATGGTGTGCCATGCGTATCTCCCGTCCTTCGATTATACACCACCCAGGCCGGCCAAAGTCAACGATATCCATTATACATTGCGCCGCTTCACCCGTTCTGTCTTGGCGGGCACAATTCCGCCGGATTATGATGGGGCCGACGCGAAGACCAGTGGCGGCCGCCAGAGAAGGCCGGTTGTTCCCGGCCTTCCTTGTGCCGCGAAAAGAGAGTATGGGACCGATGCCTGAGAACCTGACGCCCTTCAGCAAAGACGGCTTGCTCAGCGACCTCCGCGCCCTTGGGGTTGAGCCCGGCGATGTGCTCCTGCTGCATTCGGCCATCAACATGCTCGGCCGCGCCAGGGACATGGTCAGAGCGCCGGACACCGGCATGGCCTGGCTGCTGGAAGCGCTGCTCGAAGCGGTCGGCCCCGCTGGGATTGTCGCGGTGCCGACGTTCACGAAGACGTTCAAGAACAGCGCGGACGGGCCCTCCGGCGACGTCTGGGACCCCGCGCGGTCGCCCAGCCGGGTGGGGAGCTTCACCGACTACCTGTGGCGGCGTCCGGGCGCCGAGCGCAGCGGCCATCCCACGCACTCGGTGGCGGCGCTGGGCAAGCGGGCAAAGGAGTTTTGCGCGGGGCACTCGTGGCGCGAGGGCGCGAGCACGTTCGACCGCAAGGGACCTTGGGGCAAGCTGGCCGACTGGAACGGCAAGATCCTGTGGCTGGCCACAGGCATGACCACGCAGACCGCCGTCCACGTGGTTGAAGACTGGATGCGCCTGCCGTACATGGGCACCTGCGTGTCGCTGGTTGACGACCACGGCGTGACACGCGAGGTGAACGTAACGCAGTCGCCCACAGGCCCGCGCGATTTCTACAGGAAAGGCTCGAAAGCCGAACAGGCATGGCATGCTGCGGGCAAGGGCAGGCGCGGCAAAGTCTGCAGGGCGGATTGCCACCTGATGCGCGCGCCCGAGTTCTTCGAGTGGCTGCAAAGCGCGCTGCTCAAGGATCCAGCCTTACTGCTCAGCGACAACCCTCAAGACCAATGGTCGGTCGAGGCCCGGAAGAAGACCGCTGAATACCTCGCCGGCGCCAGACACTGATATCGCGGGCTGCTACTTCTCGCCGCGCTTGCCCATGTCCCGGTCAATGAAGAGCAGCACGCCGCCCTTCTCCGGGACCATCTTGAGCTGCTCGACGATCTGCGTCGCGTTCTTCTCTTCCTCAACCTGCTCCGTGATGAACCACTGCAGCAATACCTGGGCGGGGTAATCGCGTTCCTGCTGAGCCAGCTCGTAGAGCTTGTTGATGCAACCGGTCACCTTCTGTTCGTGTTCCAGCACGTGCTCGAAGATGCCCAGCACCGACTTGTACGTCGCGGGCGGCTGCGAGACCGCCTGCAATGTCACGCGGCCACCGCGGTCGTTGAGGAAATCGTAGAACTTCATGCCGTGCATCCATTCCTCATGGCTTTGAACCTTCAGCCACTTCGCGAAGCCCGGCAGGCTCGACGCCTCGCAGTGCGCGGCCATGGCCAGGTATAGATACGCCGAGTACAACTCGTTCTTGATCTGGTCGTTGATGGCGTCCTGCAGCTTCCTGCTGAGCATGTGCGCCTCCTTTGTCGGAATCGGTTACGTGGGGCCGTAACGTACACCTGAGAACTCTAAAAGCGGGAATGCCAAACCGCAAACCCAGATTAGCGTTCGCCGACACAATACCTAACAACAGCGGAACGTGCGAGGGCGTTGCAGCCCAATGCCCCGCCTATTCCTCCTTGGTCAACTCGTCGGCGCCCAGCTTGCGGATGCGGATATTGCGGAAGGCGCCGACGGTCCCGAACGTGGCGATGCCCAACGGCTTGCTGGCTTCGACTTCGATGCGCACGTCAATCTTGCGGTTCTTGGTGTTAGCTTCGACGATCTTCTCGTCGTCCAGCCACGCCCAGATCTTGGTCTCCTCCACGCGCACACGCACCTTGTACCACTGCTTCTCCTTGAACTCTATCATCTTGGTCGTCTCGTTGTTCGCGGCATCCCCGCCGTCCAGGCTGGAAATGCCGCACAGAGACCCGCCCCAGCCGCCGAGGATGAGCGACGCGGCGGAGTCGCGCACGGGGAAGGTGAGACCGCAGAAGAAGTCGCTCCCTTCCACGCGCTGCGCGTCGAGTTCGATCTCGAAGTTCATCTTGGGATAGTCGGTGCCGGTATAGGTCAGGCCGGTGAGCATGTTGCCGATTGGCAGGATGATCGTGCCGTTTTCGATCCGCGGCTTACCCTGGCCGCCGAAGTCCGTCTCCTTCCATTTGCCGAAGGTCTTGCCGTCGAAGAGGCTCACAAACTCCGTCTCGTCCTTCTTCTCCTGCGCGGCGGCCTTCGGGGGTGTGGCGGGCTTCTTCCCATCGCCAGCGGGCTTGTCGCGTTCCTTGTCACAGCCGGGCAGCGCCAGCAGCAGCACGGCGAGCGGGGCGAGCACGATTGCAGACGAACGGGAAAGCTTGGCGCACATGGGCTGCTCCTCTCCATCACAGGGGCCGACGTCACTGCCAGTATGCAGCGCCGCTCACTTGAACTCCGTGATCCCCGGCATGGCCACGGGCGGGACGGGCAGTTTCATGTCCCAGGCGAGCTTCTCGGGCATCAGCTTCTCCTTCGAGTTCAGGGCCTGCTCCCAGGTGATCTTCTGGCCGGTATAGGCCGACATGCGGCCCATGATGGCTGTCAGGCAGCTTTCGGCGCAGGTCTTGAGTTCGTTCAGCGGCTCGCCCTTGCGGATGGCCGCGATCAGGTCCGTGTGTTCCTGGGTGTAGTGGTCGCAATCCTTGCCCTCGAACTTCCAGATGACGCCGCCCTTGTCGTCGCGGATGGCCATGTTCTGGGCCTTGCCCTTCGTGCCGCTGACGTACTCGCCGACGTTGTTGTTGCAACTGTCAATCTGCCGCGCCATGCTCAACATGAGCGCGCCGTTCTCGTACTCGAACTCCGTCGCGAAGTGGTCGAAGATGTGCCCGAACTTCGGCTCCGTGCGCACCTGCCGCCCGGCCAGCGAGAGCGCGGACTTGGGATGCGCGTTCACGAACCAGTTGATCACGTCAATGTTGTGCACGTGCTGCTCGACAATGTGGTCGCCCGAGAGCCAGGTGAAATACAGCCAGTTCCGCATCTGCCATTCCAGGTCCGTCATCTTCTCGTTCTTCTCGACGGACCACAGATCCCCCTGGTTCCAGTACGCGCGGCCAAGCACGATATTGCCGATGGCGCCGTCCTGTATGCGTTTGGCCGTCTCCCGGTAGGAGAACGAATGGCGGCGCTGTGTGCCGCAGACGATGGACAGCTTCTTGGTCTGGGCTTCCTCGTAGGCCTCGAGGCACTCGCGTGCCGTCGGGCCGTCCACGCACACGGGTTTCTCGGCAAAGATGCTCTTGCCAGCCTTGATGGCGGCCTTGATGTGCAGCGAGCGGAAGCCGGGCGGCGTGGCGAGGATGACGTAGTTCACATCCTTCAGCGCGAGCAGCTTCTCATAGGCGTCCAAGCCAAGGAAGCAGTTGGCCGGGTCAACTTTCTGCTCCTTCTTCTCGGCCTCGTCCCTCGTGCGTTTCAGCCGGTCCTCGAAAAGGTCCGCCAGCGCCACCAGTTTGACGTTGGGCGCGGCCTTGAGCGCCTGGACCAGCGCGCCGGTGCCGCGGCCGCCACAGCCGACCTGGCCGATGCGGATCTCATCCGTGCCTTCCGCGTACGCTCTGGGCAGTACGCCGATGCGGGTGGCCACCGCCGCGCCTGCCGCCACAGCGGCTGTCGCCTTGAGGAACTTGCGCCGAGAAGTGTCGCCCTGCTGCGTCGTGCTCATGAGGTCGTTGTCCTTTCCTTTCCGTTTCTTTCACCTTTCGCCCGCCACTTTATACACCGCGCGCCGCAAAGCATCCAGTGTGCAACAGAAAGGCCAGCGTTGCCGCTGGCCTCTCCCTGGAACCCGCAAGCCTTCCGGCGGCGCGTCACTTCTTGCCCGGCTTCCAACTCGGCTTCCAGCCCTTGGGCACTGTGTAGGGCTTGTACATGCCTGGCACCGGAATGGGGTAGTTGCCGTCCTTGTCGGGCATCACGGGCGGCTCGGCCTCCCACGTCAGGTTCGCGGGGAAGGAGTCGGGCCCCAACTCCACGGCCTCGTCCCACTTCACCTCGGCGCCCGAATAGGTCGCCATGCGCCCCAGCACGGCGGTCATGCTGGACACCGCGCCGTAGTAGGCTTCGTTGAGCGGCTTGTCTTCCCGGATGGCGGTTTGCAGGTCGAGGTGTTCCTGCTGGCCCTGGCCCATCGGCAGCTTGGGACCTGGTCCCGCGCCATCAACGCCCCGGCCACCCAGGTTGATCTTGCCGTCGGGCGAACTGGTCGAATGGAACACCTCGCCGTCGCCGCCCCAGCAACTGGGCTGGTGCCGGCACTGGCTGTACAGCTTGACGCCGTTCTCGTAGGTGAACTCGCAGAAGTGCGAATCGTAGATCTGCCCCTTGTTGTTGCCCTTCATGGTGCGGATGAAATCCCCGTAGCCGCGGTGCCAGAGCGCGCCCATGCCGTTGGCCTTGACCGGGTGCGGCCAGTTCTCGCCTTCTTTCTTCAGCGCCGCCGACATCACCCAGTTGGCGATGTCCAGGTTATGGACGTGCTGTTCGCAGATATGGTCTCCGCTGAGCCAGCAGAAGTGGTACCAGTTGTGGACCTGGTACTGCATTTCGGTCATCTTGGGGTCGCGGCCGCGGTTCCAGATGCCGCCGCCGTTCCAGTACATGCGGAGCTGGGTGATCTCGCCGTACTTGCCGTCCCTGATGGCCTGAATGCCTCCCTGGTAGCCGCCGCCGTGATGACGCTGGAGGCCGACGACCACCTTCAGCTTCTTTTCGTCGGCCAGTTTGGCCGCGTCCATGACCTTGCGGAAGCCCGGACCGTCCACACAGACCGGCTTCTCCATGAACACATGCTTGCCGGCCTTGACCGCCGCCTCAAAGTGCTGCGGGCGGAAGCCCGGCGGAGTGGCGGTGACCACCATGGCAGCGCCGGAGTCAATGGCCTTCTGGTACGCATCCAGACCAAAGAAAACTCTCTCCGGCGGAATGTCGGCCTTCTCCTTGCCTCTCTTGTTCAGGTCGCCGGCGCCGCGCTTGGCCGCGTTCTCAAACGCATCGGCAATCGCCACAAACTGCACGGGTCCCGCGGTGGCGGAGGCTTTCAGGCAGTCGTCCGCGGCGCCGCTGGCGCGTCCGCCGTAGCCGATGAGCACGGCCTTGATCACGTCCGTGCCTGCCGCGTACGCTCTGGGCAGAATATCCAGACGCGCTGCCACCGCCGCGCCCGCGGCGACGGCCGCTGTGGCCTTGAGGAACTTGCGCCGGGACGTGTCCTCCTGCCGGGTTGTGCTCATGAGCTCTGTGTCCTTTCGTGTCGTCAGGGTCCATCCTGCATACACCGCGCGCGGGCACGCGTCCCGCACATCAACGGAAAGGCCAGCGTTGCCGCTGGCCTTTCGCCGAAACAGAACTTCGCCGTGCGGAGCTTACTTCTTGAAGAACGCCGGCTTCCAGACGGGCTTCCAGCCCTTCGGCAAGTCGTACGCCTTGTAGTGTCCCGGCACGGGGATCGGGTAGTTCCCGTCGGCGTCGGGCTTGGCCGGCGGTTCGGCGTCCGGGGTCAGAACGGCGGGGAATGTATCCGGCATCAGCTCCACCGCCTCGTCCCACTTGACCGACTGGCCCGAGTAGGTCGCCAGGCGGCCGAGGACGGCGGTCATGCTGGAGGTCGCCCCGTAGTAGGCTTCGTTGTACGGCTTGTCCTCCTTGATGGCGGTCTGCAGGTCAATGTGCTCCTGCACGTACCCGTTGCCGTTGGCCAGCTTCGGGCCGGGACCGGCGCCGGAGACGCCGCAGCCGGCGAGGTTGTTCTTGCCGTCGGGCCTGGCCGTCGAATGGAAGCACTCGAAGACGCCGCCCCAGGTATTGGGTTCGTGCTTGCACTGACTGTACAGCTTCGTGCCGTTCTCGTAGGTGAACTCCACGAAGTGCGCGTCCCAGATCTGGCCCTTGAAGTTGCCCTTCATGGTGCGGATGAAATCGCCGTAGCCGCGCGTCCATTCCGCGCCCATGCCGTTGGCTTCAACCGGGTGCGCCCACTCGGCGCCTTCCTTCTTCAGGTACGCGGACATGACCCAGTTGGCGATGTCCAGGTTGTGGACGTGCTGTTCGCAGATGTGGTCGCCGCTGAGCCAGCAGAAATGGTACCAGTTGTGGATCTGGTACATCATCTCGGTCATGTTCTTATCGCGCCCGCGGTTCCAGATGCCGCCGCCGTTCCAGTAGGCGCGCACCAGCGAGATGTCGCCGTACTTGCCGTCGGCGATGGCCTGGATCCCGCCCAGGTAACCCGATTCGTGATGCCGCTGCAGTCCGACGCCGACTTTCAGCTTCTTCTCGTCCGCCATCTTCGCCGCGGTCATGACCTTCCGGTAGCCGGCGGCATCCGCGCAGACGGGCTTCTCCATGAACACGTGCTTGCCGGCCTTGACAGCCGCCTCGAAGTGCTGGGGACGGAACCCCGGCGGAGTGGCGGTGACCACCATGTCAATGCCGGAGTCAATGGCCTTCTGGTACGCATCCAGACCAAAGAAAACCCGCTCCGGCGGAATGTCCGCCTTCTCCGGGCCCTTCTTCTTCAGATTGCCCGCCGCCCCTTTCGCATTGCCCTCAAAGGCGTCCGCCACGGCCACGAACTTGACGTTCACACCGCTGGTGGCGGAAGCTTTCAGGCAGTCGTCAGCCGCGCCATTGGCGCGGCCGCCGCAGCCGATCAGCGCGGCCTTGATCACGTCCGTGCCTGCCGCGTACGCTCTGGGCAGGACATCCAGCCGCGCTGCCACAGCCGCGCCCGCGGCAACCAGCGCCGAAGTCTTGAGGAACTCGCGCCGCGAAGAACTCTCCTTCTTGGCCGTCTCGCTTGCACTCATGATGCCTCTCTCCTTTGGGAACCTGGCCCTGCCATCTTCTTGGCGCTGACCCGGACAGGCACACCCGCGCCTGCCGGAGCCTTCCGTTCTACAGGCCATCAACCGCTTCTGTATACACCGCGGGCGAACGCTTTCCGGTTCCTGTTTCCGGTCCCGGGACTCGCGCTCCAACCCCCGACTCGAAACCTGTCACCGGAGAAAAGCCTACTCGCGCGTCGAGGTCGTCGTGACCTTGGACTTGAGGCCCTTCAGGTTCTCCTGCTCCTCCACCGGGCGCACCACTCGGAAGCCCACGAACCGCGCGTCAGTGTGCCACCAGATGCTCTTCGGAATCTGCGGGTCCTGCTGGCTCCAGTCCTCGTCCGACCCACGGCGCGCCGCAACGCGCAGGGCGGCGAGCTTGTCCTCCCAGGAGCCGCCGCGCGCCACGTAGGAGTACTCCTCGGCGTCCGGCAGCACCACCGGCTGCACCGCGGTCCCCTGCGCCTTGCACTTCTCGTAGAACTTCGGTTCATAATGGTCCAGGCACCATTCGCCCACGTTCCCCAGTATGTCGTGCAGCCCGTAGGGATTCGGTTTCTTCTCGCCGATGGGATGCGTCTTCTTGGCCGAATTGCCCGCGTGCCACGCAAACTCGTCCGCCTTGGCCGCGTCGTCGCCCCAGAAGTAGACCGTCTTGGTGCCGCCGCGCGCCGCAAACTCCCATTCGGCTTCCGTGGGCAGGCGGTAGATCTTGTTGGTCTTGTGCGAGAGCCAGCGGCTGAATTCCATCGCCCCGTGATGCGTGAAACAGATGGCGGGCAAACCGTCGCGGCCGTAGTTGAAGGTCATATCCACGTACGGCGGCGTAGGCCGCGCCACGGCGTCGGCCAGCTTCTCGTTCTCCGGCTGTGTCTTAAGGTCAACCCCCAGCCTCTTCTTGTCCTTCTTGTCGCGGGAGTACGCGTAGTATTCGAAGACCTCCCAGGGTATCTCG
>Ga0315282_10016535_pt1 | contig 10774 bp, 8 predicted proteins | sample YL17G07_20_MG_FD_203693 | JGI IMG/M metagenome (GOLD analysis project Ga0315282, IMG submission 203693) | Sediment microbial communities from Yellowstone Lake, YNP, Wyoming, USA - YL17G07_20 | ecosystem: Environmental > Aquatic > Freshwater > Lake > Sediment | place: USA: Wyoming | collected... | reverse complement strand
ACACCTGTCGGTCCCCCGTAGAACCTGTCGCACGGATCGCTCTGCGCAGCTTCAGCGTAGGCGCAGAGCGTGTCCGGGTGAAGTCTCACATCGTCGTCCGCGAAAACCATTAAGCAGTCATCCACGTGCTCGAGCACCGCATTCAACGCAAGGCTTTTGTTGCCCACGGATACGTACATGTACTCCGCGCCTAAAGGGCTTCCATATTCGCAGACCACCTCCTCGGCGCCTCCCTTGGGCCCGTTCTCTACCACGATTGTGCCTCGGTAGCTGTCTGGCTTCCGGCAGGCGGCCAAAGACTCCAGCGTCCGCCGCAGCAAACCTTGTCGGTCCGCCGTGGCAATAACGACATACATGGGGAGATGCTTATGCACGAACACGACCCGGCGCCTCGGCCACCCACTTCTCGGCGTTGTAGGAGGGAATGAGAATGGAAACAAGTGGTTGCACGTTCGGGGTCAACTTTCGCAACGCGACGGTTGGCAGACTTTGGGCTTGCCGATGATCCCTCGCATTAAGTCCGCGAGCCTTTCGTTCTGGCGGTCGAGGTTAAACGAGGTCAGTATCCTCTGCCGCGCCTTCTGGCCAAGAGAGGCGCGGAGTTCCCTGCTCCCGAGAACTGCCCTCATAGCCTCAGCTAACTCCTTCGGGTTGTCGGGCTCAACCAAGAGCCCCGTTTCCCCGTGTGATACGCATTCGGGTATCCCTCCCGTGCGCGTCGCAATAACGGGTAGCCCTCCGGCCATCGCTTCCTGTATCGCTATCGGCAGGCCCTCCTCCTGGTCGGGAAGCCGCCTGCTCGCCTGGACGAGACAGCAGGCTTGGCGCAGCTCCTCATAGACTTGGTCGTTGGGAACAAAGCCGAGGAAACGCACATGTGCGTCAAGCCGAAGGTCGCTAGCTAACCGCTGCAAGTCTTGGCGCGCTGGCCCATCGCCGAGGATTGTCAGCGTGGCGAATGGGCACTGCTGCCGGACCTGCGCAAAGGCTTCTAGAAGCACATGGTGTCCTTTAACGGGTGTCAGCCTACCGACGGCGATAAACCGCATGTTGTGGTCGTCAACAATTGGGAAGGGGTCCGGAGGCACAGGTACACCGCGATAGAACGTCTCGCATCTATTGGGCGGACAGCCCAACCTCACGCCTCGTGCTCGGAGAAAATCTGAAACGAAGAGACACCGCTCAGCATTCTCGAATGCCGTCCTCAGCAGGCCCGCATAAACCGAGTCAGGCGACCGGTAAGCGCTGTTAACGTCCGTGCCGTGCAAGTCCATAACATACGGAATGCGTGACTGACGAAGAACGTTAACCACGGCCGCGGCCGTCCAGCCGTAATGGATGAGCAGTGCCCGCGGCTTGTACCTTCGAAGCAACTTCCACAGCGGACGCTCAACCCGAAGCTGGTTTGTCAGTCTTGCCATGCCGCCCTTCGTTCGGACAGCAGAGGGAAGGAGCCGGCGCATAGCCTCGAGAAATACACGCGAAGGTAGGGACGGCGCAAGCACGTGCACGGGTTCGTAGGGGTAGATTCTGTCGTTCAAGCGCTGTTTGCAGGCCACGAAGGGCGTGAATTCCGCCAGCGACTTAACTTGCCGGTAGACACATACCTCCGAGAACGCCCCGAACGCCCTTGCGAGCACTCCAAGGGGCCGCACTGTCACCTCTCCTCTTTGACCCGGATTTCAAACCGCCGTTCGCTCGCCCATAAGGGGAGTCCCTCAGATCCCTCGGCCCTCTCCGTTGTCTGCACCGCTTCCGCCTTGGCCGCACCTGGACCGGGGTCTCCAGCCATTCACTCTGGAGGCCGCCGTCACCCGCCTAATCGGGGATACCGTGAGAGGCTCACCAGGTATGGCGAGAGCCATCGGTTGGGCCAGTCAACTTCCCGGTTGATTCTCTTGAACCACCTGAGGATGAGCCTGGTGGCCAGGCGGTTGAGCCGCCCGGGATGCGGGGTGGCGTTCCAGAACGCCACGGTGGTATGGTATCCCTGGTAGAGCACGTCCATGCCCGAGTCGCTCCGGACCGGGCTACTAGTCACAGATATGCCCCGTCGGTCGACAACGCCGAGGTCCGGATGCGCTCCAAGGAAACTGCTCATGCCTCCCGAGCCAAACTTGCCTACATATCCCTCTGGCAGTGCCATGAGAATGGCGTAGATGCGAATGCCGTGGCGGGCGCCGAACCTGCAGGCACGTGACAGACCGTCGTGGGCCACAGTGGCGTGTCGGCTGGCATAGCTCGTTCGGCCATCGTAATTCTTGGCTATATAAAACACAGAACGGAAGCCAAGGCGCGCCAGAACCGCGAACAGCCTCTCGGCGTGAGAGTGAACAGGGTCATCAGAGTATTGAAACAGTGATTGCCCGCAAACCTCGCCGACGGCAGACGGTCGCTGCATGCCACGGTCCGCCTATATCCGCATCGATGGTGAGTGGCCTGCGGCGCAGACACCCGCGTCCCCAGCCGTCCTGTGCGGGCAATGGGCAAGTCTCTCTGCCATGCCTTGCGCCGCGTGCTGCCGGTACGACACTGTTATGCCTGAATGCCAGGCCCGCCGCGCTCCCACTGAGCAGCGGGGGCGTAGAACCCTTGCTGACGACCGGGAATCCTTCCTGTGCCGTACAGGTCGCGTGGTGCAACCTCGCACACAGCGAAGTCCTCGATCCGGTCAACTTCGTCGTTGCCTGAAGTGACACTTATCCCGATGGAGTATAGCCCGGGGATAAGCTCACACCTTGGTATACGACACAATACAGTGGCCGGCCCTCGAAGCGCCCAACTCCCGGCTGATTGGTACCGAGAGTGGTACGTTACGACGCGCTGACCCGTCGAACTGGAGATCAGGATTCCGAGTCCGACCTCGGGGAGGAGGATGCGTGAATCAAGCTCTGCTTCGAACGCAAAGGGAGCGCCCAAGTTGACACACGTGACACAGCGCCCTGCCTCATCCAAAATCCGAAAACGCCGCGCTATCGGTTGCCGCCCTGGTGCCCTGCCGGGGTGCTTGGCGAGATCCACCTCCGCATCCGACACCGACAGATGACTTACGTACTCGGATACTACGGTGCCGGTGTCGCCAGAAGCTCTCAACTTGCCTTGGTCGAGTAAGAGGCAGCATCGGCAGAGAGAATCAACCGCCGCCATATTGTGGCTTACCAAGAGAACCGTGCGTCCGCAGGTGGCCACGGTGCTCATTCTGCCAAGACACTTCCTTTGAAACGCTGCATCCCCCACAGCCAGCACCTCATCCACCAGGAGGATTTCGGGCTCCAGATGGGCGGCTACGGCGAAGCCCAGGCGGACGGTCATGCCACTTGAGTACCGCTTCACGGGCGTGTCGATGAACTTCTCGACGCCCGAGAAGTCCACAATCTCATCGAACTTCCTGTCGATCTCCCGCTTTTTCATGCCCAGAACGGCGCCCGAGAGGTAGATGTTCTCGCGGCCCGTGAGTTCCAAATGGAATCCTGTGCCGACCTCCAGCAGGCTCGACACCCGGCCGTTGAGCACGGCGCGTCCGTCAGTCGGTTCGGTGATGCGGGTCAGTATCTTGAGCAGCGTGCTCTTGCCAGCGCCGTTGCGGCCGATGATGCCCACCACCTCCCCGGGCTGGACCTCGAAGGACACGTCCTTGAGCGCCCAGATGGTGTCCTCCTCGCGGTGAGAAGACCTGCCGAAAGCGCGGAGCCGCCGAAAGGGCGCCGCTGCGGCCTCGGTGAGGGCCTCGCGGAAGGTCTTACGGCCGTTCTGCCGCGCGCCGATGTGGTACTGCTTGGACAAGCCCTCAACTATGATGGCTGGTGTGGGCATCAGGCTTCGGTCTCGCAGAAGGCAATGCTCAACGGGGAGTCCTTAGACGATGTCGGCAAACTGGCGCTCAAGGCGCCGGAAGTAGACCGCGCCAAAGAAGAAGAGCAGGATGGCGACGGCCGTCGATATGGCCAGGTTGCCCCAGGCGAAAGGCTTTCCGAGTATCGCTGAACGGTAGGCGTCGACGATGCCGGCCATGGGATTGAGCGAGACCAGCCACTGCCAGCGATGAGGGATGATGGTCACGGGGTAGATGACGGGAGTGAGGAACATCCAGATCTGCACCAGGAAGGGGACCGTGTGGCGAAAGTCCCGGTAGGCCACGTTCAGCGCAATCAAGAAGATGCCGACCCCGAGAGCTGTGAGGACCGTCAAAGGGACCAGCGGCAACACCGCAAGGGTGGCTACGGTCGGGAGGACGCGGTAGTAGACCATCAGGCCGATGAGGATGGTGAAAGATACACCGAAATCGACCAAGGCCGCCCCCGTCGAGGCCAGGGGGATAACCAGGCGCGGAAAGTAGACCTTGGTGATGAGGTGGGCGCTGAGGACAACGCTCTCGCTGCTCCGGCTGAGCGAGTCAGAGAAGAATTGCCAAGGCAATAGGCCGGCGTAGAGGAATATGGGGTACGGGAAGCCCTCAGAGTCCATCTTTGCCAGTTTCCCAAAGACCATGCTGAACACCACCATCTTGAGAAAGGGCTGAATGAAGGCCCAGAGGAAGCCCAGCACCGTCTGCCTGTAGCGGATCTTGAGGTCGCGCCACGTGAGGAAGTACAGGAGCTCACGGTACCTCCAGATGTCCCGCCAGTTGATGGCGATCCAGCCCCGGCTGGGTTGGATGACGACCTGGTGGCCTTCGCCGGGCAGCAACTCCGCAATAGTGGACTTGCTTACTTGCTCAAGCGTTGCCGCGTCTGTTGCTGTTCCTGCCATTTGTCCTTTTTCAAACCGCCCGAACGTGTATCCCGAGTAGAGCCATCGCGCACTTCGTCCCCGTCGGTTACATCGGCACAACTGACGTAACCTATTCAGCATGCAGGGATTAGGTTCATCATCCGGCCGGCGGGAGGCCCTTGAGAGGCCCCGCGGCCGGGGACGTCAGTCCAACGGTTCGAGGAGGCCGGCGTCGATCTCCACAGCAACCGCCTGACCCAGAGTTGCCACCTTCAGGACCAGGCGGGTCACGCTTTTTCGCTCTGAAACGATCCCCTCCATGCCTTTCAGCGGACCCGAGCGGACCTGGCCCCAGCGACCCACCTTCAAGTACGGCCAGGGGTCCATCGGCACCTCGGCCCCCAGGGCCCGCTCAATCTGCGTCAGCTCCCTGACCAACCTCTCCTGGTCAACGACGGGGATGGTCCTGGCCAAGCGGTTCCCCCGGAAGGACATCAGCCTCTCGTCTTCGGTCCCGCAAGCGAAGACGTACCCGGGGAAGAGGGGGAGGAGCGGCCTGAACTTTCGCCCGCGGATCATGGTCAGCTTCTCGACCAGGGGCAGGAAGTAGGCGGTGCCCCGCTGGCGCAACTCGTGAGCAAGGGCCTTCTCCTGGCGAGGCTTGGTGTGGGCCACCCACCAGGTGCCCGCGAGGTCGGCCAGAGCCACACCATCAGGATACGTGATGGGCGGGTTGTCGGACAGCTTGAGCACGCCTCAGTCTTCCTCCGGTTGCCCTGCCACCAGGATGAACCAAACGCAGGCGCGACCCGCCCGCACAGTGTTAGGAAAGGTGAGCAAACGCTGTTCCACGTGCACCTCTGACCAGGTAGAAGGCTCCTTTCAACACCTGAACTTGCCCCAGGGGAGATGGGGCAGCAGTTCACGGGCATCGGCCAGACCAGGTGTTCTGTGTAAGGTCTTTCGAGCACCAATGTTACGACGATAGTCCTTGTGGGGGGCATGGCGAGTCCGGAGCAGGACCTGACACCCAGCGAACGAGTGTCCTGTTCAGGTTTCCGGACACCAGAAGCGACGCGCGCAGCCCCTCACGTCAATCTTCTTTGACGCCCGGCTGTCGAGCACATTCGGGCGCCGCTCCTCGGGAGATTGGCCGGGCTCGGATGCAGAGAGAGTGCGGCCCCGTGGTTGCCCACCCTGGGCTGCACCGCGCGTGTTCCGGGCGTCCCAAGGAGCCACCGATGGTCGATCGGGTGGCTGCTGCCGAAGACCCTCCCCTGGTGAGGCGGAAACGCAACAGGAAGCCTACACGCAGAGGATTCGCCTCTGACCTCCACCTGAGAACCGCCCTCACGCAGGACCTCCGAGGAAAGCAACATACGAAAAGGCCTGCCGAAGGAAGCCCCAGCAAGCTGCAACTCCCGCCCCTTCTCCCGCCGGAGGACGAAGGAAGTGACAAGGGAGCAAATGGCCAGAAAACGCAGGCCCGGATCCGGATGGGCGCTGGCGGTAGTTCCCCAACTCCTTTTAGAAGGGGGTGTTATGAACGAGGTGGAAGACGGTGGGCGCAAGGAGCGAGCAGAATGGAATTGTTCAGGAAACGGAACAGCCTACGGAGCTGCCCGCACGCCGAGAGGTGCGCGTGGGTTGTCTCTCCCGAGAAGCACAAGCCCGGCCGAATAGGTGCACTTCTGCGGCCCACAGCCGCCATAGCGACGCCTCCACCGTCTCGCGTTCCGTCCCCTGGGATTGTGTCCCCTGACCCGGTGGGTCAAGGCCCGTCCAGCCGACCGGTCATCCCGGCAGCGGCCGCCCGGGGTGCCTGGCGGGCTTTGACGGGGCCGGCAGGTCTCCGGGTGCACGTCACAGGTCGTCGCGTGGTCAGGGACGGCGACCCGCGGCCTGAGGGCTGCTCAGAAATCGATGCCCAAGCGGATGAGGAGGAAAGATAGCAAGGTCCCCGGCACCAGCCCGTGTCCCTCCAGGGGTTCAGGACCTAGTCCCGAGCCGGGGCGGGAGACGTTGAGCCTGGCGACTCGCCCCGGCACCGGTTCACGGAGCCATTGCGGCCGGGCTGCTGGCCTGGCCGCTGAAGTTCCCCTGGCGAACTTGGTCCTCCAGGATTTGCGTGGAGACGACAAAGGTCAGGGCCATCCCCGCGAGCACCCGCCTGACTAGCTCCCGCTTCGGCCGCATGATGTCGCGGGGGTCCCGGGCGACGGCGGGCTTGACGTCGGCGACGACCTGCACGACGTGCCGGACCTTGACCGGGTCGAAGTAGCCGAATGCCGAGAGCATGCGGGGGGAGAGCAGGTCGCGGATGTACTCCGTGGCATCCCCGCCGACGAACTGGGTGCCGAAGGGGGTGAGGAAGGCCTTCTTCCGCGTGCGCAGGGTCGCCTGCGGCAGCCGCCGCGCCATCGTCCGGCGGAGAAGGAGCTTGTCGGTGTGCCAGGGGCCTTTGAGGACGGGCGGGACCTGGCCGAGGAACTCCTGCACCGTGCGGTCCAGGAACGGGTAGCGACCTTCGACGGAGTGGGCCATCAGCGCCCGGTCGCTGTGCGCTCCGAGCAGGTGATTGGTCATGAACACCCGGCTGGAGATGTACAGGGTGCGGTTGTACTGGTCCCAGCGCCTCATCCGCTCCCGGGGCAGGTCGAGGAACTCCGCGTCCCCCAGGCCCCTCTGCCGGGCGAGCATCTCCGGTGAATAGACCATCTCCCGGATGGCGCGGAAGTAGAGGAACTGCATCATGATGGCCGGGTAGCAGCCGAAGACGTCCAGGGCCCAGCCGTAGTCCGCCGGCTGGGGGACGAAGGGGTTCCTCGGCGCCAGGAGTCGCCGCAGCACCGGGCCGGCCAGCCCCAGGAACAGGCGGCTCCCCCACCCCTCCCCCACCGCGGCCTTCAGCGCTTCCCAGCGGAAGTAGACATAGCCGCCCAGGGCCTCATCGGCCCCCTCGCCGGTGAGGACGACCTTGACGTGCCGGTGGGCCAGCCCCGCCAGGGCCATCAGGGGCACGCTTTCCGTGATCAGCAGCGGCGTCTCCGCGTGGTAGACCATGCGGGGCATGTCGGAGGCCAGGTCCCGCTGGCGATAGGTCAGGAAGCGCGTCGGGGTCCCCAGGAACTCGACGATGCGGCGGGTCCGGCGCCTCTCGTCGAAGCCGGGCTCAGGGAAGGCGATGGAGAAGGCCTCGTGCCGGTGGGGGTGGTAGTCGGCGGTCATGGCCGCGATGGTGGCGGAATCGATCCCGCCGGAAAGGAAGAGCCCCACCGGGACGTCTGCCTTCAGCCGCCGGATGCACGCCGCTGCCAACAGTTGGTGGAACTCTCCGCACCAGTCCTCCACCCGGCGGCGGGGGTACTGACCGGCGTCGTTGTAGGGGATGTCCCAGTAGGTCCGCTTCGAGATCGAGCCGCCGCGGACGGCCAGGACCTCCCCCGGCATCAGGGTGTGGATACCCTCGAAGATCGCCCCGGGCGCGGGCATGCAGCCGAAGGCCAGCACAGCGTCCAGGGCCCGACGGCTGATGGCAGGCTGCACCAGCCCGGTGGCGAAGATCGCCTTCATCTCCGAGGCGAACACCAGGTACTCGCCCACCTGGGCGTAGAACAGGGGGCAGATGCCCATGCGGTCCCGGGCCAGGAAGAAACGCTGGTCGCGGGCATCGTAGGCAGCGATGGCGTACTGGCCGTCGATGCGCTCCACGCACTCGCTCCAGAGTTCCTCCACCAGGTGGACGACCACTTCCGTGTCGCAGCGCGAGCGGAACCGGTGCCCCCGCTGCTGCAACTGCGCCAGGAGGATGTCGTAATCGAAGACCTCTCCGTTCATCACCAGGTGGAAGCGCCCCTGCTCGTCGGCCACCGGCTGGTGGCCCTTTTCCGGGTCAATGATGGCCAGCCGGCGGACGCCCAGCCAGACCCGGCCGTCCAGGAACACGCCCTCATCGTCCGGGCCGCGGTGCTCGAGGGTGCGGAGGACCCGGCGGGCATCGAAGGGAGGCAGGGGACGGCCGTAGAGACTGTACACCCCCGCAATTCCACACATGTCGCCAGCTCCGCTGCTTGTGGGGCCCCTCACGTAGGCGGCCAGCGCCCCTGTCGCCCTCTGCCAGCCCGTCCGCCCGGTGCGCGGGCGGGCGCGAGAGCCGCATACACCGCAGCCGCAACGGCAAGGACTCCCTTCAGGATGGCCGTTCGGGTCCTTGGGGTCATTGACGGTGCTCCACGGCTCAGCCTGTCGTGATGGCCGAGCGGACATCTTCCAGATGGGCGCGGCCCACGGCGAGAGCGTCGCCTGGACGCTTGAGTTCTTCGGGGCTTCCGCCCCCAACTGTTCCCGCCTCGGCTGTGCCCCGCGGCCATGCTAAGGGACAGGCCCTCGTTCCTCAATAGCCGTCTCCCCCGAGGGCCTGAGAATGCTCCGTGACCGTCCGGTACGGGGTCGTTCGTCTTGGGGCCAGGGAGGAGTAGGTCGAGGGGGCGGTCACGGCCAAGGCGCGGGGCGCCGATGAGTGTCCCGCCACGGGCAAGAAGGAAGCAGAGGCCTCCGACCTCTTTGGGACCCCGGGCGGTGAAAGCCTTCGGTGCTCGCGCCCGCCCGGGGGACGCACAGGTGGGCGACTCGCGGCCACCGCGCCGGCCGGCGATGGGTTGTGGAGAGGGGACGGTATCCGTTACCATGGATGGAAGTTCGTTGTTCTGGCCAAGTCACGTTGACGTGCCGTCGCGGGCGGCCTGGCCCTGGCTGCCGGAACCGCAGGCGTGGTGGCCGCGTCGAGGAAGCCGTAGTCTGGCCGTGCGGCGCGACTCCGTATTCGAAAGGAGACAAGCCGGGAGTTGGCGTTAGGTCAAAGGACAGTGGAAGCCATTCAGAGGCAAGGCCCGGGAGAAAGGGAGAGAACTGACCGACGACGGATTCGCTGACGGAGCCCAGAATCACCGTCGGCGCCGGATCGCGCATCGAGCGACGGATTGTGCAGGACGTATTGGGAGGTCAGAGGCATGACGCCAAATCGAGCTGTGGGAGTGATCGTTGCATTGATCGTGCTGATGGGCAGCCAGCACATCGGCAAGAACACGAACGGATACGTGTTCGCGCAGGACCAGCCTCCGCCGACGCCGGCCCAGGAGCAGCCCGAGGTGTTGACCCGTGGCCCAGTGCATGAGGCTTTTGCCGAACCGGTCACGCTGCAGGCCCAGGCCGGTCTGACAGTGCCAAACCAGCCGCCGGCCAACATTGAGGAAGTCCCGCCGGCCGACAGGCCGCAGGGCGACCAGTTCGTGTGGGTTCCGGGCTACTGGAGCTGGGATGCCGACCGGAACGACTTCATCTGGGTCAGCGCTTGCTGGCGAGTCTGTCCGCCGGACATGTACTGGGTGCCTGGGTACTGGGCCCGGGTGGCCGATGATGTCCAGGAGGTCGATCGCGGTGGTGTGGATGTGAGGGTGGGCGGGATCAGTGTTCACGTAGGTGCGGGTAGGGAATCGGTCAGGGCCGCCCGGTGGGAGTGGGTGCCCGGCTTCTGGGCCTCGGCCAGCGCCCAGGAAATCGAGTATCTGCCAGCCCCGCCTGCGCCGCTGGACATGGAGTCGCCAGAGCTCCCACCGGGCGCAGAGTACATGTGGGTGCCCGGCTGCTGGTACTGGCATGACGGCCGATATGTCTGGCGACCCGGCTATTGGCTGCGGCAGCAGCCGGACTGGGTCTGGGAGCCGTCACACTACTGCTGGACCCCGCGGGGCTACGTCTTCGTAGCCGGGCACTGGGACTACCCGCTGGAACGCCGCGGCGTGTTGTTTGCGCCGGTCTATCTCCCGCGGTCCGTCTATGACCGGGCGGGGTTCTCTTACTCGCCCAGCATCGCCATTGACGTGGGCGTGCTGTCGGCCAACCTGTTCACCTATCCGCGCTACAGCCACTACTACTTTGGCGACTACTACGATGACGCCTACCTCCGCGTTGGCATTTACCCGGAGTTCGAAAGCGGGCGCAGCCACACGTGGTACGACCCGATCTACACGCATGACCGCTGGCAGCACGGCCGGGCCGACAAGCA
>Ga0315282_10016534_pt1 | contig 10774 bp, 12 predicted proteins | sample YL17G07_20_MG_FD_203693 | JGI IMG/M metagenome (GOLD analysis project Ga0315282, IMG submission 203693) | Sediment microbial communities from Yellowstone Lake, YNP, Wyoming, USA - YL17G07_20 | ecosystem: Environmental > Aquatic > Freshwater > Lake > Sediment | place: USA: Wyoming | collected... | reverse complement strand
CCGCTCCCCAAACAATCGTAATGAGAAGAAAGAACTTCGAGTGGTGTTTCGAGTAGTCGAGGAGCTCTGCGTCCCCCTCCCGGTACGCCTTCCTCTCGATAAGCGGGAGAAAGAGCCCGCCGCCGACTGCAAACTGGGAGACAAAGGCGTGAAGGATGGCAATGACCGCGATTACGAGCCCCCCTCCGATGAGCGGGACGTCCCAGACTGGATAGTTCATACAGTGATCCCCTGTCCTGGTAGTTCAGGGCGCGCGGCGCAATTATCCCTCCGGACCCACATCATCTGCGCGCGCATGTCGTCAGAGAAATGCTGAGAGAAATTACAAAGTCGTCCGTAGAGGTGCAAATGGTGCGGCTTCAGCCGCTCGCTTCGCCGGTGCGACGGACCATCATGATCGTGAGGTCGTCCGTCCTTGGCACGCCAGTGGAGCTGCTCGTACGTCAGACCCCGGTGGCTCACGAGGAACTCGCGGTACGGGTTGATATCAAATTGAGGATTGACCTGAGCGTGAGCGAGGCTGAAGCAGAGAGCGAAGAGAGCGACGACGGAGCCACTCCGGCGAGAAGACTCAGTGTCCCCTGCCGCCAAGCTGTCGAAGCGTGTAGGTATGCACCTTCGGCGCGCGGATCTTCGGGACCTTCGTCTTCTTGTGCCCCTCCTTGCCCAGGGATCCGGTCCGCGCCTGGAGGACTCGGTCTCTGTCCTCTACGTTATGCTTCAGTGTGGGGGTTTCGAGAACGCGGAGCTTCCCTTGAGCGAGGAGTGTCACCGCCGTGCGAACATCGATTTCCGGCGCAAGTGCGACATTCATGTTCAGTGCGAGAAGGAGATCGAACGACTTAGGACCAATGTTCGCAGTGACGACGGTGGATATGCCCTCAGAGGCGGCGCGCCGGATGATCGCATGGTGGTCTTCCCCCGGACGCTCTTCATATGGCTCAATCGACAGTGTGTCGACGTCGACTTTCAGGAAATGTGCGGAGTGGCCGAGTCGCTTTGCGATACCGCTTTCCAGCGAGATTCCCTCCGCCGCTACCAGCACGGTGTTCTTTTTCTCTCCTGCGTTCATACATGCCCTCCTTGATTATGTGAGGCGTTCTCACCGTTTGCTGGAACCGTGATCTACATATCTTCTTCCGTTCCACCTCCTTGATTGGAGTTGGCCGGAGTATCCGTGCTTCACCGGGTCTCAAAGAAACCCGATGCCGAAGGCCGCACGCGCGGCAACCCCAAGGAGGGTCGCCAGCAGAAATGTATAAACAATCGTGTAAAAAGTAAACTTCGCGCCGATCTCTTTAAGGAGCGCCGCGATTGTCGCAACGCAGGGGATGTAGAACGTCACGAATACGGTAAACACCATGATTTGCGGTGGGCTCATAACCGCGACGACGTTCGCCGTCCCGAGCGCCTGGATGAGCATGATCATGGAGAGCTCCTTCCGGAGCACACCGAATATGAGCGTCGTCCCAACGGCCGCCGGAAGGCCGAGTGCCGCAACCGTGACCGGGCTGAGCATGGCGTTCGTGAACCGGTCAACGTGGAAGTAGTCGCCGAGCGCCAGGAGAGCGCTTCCCCCAATGAGGAGAGGCCAGGCCACGACAACAAACTCACGCATGCGAAGCCAGGTCTTGCTGATGAGCGACACGAGAGCCGGCGCCTGGTAGCGTGGAACTTCAAGGATCATTCCCGGCGTCAACTCCGGCAGTAGCTTCGAGATGACCTTCCCCGACGCGGCGACGACGAAGATGTCGAAGATGTAAAGACCCAGCGCCCACGTCGGTCCGAGGTAGAACGCAACAAGGCCAAAGATGACCGTCATCCGGGCCGAACAGGGGACAAGAGTCGAGATCACAGCCGCAATGATCCGGTCGCGGGGGGAGGTAAGAATGCGCGTCGCCATAACGGCGGGGACGTTGCACCCGTAGCCGAGGATCGCAGGGACGATCGCGGTCCCGTGGAGCCCGATTCGATGCATGAAGGCGTCCATGAGAAACGCGACCCGCGGCAGATAGCCAATGTCTTCGAGAACAGCAAGTCCGAAGAGGAACGGGAGAAGGTACGGAAGGACGATTGCGACGCCGCCTGCGACCCCCTGGATGACCCCCTTCACGATCGCGAAGAGGAGCGTCGACACATCCATGTGAGCCGCGGCCGCGGAAACAAGCGAGTCGAACATCCGGAGGAGCGGCGCCTCGAAGAGAGCGCCGACCTTGAAGACCGCCACAAAGAAGAGGTACATAATCCCGAGGAGGAACACGTACCCCCACACGCGGTGCATGAGAACGTTGTCGATGCTCCCGCGGATGTCGCGTTGCGGTTTCGAGACGGTCGAGGCCTCTTCAGCGATCTCCATCGCGAGCGCATGGCGCTCGGCGGCAATGACCATGTCGGCCGGCTGGCCGTGCGTCTCCTCGAGCATGCGGCCGTGCTCTGCGACAAGCCTGCGGTCGTTCTCGTCGGCGAGGGAAAGAAAAGCATCGTCTCCTTCGAGCAGCTTGATAGCAAGGAGGCGTTTTGAGATCGGGTACTTCTCAGCGAGGGTGCCGTCGATGCTTCCTGCGAGTCCAGCCAGGACCGTCTCGACGTCCTTGCGCACGGGAATCTCGATAGAAGGAAGCTCGCGTTTCTTTGCGACGCGACGCGCGACGTAAAACAACCGGTCGATGCCGATCCCCTTCGCCGCCACGGTCATGACCACGGGAACGCCGAGCCGCCCGGACAGCTTCGCGGCATCGATGTTGATCCCCTTCCTCTCCGCCTCATCAATCATGTTGAGGCAAACCACAAGGGGAATCTGGAGCTCGATGAGCTGGAGCGTGAACTCGAGGCTGCGGGAGAGAAGCGAGGCATCGACGACATTCACCGCTGCGTCGACTTTCTCTTCGAGAAGGAACTGCTTCGCCGCTGTCTCCGCCGGACTCGATGCCGTCAGGGAGTACGTTCCGGGGAGATCCACGACCTCGACAACTTCACCGCCGACTCGCGCCTTGCTCACCGTGTAGTTGACGGTCGAACCGGGGAAGTTCGCCGACATCGACTTGTAGCCGGCAACGACGTTGAAGAGTGTGCTCTTCCCGGAGTTCGGCTGCCCTACGAACACAATCCTCATTACTCATCCTCGACAAGTATCTTCTCCGCGATCCCCCGCCCCACAGCAACCTCTGTTCCCTCATGCTCGACGAGGATGGGACCCCCGAACGGCGCGTTCCGCTTGACGAACACGATATCGCCAACGCCGAGGCCGAGCTGGCTGAGCCATTGCCGCACCCCTCGCCCCCCGTCAATCGTAACGATGCGAACGCGCTTGTAAGCTCCCGTGTGGTACAACGTCCGTGTATGTGAATGAACACGCATATCTCTCAACATCATTTCTCTCCGGGCTGCAAGCCGAGCCCTTCTGCGAACAAGACTGAATCGCCTCCGCACGGCGTGCCCCTACAACCATTGGACGCTCAGGAAGGTTCACGCCTTCGCGGCCAGGACGGCATCTTCCGGCGGGGACTGGTGATAATACGGCGGGACGGTCTGGGCGTGAAAATCGAAAAGAGAATGCAACGAGGGTCTCCAGCACATCCAATCAATCACCCGATGCGAAAGCAAAATAGCATATCGACAGGCCCGGCCCGACGTTGAGCCGGAAACCAGGCGCCCTACGTGGCGCGCTTCTTCGTCCCCTTCGGCTCGCCGTCCGCCATAAGCTTAACCGATCCGCTGCCCGCCTCTCCCCACACCGACACAAGAACGTTACTCAGATCAATGTGGGCTTCCGCTCCGCAGTACGGGCACACCTTTGTGTCACGCCGGTCGAAATTGATCGCGTTCCCGCACACCGGGCACTCAGTGATGATGAGCCCGACAATCTTGGCTCGTTTCTGGAGACTTGGCATGAAATCAAGTTCCTGTCTTCATAGTGACGATCACAATGCCCAGGCGATGCATCGGCATGAAGGCCGGGAGATAGCTCCTTCATCGGAGGGGGGAGGCCCCGTAGACCTCATCAAATCATACTGTCTAAGTTCGGAAGAGGTTCTTAGAAAGTCAAACAACAGCGCGTCCCTTGTCTGCGATTTGCAGAGTCAATTCGCCGGAATTGGCTCTTATTGACTCGGCGTTTATTTTTAAGTATATTGGGTGTTTATTGCTCGTCTCCAACTTGTTGCCTTGTTCTTTCGAAGCGTACGTTAGACGGCGCAGGGAGGAAGGAGCAAGCGCATGGGCCACATGATGGAATTTGTCCACAACTGCGACGATCTGAGTAACGACCGTGGATTCCAGTTCGAGTTCCACTGACAGGGCATTGGCTTGTTCAAACGGAGATACAGCAACACAGGAGGACCCATGAAAAGGGGAATTTGGTTGGTTTGTGGCTGCATCGTTATGATCGGCCTCCTGGGCAGTCTCGCAATGGCTCAAGACTGGTACAAGTTCTCATGGAAGGATCACTCCATTGAGTTCAAGACACCCGCGGGCTGGAAGACGACGACCGGGGGCGACGACGAGGACCCGTACGCCCGCTCCCTTTCCCCGGATTCGTCGATCGTCGTCGTTGTTTATACCCTTGATACGAAGCTTACTCCTCGTGGCATTTTCGAGAACGCAGTCAAGGACATGGACCTCTCGTTGACGAAGCGGCCTGAGGAAGGGGACCTCAACGGACTTCTGATCTGGCTCTGCGAAGCCACGGGGAAGGCAGAGACGCAGGACGCAGGTCTCTATGTCATGGGGGCATCCTACAAGAAGCACAAGTACCTGATCTACGTAGCGACCAAACGGTCTCTGTTCAAGCAGAACAGGCAGCTCATAAACAGGATACTTAACAGCTTCACGCCGCTCGATTAAGACCCGTGGTGCACCTACCTGCCCCCTGGGAGAGGCGGATGGGCAGGTGCGCCGTGCCGTCTCCCCCGCGTCACACCCACCTCGAAGGGAAAACCGCATGATCGTCCGCTTCGGCCGGGCGGTGGGCCGTGTCTATTAGTGCTTGCAGAAACGGTGACAAAATCGTAAACTTCACAGGAATCGAACACGGCAGGAAGTCCATCACTAACGCGAGGATGCCGAAGGGTATGAGAAAACAGTGGAGGTAGCCGGCTGGCCCGCGCTGGAGGAGGTCCGGCATACCGAGGGAGGCAAGGAGGCGAAGCTTACCATCATCGTCGGTAAACGCTACGTCGTGATCCTCAACCTGAGCGGGAGCGATGACATCGATCTCGTTCACTCCGTCGCCCACAGCATTGATCTCGGGGGTCTCGCAAAGCTTTCATGACCGGTCAAGGCGTCAGGCATGTCTCCGTCTTCACGCGGCTGATTTCCTACATCCGGATCGCCATCATTGCGCTCTTCACACCGCCGGTGGCAGTCATCGCGATCGTGGCTCCGGCGTTGACCCGCCGGACGGAGATATTCGACTGGTGTGCCCGGGCTTGGTCACGGATGGTTCTTTTCACGTCGGGCGTGCGTGTGCGGACGAAAGGGACTGAAAACATCGTTCCCGGGCGGCCTTATGTCTACGTATCGAACCATGCAAGTCTCTTCGACATCCCCGCAGTTTTGGCGGGCATACCGGATGCCGTTCACTTCGTCTACAAGAAGGAACTCCAGAAAGTCGTCTTCTTGGGGTGGGCGCTGAAGGCCAGCACTTATATCCCCGTCGTCCGGGAACGCGGACGCGAGGCCGCTCGCAGCATCGAAGAAGCGGCGCGACGTATCCGTGAAGGGATGTCGGTCATCCTCTTCGCCGAGGGGACGCGATCGCCCGACGGACGGGTTCAGCCGTTCAAACGCGGCGCTTTCTCGCTCGCAGCACATGCGGGTGTTCCCATCATCCCGGTCACTATCAACGGCAGCGAGCACGTGCTTCCGAAGAGACACCTCGCGATCCGGCCCGGAACGATCGAACTCGTCGTCGAGCCTCCCATCCCGACGGAAGGAATGGATACGCGCGAAGGAGAGACGCACCTCATGGAGCAGGTGCAGTCCATCATTCTCAGGAACCACACGCTGAGCAGCGCGCCCGCTGGCGCAGTGCTCCCAACGACAAAGGATTCAGCATGTCGGTAACCGTCCAGGACGTTGAGCACGTCGCCGCACTCGCGCGGCTCTCGTTCACGCCTGACGAGAAGGAGAGGCTCGTCCGGCAACTCAATCGCATCCTCGATTTCATGGAGAAGCTCAAGAAGCTTGATACGACAAAGGTTGAGCCTCTCTCCCATGTCATAGAGCTGAGCAGCGTATTCCGCGAGGATACGGTTGAGCCGTCGTACCCACCTGAAGAGATCCTCAAGAACGCCCCCGACCGGACAGAGAAATTCTTCAAAGTGCCCAAGGTGATACGGTGAGTGCCGCGGAAACGCGCGCGGTCGGGATCATCCCGGCGCGATACGGGTCAACCCGGCTTCCCGGTAAACCGCTTGTCACGATCGGGGGTGCGCCGATGATCCTCCACGTTTTCGAGCGGGCGAAACGTGCCTCTCTCCTCTCCGAGGTGATCGTCGCGACGGACGACGACCGGATCAGGTGGGTCGTCGAGCAGTGCGGCGGCCGTGTGGTCATGACATCCTCCGCGCTGCCATCCGGGAGCGACCGGATCGCCGTGGCGGCAGAACAGTTTCCTTACGCCGACATCATCGTCAACATCCAGGTGGACGAACCCCTTCTTCCGCCCGAGAACATAGATGCGTGCGTGCAGGCGCTCGTCGACGACCGCGCGGCAGACGTCGCCACTCCCGCCATCGAGATCTCCGATCCGGAAGACCTGCAGCGAGCGAGCGTGGTAAAGGTGGTAACCGACTGGCACGGGTACGCGCTTTACTTCTCACGCGCTCCGATCCCGTACGTGAGAGACACCGGGAAGCCGTTCCGTCACTTCAAACACATCGGGCTCTACGCGTACCGGCGGGAAGCGCTCCGACGTTTCATCGAGCTTCCGGCCGGACATTTAGAGCGCTGCGAACAGCTTGAGCAGCTCCGCCTCCTCGAGCACGGAATGAAGATCAGGGTTGTCTTAACGACGCTCGAAAGCGTTGCGGTCGACACGCCTGAGGACGTGATGCGCGTCTCCGCTCTCTTGGGGAAGTGACTGAAACCGCGGATGAACAGGGAAGAATGACGGATCTCCACGAATGAAAGCTCTGGCTTGCCGGCACAGACAGGTCTTTGCGGGGAATAATCCTGATCCCTGTGAATCCGTCCTCTTTTCGCGCTGATCCGTGGTGAATTCTCCCAGATGACAATGAACCAACCCACCTACTTCAGAAAGCACGTTCTATGGCAAGACGAGACCATGTAAAGTATGTCTTTGTCACGGGAGGCGTCGTCTCTTCGCTCGGCAAAGGGATCGCTGCCTCCTCGCTCGGACTCCTCCTTAAGTCTCGCAGCCTCCGCGTCTCCATCCAGAAATTCGATCCTTACATCAACGTCGACCCCGGCACGATGAACCCGTTCCAGCACGGGGAGGTGTACGTGACGGACGACGGTGCAGAGACCGACCTCGACCTGGGCCATTACGAGCGCTTCCTCGACGCGAACACCACACGCGAGAACAACACGACGGCGGGACAGGTCTACTTCGAGGTGATCAGCAAGGAGCGGCGGGGCGACTACCTCGGTGACACGGTCCAGGTGATCCCCCACATCACCGACGAGATCCGTCGGCGGTACACCCGCCTTGCCTCCGGCGGCCGGTACGACGTCATCATCACGGAGATCGGCGGGACGGTCGGCGACATCGAAAGCCTCCCCTTCCTTGAAGCGATGCGGCAGTTCATGCTCAAGGTGGGACGCCGGAATGCCATCAGCATCCACGTGACGCTCGTACCGTTCATAAAGTCCGCCGGCGAGCTCAAGACGAAGCCGACGCAGCACAGCGTCAAGGCTCTGCAGGAGATCGGGATCCAGCCTGACATCCTCATCGCCCGCACCGAGCGGCGCCTTTCGAAGGAAGTCCGTGAGAAGATCGCCCTTTTCTGCAACGTCGAGCCGAGGGCTGTCATCGAAGGCCGCGACGTCGAGTCAATCTACGAAGTCCCCCTCATGTTCGAGAAGGAGAACCTCGCCGCGCTCGTCCTGGAGAAGCTCGGCCTTAAGACCGGTGCACCGGATCTCCGTCTCTGGAAAAGATTCGTCGAGAAGTTGAAGAACCCATCCGGTTCCGTGAAGATCGGCATCGTCGGCAAGTACACCGATCTTCTCGACGCGTACAAGAGCATCATGGAAGCGTTCATCCACGCCGGTGCCGAGAACAACGTCCGCGTCGAGCTGAAGTGGATCCGCGCCGAGGACGTAGAGACGAACGGGCCGCAATCGTACTTCACGGACGTCGACGGCGTCCTCGTGCCCGGCGGCTTCGGGGAGCGGGGCGTCGAGGGAAAGATTAAATCGATCCGGCACGTCCGCGAGAACCGGATCCCATTCTTCGGCATATGCCTCGGACTCCAGTGCGCCGTCATCGAGTTTGCACGGAACGTCTGCGGTATGGACGGGGCAAACAGCACAGAGTTCAAACACACGCGGTACGATGTCATCGATATCATGCCACAGCAGCGCGGCGTGAAGGAGCTTGGCGGCTCGATGAGGCTCGGCTCCTACCCGTGCGTCCTTCAGAAGAGCACGAAGGCGCGCAGCGCATACAAGCGCGAGTTCATCACCGAGCGGCATCGCCACCGTTACGAAGTAAACAACAAGTTCCGGAAGCGGCTCGCAGACGGGGGGATGGTTTTCAGCGGCCTCTCACCCGACGGCTACCTCGTCGAAATGATCGAGCTTCCCGACCACCCGTGGTTCGTGGCCGGACAGTTTCATCCGGAGCTCCGTTCGCGTGCGACAAAGGCGCATCCCCTTTTCAGAGAGTTTGTCCACGCCGCAAAAGAATATCACGCGCAGCGCCAAGACCGACGCGCGAAGCGATAAACCACAGAAGAGGCACCCATGAAGCTCCAGTTCTGGGGGGCGGCACGGACCGTCACCGGCTCGATGCACTCACTCAACGTCAACGGCTCACATGTCCTCCTCGACTGCGGGCTCTTCCAGGGGAAGCGCGCAGAGGCGTTTGAGCGGAACCGGAACTTCCCGTTCGAGCCGGCATCCGTCGACACAGTTGTTCTGTCGCACGCTCACATCGACCACAGCGGCAACCTCCCAAGCCTCGCTCGCCATGGGTTCGAGGGAGAGATTCATGCCACCAGCGCAACACGCGACCTCTGCAAGATCATGCTGCAGGACAGCGCACACATCCAGTCGCTCGACGTTGCCCACCTTAACAAGAAAAACGCAAGACGCAACCGGCCTCTCGTCGAACCCCTCTACACGGTCGACGATGCGCTCCATGCCATCGAGCACTTCGATGGTGAGAAGTACCTGACGCCCTTTCCCGTCGCTGATGGCGTGACCGTGACGTTCCACGACGCAGGGCACATCCTCGGTTCCGCTCTCACAGTGCTCGACCTCCTCGAGAATGGTACCACGGTCCGGCTCGGCTTCACCGGCGACCTCGGGCGGCCGAACCTCCCGATCCTCAAGGACCCCGAGTTCATGGGCGATGTCGACTACCTCATTCTCGAGAGCACATACGGCGGACGTTTCCACAAGCCGATGTCGGAGGTGAATGCGACACTCACCCGCGTTATCCAGAGCGCCGTGAATGAGAACGGGAAGATCATCGTCCCCGCCTTCAGCGTCGGCCGCACGCAGGATCTTGTCTACGCGCTCCATAATCTCTTCGAGACTACTTCCGTCCCGCAGATTCCGATCTATGTCGACAGTCCCCTCAGCGTCGATGCAACGGAGATCTTCCGCCTGCACCACGAGTGCTACGACCGCGAGACGCTCGACCTCATCAACAAGGACGACGACCCGTTTGGATTCCACCGGCTCCACTATGTCAGGTCCGTCGAGGAATCGAAGTCCCTCAACAAGAACAAGGAGCCGTGCATGATCATCGCCGCCTCGGGGATGTGCGAAGGCGGACGCATCCTCCACCACCTCACGAACTCCATCGAGGACCCGCGCAACACGATCCTTGTCGTCGGCTACATGGCGGAGAACACGCTCGGCAAGAAGATCGTCATGCGGGAGCCCGAGGTCAGGATCATGGGCAACGAGTACAGGCTCAAAGCCGACGTGATCGTCATGAACAGCTTCAGCGCCCATGCCGATCAGGCGGAGACACTGTCCTACGTCTCGCAATTCGACAGGAAGCGTCTCAAGAGAGTATTCCTTGTCCACGGGGACCTCGACCAGCAGCAGAAGCTCTCGGCGGCGCTCGAAGGCGCAGGATTCTCCTCCGTCATGATCCCCGAGCGCGGACAGGAGTTCGACCTACCATGAAAGTGGCGGTCGCAGGATCGCCCGTCGGCGAGACGGCCTCACTGATCTCGTCCGCCCGGGCCGGATCACTCCTTGACTATTCCCCCCGCTACACGTGGCAGCACCTTCTGCCCGAGGTCAGTCCGGGGCGATGAGGCACGCGTCCGGAGACTTGACGTGCTTGCTGCGGATGTATTGATGGAAACCCGATGATGAGAGATCCAGGAGCCGTACGCCACACCCGGGTTTCCCCCCTCAGCGGACGCCCACTTCAAACGTTTCCCGGAGCTCTCGCCCTCATGTTCCTGACAACGGTTTCTACCTCGTATGCTCCGGCCCAGGCTTTTGACAGCACAGCATCGGTCCGGTTCAGCCGGTTCGTTAACACGACGCTTCTGACCGGCAAGATCTCGCTCGACCGTGAGCTTGGCGGAATCGGAGTCCGCTTCATCGAAGGGTTCAGGTCAAG